>OJUX01000357.1_pt1 | contig 15033 bp, 17 predicted proteins | sample 1599971 | NCBI WGS metagenome assembly OJUX01 (sample SAMN04436859, study PRJEB24849) | human gut metagenome | biome: human gut; feature: NICU; material: stool | host: Homo sapiens | place: USA: Saint Louis, MO | collected 2011-09-23
CCCCACAGCAGGCGGGCTATGCCCAGCCCCAGGCGCCTGGATATGCGCCCGCGCGCAGCGGAGGCGGCGTTATGTCCGGCGCCCTGCAGACGGCGGCCGGCGGCGCCGGCGGCGTGGTGCGCGGCAATATGCTGATGAACATGTTTTCCGGCTCTCATCCCCAGGAGATCGTCAATATTATCGAAGAGACGCCGCAGCCCGCCGCCGATGATTTGACGCCCGCCGCAGACAGCCAGTTCCTGCCGCAGGACGACGGCAACGGCGCCGACTTCCAGAATACCGGCTGGGATAACGGCGATGTCGGCGGCGGGGATTTCGGTAATGACGATTTCGGTGGTGACGACGACGGCTGGATCTAGCCTTCTGCCCGCTGCACCGCCAGCAGCCACTTGTCGAGCTCTGCGGCAAACTGCTGGCGGTCGCGCTGGGACAGTGAATCGGGGCCACCGGTCTGAATACCGCTGGCCCGCAGAGTATCCATAAAGTCGCGCATCGTCAGCCGCTCGCGAATGGTGGCCTCGCTATAGCGTTCACCGCGCGGATTCAGCGCCGCCCCGCCCTTCGCCAGCACTTCAGCCGCCAGCGGAATATCCGCCGTAATCACCAGGTCGCCCGCCTGACACTGGCGGACTATCTCATTATCCGCCACGTCAAACCCCGACGGCACCCGCAGCGTGCGGATGAACATCGACGGCGGCACCCGCAAATTCTGATTGGCTACCAGCGTCAGCGGCGTTCGGGTTCTCTCTGCCGCCCGGTAGAGGATCTCTTTAATCACTTTCGGACAGGCATCCGCGTCCACCCATATAGCCATAACCCCTCCTCTCTGTTTACATCGCCATTGTCGCCTGCTTTCTGCCTCCGGCAAAGTCGTAAAACAGTGGTAAGCTATGGGGTGACTAAATCAGATACTGAGGGAGCGTCAAAGTGGATAAGAAAATTGGTTTTATCGGCTGCGGTAACATGGGTAAAGCGATTCTCGGCGGGCTGATTGCCAGCGGCCTGGTGCAGCCGGGCCAGATCTGGGTCTATACGCCGTCTTCTGAGAAAGTCGCCGCGCTGAGCGAACAGTACGGAATTAATGCCGCGGAGAGCGCGCAGGAAGTGGCGCAGATTGCAGATATCGTCTTCGGCGCAGTCAAGCCCGGAATGATGGTCAAAGTGTTAAGCGAAGTGGCGTCAAGCCTGCACAAAGAGTCTCTGGTTATCTCTATTGCCGCCGGCATCACCCTCGATCAGCTGGCAGGCGCGCTGGGCCATGACCGCAAGATTATCCGCGCCATGCCGAACACGCCGGCGCTGGTTAATGCCGGGATGACCTCCGTGACGCCAAACGCACTGGCCACCTCAGAAGATATTGCCGAGGTGGTAACCATTTTCCGCAGCTTTGGCGAAGCCGAAGTGATCGCCGAACCGATGATCCATCCGGTTGTCGGCGTCAGCGGCTCGGCACCGGCCTATGTCTTTATGTTTATCGAAGCGATGGCGGATGCGGCCGTGCTGGGCGGCATGCCCCGCGCGCAGGCCTATAAATTTGCCGCTCAGGCGGTCATGGGCTCGGCAAAAATGGTAATGGAATCGGGAAGTCATCCCGGTGAACTGAAAGATATGGTCTGCTCCCCGGGCGGCACCACTATTGAAGCCGTGCGCGTGCTGGAGCAGAAGGGGTTCCGCGCGGCGGTCATTGAAGCCATGGCCGCGTGCATGGAGAAATCAGAAGCGCTAAGTAAATCCTGAAGACAGGGTGAGCCTTTTCGGCTCACCCACGCCCGTTATGCGGTTTTTTTCAGGCAGGCGCTCATAAATTTCTTACGATCGGCGCCCTTCAGCGACTGCTGCGTCGCGGTCGCATTACACTCGCGCATCTTTTGCTGCTGCGGCGTCAGGCTCTTTCCATCGGATTGCGTGCCGCTGCCCTTCAGGCAGCTGCTCATAAAGCTCTTTCTTTCATCCCCCTTTAACGCTTTTGCTGTCGCCTGCTGATTACAGGTCGTCATCCGCTGCTGCTGCGGTGTTTTTTCTGCTGCGTTAGCCGCCGTCATAAATACCAGGCTAGCCGCTAAAGTCACCATTAACGTTATTTTCATAGCACAGTCCATCTTTGAGGTTAACTTCATAAGTCTGGCTCCAGGCACGAAAAAAGTCACCCCGTAATCATAAAAATAGATACAGGTAGTACTAAATAACGTTTAATTTTTACTCGCGTTCAGCAATTAAGGCGGTAGCGGCTGCTCAGTATCGTTGCTGTAACATTAGCGGTAAGACGAATGTAAAATCTTCTCTATATGCCAGTATAGCAGCTCACGGTCGCCGTCATTCACCAGCGGCCCATGCATGAGGTCCGTCAGGGTCGATTCCACCTCGGTAGTTACTGTCAGCCGCCTGGCCTGTTTCATCTGGCGAAGAAGTGTTGTCAATACGATTTCAAGCGCCTCAACACGAATTGTCAATTTTTTTGACTCCTCTTCTTTTTCCGCAAGCGTAATCAATAATTGTGCAATGAGATTCTTCATATCGATATTTCCTTATGTGAGAGCCTGACTGGATTTCTCTATCATCCAATCAGCTCTCGATAGCGGATTTTAGTATTGCGATCTGACCATATCGCCGCTGAGAAAACGGCCGCAGGGTACACTTGCCACGTCCCCCTACAGCCCGCATTCTACAGAGCCCATTAAGCGTGGGCCAAAAGTACAGGGGGAGCAAATTATTATCTATTACGAATTTAGATGTATTACCTCGCTGCTGCCGCACGATCGCACCGGCGGAGCATAAATGCCAACTGGATGAGGTTAATAAACACGACGATTGCCGTGGCAATAAATACCCAGCGGAATCCTGCCATTGCCGATACCGATGCACCAAGCAGCGGGCCGGCCACATTGCCAAGATACATAAATGATTGGTTATAGCCAAAAATACGCCCGGTAACTCTGTCGCTGACATATTTCAGCAGCAGCGTCTGTACGGCGGGTAACATCGCGCCGTCGGCAAAACCCAGTAAAAATCGCAGTACCCCAAGCTGAAAAGGCGTTGTGACAAACGACATCGCAAAGAACATGATTACCGCACAAAAAAGCGTTGCCAGCAGGATCCGATGCGTGCCAATACGGTCTCCGAGTTTGCCCAGCCTGGGTGCAGAAATCAGCGCAGAAATGCCGGGCACTGCCGCAATCATTCCCGCCAGAAAGGCTATGTTACCGCTCTGCGGAGACATTGATTTGATAAACAGGGCCAGAATCGGACTTATCGAACCGTTACACAGTTGAATAACCAGCGTAGTAAAAAACAGGCTGATCACCAACCCAGGATACGGCAGAGAGGCAAAGACCGCTTTACCGCTGAGCCTGTCGGCTTTACTGACCTGCGGGCGCACGCCCTCTTTGATTAAAAAAAGCGTTACCAGGAAGCTGATGATAAGCAGGACCGCGGTGATGAAAAATACCGTCCGCAGGCCGACATGGTCGGCCAGAAAGCCGCCGAGCAGCGGGCCGCCAATGACGCCGCTGATTTGCGCCGTAGACAGCGTGCTCAGCGCCCAGCCGCTGCGCTCGCGGGGAACCTGTGAAGCCACCAGCGCCATCGCATTGGGAATATAGCCGGAGGTTAAGCCCATCACCGCCCGCAGCGTAAATAGCTGCCAGACATTGGTGGCAAACGCCTGCAGCAGAATGGCTACCGCCATGCCGAGGGAGGCACGAAGCAGCATCAGCTTGCGCCCCCGGCGATCGGCCAGGCTGCCCCACATCGGCGACACGATGGCCGAAACAAGAAACGTCACGCTGAAGGTGAGCCCGGACCACATGGAGAGCGCCTGGTGCGAGGTGACGCCAAGCTGGGCAACGTACAGAGGCAAAAAGGGCAGGATCTGACTGATCGCGAGGCCGGTAAAAAAGCAGCCAAACCAGACGGAGATAAGATTTACTTTCCAGGATTCCATAACTAAATGTAATGACTCATTTTCATCATATTTATCAGCATAACAAGATGCCTGTGGCCCTGCGCAGCGCGAGATGCGCTGTTATCTTAGTTTAGTGTTTTATCGCAAATTCACAGAAAATCGTGATAAACATCACAGATAAAACCCTGCTCCGCAGAATGTTATTCTCAGCGGCACACGCCGTAACCGCGCATCCCTAAATGAAAGTGGTTGCCGTGGGCTGCGTTATACGCCGGCCCCAGCCCGTTGCCGTAGTAGCCGCAGCTCGCCGACAGCAGCGCGCGCAGCCAGAGACCGCTGTCGGACGCCTGCCAGCCGCGGGCGACGGTAATACGCCGGCCATCGGCGAGGCGAAAACCGCTGATGTCCAGCGCATCCGCCGTCGCGTGCTCGCTGCGCCGGGCGTTCTCGCGATGATAAATATTACGGCAGGCAAAGCTGCCGAGGTGGTCAACCTGGCGCAGTTCGCTGTTCATCAGCGTCAGCGTCAGCGGCTTCGCCCGCTGCTGAATAAACAGAGCGCTGCTGAGCGCCAGCGGGCAGCTGGCCAGAAAACTGCTGCTGAGGCGCACCGAGCCAAAAGCGAAAACGCGCACGGCGCCGGTAAGCGGGCAAGGACCGCCGCTGTCGGCAACCGGGCGGCTGGAGAGCCAGCCGCGCCGGTTCGCGTCTTCCAGCAGCGTCGCGCATTGGGCGGGCGTGAGGCGGTGCAGCTTAAACCGGGCGATCCGCCCGGCGGGATCGTCGAGCGAAAGCGGGCTAAAAGGGTTGTAGTACCGGGGCAGCAGCAGCCAGCCCGCGTAGCCCGCGCCGAGAATGACCAGCAGCAGAATTGCTGTTTTCCCCTTCATGACGCCTCCCAAACGCAAAAATAAGATTATGGCAGAAGCGTCGCAGGTGTCGTGATAAGGTATCGGCCTTGTGTATTTCTCTGGATGGAATTTGAAATGGCTAAGTTGCGGGTTGGGGTCGTCTTCGGCGGTAAATCAGCGGAGCATGAGGTGTCGCTGCAGTCGGCGAAAAACATCGTTGACGCAATTGATAAAACGCGTTTCGACGTCACGCTGCTGGGGATTGATAAGCAGGGGCAGTGGCACGTCAGCGACGCCGACAACTATCTGATCAACCCGCAGGATCCTGCCCGTATCGCCCTGCGCCCGTCGGCGGTCACCCTGGCGCAAATTCCGGGCAGTACCACGCAGCAGCTGATTGATGCCCGGACCCGCGAGGCGCTGCCGAATATCGATGTTATCTTTCCCATCGTCCACGGCACGCTCGGCGAAGACGGCTCGCTGCAGGGTCTGCTGCGGGTGGCCAATCTGCCGTTCGTCGGCTCGGACGTGCTCAGCTCCGCCGCCTGCATGGACAAAGACGTCACCAACCGCCTGCTGCGCGACGCCGGCCTGGCGGTAGCGCCTTTCGTCACCCTGACCCGGGCCAATCGCAGTTCGATCGGCTTCGCCGATATTGAGGCCCGCCTCGGCCTGCCGCTGTTTGTCAAGCCGGCCAATCAGGGCTCTTCGGTGGGCGTCAGCAAAGTCAAAAACGCCGAACAGTATGAGGCCGCGGTCGCGCTGGCCTTTGAATTCGATCATAAGGTGATTGTCGAACAGGGCATCCAGGGCCGCGAAATCGAGTGCGCGGTGCTCGGCAACGACGAGCCGCAGGCCAGCACCTGCGGTGAGATAGTGCTTAACAGCGAATTTTACGCCTACGACACCAAGTATATAGACGATCGGGGCGCCAGCGTGGTGGTTCCCGCCAACCTGCCCGCCGCAATCAACGACCGGATCCGCGATATAGCCGTCGCCGCCTATCAGACGCTGGGATGCAGCGGCATGGCGCGGGTTGACGTCTTCCTGACGCCGGACAATAACGTGGTGATTAACGAGATAAACACCCTGCCGGGCTTTACCAATATCAGCATGTATCCCAAGCTGTGGCAGGCCAGCGGGCTTGACTATACCAGTCTGATAACCCGCCTGATTGAGCTGGCGCTGGAGCGCCATCGGGCGAATATGGCCCTGAAAACAACGGTCTGATAACGGGCCGGGCGTCGCCGCCCGGCGCGCTTATTCCGCCGGCTGCTCCGCCGGACGTCGGCGGATAATCTTCCCGGCAAGCCAGAAGCTCACCACCCACGTCACCAGCCCAACCGCCCAGCTCTGCCAGCCTTTTGCCTCAAAGCCCGCCACGCCGATAATCCCGTTTAAGATGAAGATGAGCCCGATAGCAAAGGCGTAATAGTGCCAGTCGCGGCGAAGTTTATCCGGCAAATTCATACAGGCTCCAGAGATGAAAAAGTTAAGCATCGCATATGGCGCCGGCGGCGTCTGCGCGCCGGTTAGCAAATCCGCCATCTCATTAATATGGCGGGGAAAAAGCTGTGATCCGTTTGGGATAATAAACAAATCGGAGCATTCCCTAACGGAAATTCCCATAAATCCGATATTGACAATCGGCGGCAGCTGCCAGACTTACGGCTAATATTCTCGCTGGCCTCCGCCGGCGCTGAACAGGTTTGGAGCTTTCTTTATGACTGAATTCACTTTCTCCAGGCCGCTTACCGCCCGGAAAAATAAGGACTCTTCCGTGCCGGGTAACGTGGCCTACGCGCTGTTTGTGCTGCTCTGTTTCTGGGCAGGCGCCCAGCTGATGAATATGCTGGTGCACGCCCCGGGTATTTTTGAACACCTGATGCAGCAGCAGGACAGCGGCCGCCCGCAAATAGAGATGGATCTTGCGGTCTGCACGCTGTTCGGCCTCGTCCCCTTTCTGCTGGGCGCCGCCCTGCTCGGCGCCGTTGCGCTGTTTCTGCGCTGGCGTCGCTACCTCTGACCGAGCGCCATGCAGCGCGCGCGCCGCTCATCAACGCGTTTGGCAAACCAGGCCGTGGTGAGATTTCGGGTGATCTTCGGGCTCTCCAGCTGGATGCCCGGCAGCATCTCTCTCGGTAACGTCCTGCCGCTTTTGGCCTCTGCCAGCTTATAAACGCCTTTGTACACCGCCGTCTCCTCAAACGCCTGGCTGTCGCCCTTCTGCAGCTGGCGGTGTATCGCATCGTCGCTGAGCGAAAGCTTATCCGCCAGCCTGCGCACCGCCAGTTCAGTTTTGCCCGGCTTATCGCTGCCGTAGAGCACGACATCGCCGTCCAGGGCCAGCTTGACGCCGCTGGCTTTGCTGACCGCATTCTGGAAAGCGGCATTGCGGCTGGCGTACCAGCCGGCGTTGAAATCGGCAAAACGGTAGAGCGGCTCGCTGTAGCTGGCCGGATAGTTCAGCAGATGATAGGTCCCGAACCACAGGCCGCCGCGCAGGGAGAAGACCTCCTGACGCACGGTGCCCTCTATCTTCCACGGATAGCCGCGCGCGTGCGCCGCGGCGAAGGCGATGCTGACCTGCATCGGCCCGCCGGTGTGGACCGGGTTCAGGGAACCAAACAGGGTCTGGCCCATAGGCACCATGCCGATAAAGTCGTCAAAAATGGCGCTGAGCTGCTTCTCGGTCTTCACCGTATCGAGCCGCTCGCTGTAGGATTTGCCGTTCGGCGAGGTGATTTTCAGCGCGGTATGCACTAAAAATGCCGGGACGTGGACCCGCTCCGCCCGGCGGTCAATCTCCTGCCAGGCGATTTTGCTCAGGCCCGGCACCGCCGGATCTGCCTGATAGTTCGACTCCTGCTGGGCTACCGCCAGCACGGAGCAGACGTTCTCCTCCGTGGGCGCCAGCTTCTGGCTCTCGAACGCTTTGGCGATGCTGTGCGCCCATTCGTCGCGGTCCTTAACGCTTGCCGGCATCTTCTGCCGCACAACCTGCGCGACGTCCACCGGCTTCTCGCCTTTCTTCAGTACCGGCTCTTTGCTGCTGCAGCCCGCGACGATCGCGATGGCGAGCAGCGTCAAGGTGCGTTGTCTTTTCCCCGTCACCGCATGTTCCCTGTATTAGCTGTAAGACTGCCTGGGCTCCGCCGCCGGCTCGTCATCGAGCACGCGCTCGAAGCTGCGCAGACGTTTGTAGATGGACATCAGCTCCACCAGCGTCGTCCACGAGCTTATCAGATACTGGAAGGATCCGCGCACCTGGCCAAAGGCGTTACTCACCTGCGACATGATGCCAAGCGTAATGGTGCCGGCCACAATCGACGGGAACATCAGCACCAGTCCGAAAACATTATCCGCCTGCAAATAGAGAATGCGCGCGATGTTGAAGTAGGTGTAGTGAAAATAGAGGCGGAAGTAGTTGCGGCGCACGGCGGTGAACAGCTCTTTGACGGTCGGCGGCGTGGCGCGATCCGCGTGGTCCTCGCCGTATACCAGCTCCTTACGGTAGGCGGCCTCGACGCGCTGGTTTTTAAAGTTCAGGCCGGGGAGCTTGATGCCCACCACCACCAGCAGTCCGGTACCGACAATTGACCAGATAATGGCGGCCCAGACCAGGCCATAGGGCACCGCGCCGACCACGGGAAGCTCCTTGATGTGAGGCGAGAGCGAAACCAGCACCGGCAGGAAGGCAATCAGCGTCATCATGGCGTTGATAAAGCCGACGCCGACGTCCTCAAGCGTCGAGGAAAAACGCATGGTGTCCTCCTGTACGCGCTGCGCGGCGCCCTCAATATGCCGCAGCTTCGACCAGTGGGCCATATAGTGGTCGTTCATCGCGGTGCGCCAGCGGAAGACGTAGTGACTGACGAAGAAATTGGTCAATACGCCAATCACCACGGCAATCAGCGCGATATAGAGAAAGACGCAGATCTCCTGGTAGAACTGGGTTATCTGGATCTTGTGCGGCGAGGCCAGAGCTTCCTGAATCAGGTTATAGAACGGGCCGTACCAGGCGTTGATGGCCACGCCAACCTCAACCTGAAACCAGGTCACGAAGATAATGGCCGCCGAGCCGAGCACCGACCAGAGCTGCCACGGGTGCGGGCTGTAGAGAAACCAGAACAGGGCAAAGGCGCCAACGACGACGAAATAGTAGGCGTAGAACACCAGATAACTGGGCGCGATAAACTGCGACGCCCCCACCGGTACATCGCTTTTTGCCCCCGCCAGGTGCAGCAGCCACTTGCCGCCGTCGGCCTGCCAGAAAATGACGGCGATCAGCGCCCAAATTGCCGCCGAGATGAAAAAAGGCCCCGGCCTGGGGAAAAAAGACTTAAACATACTGCACTCCTGCTTCGTTCTTATGCTTTGCGGCTGCGGACAACAAAAACCCGGCGCGCCGGGCGTCGCGTCCGTGAGTCCGGCTTAATCAACAGGTTAATGAGACCAGATGCACGGGGGTTAGTTCGCCCGCCACTGTGTAACAATTGTATCGACGGATTTCACCACAACCGGGTTGCCGGGCACCGTGAGGTTGCGCCAGACATCGTTATGATGGGCTATCAGCACCGGGGCATCGGCCGCGGGGCGGTTAGCGGTGGTGTGGGCATCTTCGGCCACGGTAATGCGGTAGCCTTTGCTGGCGCCGACTCTTAAGGTGGTATCCACGCAGTAGTCGGTGGCGCAGCCGCAGATAACGAAAGCGCGAATGTCGTGCTGCGCCAGTACCTGCTCAAGGTCGGTGCGATAGAACGCGTCGCAGGCGGTTTTGGTCACATACAGCGCGCCGGACGGCTGTTCAAGCTCGGGGAGCAGCGCAAAGCCCTCGCTCCCCTCCTCCAGACCACCGGCCTGCGCGTGGCGGATAAAGATGACAAGGTCGGCTTGCCGGGTAAGGCGATTGATCTGCCTCACGCAGGCGTCACGCTGGTAGCGCGGCGTCGCAAAAACGCCATTTTGCATATCAACAACCATTACAACCCGCGGCTCAGTCATTTTCGCTCCGTAACCGTTTGTGAAAGAGGGACTATCATACCTGCCCGCGCCCGGGCGGAGGTAGTGACCGCCGGGAAAAAAAGTTTTTACCCCGCGTTACGCTTTTGTTTCAGAAATAGCAATCAATGCCGCTTGGCAGGTCGCGGATTAATAGTATAAATACCTTATACCACTCTCCCATTTGTTCACGGACGCGCTCTTGAAATTTCGTCAGCTTCTCCTTGCGGCATTTTGCCTTGCCGCGCTGCCCGCTGCGGCAGCACAAACCTCGCCGGATCCCATTTTTGCTTCAGACATTGTCGAGCGCTATGCCGACCATATCTTCTACGGCAGCGGCGCTACCGGCATGGCGCTGGTGGTTATCGACGGCAACCAGCGGGTATTTCGCAGTTTTGGCGCCACGCGGCCGGGCAGCAACGTCCGGCCCCAGCTCGACTCGGTTATTCGAATCGCTTCGCTCTCCAAGCTGATGACCAGCGAAGTGCTGGTGAAGCTGCTCGACCAGGGCGTGGTGAAGCTCAACGACCCGCTGAGTAAATATGCGCCGCCGGGGGCCAGGGTGCCGAGCTACCAGGGCTCGCCTATTCGCCTGGTTAACCTCGCCACCCACACCAGCGGGCTTCCCCGCGAACAGCCCGGCGGCGCGGCCCATCGCCCGGTGTTTGTCTGGCCGACGAAAAATCAGCGCTGGAGCTGGCTCAGTACCGCCAAACTGACTAAAGCCCCCGGCACCCAGGCCGCCTACTCTAATCTGGCTTTCGACCTGCTGGCCGATGCGCTCAGCAATGCGGCCGGGAAACCCTATCCCCAGCTGCTTGAGCAGCTGGTCACCCGCCCGCTGGGGATGAAGGACACCACCTTCACGCCGTCACCGGATCAATGTAAACGCTTGATGGTGGCGGAAAAAGGCGCCAGCCCGTGCAACAACACGCTGGCGGCAATTGGCAGCGGCGGCGTTTACTCCACGCCGGGCGATATGATGCGCTGGATGCAGCAGTTTCTCTCTTCCGATTTCTACTCGCGCAATCAGCAGTCAGACAGAATGCAGCCGCTCATCTATCAGCGTAGCCAGCTGACGCGGGTTATCGGCATGGACGTTCCCGGCAGGGCCGCCGCGCTGGGGCTGGGCTGGGTCTATAAGGCACCGAAGGACGGCCGCCCGGGCATTATTCAGAAAACCGGCGGCGGCGGCGGCTTTATTACCTACATGGCGATGATCCCCCAGCAGAACATCGGGGCCTTCGTGGTGGTGACGCGTTCGCCGCTTACCCGCTTCACCAGTATGAGCGACGGGGTTAATAATCTGGTCACGGAGCTGAGCGGCAATAAGCCGCTGGCGGTGCCCTCGTCCTGAGGAACTCAATATTCAAGGGGCAGGCGGTTTACGGAAAGCAGCTTGCCCTTTGACATTTCGATATAGTTTCCCGCCCGCAGGGCCGCCAGTACCTCGGCAATGACGGAGCGTGAAATATGCGTGCGCTGCTGAATATAGTTAATCACCCCAACCTTTGCCCGCAGCGATTCGTTCCAGTTGGCCATCAGCTGTAGCGAGGCTCTTATCTGCTTGTAGGTGCTCTGCCCCACCAGCTGCGTGTCGCGCATCTCCAACGCGTGAAACTGCCAGCTGACCCACTGAAAAGCTTCTTTCCACAGACGATGCTTATCCAGAATAGCCCAGCAGGTCTTCACATCCAGCTGGTACATCTCGCAGGGCGTCAACGCCGTCAGCTGCCTGTCAACCTCGCTGGTGACGCAGATATCCGGCAGGCCAATAATCAGCGGAATGGTGGTGATACTCATTAAGATATCGTCCGGCTGACGCGTTATTTTCAAGGTGCCGCTACGCACTACGGTGACCTTGCGTTCGTTAGCGCCCAGCACAATAGACGCCTGCGCCAACAGGGTAAAGGGATTCGATTTCGGCAGGAAATGCTCGTCCATAACAGCAAAGAAAGGTAATGGGTTAACCGCTAACATGCGTTAGTCACATCCAGTGCTAATTTATGTTAAAAGGCAGGGAACAGGCTCCCTGCCTTTACTTTTACAAGGTCTTACCAGGTGTATTTAACACCTACGTTCGCCCCCCAATCCTGATCGACGTCGCCGCCGCCAAGGTAGTTCACATCAGTGTAGGCACCAAAGTTTTTAGTGAAGCTAAACTGCGTACCCGCACCCACGCGCACGGCAGAGCCTTTCTGACCGTTGCGGATCTTATCGCCGTTAACTTTGGCATGGTTGCCGGCATCGTCGTAGACATACGCCAGCTTGAAGAACGGCGTCAGCGCCTGATCGTTGCCGTAGCTGAAGGTATAGCCGGTATCAACGCCAAGCTCGTAGCGCATGCTGTCATAGGACTGGCCGCCAACGCGCATGTCGTTGCTCAGACGATAGCTGTCGCCATTCTGGAACAGGCCGCTGATAGCGCCGTAAGGCGTCACATAACCAGCTTCATTGTATTTCCAGTCATAACCAAGCTTCAGGCCAAAGCCCCAGGCATTGTCGCGGTCCTTGCCATCAACGTATTCGCCGTTGCTCATATTGGCAGACAGATCGTTGTCGAAGTGGCTGTAGCTCAGGTTACCGTCGAGGAAAACGTCGTTGGCGAAGCGGGCAGACGAGTAGAGGAACGCGGACTGCGCGTCCTGATCCACTTTGCCGCTGCGTTTCTTGACGTCGGCCTTGCCGAAGCCTGCGGCCGCACCCAGCAACCAGTTGGCGTAGTTACCCTGAACCTGCTTGTCCAGACCGACCATGATGCCGTTAACGTCCTGCTTATAGTCAACTTTGCCGCCGTCGCCTTTGAAGTGGCCACCGAAGTAGCTTACCCAGGCACCGCCGCCGTCAGCCAGGCCGTGGCGGGCATTGGCGAGGCGCGTTGACAGGGTATCCTGCTGCAGATGCCAGATGTTGGTATTGGCAGACGGAATGCTCAGCGCCATGTTGGCGTAGTCGGTCAGGCGATCCTGACGCAGCACCACCGTGTCGCCCTGCTGCTGAGCCTCATAGGTGTACGCACCCAGGTCGGCGCGATTGGCCGCCGAGAAGGTCGCCGACGTATCCGCATTCTGATCGTACAGGCGAATAAGCTCTTTGCCCTTATAGTCGCCAATCGATCCTTTACCGGTTGCGTTATCCACGCGTACCTTATAGTTACCGGCGACGTCGCCGTTAACCGCCAGGTGGCCGTCAGAGTTCATCGCGATCACGCCATAGCCGTAGTTCGCCTGGTGAACGTCATTGGTGTGGCCGTTGGTCAGGTTGGCGTTCAGCGTGTAGTCGCGGCTGTTGAGATCGAAAGTACCGCCGTTGGTCAGATGGACATCGGCAACGTCAAGCGTGCCGGTTCCCAGGCTCAACTGCGCGTTGCTATCAACGTTAAGCGTGTTGGTATACAACTCGCCGTGCTCCTGGGTCAGCGCCAGCAGGCTGTTGCTGTTCAGGTTTACGCTATCGGCAGCCACCCAGCCGTCATCACCGATGTTCATCACAGAACCGGTGTTGAGGGTGATGCTGTCAGAGACCAGGCTGGAGTCATTGACGGTGACCAGAGAGCCGTTATTCACGGAGAGAGAGTCAATCAGCGACTCTTTGCGGGTTTCCCATGATGAGCCGTGATCCAGCGTGACGTTGAACAGGCCGCTCTGGTAAACCTCATTCCCGACGACGTGGGTGCCTTCACCAAATTGCGTATCGGTATTATCAACGCCATAGACGGAGTTCGGCCACAGGCTGTTTGCCGCAACGTCGTAAAGGCTTGAGGTGGCGTCAGTGCCCGGCGCATAGGTGACGGCACCGGTATCCGGATTCACGACCTGATGAACAGACATCGCCGCACCGACCCACTTGCTGCCGTTATCCAGGGTCAAATCCAGGCGATCGGTCCCATCCCAGCCGTTAGTATCAATGGCGCCATTGACACTCTTCCAGGAGGCCGTGCCATCGGGGAAGAAGTTATGATCGAAGTTGCTGGAGAAAACCACGTCGCCGGTCAGCGTTGAGTGGTTAAACGTTGCCGTGGTTTGCATCGCATTGTCGGCATCCGGGTTAGCAATAACCGCTAACGCAACGTCGTCGAAGTTGATCGCGCCAAGACCGCCGGTATTGTCATAATCACTGGCGCTATCAGAACGTCCAAACCATCCGTGCGTTCCTTCATCACTCCACGAGCCCGAGGTGACGGCGGAATCATTAACGTTAATGGTGTTAGTAAAGACATGACTGTTGTTAACTCCGGTACTGACGGTCACATCGTCGGTATCCGGCCAGTGGTAGCCCTGAGTCAGAGTAATACCGGCCACCCGCGAATTATTGCGAATTGCCAGATCGACTTCCTGATCCAGCGTAATTGCCGTACCCAGATTATAGACATCGACAACGTGTGAATCCGGCGTGCCGTCGGCATTTACGCCGTTATAGGTATAGTGCTCATAATTGTCATCAATGGTTGAGCGATCGATAGTCAGCGCCAGGCGGTCATAAACATAGCCGCTTGTGCGGTTGGCATCATCAGCACACTCTGTTGTCATACAGGCTGATGTAATCATGCCGTGAATGGTACTGTTGCTGATCGTTAAACTGTTCGGATTCGTATTTGACGCGAGGCCATTATCCAGATAGTAGGTAGAAATAACGCCGTTGACGACAGCATTATTGATAACAGGATAGATATCACCGTTATACAGGCTGTCCGTGCCGTAGTTATTCCAGCCCACGTATCCTTTATAGTATACGCCGTCGGCAGTGATACCGTCGTTGATGTGCTCAAAGGTAAGGTACTTACCATTAGAGACATCAATACTAGCATTAGCCTGAGAGGCGATTGCTAAAGCGCATGCTATTGTTAGTTTTGATACAGCCAGTTTATTTTTCCACGATTGCATTCGGCATCCCTCCTCAGGGACATAATTATGTTGGTCCATCAATACACAAATTGCAGTGGAATTATGCTGTGCTATTGCGGGAAAGTTCAATTAATCCATACAAAAAGTCCGGATGCGCACATATTAATAACGAGAAGGTTTTTTATCCGCGACGCATGTCAAAATAAAAATCATTTAATTAAAGAATAGTCTTTCTTAAATCATATTAAATATAAATACATCAAGGCACTATTCTTACTATAAGGGACTGCAGTCATATTAAATATTTTAAATACTCTCTCAAGTTTACTAAATTCCGGCAGCGTATAATTCTGCGGTAATTGAGATTCAACGGCGTATTTTCTCCTCACCATGCGGGGCCACCTCTTGGGCCAGTCCCTTGCCGGAAAACATTAGC
>OJUX01000372.1_pt1 | contig 14695 bp, 10 predicted proteins | sample 1599971 | NCBI WGS metagenome assembly OJUX01 (sample SAMN04436859, study PRJEB24849) | human gut metagenome | biome: human gut; feature: NICU; material: stool | host: Homo sapiens | place: USA: Saint Louis, MO | collected 2011-09-23
TGAAGAAAAACCCCGCAAGTATACCACATTCCATCTGGCATGCGGATGACCTCCGGTGCGCCGAAAAAGAGGCTGCAGACAGCCTCGGGATCACCCTTTATGAACTGATGCAGCGTGCGGGAGAGGCAGCATTTACCGTTGCCCGCAGCGCCTGGCCGCAATCCACCCACTGGCTGATTTTGTGCGGACACGGCAATAACGGCGGGGACGGCTACGTCGTTGCCCGTCTTGCGGTAACTGCCGGTATTCGCGTTACGCTGCTGGCGCAGGAAAGTGATAAGCCCCTGCCGGAAGAGGCCAGCGCAGCACGGGAGGCATGGCTGAATGCCGGCGGTGTGATTCATGCGCCTGATATTGTCTGGCCGGAGGATGTCGATCTGATTATTGATGGTCTGCTGGGTACCGGCCTGCGCAGTGCTCCCCGCGAGAATATTGCCGCGCTGATTGAACACGCCAACAGACATTGCGCCCCGGTAGTGGCGCTGGATATCCCTTCAGGCCTGAACGCGCAAACCGGCGCGACGCCTGGCGCCGTCATCCAGGCTGCGCACACCGTGACCTTCATTGCTTTGAAGCCGGGTCTGTTAACCGGTAAAGCACGGGATGTGGTCGGCGTATTACACCATAACGCGCTCGGGCTGGAGGGCTGGCTAGCCGGGCAGGAAATGCGCATCGCCCGTTTTGATGCATCGCTGCTGACTGAGTGGTTTCCGCCACGCCGTCCGACATCCCATAAGGGCGACCACGGCAGGCTGGTGATTATTGGTGGCGATCGCGATACGGCAGGGGCGATTCGCATGACCGGCGAGGCAGCATTACGCAGCGGTGCTGGTTTAGTGCGAATTCTCACTCGTATTGAGAACATTGCACCGCTAATCACAGCCCGACCGGAGCTGATGGTTCATGAGCTTACGCCCCAGACGCTTGAGGAAAGCCTCGAATGGGCGGATGTTGTGGTCATTGGCCCAGGGCTTGGGCAACAGGGATGGGGTAAACAGGCCCTGCAAAAAGTCGAGAATTTTCGTAAACCGATGCTGTGGGATGCCGACGCGCTTAACCTTCTGGCAATAAACCCGGATAAGCGTCACAATCGCATCCTGACGCCACACCCCGGCGAAGCCGCGCGCCTGCTTAACTGCAGCGTCGCAGAAATTGAAAGCGATCGCTTACTTTCTGCTCAGCGTCTGGTAAAACGTTACGGAGGTGTTGCCGTTTTGAAAGGGGCAGGAACCGTCGTTGCCAGTGACGAGGCGCTGGGCATTATTGATGCCGGAAATGCGGGCATGGCGAGCGGCGGTATGGGCGACGTGCTTTCCGGTATCATCGGCGCATTGCTTGGACAGAAACTTCCCCTTTATGATGCAGCCTGTGCGGGCTGCGTGGCCCACGGTGTCGCGGCAGATAAACTGGCGGCGCGATATGGGACACGCGGTATGCTGGCCACCGATCTTTTTTGCACGCTACGGCGTGTTGTTAACCCGGATGTGATTGACGTAGAAAATGACTAATCGAGCGATTCCTTTACCTGATGAACAAGCCACTTTAGATCTCGGCAAGCGCGTGGCGCAGGCCTGTCAGGGGGCAACCGTCATTTATCTGTATGGTGATTTGGGGGCGGGTAAAACCACTTTCAGCCGGGGTTTTTTGCAGGCGTTAGGGCATAACGGGAATGTGAAAAGCCCAACCTACACGCTCGTCGAGCCGTACACCCTCGACAATCTCATGGTGTACCACTTTGATTTATATCGCCTTGCGGATCCTGAGGAGCTGGAATTTATGGGGATCCGTGATTATTTTGCCAATGATGCCATCTGCCTGGTGGAGTGGCCGCAACAAGGTGCGGGTGTGTTACCTGACCCGGATGTCGAAATTCACATAGATTACCAGGCACAAGGGCGTGAGGCTCGCATCAGTGCGGTTTCCTCATCAGGGTGTTCCTTACTGGCGCGTCTCGCCGGTTAAGCGTAGGGATGACGGGATGAAAAATCGCGTTAAAGGTTGGCTGTTAGCTGCTTCGGTGCTGCTGTGCGCGCAGGCCGGGGCGGCAAGCCTTTCGGATATTCAGGTGTCGAACGGCGAAAGCCAGGCCCGGATCACGTTTAGCTTTATGGGTGACCCTGAATACGCTTTTTCACAGCCAGACAGCCACAGCGTGGCGCTGGATATCAAACAGACCGGGGTGATTCAGGGGCTCCCGCTTCGGTTCAGCGGTAACAACCTGGTGAAAAGTATCCGCTCGGGTAACCCACAGGACAGCCAGTCATTGCGCCTGGTGGTGGATCTCACCGAAAAGGGCAAAACGAAAGCGGTTAAGCAGCAAAACGGTGCGAACTATACGGTAGTTTTTACCATCAATGCCGACGTTCCGCCGCCGCCTCCGCCGCCACCGGTTGTCGCGAAACGCGTAGAGGAGCCTGTGTATACTCCGCGTCCATCGGAACCCGCGCGTAATCCGTTTAAATCGCAGAACGATCGCATTACCGCAGCAACCAGCAGCAATACGGTAACGCGTCCGGCGGCCAGTGCGCGCCGCGCGGTCAGCGGTGATAAAGTGATTATCGCCATTGATGCCGGACACGGTGGTCAGGATCCTGGTGCGATTGGCCCGGGCGGCACGCAGGAGAAAAACGTCACAATTGCCATTGCCCGCAAGCTGCGCGCGCTGCTGAATGACGATCCTATGTTTAAAGGCGTGTTAACCCGCGACGGCGACTATTTTATTTCCGTTATGGGCCGCTCAGACGTGGCGCGTAAGCAAAATGCCAATTTCCTGGTCTCTATTCATGCGGATGCTGCGCCAAACCGCAGTGCCACGGGTGCGTCTGTGTGGGTGCTGTCAAACCGCCGGGCAAACAGCGAGATGGCAAACTGGCTGGAAGAGCATGAGAAACAGTCAGAACTGCTGGGCGGTGCGGGTGATGTGCTGGCAAACAGTCAGTCAGACCCGTACCTCAGCCAGGCGGTACTGGATTTACAGTTCGGTCATTCCCAGCGCGTCGGGTATGATGTCGCCACTAACGTGTTGAATCAGCTGCAGGGCATCGGGGCATTGCACAAGCGTCGCCCGGAACATGCGAGCCTGGGCGTGCTGCGTTCGCCGGATATTCCGTCAATTCTGGTGGAGACCGGCTTTATCAGCAACAACGCCGAAGAGCGCCTGCTGGGAAGCGACAGCTATCAGCAGCAAATTGCCGAAGCGATTTATAACGGTCTGCGTAAATACTTTGACGCGCACCCGCTGCAGTCCGCGCCGTCGGGCGGAGCAGGCCAGGTGGCCAACGCTTCACTGCCGGGTGGGATGACCGCGACCAACTAAGGAGACAACATGCCGATTCAGGTTCTACCGCCGCAGCTTGCGAACCAAATCGCCGCCGGTGAGGTGGTGGAACGTCCTGCATCGGTGGTGAAGGAACTGGTGGAAAACAGCCTCGATGCGGGAGCTACCCGCATTGATATTGATATCGAACGCGGCGGGGCGAAACTTATCCGCATTCGCGATAACGGCTGTGGGATAAAAAAAGACGAGCTGGCGCTGGCGCTGGCGCGTCATGCAACCAGTAAAATTGCCTCTCTGGACGATCTTGAAGCAATAATCAGCCTCGGCTTTCGCGGCGAGGCGCTCGCCAGTATTAGTTCGGTTTCCCGCCTGACGTTGACCTCTCGTACCGCTGAACAGCAGGAAGCCTGGCAGGCATACGCCGAAGGACGCGACATGGATGTGACGGTTAAACCCGCGGCGCATCCTGTCGGTACCACGCTGGAAGTGCTGGATCTATTCTACAACACCCCCGCCCGACGCAAGTTTATGCGTACCGAAAAAACCGAATTCGGCCATATCGACGAGATCATTCGTCGTATCGCGCTGGCGCGTTTTGACGTCACCATTAATCTCAGCCATAACGGCAAGGTGATGCGCCAGTATCGCGCGGTGGCGGAAGGTGGGCAGAAAGAGCGCCGTTTAGGGGCTATCTGCGGGACGCCATTTCTGGAACAGGCGCTGGCGATAGAGTGGCAGCATGGCGATCTCGCTTTACGTGGCTGGGTGGCCGACCCGAACGCCAGCAGTGCGGCTTTCTCTGAAATTCAGTATTGCTACGTGAATGGCCGCATGATGCGCGACCGCCTCATTAACCACGCCATTCGCCAGGCCTGTGAAGACAAACTCGGGGCCGATCAGCAGCCAGCTTTCGTCCTTTATCTGGAAATCGACCCCCATCAGGTGGATGTAAACGTTCATCCTGCCAAGCATGAGGTGCGTTTCCACCAGTCGCGTCTGGTGCATGATTTTATCTATCAGGGCGTGCTGAGCGTATTGCAACAGCAGGTTGAGCCTGCATTGCCGCTGGAGAAAGACGATTCCTCACCGCGTCCCATCCCGGAAAACCGTGTCGCTGCGGGCCGCAACCATTTTGCGCAGCCTGCTGTCGCGCGAGAGCCGGAAACGCCTCGATTCTCAACCGGTGCGAGCACGACGCGTCCGACGGGAGCAAACTATCCGAACGCTCAACCCGGCTATCAAAAGCAGCAGGGGGCGTTGTACCGTAAGTTGCTGGAAACGCCTGCTGTTGAGCGCAAAGATCACGTTGCAGTGGCGACACCGTCCCTTGAAGGGCACAGCCAGAGTTTCGGGCGAGTGCTGACGATTATCGCACCGGATATGGCATTGCTAGAACGCGACGGCAAATTGCAGCTTCTGGCGTTACCGGTTGCCGAACGCTGGCTCAAACAGGCGCAACTGACGCCAGGGGAAAATGCGGCCTGTGCGCAGCCGTTATTGATCCCGGTTCGTCTGAAAATATCCGCTGAAGAAACGCGGGTATTGCAGCGTACAGAGGCCCTACTGGCGCAAATGGGCATTGAAATGGTGCTCGAACCACAACATGTGACAATTCGCGCAGTGCCTTTACCCTTACGCCAACAAAATTTACAAAACTTGATTCCTGAACTGATAGGCTACCTGGCGCAGCAAACATCGTTTGAGGCCGCCAACACCGCGCAGTGGATCGCTCGCCATCTGGCCAGCGAACATACACCGTGGAGTATGGCGCAGGCGATTACCGTGCTGGCGGAGGTCGAACGCCTCTGCCCACAGCTGGTGAAAGCGCCGCCGGGTGGGTTATTACAACCTGTTGATTTGAAAACGGCGATGACCGCCCTGAAACATGACTGACGTAAGTAAGGCGAGCCTGCCAAAGGCAATTTTTTTAATGGGCCCAACGGCCTCCGGCAAAACGGCGTTAGCCATTGAGTTACGCAAAGTTTTGCCTGTAGAGTTGATTAGCGTTGATTCCGCCCTCATCTATCGGGGGATGGACATTGGTACGGCGAAGCCTGGCGCAGAAGAACTGCGTGCGGCACCGCACCGTTTGCTGGATATTCTCGACCCGGCAGAGGCTTACTCCGCAGCGGATTTCCGCCGGGATGCCTTAGCCGAGATGGCCGAGATTACGGCGGCGGGACGTATACCGCTGTTGGTTGGCGGCACCATGCTCTACTTTAAGGCGCTGCTGGAAGGATTATCACCTTTACCTTCCGCAGATCCTGACGTGAGAGCAAAGATTGAGCAACAGGCGGCAGAGCAAGGATGGGACGTGTTGCATAAGCAACTGGCAGAGGTTGACCCGGTTGCGGCAGCGCGAATCCATCCAAATGATCCGCAAAGGCTTTCCCGGGCACTGGAAGTTTTTTTCATTTCGGGTAAAACTTTAACGGAACTGACGCAAACGTCAGGAGACGCTCTGCCGTATCAGGTGCATCAGTTCGCCATCGCCCCGGCGAGCCGTGAACTGCTCCATCAACGAATTGAGCAGCGTTTTCATCAGATGTTAGCTTCAGATTTTGAAGCAGAAGTGCGGGCGCTATTTGCCCGTGGAGATTTGCATACGGATATGCCTTCCGTTCGTTGTGTGGGATACCGCCAGATGTGGTCGTATCTTGAAGGTGAGATTTCATACGATGAAATGGTTTATCGAGGTGTTTGCGCCACGAGACAGTTAGCGAAGCGCCAGATCACCTGGTTGCGCGGTTGGGAGGGAGTTCACTGGTTAGACAGTGAAAAACCGCAACAGGCGTTAAACGAGGTGATTGAGGTTGTTGGTGATATCGCCCACTGAATGTGTACAATTGAGACGTATCGTGCGCAATTTTTCAGAATCGCAAGGTTCTAAGTACAAAACAAGCATATAAGGAAAAGATAGAATGGCTAAGGGGCAATCTTTACAAGATCCGTTCCTGAACGCATTGCGTCGGGAACGTGTTCCAGTTTCTATTTATTTGGTGAATGGTATTAAGCTGCAAGGTCAGATTGAGTCTTTCGATCAGTTTGTGATCCTGTTGAAAAACACGGTCAGTCAGATGGTCTACAAGCACGCTATCTCTACTGTTGTTCCGTCCCGTCCAGTCTCTCATCACAGCAATAACGCTGGCGGCGGCACTGGCAGTAACTACCATCATGGCAGCAACGCGCAGGGTTCTTCAACGCCAGCGCAGGACAGCGACGAAACCGAATAAGGTTTCAGCTGTTATCCACACGGGGAGCCAGGGATCCTGCGTTCCCCGCTGATCTTTTTAGAGAGGTTTACGCTTGTTTGACCGTTATGATGCCGGTGAGCAGGCGGTGCTGGTACACATCTATTTTTCGCAAGACAAAGATATGGAAGATCTCCAGGAGTTTGAATCTCTGGTCTCTTCCGCCGGTGTCGAAGCAATGCAGGTGATTACCGGTAGCCGTAAAGCGCCGCACCCAAAGTATTTTGTTGGTGAAGGTAAAGCAGTAGAAATTGCGGATGCCGTAAAAGCAACCGGCGCGTCAGTCGTGTTGTTTGATCATGCGCTGTCTCCAGCCCAGGAGCGCAACCTGGAAGCTCTCTGCGAATGCCGTGTGATCGACCGCACGGGATTGATTTTAGACATTTTTGCTCAGCGTGCACGTACCCATGAAGGGAAATTGCAGGTTGAGCTTGCACAGCTGCGCCATCTGGCGACGCGTCTGGTGCGTGGCTGGACCCACCTTGAAAGACAAAAAGGCGGGATCGGTTTGCGCGGTCCGGGTGAAACCCAGCTCGAAACCGACCGTCGTTTACTGCGTGGCCGTATTACCCAGATCCTCTCGCGTCTGGAACGTGTAGAGAAACAGCGTGAACAGGGGCGTCGGGCGAGAACCAAAGCTGACATCCCGACCGTGTCGCTGGTGGGTTATACCAACGCCGGTAAATCCACCCTGTTTAACCAGATAACCGAGGCCCAGGTTTATGCCGCAGACCAGCTGTTTGCGACCCTGGATCCTACGCTGCGTCGTATTGACGTAGCAGACGTGGGTGAAACGGTGCTGGCGGATACCGTAGGGTTTATCCGCCATTTGCCACACGATCTGGTGGCGGCGTTTAAAGCGACGTTGCAGGAGACGCGACAGGCGACCCTGCTGCTGCACGTGATTGATGCGGCTGACGTACGCGTGCAGGAGAACATCGACGCGGTGAACGTGGTGCTGGAAGAGATTGATGCCCACGAAATTCCCACGCTGTTGGTGATGAACAAGATCGATATGCTGGAGGATTTCGAACCGCGTATCGACCGAGATGAAGAGAACAAACCGATTCGGGTCTGGCTTTCTGCTCAGACCGGTATTGGTGTGCCACTGCTTTTCCAGGCTTTGACAGAACGTCTTTCCGGTGAGGTAGCGCAGCACACGCTGCGCCTGCCGCCACAGGAAGGCAGGCTGCGCAGCCGGTTTTATCAGCTTCAGGCGATAGAAAAAGAGTGGATGGAGGATGACGGCAGCGTGGGGATGCAGGTGCGTATGCCGATCGTTGACTGGCGTCGCCTCTGTAAACAAGAACCTGCGCTGGCGGACTATATCGTCTGATCAGAAAGGGGAAGCCTGAAAAATTCGCCCTTGCATAACAAATATGGAGCATATACATGGCGTGGAATCAGCCCGGTAATAACGGACAAGACCGCGACCCGTGGGGAAGCAGCAATAATCAAGGCGGCAACTCTGGGGGAAATGGCAACAAAGGTGGTCGCGAGCAGGGGCCGCCGGATCTGGATGATATCTTCCGCAAGCTGAGCAAAAAGCTTGGTGGCCTGGGCGGAGGAAAAGGTTCTGGCTCAGGGGGTAATTCCACTCAGAGTCCGCGCCCGCCAATGGGTGGCCGCGTAGTGGGCATTGTGGCCGCTGCGGTGGTAATCATCTGGGCAGCCAGCGGGTTCTACACCATTAAAGAAGCAGAACGCGGCGTGGTCACTCGTTTCGGTAAGTTCAGCCATCTGGTTGAGCCGGGCCTGAACTGGAAGCCGACCTTCATTGACGACGTGACAGCGGTAAACGTGGAGTCCGTCCGTGAACTGGCCGCCTCTGGCGTGATGCTGACGTCTGATGAGAACGTGGTACGCGTTGAGATGAACGTCCAGTACCGCGTGACCGATCCTGAACGTTATCTGTTTAGCGTAACCAGCGCCGATGACAGCCTGCGTCAGGCGACTGACAGCGCCCTGCGTGGTGTGATTGGTAAATACACCATGGACCGCATTCTGACCGAAGGTCGTACCGTTATTCGTAGCGATACCCAGCGCGAGCTGGAGGAGACCATTCGTCCGTACAACATGGGTATCACCCTGCTGGACGTTAACTTCCAGGCTGCTCGTCCGCCGGAAGAGGTGAAGGCCGCATTTGATGATGCAATTGCTGCCCGTGAAAACGAACAGCAGTACATCCGTGAAGCGGAAGCGTACACCAACGAAGTTCAGCCACGTGCTAACGGTCAGGCGCAGCGTATTCTGGAAGAAGCACGCGCGTATAAGACGCAGACCATCCTGGAAGCACAGGGTGAAGTGGCTCGCTTCGCGAAGATTCTGCCGGAATATAAAGCAGCGCCAGAAATTACCCGTGAGCGTCTCTATATCGAGACCATGGAAAAAGTGCTGAGCCATACCCGCAAAGTGTTGGTTAACGACAGCAAAGGTGGAAACCTGATGGTGCTGCCGCTGGATCAGATGCTGAAGGGCGGTTCTGCACCGGCCGCGAAAGACACCAGCGGAGCGAACAACCTGCTGCGTCTGCCGCCAGCGTCATCGGGCAGCGCCAGCGCGAACACAACGCCTTCTTCGAACGATGGTGACATTATGGACCAACGCCGTGCTAACGCGCAGCGTAACGACTACCAGCGTCAGGGGGAATAAGGATGCGTAAGTCAGTTATTGCGATCATCGTCATCGTACTGGTCGTGCTGTATACCTCGATCTTTGTGGTGAAAGAGGGCGAGCGTGGGATCAAGTTCCAGTTCAGCAGCGTCGTGCGTGACAGTGACAAACGTCCGGTGATTTACGAACCGGGTCTGCACTTCAAGGTGCCGTTCATTCAGTCAGTGAAAACGCTGGATGCGCGTATCCAGACTATGGATAACCAGGCTGACCGTTTCGTGACCAAAGAGAAGAAAGACCTGATCGTTGATTCCTACATCAAATGGCGCATCAGCGATTTCAGCCGTTACTTCCTGGCCACCGGCGGTGGCGACGTTTCTCAGGCGGAAGTGCTGCTGAAACGTAAGTTCTCTGACCGTCTGCGTTCTGAAATTGGTCGTCTGGATGTGAAAGACATCGTGACCGACTCCCGCGGTCGTCTGACCCTGGAAGTGCGCGATGCGCTGAATTCCGGTACCGCGGGCACGGAAGACGAAGTGGAAACGCCAGCAGCGGATGACGCGATTGCGAAAGCAGCTGAACGCGTTCAGGCTGAAACCAACGGTAAAGTGCCGGTGATCAACCCGAACAGTATGGCTGCGCTGGGTATCGAAGTGGTTGACGTGCGTATCAAGCAGATCAACCTGCCAGCTGAAGTGTCCGAAGCGATCTACAACCGTATGCGCGCCGAGCGTGAAGCGGTAGCCCGTCGCCACCGTTCACAAGGCCAGGAAGAGGCTGAGAAGCTGCGTGCGGCAGCGGACTACGAAGTTACCAAGACGCTGGCGGAATCTGAGCGTCAGGGCCGTATTCTGCGCGGTGAAGGTGATGCGGAAGCGGCGAAGCTGTTCGCTGATGCCTTCAGCCAGGATCCCGACTTCTACGCCTTTATCCGTAGCCTGCGTGCTTACGAGAATAGCTTCCAGAGCAACCAGGATGTGATGGTGCTCAGCCCGGACAGCGATTTCTTCCGTTATATGAAGACGCCGACTAACGCAACACGATAAACTCTGGCACGTTTGAGTATTCAAACCACCGCTCCCTCCGGAGCGGTGGTTTTCTTTTATAAGGAATAAAAATGAATTCAACCATTTGGCTGGCGCTGGCCCTGGTGTTAGTGCTGGAAGGCCTGGGACCGATGCTTTATCCGCGTGCCTGGCGCCGCATGATCGCGACCATGAGCCAACTTCCGGATAATATTTTGCGCCGTTTCGGCGGTGGACTTGTGGTTGCTGGCATCGTGATCTACTACATGTTGAGGAAAACGATTGGCTGATCAAAAAGTGGTCGGATTTGGCGTATTTTGAGGTCAAAAAGTGCTGTATATCTGAAAAAGCGATGGTAGAATCCATTTTTAAGCAAACGGTGATTTTGAAAAATGGGTAACAACGTCGTCGTACTGGGCACCCAATGGGGTGACGAAGGTAAAGGGAAGATTGTCGATCTTCTGACTGAACGGGCTAAATATGTTGTACGCTACCAGGGCGGTCACAACGCAGGCCATACTCTCGTAATCAACGGTGAAAAAACCGTCCTCCATCTTATTCCATCAGGCATTCTTCGCGAAAACGTCACCAGCATCATCGGTAACGGCGTTGTGCTGTCTCCCGCTGCGCTGATGAAAGAGATGAAAGGTCTGGAAGACCGTGGTATCCCTGTTCGTGAGCGTCTGCTGCTCTCCGAAGCCTGCCCGCTGATCCTGGATTATCACGTGGCACTGGACGTCGCGCGTGAGAAAGCACGTGGTGCGAAAGCGATCGGTACGACCGGTCGTGGTATCGGCCCGGCTTATGAAGATAAAGTGGCACGTCGCGGTCTGCGCGTGGGCGATCTCTTCGACAAAGCCACCTTCGCTGAAAAACTGAAAGAAGTGATGGAATATCACAACTTCCAGCTGGTGAACTTCTACAAAGCTGACGCTGTTGACTACCAGAAAGTGCTGGATGACGTCATGGCGATTGCAGACATTCTGACCGGTATGGTTGTTGATGTGTCCGATCTGCTGGACCAGGCGCGCAAGCGTGGCGATTTCGTTATGTTCGAAGGTGCGCAGGGTACGCTGCTGGACATCGACCACGGTACCTATCCGTACGTAACCTCTTCTAACACCACCGCAGGTGGCGTGGCGACCGGCTCTGGCCTGGGTCCACGTTATGTGGATTACGTTCTGGGCATCATCAAAGCTTACTCCACGCGTGTGGGGGCAGGTCCATTCCCGACCGAGCTGTTCGATGAAACCGGCGAGTTCCTCTGCAAGCAGGGTAACGAGTTTGGCGCGACCACCGGTCGTCGTCGTCGTACCGGCTGGCTGGACGCGGTTGCTGTGCGTCGTGCCGTGCAGATCAACTCCCTGTCTGGCTTCTGCCTGACCAAGCTGGACGTGCTGGACGGCCTGAAAGAAGTGAAAATCTGCGTCGGCTACCGTATGCCAGACGGCCGTGAAGTGACCACGACTCCGCTGGCCGCTGATGACTGGGAAGGCATTGAGCCAATTTACGAAACCATGCCGGGCTGGTCTGAGACCACTTTCGGTGTGAAAGAGCGTAGTGGCCTGCCACAGGCGGCGCTGGATTACATCAAGCGTATTGAAGAACTGACCGAAGTGCCGATCGATATTATTTCTACCGGCCCGGATCGTACTGAAACGATGATCCTGCGCGACCCGTTCGACGCATAATCTTCGTGAATGCTGGCCTGCGGGGAAACTCGTAGGCCGGATAAGCGTAGCGCCATCCGGCGACCGCTCCTGGATCTCCGCTTTTTCGCCCCGTCTGTCAAATAAATTAGCCGCTATCTATCTGGCTGGTTTATCATCATTAATGAATATCTCTGCGGTTTGACCGCGTTTTCCCTTTTTCCTGAGGTTGATGTGCAGTTAACAAGTTTCACCGATTACGGCTTACGTGCGCTGATTTACATGGCGTCGTTACCCGATGGGAAGATGACCAGTATCTCTGAAGTGACGGAGGTATACGGCGTATCTCGTAATCATATGGTCAAAATAATCAATCAACTTAGTCGTGCCGGATACGTTGCTGCCGTCCGCGGGAAGAATGGGGGGATCCGTCTCGGTAAACCGGCGCAGAGTATTCGCATCGGGGATGTGGTACGCGAACTGGAGCCCTTGTCTCTGGTGAACTGCAGCAGTGAGTTTTGCCACATTACACCCGCTTGCCGCCTGAAACAGGCGCTTTCTAAGGCTGTGCAAAGTTTTCTCAAGGAACTGGATAACTACACGCTGGCCGATTTGGTTGAAGAGAATCAACCGCTTTATAAATTATTGCTGGTGGAATGAAGAAAATTTCCACCGGAGCTGACAACGGAGGAACCGACATGTCACAAGATCCTTTCCAGGAACGCGAAGCCGAAAAATACGCGAATCCTATCCCCAGCCGCGAGTTCATCATTGAACACTTAACAAAACGCGAAAAACCCGCCAATCGTGAAGAACTTGCCGTTGAATTAAATATTGAAGGTGAAGAGCAAATTGAAGCCCTTCGCCGTCGCCTGCGTGCCATGGAGCGCGACGGGCAACTGGTCTTTACCCGCCGCCAGTGCTACGCGCTGCCTGAACGCCTCGACTTGCTGAAAGGCACCGTGATTGGGCACCGTGATGGCTTTGGCTTCCTGCGCGTGGAAGGCCGCAAAGATGACCTGTATCTGTCATCTGAACAGATGAAAATGTGTATCCACGGCGACCAGATCCTGGCGCAGCCGCTGGGTGCTGACCGTAAAGGTCGCCGGGAAGCGCGCGTGGTGCGCGTACTGGTGCCAAAAACCAGCCAGATTGTTGGCCGTTACTTCACTGATGCGGGTGTGGGCTTTGTGGTGCCGGACGACAGCCGTCTGAGCTTTGACATCCTGATCCCGCCTGAAGAGGTGATGGGCGCACGCATGGGCTTTGTGGTTGTGGTAGAACTCACTCAGCGCCCAACGCGTCGCACCAAAGCGGTTGGTAAAATCGTGGAAGTCCTGGGCGATAACATGGGCACTGGCATGGCCGTTGATATGGCATTGCGCACCCATGAGATCCCCTACATCTGGCCGAAAGCGGTTGAAGATCAGATCGAAAGTCTGCGTGAAGAAGTGCCGGAAGAGTCCAAAGTGGGCCGCGTGGATCTGCGCTCCCTGCCGCTGGTCACCATTGATGGCGAAGATGCCCGCGACTTCGATGATGCCGTTTACTGTGAGAAAAAACGCGGTGGCGGATGGCGTCTGTGGGTGGCGATTGCGGACGTGAGCTACTATGTGCGCCCGCACACCCCGCTGGATAACGAAGCGCGCAGCCGTGGTACCTCGGTGTATTTCCCCTCTCAGGTAATACCGATGCTGCCGGAAGTGCTCTCTAACGGCCTGTGCTCCCTGAACCCGCAGGTTGATCGCCTCTGTATGGTGTGTGAGATGACCATCTCCACCAAAGGGCGCTTAACCGGGTACAAGTTCTATGAAGCGGTCATGAGTTCCCATGCGCGTCTGACCTATACCAAGGTCTGGCATATGCTGCAGGGCGACCAGGATCTGCGCGAACAATACGCGCCGCTGGTCAAGCATATTGAAGAACTGCATAACCTCTACAAAACGCTGGATCAGGCACGCGAAGAGCGCGGCGGGATCTCGTTCGAGAGCGAAGAAGCGAAGTTTATCTTCAACGCAGAGCGTCGCATTGAGCGTATCGAGCAGACCCAGCGTAATGATGCGCACAAGCTGATCGAAGAGTGTATGATCCTGGCGAACATCTCGGCAGCGCGTTTCGTTGAGAAAGCCAAAGAGCCGGCGCTGTTCCGTATTCACGATAAGCCGTCAACGGAAGCCATCACCGCGTTCCGTTCAGTACTGGCGGAACTGGGTCTGGAGCTGCCTGGCGGCAACAAGCCTGAACCGCGCGATTACGCCGAGCTGCTGGAGTCCATTGGCGACCGTCCTGACGCAGAAATGCTGCAGACGATGCTGTTGCGTTCGATGAAGCAGGCGATTTACGATCCGGAAAACCGGGGACACTTCGGCCTGGCGCTGCAGTCTTACGCGCATTTCACCTCGCCGATCCGTCGCTATCCTGACCTCTCTCTGCACCGCGCGATCAAGTATCTGCTGGCGCAGGAGCAGGGCCATAAAGGGAACACTACCGAAACCGGCGGTTATCACTATTCGATGGAAGAGATGCTGCAGCTCGGTCAGCACTGTTCCATGACCGAGCGTCGTGCTGATGAAGCCACGCGCGACGTAGCGGACTGGCTGAAGTGTGACTTTATGCTGGACCAGGTGGGCAACGTCTTTAAAGGCGTGATTGCCAGCGTGACCGGCTTTGGTTTCTTCGTGCGTCTGGACGAGCTATTTATCGACGGTCTGGTGCACGTCTCCAGCCTGGATAACGACTACTACCGCTTCGACCAGGTTGGTCAACGCCTGATTGGCGAATCGGGCGGCCAGACCTACCGTCTGGGCGACCGTGTGGAAGTGAAAGTTGAAGCCGTGAATATGGACGACCGTAAAATCGACTTCAGCCTCATCTCCAGCG
>OJUX01000374.1_pt1 | contig 14607 bp, 13 predicted proteins | sample 1599971 | NCBI WGS metagenome assembly OJUX01 (sample SAMN04436859, study PRJEB24849) | human gut metagenome | biome: human gut; feature: NICU; material: stool | host: Homo sapiens | place: USA: Saint Louis, MO | collected 2011-09-23
CTGGGGCTGCTGGAAGGTAAGTATGGTTCTTCCATTACGGGGGGGGAATCAGATTGTTGATTCAGGACCAACTAATACAGGTGGAAATCAGACCGCCACTGGGAATATCCCGTCGCATACGGGGAATAATCAGTCTTCAGGTCAGGGAGCGACAAATACCGGGAATACTGACGGTAAGCCAGATACAGGTGGAAATACAACAGTAACACCGATTCCGGATGGACCGAGTGCTGATGATTTGGCTTATTTGTCGAATAATAAAAATGCTATCTAAGATTCCTGGCATCAGGGGAGTTTTGGTTCATCTGAAGACTCACTGCAGATACATTATGAAAAACATGGTAAGGAAGTTGGAGCAACTAGTACTGAACAATATCTTCGTAAAGCTCAAGCCTTTGCTGATGATCTAAAAGGCGCGAGGAAAACCAATATTAGTGGGGCGACTGAGGGCGTTACTAGATACTATAAAAATGGGAAGTATATTGATATCGCAGGTAACGGTAAGATTATTTCATTTGGTAAGCAATAGGGGGACATATGTGGCATGACCTAAAGTTAGAGCATGTTGGGAGAATTGAAAAAACTGTTGCTGAGTTTACAGTGTGGATGATTACTGTTTTACCCTATGCAAAAATGAAGGTTAAAATTTATGAGGATGATCATGGCAATTATAAAGGAAGAACTGATCTGCAAATCAAAAGAAAGTTTGATGGTTGTCCAGAGTCAGCAATAGGTTATGGAAATACTATCGAAGAAGCTTTAGAAGATACAATAAGCTATTTTAACAGTATGTTGAAAGAAGATGGTTTTGAAGAATTGACAGAAAAAGATATTGAATATAGCGAATACTCTGATTTTTAGCTTCTGTCTGATATAGCGCGTAGAGCCTGTACATAAATTTGTGTAATTGCCTGATTTTGATATGTTCAATTCAACATCACAGGCAGGTTACTTTATGGACGAAAAACAGTTGCAGGCTCTGGCTAATGAACTGGCCAAAAATCTCAAAACTCCCGACGATCTCAGCCAGTTCGATCGCCTGCTGAAGAAAATCAGCGTTGAGGCGGCCCTCAATGCCGGGATGTCTCACCATCTGGGCTACGATAAAAATCAGCCTAAACCGGGCTCCAACACCCGCAATGGCTACTCAACAAAGACCGTAGCCACTGCGGATGGTCCACTTGAACTGCGTACTCCCCGGGATCGCGAAGCCACCTTTGAACCCCAGTTGCTGAAGAAAAACCAGACCCGTATTACCGGGATGGATAACCAGATTTTATCCCTGTACGCCAAAGGGATGACCACCCGCGAGATAGCGGCTGCGTTCAAAGAGATGTACGACGCGGATGTCTCGCCGGCGCTGGTCTCAAAAGTCACTGACGCCGTCATGGAGCAGGTTGTTGAGTGGCAAAATCGGCCACTGGATGCCATCTATCCTATTGTTTACCTTGACTGTATTGTCCTTAAAGTCCGGCAGGACAGTCGCGTCATCAATAAATCCGTGTTTCTGGCTCTGGGCATCAACATCGAAGGCCAGAAAGAACTGCTGGGTATGTGGCTGGCCGAAAATGAAGGCGCGAAGTTCTGGCTGAATGTGCTGACAGAACTGAAGAATCGCGGCCTGAACGACATCCTCATCGCCTGTGTCGACGGACTGAAAGGCTTCCCGGACGCCATAAACGCGGTATATCCGGAGGCCCGCATCCAGCTGTGCATCGTACATATGGTGCGCAACAGCCTGCGGTTCGTCTCCTGGAAAGATTACAAGGCCGTTACCCGCGATTTGAAGGCGATTTACCAGGCGCCGACGGAAGAAGCAGGTCTGCAGGCCCTGGAAGTGTTCGCCAGCGCCTGGGACAGCCGCTATCCGCAGATAAGCCGGAGCTGGACGGCAAACTGGGTAAACCTTGCGACGTTTTTCGGCTACCCGGCAGATATCCGCAAAGTCATCTACACCACCAACGCCATTGAATCACTGAACAGCGTGATCAGGCATGCAATCAAAAAGCGCAAGGTGTTCCCGACGGACGAGTCAGTGAAAAAGGTCGTGTGGCTGGCAATCCAGGCCGCCTCACAAAAATGGACGATGCCGCTGAGGGACTGGCGCATGGCAATGAGCCGTTTTATCATCGAGTTCGGTGACCGCCTGGACGGTCACTTCTGAGAAAAGGCATTTACACAGAATGGTGTACAGGCTCTACCCCGTAATCGCCACCTCTAACCACCAAACTAACTTATTGATTATCCTACAAGTCATTGTTTTCACCAACCCATTTACATAAATGGTTTTTTGGTTGGCTGAATATTGCCACGTTTGCACTCCCCTTTCCCGTGGAGATCGGGCACTTAGGCAATTACCTTATTAATCCTGATACAAACGTCGGTATATCTGCACAAAAACGCCTTTTGTTGAATGGAGATTGCCGACCGTAACCTCATCGTGGGTTGCCGGGCTTTCCCAACACTCGGCTTCAACATCACATGATTTCTGAGGTTCATAGCCCGCTGATTTCAGGTAGTTCCTGATACGCGACGTTTCAACAACACCATAAAACTTCACCGTGTAGACATTCGCTTCCGATCCTGTAATCCTTCCAAACTCAAATTTATAATCACCTGATATTCTTGGTATTTTCTTTAGTAATTCAGGCGTGTAGTACTCATATGCCCGTTTATCTTGCTCGCTGTAATATGCGCTGCTGGCAAACTCCATCTTCAAATATGGCCAACCAACGACCAATGCAATGCCGGCAATGGTAAGTGCGCCTATCAAGCAAACGGTCGTTTTCCTCATAATCCCATCCTGCCGTTGCTGGCTCCCAGTATCAAAAATGTCCCATCGTGCTTCGGTAGGATCACGTTCCCGGACCGAAATTCGCTATAGGGGACAACGGTACGCATGAACGGCGGTAACAATCCTTTGCGGGGGCGTGAGTGAGGAAACTTCTCCGGATCGGGGTATAGCAAAGGCTGAAAAGTATCATTTTTCCAGTTGCCTATCTTGCCGTAATAATCCCAACGTTTCAGGGCTTCTTCCTTGCTCACCGGTCGGAGCATCCCGAATGGGTTTTGAATCGATACAACCCGGTAAAATCCAAGTAGATCAGAGACCAAATCCTCACCGCTGAAGCCGCTGTCCGTTATCAGGTAATTGGGAAATACACCCTGAAAAGCCTCAAATTTGCGAGCCATAACCATCATCATCGCCAATGCAATGCTTTTCTGTTCCCAGTAAGGACGCCCTTGCCGGATGCGCCAGGTCATCACCTTGCCCGAACGGAGCAGTCCGAAAGGTGACGTCATCCCCTGAGAATACCTGACATCGTAAAATGTCTTACCCGATGACTCTCCCTCAGCGATTATTCTTAAAAGATTGCGAATATCTTCCCCCCTTGAATGCCCCAAATCTATCCAGCCAAGTACCTCGGTATAAACTATGCCGAATCTCGCTGAACTTGCATCCCTGCCATCAATAATTTCCGATCTCTTACTCATCCTGAATATCCCGTCCTCAGCCAATCCACTATGGCCTAATCGAATGAGCCAATCCCTTTTCAAGGCTGACAGACTCCCCCGCTAGCGCTGACAACTACAATATCACACCCTCCTTGCTGTCTTCGCCGCAGTCTAATTTCGGAATTTATGCACCCTATCGCATTTCCAGATATCAACACTTATCGCCTCACCGCACATTGCGCTCAGCATCTTGCTTAATCATCAAGAGATGCCTATGATACCCTTCATTAGATACTAGTATGGTAGATTTCACCCACCATGACACCCACAGGTAAGGTAAACAGATTATGCAGATGACAATGCGCTGGTTTGGCCCCAAGGAAGACAAAATCCCGCTGGAGCATTTTCGCCAGGTCCCGGGCGTAGAAGGCGTCGTGGGCGCACTTTATGATGTGCCGGGCGGCGATGTCTGGCCGACGGATAAAATCGAGGCGCTGGTCGGTCAGGCCCGCGCCGCGGGCCTGACGATGGAGGTTATCGAGAGCGTTAACATCCACGACGATATTAAGATTGGCGCGCCGAGCCGCGACCGCTACATCGACAACTATAAGCAGACCATCCGCAATCTGGCGCAGTACGGCGTTAAGGTCATCTGCTATAACTTCATGCCGGTCTTTGACTGGATGAAAACCGACATGAACTACGTTCTGCCGGACGGCTCGCTGACCATGGCGTTTGAGAAGCACGGCGTTGATAAGTCGCTGGAAGAGGTGGTCAAAGAGGTGCTGGACAATTCCAAAGGCTTTGCGCTGCCGGGCTGGGAGCCGGAGCGGCTGGCGAAGGTGCAGGAGCTGTTCGCCCGCTACGCCGATGTTGACGACGACAAACTGCGCGAAAACCTGTTCTACTTCCTGCGCGCGGTGATCCCGGTCTGCGAAGAGGTCGGCGTCAAGATGGCCATTCATCCGGACGATCCGCCCTATTCCATTTTTGGCCTGCCGCGCATCGTGAAGAATCACGCCGATCTGACGCTGATCTGCGATACCGTTAACTCCCCGGCCAACGGCATTACCCTGTGCACCGGCTCGATCGCCGAAGATCCGGATAACAACGTCTACGAGATCCTCGCCGACCTGACCCGCCGCGGGCGCCTGCACTTTGCCCACGTGCGCAATATCAAGATAATCAAAGACAAAGACTTCTATGAGTCGGCGCATCCGTCGCAGTACGGCTCGCTGGATATGTTCCGGGTAATGAAAGCGCTGCACGATAACGGCTTTGACGGCTATATCCGCCCGGACCACGGCCGCTTTATCTGGGGCGAAACCGGCCGCCCGGGCTACGGCCTGTACGACCGCGCCCTCGGCGTTACCTACCTGCTGGGGCTGTGGGAGGCGCTGGAAAAAGCGAAGCAGTAAGCCAGCGCTACCGGGGCGTCAGGTCCCGGTAGCGGCACATCGGCGGTACGAACGCCTTCGGTTAACGCCCCAATTTTGCTACGCTTAGGGCTTCTTCTGCTGCAAGGCTGTTAATGGATGACGACCCTCTCTTCCCGCAAGGCGCTGCGCCTGCGCATGTGCGCGCTGTTTATGTTTTTCTTTCTGCCCGGCCTGCTGATGGCGTCCTGGGCGACGCGAACCCCGGCTATCCGCGATACGCTGTCGGTCAGTACCGCCGGTATGGGCGTGATGCTGTTCGGCCTCTCCATCGGCTCGATGAGCGGCATCCTCTGCTCCGCCTGGCTGGTCAGGCGCTTCGGCACCCGCCGGGTGATCCGCACCACCATGTCCTGCGCGGTGGTGGGCATGCTGGTGATGAGCCTCGCCCTGTCCCTGGCCTCCGCCCCGCTGTTCGCCTTTGGCCTGATGATCTTCGGCGCCAGCTTCGGATCGGCGGAGGTGGCCATTAACGTCGAGGGCGCGGCGGTGGAGCGGGAGATGAATAAAACCGTGCTGCCAATGATGCACGGCTTCTACAGCTTCGGCACGCTGGTCGGCGCCGGGATCGGTATCGCGCTGACCGCCGCCGGGCTGGCGGCGACCCTGCATACGCTGCTGGCGGCGCTGGTGTGCATCATCACTATCGCCGTCGCCATCAGCGCCATACCCGACGGCACCGGCCAAAATAGTGCGGAGGGCAATAAGCACGCGGAAATGATGCGGCCCTTTTACCGCGACCGGCAGCTGATGCTGATTGGCGTCATTGTGCTGGCGATGGCCTTTGCCGAAGGCTCCGCCAGCGACTGGCTGCCGCTGCTGATGGTTGACGGCCACGGCTTCAGCCCTACCTCCGGCTCCCTGATCTACGCGGGCTTTACGCTCGGCATGACCGTCGGCCGCTTCGGCGGCGGCTGGGTCATCGACCGCTACAGCCGGGTGGTGGTGGTGCGCGCCAGCGCGCTGATGGGGGCGCTGGGCATCGCGCTGATTATCTTCGTCGACGTGGACTGGATTGCCGGGGTGTCGGTGATCCTCTGGGGCATGGGCGCCTCGCTCGGCTTCCCGCTGACCATCTCCGCCGCCAGCGATACCGGCCCCGACGCGCCGACCCGCGTCAGCGTAGTGGCGACCACCGGCTACCTGGCGTTCCTGGTGGGGCCGCCGCTGCTCGGCTTCCTCGGCGAGCACTACGGCCTGCGCAGCGCCATGCTGGTGGTGCTGGCGCTGGTACTCACCGCCGCGCTGGTCGCCAGGGCGGTGGCCAAACCTGAAACATCACTCTCAATGGAGGAGGCATCATGAGCATCAAGCTGATCGCCGTGGACATGGACGGCACCTTTCTTAACGATGAAAAGCGCTACAACCGCGAGCGTTTCCTCAATCAGTACCGGCAGATGAAAGCGCGGGGCATCCGCTTCGCGGTGGCCAGCGGCAATCAGTACTGGCAGCTTATCTCCTTCTTTCCGGAGATTGCCCACGAGATAGCCTTCGTGGCGGAAAACGGCGGCTGGGTGCGGGACGCAGGGGAAGACGTCTTTAACGCCGACCTGTCGCGGGCGCACTTCGCCCGCGTGGTGGCCTTTCTGCATACCCTGCCGGAGGTGGAAATTATCGCCTGCGGCAAGCGCAGCGCCTACACCCTCAGCGGCTATCGCGCCGCCCTGAAGGAGGTCGCGGCGCGCTATTACCACCGCCTTGAGCTGGTGGACAACTTCGACAATCTCGACGACACCTTCCTCAAGTTCGGCCTCAACCTGCCGGACAGCCGCGTGCCGGAGATGCAGCAGATGCTGCGCGAGCGGCTGGGCGACATGGTGACGGCGGTGACCACCGGCCACGGCAGCATCGATCTGATAATTCCCGGCATCCACAAGGCCAACGGCCTGCGGCTATTGCAGGCGCGCTGGGGGATTGAAGATGATGAGGTAGTCACCTTCGGCGACAGCGGCAACGATCTGGAGATGCTGCGCCAGGCCCGCTTCGGATTTGCGATGGAAAACGCCAGCGCCGAGGCGAAGGCGGCCGCCCGCTACCTGGCGCCGGACAACAACCAGCAGGGCGTCCTGCAGGTCATTGACCGCATCCTCAACCGCGAGCCGCCGTTCGCCTGAGTCCCCGACAGCGGCTAACGATTGCCGCTGCCGACGCGCTTATCCTTAAGGAAATAAATAATCAGTCCCAGCCACAGCGCGCCGCTGAGCAGGTTAAACAGGCTGAACAAACCGCTGCCGCCCAGTTGATAGGCGTGCTTGCTGATTTCAATGCCGACGGTAAAGATAAGCATCTGCAGAACGCCCATCGCCGACGACACCGTACCTTTACTCATCTCGCTTGCGAACAGCGTCAGGCGCACCAGGCCCGCATTGGAAATACCAATGCCGAAGGCGTAAATGCTCAGCCCGGCGGTCATCCACAGATAGGCGTGAGACGAAACGACCGTTGCCAGCGCCGCCACCAGCAGGCCGGCCATCGCCGGCCAGCCGCCGGCGATAATCAGCCAGCGCACGCTGCGCCGCGCCGTGAGCTTCGCCAGCACCAGATTGCCGGCGATCAGCGCGCCAAAGATAGGCACCTGCAGCATGCCGTACTCATAGCTGCTGGCCTGCTCGCCGCTGATGATAATCACCGGCGACTGGGCTATCCACGCCAGCAGCGGCAGGCAGATAAAGCAGGTCGCCCGCGCGCCCGCGACGAAGCGCAGGTTCTTCAGCACCAGCCCATAGTCGTGGCCAAGCTCCTTGAGCGACAGCCTTTCGCCAAGCCGGGTTGCGGTCTCCGGCATAGCCCGCTGCAGACCGAAAAAGGCCACCGCCGCCAGCGCGGCAAACAGCACAAACATGCTCTCCCACGGCGCCGCGTGGACCCAGGCGGCGCCCACCAGCGGGCCGAGCAGCGGCGCAATCAGCGCCACGTTAGCCATCAGGGCAGTGATTTTAATACTCACCGCCTCTTCATAGGACTCCTGGATCGCCGCATAGCCCACCGCGCCGACAAAGCACAGTCCGCACCCCTGCAGGAAGCGCAGCAGGGTAAACTGTTCGATGTTCTGCACCAGCAGGGTAGCGAGGCAGGTGAGGATGAACCACACCACGCCCGCCAGTATCACCGGACGGCGGCCGACGCGGTCCGAGAGCGGCCCCAGCAGCCACTGCAGAAACATGCCCCCCGCCAGGTAGGCGGTCATTGAGGTCGGCACCCACTCGGTGCTGGCCTGAAACTCTGCCACCACCGCCAGCATGCCGGGCTGGATCATGTCGTTGCCGATATAGGTTGAAAACTCGTACAGGACGAGGCACAGCGGGAACAGCAGGGCCGAGCGGCCGAGCCGCCTGCCGGAAAGAGCGTGGTTTTGCATGAAATCTCTGAGTGAAAGTATGAAACGCCTGAAGTGTAATAAAGGATGTCTGCCGGAGATAGCGAAATCTCCACAAATCGCCGCCCGCAGGCACTTTTTCGCTACCTCAGCAGCCGGGGGGCAGCGTATTGTCCCCATGAGGCGGCGCTGGCGCCCTTCATTCCCGCTGCCGTAACGTTATAATCATAACCTCCCGACAATTAAGATAAACTCCCTTTTCTTGCCGGTTAATGCTTTTTAAGCTGCCCCATCATCATTTTGTAAGAGTCTGTCCGCTATGCTGGAAAATTTGAATTATTCGCTGTTTTACTGGATCAACGCGACGCCCGCCTCGCCGCAGTGGGCGATCGCCCTGGCCACGTTTATCGCGAAAGATATGATTTTGCTGGTCCCCGCGCTGGCGGCCGCCATGTGGCTGTGGGGTCCCCGCCGGCAGGTTGACGCCCGGCGCCACCTGGTGCTGAAAATGGCGATGGCGATAGCCTTCAGCCTTGCCCTCTCCTGGGTGGTCGGCCACCTGTTTCCGCACGCCAGGCCCTTTGCGATAGGCGCGGGCTACAACTTTCTGCACCACGCGGCGGACGACTCCTTCCCGAGCGACCACGGCACGGTGGCATTTACCTTCGGCCTCGCCTTCTTCTTCTGGCACCGCCGCTGGTCAGGCGCGCTGCTGCTGGTCGTGGCCGGGATGATTGCCTGGTCGCGGGTCTATCTCGGCGTGCACTGGCCGCTGGATATGCTGGGCGGTTTTCTTGCCGCGCTCAGCGGCTGCCTCAGCGCCCAACTGGTGTGGACCCTCTTCGGCGAGCCGCTTTACCGCCGCCTGCGCAGGCTTTATCGCATCTGCTTCGCCCTGCCGATCCGCAAGGGCTGGGTGCGTGACTAAGGCGCGCGGCGCAGGTAACATTCCCCACTGCCCGCCTGCATGAGGCAGGCGCCACCGGGGTGATGAGGCAACATGGAAACCAGACGCGATGAGCGAATCAGCCAGCTAGTCCAGGCGCTTAAGCGCAGCGACAGGCTGCATCTTAAAGAGGCCGCGGCCCTGCTCGGGGTCTCAGAGATGACCGTTCGCCGCGATCTCAGCAGCGCCCCCGGCCCGGTGCTGCTGCTGGGGGGCTACGTGGTACTTGAAGCGCGCAGCGTCGGCCACTACCTGCTAAGCGATCAGAAAACGCGGCTGGTCGACGAGAAGCGGCTCGCCGGCCGCCGCGCCGCCGGCCTGCTCAAGCCCCACCAGATGGCCTTCTTTGACTGCGGCACCACCACGCCGTGGATTATTGACGCTATCGACAGCGAGCTGCCCTTTACCGGCGTCTGCTACTCGCTCAACACCTTTCTCGCCCTGCAGGAGAAGCCGCTGTGCCGCCCTATCCTCTGCGGCGGCGAATTTCACGCCAGCAACGCCATCTTCAAACCGCTCAGCCCGCAGGACACCCTGAGCCACCTCTGCCCGGATATCGCCTTCTATTCGGCCGCGGGCGTCCACGCCCAGCAGGGCGTGACCTGTTTTAATCTCGATGAGCTGCCGGTAAAGCTGTGGGCGATGGCGCAGGCGCAGTTTCACGTGCTGGTGGTCGATCACAGCAAGTTTGGCAAAGTCAGGCCGGCAAAGATGGGCGGGCTGGAGCAGTTTAACGCGATTGCCTGCGACCGCCGCCCGGGGTGCAGGCTGGCGGCGCAGGCGAAGCAGCACGGCATCGCGCTGCTGGCGGATTAATCAGGAAAACCAGCCGCCGAACCACTGGTGGAACTTCATCAGCACGAAGTCCATCATCCGGCTAAAGACGCCGCCCTCGTTCACGGCCTCCATCACCACCAGCGGGCGCTGCTCGATGGTTTTATCATTCAGCTTAAAGTCGATAGTGCCGACCACCTGGCCCTTTTTCAGCGGCGCGGTGAGCTGCGGCTCGCTGAGGGTGTAGCTAGCCTTGAGGTTTTTAAGCTGCCCCTTCGGCAGGGTTATCGACCCGGCATCTCCGGCGCCCAGCTTCGCCTCGCTGCTGTCGCCGTACCAGACCCGCTGTTCAACGAAGGTGGCATCCGGCTTAATCGGCGTCACGGTTTCGAAGAAGCGGAAGCCCCAGGTCAGCAGCTTTTCCGATTCGCTAAAGCGGATGCGGTCGGTTTTGGTGCCCAGCACCACCGCGATCAGGCGCATGTCGCCCTGGGTGGCGGAGGAGACCAGGTTATAGCCCGCTCCCGCCGTGGTACCGGTTTTAACGCCGTCGGCGTTGAGGCTAGCGTTCCACAGCAGGCGGTTGCGGTTCTGCTGGCGGATTTTATTGAAGGTAAACTCTTTCTCTTTATTAACCGCATATTCGTCGGGCACGTCGCGAATGCTGGCCTTGGTCAGCAGGGCCATATCGCGGGCGGTGCTGAACTGCCCCGGCGCGACGAGGCCGTGGACGGTTTTAAAGGTCGTGTTGGTCAGCCCCATTTTCTGCGCATAGCCGTTCATCAGGTTGATGAACGAGTCCTGGCTGCCGGCCACGTAGTCGGCAAGCGCGATGCAGGCATCGTTGCCAGACTGGATAATGACGCCCTTATTCAGATCTTCAACGGAAACCTGCATGCCGGGCTTGAGGAACATCACCGACGAGCCGCGCAGGGCCGGATTACCGGTCGCCCAGGCGTCTTTGCCGATGGTCACCATGTCGGTGAGCTTAATTTTATTGGCCTTCAGCGCCTGGCCGACCACATAGCTGGTCATGATTTTCGTCAGGCTGGCGGGATCGAGCTTTTCGTCCGCATTGCCCTCGCTGAGCACCTTGCCGCTGGCGTAGTCCATCAGGATCCAGGCTTTGGCATCGACGGCGGGCGCCGCGGGCATCGCAGCCTGATCGGCCGCCTGCGCGAGAGGGGAAACCAAAAACAGTAACAGTGAGCCTGCGGCGAAGCCGCGGGAGGAGATAACAGAACGCGTCATGAGAGCCACCCAAGTATCCATTTCAAAAACACGACGCCGCCGGCATCGAATAACCACCGGCGGTGAGTAATAACGCAGAAATGACCTTAAAGAAACAATGCGTTGGTAAAGTTTTTAAAGTTTACGCAAGAACGGCAGCTTGCGCTAAAAACAGGACAATTTTTTTGATCGCCGTTGCCTGAATCTTTAATTTCCCTCACCATAGCAGCAGCATTTTACGCCGTTAACCTTTTTGCAACCGGGAGTGCTTATGATCACGCTATTGGGCCGCAACAACTCAACAAACGTCAAGAAAGTGCGCTGGACTCTGGAGGAGCTGGACCTGCCCTACAACCAGATCCTCGCCGGACTGGAGTTCGGGCTGAACCACGAGGCGGAGTATCTGGCAAAAAATCCCAACGGCCTGGTGCCGCTGCTGATTGATGATGAAACCCAGACCACGCTGTGGGAGTCGAACAGCATCGTGCGCTACCTGGCGGCGCAGTACGGCATCAACCGCCTGTGGATTGACGCCCCGGCGCAGCGGGCGCAGGCGGAAAAGTGGATGGACTGGGCCAACGGCACGCTCTCCCCGGTGCACAGGATAATCCTGACCGGGCTGGTGAGAACGCCGCCGGCGCAGCGCGACGCGGCGGCCATTGAGGCCGCCATTGCGGAAGCGGAAGCGCTACTGGTTATTCTTGACGCCGCGCTGGGCGAGAGCGAATGGCTGTCGGGCGCAGAGTTCGGGGTTGGCGATATCGCCGTCGCGCCCTTTATCTGGAACATGATGGGCGCGGTCGACCGCTGGCAGCCGCACCCCAACCTGCAGCGCTGGTCGCAGCAGCTGTCGCGCCGCCCGGCCTACCAGAGCGTGGTGATGATCCCGGTTGCCTGACGCCGGGCCGCGGGCTGACCTTCAGCAGTTCGCCGTCGGACTCGTCGGTTAGCACGTACAGGTAGCCGTCGGGGCCGACCCGCACGTCGCGGATGCGCTGCCCGCGGTCGCCGAGAATGCGCGCCTCTTCGGTGATCCGGCTGCCGTCAACGTTCATCACGATCGCCGTATTGTCCTTCAGCGCGCCGATGAACAGCTTGTGCTGCCAGGCCGGGAAAGTCCTGGCGTTGTAAAACGCCATGCCGCTCACCGCCGGGGAGACTTTCCAGACAAACGCCGGCGGCTCGGCGCCCGCCAGCGTTTCGCCCTTCGCTTCGGGGATCGCCAGGCCGCTGTAGTTCACGCCGTGGGTGGCCAGCGGCCAGCCGTAATTCCTGCCTTTCTCCGGAATATTAATCTCATCGCCGCCGCGCGGGCCGTGCTCGGTGAGCCACAGGGCGTGGCTCCAGGGATTCATCGCCATGCCCTGCGGATTGCGGATGCCGTAGGCCCAGATTTCGGGCCGGGCGCCGGCCTTGCCGACGAAGGGATTATCCGGCGGCACCTCACCCCGGTCGGTCAGCCGCACCACCTTGCCCTGCAGTTTGTCCAGCGCCTGGGCGGTAATGCGCTGATTATTCTCGCCGAGGGCGATAAACAGATAGCCTTTACCGTCGAACGCCAGCCTGCCGCCGAAGTGGTTGCCGGTGGAGAGCTTCGGCATCTGGCGGAAGACGACCTTAAAGTCCGCTAACGTCCGCATATCGTCGCTGAGGCGCCCGTAACCTACCGCCGTGCCCGCTTTGCCGTCGGGGCCGGCCTCGGCGTAGCTCAGCCAGACCCGCCGCGACCGGGAAAAATCCGGCGCCAGCGCCACGTCCAGCAGCCCGCCCTGCCCCCGGGCCCACACCTTCGGCACGCCGGCAATCGGCGCCGACACGCCCTTGTTCTCTACCCAGTGCAGCAGCTCGCCGCCGCGCAGGGTAATCAGCGCCCCCTGCCCGTCCGGCAGAAAGGCCAGCGACCACGGGTGGGCAAGCTTGTCCTGCACCACCTCAACATCCACCTGTTGCTCCCCGGCCTGGGCGGCGGCGGTAAACAGCGTTCCCAGAAGTAAAGCAACCGTTGCATAGCGCATAGCTGACTCCTTGTTGAGCGAATGCGTTAAGGGTAGACAGGCGGGCCCGCGCCCGGGGGGACTTTTACGAAAACTTAACTGCCGGTGCATTATCTGTACGAAGCGGCGGGCAGAATTGAGCGCGGTAATGGCAGGATCTAACGGTGAAGACATGCTCCACAGAGGATTATCGATAGTATTGCTGATCTGCGCGCTCTTTTCCGGCCAGCTGCTGGCAAGCAGCAACGGCCACGCCTTCTATTCCGTGCAGAATCCCGACCACCAGCTGCGCCACGAGGCGGACAGCGATGAGATCCGCGGCCGCGCGCGGGACGCGGCGGATGAGCTGAGTGAAGACCATCATCAGCTCAAATCGCGCAGGCCGCCGCAAACCCTGCGCTGAGTCCCCGGCTACTGCAGCTGGCTCAGGATGTGCCACGCCGCCGTGACCCGCTGCGGGTTGGGATAGTTTTTATTCGCCAGCATCACGATGCCGACCCGCCGTTCGGGAATCAAGGCGATGTAGGCCCCGAAGCCGTTGGTGCTGCCGGTTTTATGCAGCCAGCTGGCGGGCAGCGGCTCGCGCGCCGGCCGCAGCGGCTCGACTGACGCGGGCTTCAGCGCGCTATCGTTGGCGCTGGCGGCAATCAGCCGCTCAGGGTTCACCGGCAGCGGCCAGCTCTCCCAGCCCAGCCCCTGGTACATCTCGCCCGCCCGGTAATAGCCGCTCTGCGCCGCGCCGATGGCCTTTGCCAGCAGCGGATCGCGATTTTTCAACCGCGGACCGTCGATATTGGCCTGCATAAAGGTCGCCATATCCGCCACCGTGGTCTTGATGCCGTAGGCCTCCGCGTCCAGCATACCGGGCGTGACGCGCAGCGGTTTACCGTCGCGGCCGTAGCCCCAGGCGTAATTGCTGGCCTTTGCGTCGGGCACCCGGAAGAAGGTGTGCTCAAGCTTAAGCGGCGTCAGCACGTGCTGCTGCAGATACTGCTCAAAGCCGAGGCCGCTCTTTTTCACCGCCAGCGCCCCGAACAGGCCGATGCTGGCATTTGAGTAGCGGCGCATCGTTCCCGGCGGCCACTGCGGCTGCCAGCCCCGGTAATAGTCCCACAGCCGCTTTTCGTCCGTCACCGCGTCGGGCAGCTGCAGCGGCAGTCCGCCCGCCGTATAGGTCGCCAGCTGCAGCAGGGTTATCTGCCGCCACTGGGCGCCCATGAGTTCCGGCCCGTATCCGGCGGCCGGATCGTTAAGATTCACCAGACCGCTGGCGGCGGCATAGCCTCCCGCCGTACCGGTAAAGGGTTTGCTCACCGAGCCCAGTTCGAACAGCGTATCGCGGGTTACCGGCCGCTGCCGCGCAACGTCGGCCTGGCCGTAGGTGAAGAACCAGGTTTTGCCCTGATAATTCACCGCCACCGCCATGCCGGGGATCTGCTGCTGCTGCATCAGCGG
>OJUX01000385.1_pt1 | contig 14346 bp, 12 predicted proteins | sample 1599971 | NCBI WGS metagenome assembly OJUX01 (sample SAMN04436859, study PRJEB24849) | human gut metagenome | biome: human gut; feature: NICU; material: stool | host: Homo sapiens | place: USA: Saint Louis, MO | collected 2011-09-23
GAGAGCCTGTGCTGAGAAGATAGGCTTTTTATGCCAATTTTCAGCGAACGCTACACATTAGTTCTGCCCGCCGGGGGCTTCTTACGCAGGCCACGAAACTGAGCCTTTGACAGATCTGCCAACGGCGCGGGTGATGCACTCAGTGCGCAACTTGCATCAGCGCTTTTTACCCTTTCACGGCATCGCGGTGGGCTACCCGTTGCGCAGGCGGTGGACACCCTGACGGTTGCCACCGTCTGGAGAAGGTCAATCCCGCCCTGCGAATTGGCGCAGCCGCCGCCGGAAAAATCTAATTGCAGTACGTTTATCTCTCGTTTCACTAAATCTTACGGGAATTAAGAATTCGTTAAGACATGACTGCCAGAATAGGCACTACTGAACGAATGGCTGAACTATTCGCCCCCTGACTACCCACAGCAAGCTGCACTGTCATGAGGCAAAGCAATCAGCTTAACTCCCGTATCGCCGCCGTCACTACAGATAAAAAAATAATTACTGTAAACGTCGGGTTAAAATAGAGTGAAAAGTATGAGCGAACTCACTACTGCAGCCCGTAAAAATGCTTTTTATGATGATAGCAAAATAGCCAATTCCGGTCCCGGTTATGTCAATTTCGGTAAATCAATCAGCGATGCTGAACGACGCCTGTTTATCGCTATTGATGAAGACGACATTGCCGACAAGCAGGTCAGCCTGCCGCAACGCATTGATTTATCATGCAGCGCGGCGCGAATTAAGGAAAACTATGACCTGTGCCTTAAGTACTGGGAAGACGGCGTCAGCCGCCAGGCGCTGCTTGCGCTAATTAATAAGCAGCTGACCACGGGCGAATTGTCAGAGGACGAGCGAAAGGAATACAAATATATACGTTCGCGCTACAAACATTTACGTTTTGCGCTGATGCTATATACCAAAACTCATAAGGTACCGTTCCTCTTCAGAAAGACCACGGTATTTCTCGGGCGATTCCAGGATGCATTTCGCAATAATAACGCCGCTATGACCGCACGCTGGGGGAAATTTCTTAAGGTTCTGCTCAGCGCACCGGTGTGGAATATGGTGAACTATTCCCTGCGCCATGCTCACCTGGTCAGCGCGGATAAATTTATGACCTATCGCCAGGAGCAAATGCGCAAATTGCAGGAGATGATCTCCCGCCAGCTGCTGACCGGGCGCGAATTTCACGACGTGCGTAAAATCATCAGCCAGCAGGTCTCTTTTTACGATACCCTGCGCTCGATTAACCCCGGCAACGGGCAGGCTTATCAGGTTTCGCGCTTTATGGCGGCCATCAACGGCATGATGGGCGATAAACACGATGAGCTGGTAGCGGACGATCTGGCGGGCGTGAGGGCCTACAGTGAAAAGGCGCCGCTGGACGCCGACATCCGCTGGCGGCTGGAGATGCTGCTGGAGCGGTACCCGGCTTACTAAAGCATCCGCCCGGCCTGCGCCGGGCGTTTTTTTATCAGTCGCCCAGCAGGCCGCTCACCAGCGCAACATGCGCCTTCACGCCCACCGCCAGGGCGTCTTCATCAATGCGGAAGTTGGGGTTGTGCAGCCCCCACGTCGCGCCCTTCTCTTCGTTCCCGCAGCCGATAAACAGAAACGCCCCCGGCACCTTCTGCTGATAGGAGGAGAAATCCTCGCTGCCGAACAGCGGAGCGTCGGCCATCGTCAGCGTCCCGTCGGCAAAGTGGCGATGGATCGCGTCGATAGCGATGCCGCAGGCCTCGGGATGGTTATTGCCCACGGCATACCCCTCCTGCCAGCGGATGTCGCAGCCGGCACCGTGCGCCGCAGCCACGCCGGAGAGAATGCGCTGCATCAGGTGCTGCACCTGCTCCCGCACCTGCGCATCGTGGGTGCGCACCGTCCCGGCAAGCCGGGCGCTGTCCGGGATCACATTGTAACTATCACCCGCCTGGAAAGTCGCGACGGTCAGCACCGGCGCCTTCAGCGGATCGATATTGCGGGCTACCACGTTTTGCAGGGCCATCACCATTTCGGCACCGATAACCAGCGGGTCGATACACAGGTGCGGAACCGAACCGTGCCCGCCGCGCCCGGAAATAGTGATATCGAAGTTATCGCTGGAGGCGACGTAGACGCCCTCTTTGAGGACGATTTTGCCGGTCGGAAAGTTGGGCGCCATATGCAGACCGAAAATATGCTCGACGTCATCCACAACGCCGCCCGCCACCAGCTCGCGGGCACCGCCCGGAGGTACTTCCTCTGCGGGCTGGAAGATAAACTTAATGCTGCCCCGCAGCCGATCGCGCAGCCTGCACAGTACGCTGGCCGCCCCCATCAGCATAGCGGCGTGGGCATCGTGCCCGCAGGCGTGCATGACGCCAGGCTTCGCGGAGGCGAACGTTTCACCGCTGGTCTCCTGCAGCGGCAGGGCGTCGATATCGGCCCTCAGCGCCCAGGTCGGGCCGGGATATTCGCCCTTTAGCAGCGCCACCACGCTGTTCTCCAGCGGCCGGGTTATCTCCAGCCCCGGAAACCGGGCCAGCTCGGCGGCGATATAGTCCGCCGTCGGCTTTTCATGGAACGAAAGATCGGGACTGGCGTGGATGTGCCTGCGCCAGCGGATAACGTCGCCGTGCGCGTCGCCGATCATCGTCTGAATGTCGTTATTCATGCTGCTCTCCTTTAATCAATAGCGGGTACAGAAGGCGCCGCCTTCTGCCGCATTAGCGGTAAAATAGCCAGCCCGGCGCAGAGCATCGCCAGGGCAAGGAAGATAAAGGTGCTCTGATAGCCGCCGCCCTGGCCGAGCAGGAAGCCAATCACAATCGGTGAGACAAAACCGCCCAGCGTACCGCCGGTATTAATGAATCCCATCGCGGCGCCCATAATATTTTCCGGCAGCCGCTTCATCGGCAGCGTAAAGGCGGTCACGAAGGTGGCCATCAGGAAAACTTCGCCGATAAACAGCAGCACCCCGGCAGCCAGCGCCGTGGTGGTATAAAAAAGGGCGAGGATCGCCGCCGCGCTCACTGCCGCACAGACGAGGATCACCTGCGGCTCGCGGCCGAAAAAGTATTTGCCCACCAGCCAGCCGGTACACAGGGAAGAGATCCAGATCCCGGCGCCGCCAACGGCGAAAATGTAGCCCGAGATATCCATCGACATCCCGCGGCCGTCCACCAGAAAGCGCGGCAGCCAGCTCATCAGCCCGTAGCTGGGGACGTTGACGCAGAAGATGGCGATAAACAGCAGCAGCACGGTTGGGTTGCGCCACAGCGCCGGCGCGCTTCGCTGCACCTGCACCTTCTCAACCTGCGCGGGCGCGGGCACCCGCAGCCAGATAAGCACCGCCATCGCGCAGGCCGCCACGCCGAGGACGGTAAAGGCGCTGTGCCAGCCGAGCTTCTCCAGCGCCATCACGGCGACAATCGGCCCGGCGGTCATCGCCAGTCCCGCCGAGGAGAGCAGCACCGACTGGGCAAAAGTGCGTTTCTCAACGCTGAAGTTGCTGACCACCGCCTTCGCGCAGGAGCAGGGATAGCCCGAGTGGCCGATCCCGGCGAGGAAGCGAAACAGCAGCAGCAGGCCGAAGCTCAAGCCGAGCGCGCCGAAGAAAATGGCGCACAGTCCGAGACAGGTCAGCGAGAGGATCAGCATGGTTTTGTAACCGATGCGGTCGTTCAGCCAGCCCGCCGGCACCTGAAACAGCGAATAGGCGAGGAAGAACACGCCGGTAATCAGCCCCAGCTGCGAGGTGCTGAGGCCGAACTCCTTTTCAATCGGCAGCAGCGCGAAGCCGGTCACCGTTTTGTCGAGGTAAACGAACACGTAACCAATAAAGAGCAATAAAATCATCTGCGGCTGGCTTTTCATTCTTCGCATCCTGAGGCAAGGGAAAGGAACGGTTGCGCATAGCAGCAAAAAGATTATGGCTTTACCCGGATCGCGGGAAGATGTAGTTTTTTTATAGGCGATGCATTTTTGTTATAGGGAAAAGGATGAAATATTTACCCAAAACGGCGCAATTGCAGGCGTTCAGAGCCGTAGCCCGCAGAGGCAGCGTACGCTCGGCGGCGAGGGAGCTCGGCGTCACTCAGCCCGGGTTAAGCCGCACGCTGCGTGAGCTGGAGCAAACTTTAGGCACGCAGCTTTTTTTGCGCAGCAGCGAAGGTGTGACGCTGACCGAAGCCGGGCTGGCCTTCTCCCGCCGTACTGAATGGATCATGGAGGAGCTGCGCCGGGCCGCCGAAGAGGTGGAGCAGATAAATTACTTCACCCACGGTCGCCTGACCGTCGGCCTGTCGTCGCTTATCTCGCTGACGGTATTTCCGCAGATCGCGCAAACCTATAAGAGTGCGCTGCCCCAGGTGACGCTGACGGTCAGGGAGGGACAGCTCAACTCCCTGCTGCCCGGCATCCGCAGCGGCGAAACCGATCTGGCTATCGGCAGCATCGATCCGATGCGGCCGCCGGAGGGCGTAATGATCGAGCCGCTGTTTACCGCCCCGTTCTGCGTGATCGCCCGCAAAGGTCACCCACACGCGCAGGAGCGCGATCTGTTCGCGCTGAAAGATGCCAGATGGCTGCTGCCGGAGTCCACGGAGGGCTACTACCATCATCTGCAAAACGAGCTGGCGCACTTTTACCGGCAGATTTCGGTGACGCCGCTGCGCACCGACTCGGTGATAACAGGAATGAATATGGTACTGGGTTCCGATTATCTGACCATCGTCGCCCGCGCCGCGGCAAGCCCGCTGGAGATGGCGGACAAACTGGTGACGCTGCCCATCAGCCAGCTTCCCGCCGCCCAGTACTGCGCGGTGTGGTCGCAGAAGTCGGCGATGACCACTAACGCCCGCCGGTTCCTGGACCTGCTGCGCGAAGCGTGCCGGGGCTACGCGTGGTAGCTCCGGTATCTTTTGGCTATTGCCGGGGCTATAGTAGATTTTCACGTTTTTGACACTCTGACCCGCGAGGCAATTATGGACGAGCCCACCTTTTCCATCGGCGAAAACAGTCTGCAGTTTAGCCAGCCGGCCATCGCCCTGCCGATAGGCTACGCCGCGATCGCCGGGCACTATTTCCGCCACCCGCCGCGCCCCACGCCCTATGAAGTCGAGCTGGCGATCGCTGCCGTTGAAGACTGCATCCAGGCAACCCCGGCGCTGCACGACGTGGGTGAACGCTTCACCTGCGCCGACGACACCCTGCGCGAGATCGCCCGCATCGCCGGAGCGGAAGGGACGCTGACGCAGTGCCGGCTAGAGGATCTCTTTAACCGGGTGGCGGACGTTATTTCCGGCAGCCCGCTGCGCGAGGGGGAGTTTGCAGACGATCCGCACTTTTACGGCTACCTGATTATCCTGCGCGAGATGGCGCACCATTTGGGGATTGAGGAGATTGAGGTGGGGTGAGTACGATGATAAGCCGGCATCCGCGAGGGGTCAGATACCGGTATGGCCCTTATGCCGGGCGGCGCTTCGCTTGCGCCGGCCTACAGCACTAACAGTACTTCGCCCTTTCCCTGCGCGCCTGCATCCCCATTCCGTGAGCCACCGGGGGACGATCGATGGCGAACTGACCGGCCGCAGCAACCGGGCGTTTGATGCCGCTTACCGCCTGAGGAGCACGTTTTACGCCTTAAGTATCCAATGCGTTCTGGCGAACTCTTAAGATGTTTTTCGCACCGTATGAACAATCTTCGCAATAACGCCAACCAGTATGAACCCCGCCATACCATTAATAAGCAGCGCGGTGACCAGCAGCGCCGAATTGTAATCGCTGCCGGTGCACTGCGTGGATAAAGTCCTGCACGTCCGATCGATAGAGACGAGTATTTCATCAGCCACGCCGAGCAGGATTCGGCTTCTGATCAGACAAAGCGTGATGACAACCCAAAGCAGCGGATAGAGGCGTTTTTTACCTGACATAACATGGCCCCGTAACTGAACCTTTTACCGTCACTATTCCATATGCCATCAAATTTGTACCATTAACCTTGCACTTCTGTATCCTGAGTAAGGAATTGCGAAATGCGCTGAACTCGCTACTTCGGAAGAAGGTAATACAGCCCCACGACGTACCGGAGCCATCCGGCCTTAGAGGATGTATCCTGACGTTTGAGCGCCGTACACCGCTGATAAAAATATAATCATCAATACTTCCATCATCCCTGTACAGACCAAACCAGTTCGTTAGCCAGAGCGTGCCACTCTTTTTCATCCATAATTAACCTGGTTTTGACGTTAAATCGAACATAGCAAATTCAGGCAATGACGCAAATTTGTGTGCAGGCTCTCAGCCTCAGTCCTCCCGTTAATGCCCTACTGCCACGCATTCATCGCCAGCAGGGCGGGTGCCAGACCGGCTGCGGAACAGTTCAGCGTTATCTGCGGGCCGTTGTGCAGCATTCTGACCCGGGTTCTGATCTCGCCAATTTCGCTAAGGCTGTTAAACAGCGGCTGGGGGAGATCCAGAATACTCAGACAGCCTTCGGCGTCGCAGCGGCTGACGCTCAGTTGCTTACTGCCTTCCGTTTTCCGACCCAGCAGGGTAAATATCACTCCGGACTGAACGTCAATTCCCAGCGGCAATCGCAGCATCAGCTTCGCGCCGTGCGGATTGGGGACCAGCGTAATGTTGCCCAGCGTCCGGCCCTGCTCCACGAGGGAAGCGGAGACCTCACAGGGTGCGCTCTCCGGCCCGCGGGAGGCGCAGTTCAGGTGCCAGGATTGATAGCGGGCATCGAGCGCGTCCGGGCGATTGGCCTTCGGCGCCGCAGTCTGCACGCTCGCGACGGGCGCAGCGGATCTGCTCAAGGCGTAGCCTGCGAGACATCCTATCACCAGCGCCACCAGCAGCAGCGCAACTCCCCCTATTCCTTTCATTGCTCAGTTCCCGATGCGTGACGCTCAAAGTGACGCTGGGCCATCGTCAGCGCAGCAGATAATCCCTTCAGATTCAGGGAAAAATTGACGGGCGTCTGCCCCTGCAGATAGCGAATATCCATGCTGGTCAGGCCCTCGACCGCCCGGGCTCCGTCAATGTTAGCCTCGGCGAGGCACCCCTCATGGAGACAGCCGCTGAAAGGGAGTACCGTCGGCAGGAGGTTGTGATCCGGCGTAAAGGCCACGCCGTTCTCCAGATTCACGCCCAACGGCGTCCCGACGATCATGCGCACTTTTTTCATGCCGGAGGGGACAAATTTGACCAGCAGCGCGCGCCTGCCGGTGTCGGTGCGGGTCAACTCCTGAAAGACCTGGCAAGGCTGCTGCGCACCGGTACAGTCCAGTACCCAGGACTCAATCTGCAAGGGCCTCTCGCGCGCCTGAGCAATACTCCAGTGCTCATGCGAAGCACCTTGTGCAGTGGTCAGCAGAGTGCCCGCGGCTATCAGCAGCGCTGACAGTACGTATTGCCATTGCGGCATGTTATTACTCCGTAAATACCCTGGTGGTTGCATTGTGCGGATAACGCTATGTATTTGAGGGTTCAGCAGGCACTTACATATTATTTAAAATACTGTATTCCGCCATTCGCCACTGCTTATTCAGAAAGATAAAAACAACTGCCTCTTTACGCGGTTTTTTTTCATTGCTGAACTGCGTCAAATAATTCACGGTAATATACTGCCCGGCAGGGATATCGGCGGTACCGGGAAAGTTTTTATAAAGCGTATTCACGTACTGGCGCTTGACCAGACTGCCTAATTCCTGGTGTATCGCAGTTACGCTATTAATAAATGTATTGCGGGGCAGGTTCTTTTTAGCAAGATCAGAGGCGGCGTCCCAAACCTGGCCGATTTTAACCGGGTCATAAGTATCAATATCATGGACCACATTGTCAGCTACCTGATGAATTTGCAGGGTAATATCTTCCAGCCTCGCCTCCGGGAAAGGCGTATTGTCTGGGGCGGCCGCCTCGGCAGTGGTCGCCTGTGCTGAAGGTTGCGTATAATAGTGGTTGCCCCCATATCCCGCGCAGGCCAAAAGCACCAGAGCAGCCATACCGGCCACGATTTTAAGTGACTTATTCATAACGACTCACTTAATTTACAAAAAGTAGTGCGCGTGGACCACAGGGTCCACGCTCAGGTCATCGCAGCAGGAATATATTCTGCACCGCTACGATTCAGTTATGCGGACAGAGAGTCCTTACATCGCTTTTTTGACAAATACGCTGCAGGCCTCATCCCTCCAGTAATAATGCTGTGCGAGATAATCCTTATCAAACACCACCTTAAACTGACAGGTACGCACAAGACCATTGCTCGGGAAGTGGAAGATATAGTCCCACTCGCGCACGAAATAGAACCCCTCTTTAAAGTGCGGCGACCCAATGAGCTGGCGCACCTGGGCTTTGGTCATGCCCGGGCGCAGTTTGGCCAGCGCCGCACCGTCCGGATAGCTCCCCTCTTTTTGCCCCATAGCGACTTTGCTGTCCGGATCGGGATAAATGATCTGTTCCGGCTTGCCGCTGTCGCTGATGTTGCGGCGGGTGTGCATGGTGCAGCCGGCCATCAGCAGGCATGCGCCGAGCGTCAGGGTCAGCCGGCGAAAATGTGTTGTTTTCATAAATACTCTCACTCCAGTTAAGGCCGCAGACTTACCACTGATACCCGATACCGATGGTGGCGCCCGTATCATTGCGGGTGTTAGTGCTGGCAGCGGCTTTATAGATCCACTTACCGTTGTCCGACGCGGTGGAATAGCCCATCGACATCGCCGACTCGCCCGCATAGGTGCCGCCACTCATGCTGAACATGCTGGCGCCCGGCTGATAGGCCGGAGGCAGACCGGCCATCGCCATCGCACTGGCAACGCCAGCCCGCAGCTTGTTCTGGACATGGTCAATGTGGCTCATCGCCTGACCAAATCGGTTGTCGGTGTAGTTGGTGGCCGCCGCAACGCCGGCTTTGAGCTGAGCAACGTTCGCCGCATCATCATCGTTACGCCCCGGCGCCACGCCGCTGAGGGTCCGGGAGCCGATATTCACCTCCCCAAGCGAGCTGCTCTGGCCGACAAACGCCGCCTGATAGTTGCTTTGGGCACCCTCGCGGGTACGGGACCCGGCACCCAGCGCGACGCTGTTCGCATGGGTGGCCTGCGCACCGTAGCCCACCGCCAGCGCACTCTCCGCGCTGGCCTGGGCGCGGTTGCCCACGGCAGTGGCGTTATTGGCGGTGGCCCGGCTGTCGTTACCCACCGCCAGCGCGGTGTCGCCGCTAGCCAGCGCGTTAGCGCCGCCCGCAGCCGCGTTGTGCCCGGGAACGGTTGGCCGCCTGGATTTGGCTGGCGTATCGACCTGGAAGAAGCCCGACTCAGTCTGCAGATTCGCCACCCGCTGATTGGTCTGATAGAGCTGGGAGCCATTCACGACGTCCTGACTGTCGGCAGTGAGCTGGCCGCCGCTGACGTGAGTGATTTTATTCCCACCGTTATCCAGCCCCTTATCCGTCAGAGTAACCGTCGAGGTGTCTCCGGTAATGGTGACACCGCCGTTGTTCACCGTGGTCGATCCGGCGGTAAGGGTATCCGCCGTAACGCTGCCGACCTTCAGATCGTTGCTCAACGCAAGCTGCACCACACCGATATTTCCTTGCCGGTCTGGGGCACGATGATGTTGTCATCCGCGCCGGTGAACTGCACTGAACCGTTATTGGCAATTTTGGCGTCGCTGCCGGATTGCGCTTTTACGGTCCAGCCGGAGTTGTTGACCGCCTCATTGACCTGACCGATCGCCTGGCTGAGCTGATCTTCCGTTGCCGCCTGACCACTGGTCGCGGTGCCGGTCCAGGTGGTATTGGCGAGCCCGCCGATTGTATTGGTGTTGCCATCAACGTGAACATTGCCGACGGTGACATCCCCGGCATTGACCGTGGTTGACGGACCGCTGCCGTTGGAGACAGTCATACCGGAGGCGGAGACCTCCGTGGCGTGCCCCGCATCGTCTTTCACCGCCACGCCGCCGGTGTTCACCGTCGTATTGCCGGTGGTGACGCTGTCCGCTGTGAGGTTCGGCGCCAGACCGAAAGTCAGATCGGTGCCGCCCTGCTCGTCGCGCTGCTGCACGATGCTCAGGTTGCCGTCTGTGTTGATCACGGTCAGCCCGCTGGTCGGCGAGACCTGGGCGCTGGCGCGCGCGCCGCGAGTGGTTTGGGTGGAGATATTCCAGCCGCTGTCGGTGACATTTTTGATGTTGCTGACGTCCTGGCTGACCTTGTACAGCTGGCTACCGTTTACCGCGTCGGCGCTGTTTTCGCTCAGCTCCCCGGCCGCGACGTTAATGATTTTGTTACCGCCGTTGTTAAGGCCCGCGCCGCTTAAGATCACGGTTCCCACACCGCCGCCAATGGTCAGACCGCCGTTATTCAGCACGCTGCTGCCGGTGGTGATACTGCTGAAGGTGGCATCCTTCGCCAGCTCGATGGTCAGCCCGTCATCGGTGGTTTTGGTGATGACGTTTTCACCTGACGTTTCACCGCTGCCCTGATAGGCACCCGTTACCGCCAGCGTCGTGCCGAGATCTTTATGCACCGGCGCGCCGGTATTGGCGGTGAAGTTCAGCCCCTTACTCTCGGTATTGCTCACCAGGCTGCTGATTTGTCCGCCGTTAACCGCGTCCTTGCTGTTGGCGGCAATGTCGCCGTCCGCCACATTAGTGACTTTATGGCCACCGTTGTTCAGGCCGCCGCTGCTCAGGCTGACGGCCCCCTCTCCGCTACCGATGACGACGCCGCCGTCGCTTATCACCGTACCGCCGGTGGTGAGGCTGCCTGCGGTGAGATCTTTTGCCAGGCCAAAGGTCAGCTCGGTATTGCCACTGGCATCAGCGGTGGGGGTCACGGTCAGGTTGCCATCGCGATTGGCAAACTGCACCTCGCTGCCCGGAGCCACCTGCTGCGCGGCGGTGACTGCGTCGCCGCTGCGGGTGCTCAGGTTCCAGCCTTTGCCCGCCACGGTTTTCACCTCATTCAGCTGGCCGCCGTTAACCGCATCGGTGCTGCCCTCTCCAACCTTACCGTCGGCCACATTGGTGATTTTGTTCCCACCGTTGTCGAGGCCGCTGCCGGTCACTTTCACACTGGAGCCCGACGCGGGATTGGTCACAGACAGCCCGCCATCATTGATGGTGGTATTGCCGGTTTTCACGCTGTCAAAGTTCGCGTCGCTGGCAAGCTCAATGCTCAGACCGTCCGCCGTGGTGCGGGTGATGACATTCTGGCCGGAGCTGGCCTTGTCTGCATCCAGACCGCCTTTAATCGCCAGGGTGTCGCCGAGCTTGCGCGTTACCGCGTCGCCACTGTTCCCGGCAAAGGTCATGCCTTTATCGACCTGGGTCTGCACGGTGTTGAGCTGCCCGCCGTTCACTGCGTCGGTGCTGCCCGCGCCGACCTTACCGTCGGCGACGTTGGTGATGGTGTTGCCGCCGTTGTCGAGGCCGTCCTTGGTCAGGGTTACCGGCTTATCACCGCCGCTCACGGTCACGCCGCCGTCGCTGACGGTGGTGGTGCCGGTGGTCAGACTGCCTGCGGTGAGATCGTTCGCCAGGCCAAAGGTCAGCGCCGTTTTTCCCTGCGCGTCGGTCTGCTGGGCGATGGTCAGGTTGCCGTCGGCGTTGGCGAAGTTCACCTCGCCGCCCGGCGCCACCTGCTGCGCGGCCGCCGCGATGCCGCCGCTGGTGCTTGAGACGTTCCAGCCTTTACCGGCCTGCTGCTGAACGGCGTTGAGCTGACTGCCGTTCACCGCATCGGTACTGGTACTGCTGACCTCGCCTGCGGCCACGTTAACCAGCGTATTACCGCCGTTATTGAGTCCTTTATCAGTCAGGCTGACCGCGCTGCCCGCCGCGCCGCCGGCAATGGTCACTCCGGCGCCGTTGACCACCGTGCCGCCGGTGGCGACGCTGTCAAAGCTCGCGTCCCTGGCAAGTTCAATGCTCAGGCCGTCGGCGCTGGTGCGGGTGATGACGTTCTGACCGGAGCTGGCTTTGTCTGCATCCAGACCGCCTTTAATCGCCAGGGTGTCGCCGAGCTTACGCGTTACCGCGTCGCCGCTGTTCCCGGCAAAGGTCATGCCTTTATCGACCTGGGTCTGAACGGTGTTGAGCTGCCCGCCGTTCACCGCGTCGGTGCTGCCCTCTCCTACCTTACCGTCGGCGACGTTGGTGATGGTGTTGCCGCCGTTGTCGAGGCCGTCTTTGGTCAGGGTTACCGGCTTATCGCCGCCGCTCACGGTCACGCCGCCGTCGCTGACGGTGGTGGTGCCGGTAGTCAGGCTGCCAGCGGTGAGATCTTTCGCCAGGCCAAAGGTCAGCTGCGATTTTCCGCTAGCGTCCGGATCCTGCTGGTCGATAGTCAGGTTGCCGTCGGTGTTAGCGAGATTCACTTCGTTTCCGGCAATCGCTGCCGCCGCATGCGTCTCCCCGGCGCTGGTGCTGGAGAGCATCCAGGGTTTACCGCCGCCGGTGCCGGTGGAAATGTTGTTGATGCTCTCGCGCAGGGAGTAGAGCTGGCTGCCGTTCACCGCATCCTTACTGTCTGAGGCGATAGTGCCGTCGTTGACGTTGAGGATTTTATTGTTGCCGTTATCAAGGCCGTTACCGGTGAGCGTGACCGGGGAGCTTCCGCCTGCGATCGTCAGACCCTGATTATTGAGCAGGCTATTGCCGGTGGTGACGCTGTCAAAGGTCGCATCTTTCGCCAGCTCAATAGCAATGCCCACTTTGCCGCTGGCGTCGCTGTAGGTATGGGTTGTTACGTTTTCGCCAGAGGTCGCACCACCAGCGCTGTATCCGCCGGTCACCGCCAGAGTATCGCCAAGCTGGCGATTAACATCGGCGCCGCTGTTGGCGCTAAAATTCAGACCTTTTTTGACGTTGCTGTCGATGCCGCTGACCTGGTTGGTGATAAAAGTGTTGTTATTTTCCGTCTGGCCCAGCTTGGTGGCGACCGCATAGAGCTGGCTGCCGTTGATGGCGTCCGTACTGGATGCGCCAATCAGGCCCGCAGAGACGTTGGTGATGCGGCGCTCGCTGCCCACGCTGCCCACACTGATTTCACCCAGCGGGTGGCCGGTGGTGCTGAACTGAAGGTTTACCCCGTTGATCGTATCGCTGTTGTAATCGCTGAGCCCGGCAGACCGGGCCGTTGCGGTACTGCTGCCGCTGGCAACGGACCCCGTCCCCAGCGCGACGGAGTTAACGCCGGTGGCCTGAGCGCCGGTACCGATGGCGACCGCATCGTTGGCGCTGGCGCTGGCATTGGTCCCCAACACCACCGCCTTTTCACCGTTGGCATCGGACCCGGAGCCGATAGCAATCGCTTTTGCCTGGTGAGATGCTGCGCCGATACCGAGCACCAGAGACTGCTCTGCCAGCGCCTGGGAGCCGGTACCGATAGCAACGGCGTCGTTATTAGCCGTCAGGGCGCTGTTACCGAACACCAGCGAATTTTCTCCGTCTGCCCTGGAGTTGTTGCCGATAATGACGGCGTTGCTCTGGTTGGCGTTGGAGATGTTACCTAAAACAATCGCATTATCTTTATTCGCGCTGGAATCGTTTCCCAGGACCACCGCCGACTTGCTGCCCGCAGCAATAGAGGAGTTTCCCCCCATGATGATAGAGTTGGTCGCGTTCGCATTGATGGTGGAATTGATACCGTAAAGAATTGAGCCATCCGCACCTTCGTCAATTAAAGCGCCATCCCCGTAGGCCATCGCCGTTTTCGGATACGCACTCGTCCCGTTAATGCCGTTGCCGTAACCTTTGGGAAGCGTTGCCGCCTGGGCGGGAATGGCCGAAAAAACAACCAACCCTGTTACCGCCGCGACTAACGCCCGTTTGCTATTTTTAATCAGTGACACTCGCGGTTTATTACTGGCCCGAGAAGTACTCTTAGTATGGCCCTTTGCAAATTCAGACGACACAATCCACTGCTGCCGCGAGTGGCACCAGACGACACGGTATATTTTATTCATTCTTTCTATCTCGAAATGATGACACTGATGAGCTTTACATAGTGTCAGCATCATACTAATCCTCACTATATAAACAACTGCCCAGAACTATCGTTTAAATCTGCATTTTCAACGGCAACTAAAGGATCCCATAAAATGCTCTACAGCTTTCACACAATAATAACAAGAAATTACTTAACAACATGTTAGAAAAAAACGATGGTTCTTATATCAAAATATTGACAACCATCATTTTTGCATAGACAACAAAACTTAAGTATTTGTTTTTATTGAATAAAAATAAATAAAAACAATTCTCATTTAATGAGATAAAAAGGCGAAGAATGCCGTGTGGAATCTATGCAAAAATAACACCCACTTTACTAAACTACATTTCATTAACATCAAGACACGC
>OJUX01000404.1_pt1 | contig 13884 bp, 10 predicted proteins | sample 1599971 | NCBI WGS metagenome assembly OJUX01 (sample SAMN04436859, study PRJEB24849) | human gut metagenome | biome: human gut; feature: NICU; material: stool | host: Homo sapiens | place: USA: Saint Louis, MO | collected 2011-09-23
ACGGACGACGTGAACCGGGCCCGCCGGTTGCCGACAGTGATGACGAACTGGTGGAGGCGATCCGCTTCCTGGGGGAGGCCGCAAACCCTCCGCGACCCTTTGACGACGCCCATCCCACCATGACGGTGGCTCTCGGCTCGGAGTACCGCCTGCACGCCATCGGGTTCGGGCTGTCCTACCGACCGTCGGTCGTCATCCGTCACCACACCCTGACGAGGGTGACGATCGACGACCGCGTTGCCAGCGGGATGATGCCCCATCACGTAGGTGTGTTGTTGCGCGCGGGCGTCTTGGCTCGACGATCCATCGTCATTGCAGGAGACCAGGGAGCCGGCAAGACGACTCTGTTGCGTGCCCTCGTCGACGCGATCCCGCCCACTGAGCGGTTCGGAACCCTCGAAACCGATTACGAGTTGCTGACCCACCTCAACCCGGAACGCGACAACATGGTCGCCCTGCAGGCCACCGTCGGGCTGGGGGAGAAGGTGGATGGTCGATCCCTCGGTGAGTTCACGGTTGCTGATCTCATCCCGGAGGCGTTGCGTCAGAACCTGTCGCGCCTGGTCGTCGGCGAGGTGCGTGGCGTCGAGGCAGCTGCCATGTTCGAGGCGATGCAGGCCGGGGCTGGAACCATGAGCACCACCCACTCCCATTCCGCGACCTCGACTATGGACCGTTTGGCTGGACGAGTTGCCATGGGCGGCGTCATGACGATCGACGAGGCCTATCGCCAGATCGCTCACAACATCACCTTCCTCGTCCACGTCACCCTGGTCGATGACACCTGGCGAGGAGGGACCCGGACCCGTCATGTCACGGAAATCCGGCAATTGACCGGGGCACTGGAAAACGGCCGCCCCATCACCCATCTCACCTATGCCGCGCCGACATCCACGAGCCCCGGTGTCTTCCACCCCGATCCTGCCCTTGTCGCCGAACTCTCCCATTACGAGCCGGAGGTGACGAGATGGGCATGAGCACACCGGTCGCGGCATTGCTGGGGGTTCTCCTGGTCGGAGGACTGACGATGATCGTCATCGGGTCAGCCTCCATCCACCAGTTGTCCACAGGGCAATCCACAAGTTTGTGGACAGCGGTGGACAACTGGTTCTCCCGATTGCCCCGCCGCAGTCGCGTGCATGGTCTGACTGGGCTGGGTGTCGGTGCCGTCGGTTACCTGGTGACCGGTTGGGCAGTCCTGATTCTCATCGTGCCGATCCTGGCTGTCGTCGTCCCTGCCTTGCTGGCCGATCCGCCCCGGCGCGACCTCGACGTCATGCGCGCCCTGGAACGGTGGGTGCGCCTGGTCAGCGGTTCCGCGTCGACGGGTAAGTCCGTCATCGACGCCATCCGGGCGACGCGGCGTCAGGCCCCGGCGCTCCTAGTGGAACCGCTTACTCGCATGGTGGCGCGGCTAGATTCACGATGGGACACCCGGGCTTCCCTTCAAGGACTTGCTGACGACCTGGACAGTGCCGACGCCGACCAGGTCATTGCCGCGATCATGATGGCTTCAGAACGAGGGGGAACAGGGGCCACCAGCACCCTCGATGCACTGGCGGCATCCCTCCAGGAGCGGATTCGGGCAGCCCGAGGAGTCCAGGCCGAGCGTGCCAAACCGCGAGTGGTCGTCCGCCAGGTCAGCATCATCATCGCCGTCGTGTTGGCTGGTGCTCTTGCTCTGGGACGAGAATACCTGGCCCCCTACCGTACCGGCGTCGGCCAGGTGTTGCTGTGTTGCTACGCCGGGTTGTACCTCGTCGGGCTCGTCGCTCTGTCGCACCGCAGCAAGCCTCGACGCCGCGCCCGGATCCTGTTGAGGCGGGAGGCCGATCATGACTGAGTCCACGCTTGCCCTCGCCGCCATCTGTGGGGCTCTGCTGGCATCCGCACCCATCTTCGTCATCGCTGGAAGGCGCGGTGCTCCCCTGAGGCTGATCGACGCGCTGGCAGGGTTGTCCGCGCCTATCCGGCAGGACGCCGTCGTCGATCCAGCCTCCGAGGATGGACGGCTGGAGAGATGGGGAGCACGCGCTGCGGCACGGTGGCCACGTCTCATCAGTGAGAAGTCTCGTCGAACCCTCGCGCTGCAGGGCCGGACTCCCGGTGACTTGGTCGCCGAGAAGGCTGTCATGGCGGTGGGCGGAATGACGATGCCCGTCCTCGCCCGAGTCGTGACAGCGATATGGGGTGCCGCCCTCCCGGTGACTCCTGTCGGACTGGCGGTTGTGCTTGCCATTCTTGGATGGTTCATTCCTGACACCCGGATCAGGTCACGATCCAAGGCAGTCCGTCAGGATGCTGCCGAAGCGGTGCTGGTCTACATCGACCTCGTCACATTGGCGAGGTTGGCAAATCAGTCGGCGCCCCGAGCCCTCGTCGAGGCCGCACAGATGAGTGATCACCCTGTCCTGGCCCGGATTCGCACCCCGCTGGAGCGTACCCGATTGGAGCAGCAGTCGCCGTGGGCTGGCCTGGAGAGTCTGTCCGAGGAACTGGGACTCCCCGAGCTCGCTGAGCTCGTCGAGGTGCTTCGCCTCGACGATCAGGGGGCCTCTCTGGCCGGAACTCTGCGAGCACGCGTCAACGAAATGAGGGATGCCCATCTCAGCCGGGAAAAGATCGAGGCTCAGACGACCTCCGAATCCCTGACGATCTGGATGGTCATTCCGGTTCTCGTCCTGGGGTTGGTGCTCATCACTCCGCCGCTTCTGATCATGGCTGGGGTGGCGTCATGCCCATGCCTCGCACCCTCCACACCCCAACCTGCAACGGGGCCAGTGACGTCACCGGAAAGGCCGGTGCGAATGACCAAGGAGGTCGCCATGAAACATGTCAACACCGTCGCGTCCCTTGTCCTGCCGATGATGGCGGGCATCCCGCCGGTCGTCGAGAAGCACGACGAGAGGGGACTCAGCCAATCAACCGAGAACGCCATCCTGCTGGTGGGGGCCGTGTCCATCGCAACGGTGGTCGTCACCGTGATCAAGGGGTACGTGACGTCGAACCTGCCGAAGTGAGGTCAAGGCAGGCGTCTCGACGAGGCCGGGAGCGTGGGGTTTCCGAATCTCTCCAGTGGTCGCTGGTGTGGCCGGTGGTCCTGCTCGTGGTGGTCGGGGTCGTCCAGACCTCGGTCGTGCTGCAGGCTCGGGCCACAGCCACCGAGGCGGCCCGGGCGGCAGTCAGGGTACAAGCCTTGCGTGGTTCCCATGCTGGTGATGCCGAAGCCGTCGCTCGGGACGTGGCCCAGACCTCCAAACTGGCCAATGTCACGGTACGGGTGTCGACCACTGGCTCCCTGGTACGCGTTGATCTCGAGGGCAAGGCAGCGACTCTGTTTGGTGCCGTCATCCCCGTCGAAGGTCACGCCGTTGCCGTTGAGGAGGGGACATGACTCGGCATAGTCAATTTCGGGGATATCAGCGTGGTGCAGTCGCCGTCGAGGCTGCGCTCATCCTGCCCAGTCTCCTCATGATCGCCGCAATGACGACAGGGGGGTGGCGGCTGTCCGAGGTACGGGCCGATGCCCAGTCGGCTGCCGAGGTAGCCGCTCGCGCGGGATCGGTCGCCTCGACGGTTGGTGAAGGCTATGCGGTAGGCCAGCGAGTCGCCATGACCGAACTTGCCGGAACCAGGTGCAGCGATCCTGCGATCAGCATCGACTCATCGGCCCTTGCCCTGCCAGTGGGGTCCACGGGAGTCACCTCCGCCCGGGTGAGGTGCACTGTCAGGCTCTCCGACCTTCTCGTTCCGGGAATGCCGGGCGCCCTCCACGTCGAGTCGACGGCACATTCCACCGTCGACAGTCATCGGGAGCGACACGTATGAATGGCGCATCTCTCCGCGCCCGAATGCGCGGTCTCGCGGCCTTCGTGGCCCTCATCATCCTTGTCCTCGGTTCCCCAGCTGCCCTGGTGGCATGGGGACGTCTCGACGCCACCACCTTGTTGCGTCCGTCAGGCTGGCTCACCCCTGATGACGGGACGATCCTTCTTGGAATTGCCACCGGCGGCGGCTGGCTGGCGTGGGCGGTCTTCACGGTCTGTGTGGTCTCGGAGATCGTCGGACTGGCGACCAGTCAGCGTCGCCACATCAAGCTTCCAGGGCTGGGCACAGTTCAGAGCATCGCTGCCGGACTACTCGTGGCGAGCCTGACAGTCCTGTCCCCTCTGACGCGCTCGGCCGCTCCTACCACCCCGGCGCCGATCGTGGCGACGGCTGCCGCGACGCCGCAGCCTGCAGACGAGGTGCAGGCGAGTGCTGAGGTTGAGCCTGCCCCTGACGACGATGTCATGACGGTCACCGTCGGCCCCCATGACGACCTGTGGGCGATAGCTGAAACCTGGTACGGAGACGGCACCTCATGGCGACGTATCGCGGCCGCCAATCCTGGGATCGACGTCGACCACCTGGCCGTCGGTCAGGAACTCGCTCTTCCCGGGGCCACCATGACCATCCCCAATGGGCATACCGGTGCTGGCCATCCCCTCGACGCGGACCAGCTCGATCGGCTCACCCCGTCCGTTGACGACCATGACGTCCGAACTGTCACCGTTCAGGAAGGGGACACCCTCAGCGGGCTCGCACGCACCTGGCTCGGTGATGCCGCAGCCTGGCCGTCCCTCTGGCATCTCAATGCGGGAATCGTCACGGACCCTGACCACATCGAGCCCGGCTGGGAGCTCGTCGTGCCTGCCCCGGAACCTGAACAGGCCACGTCGACATCAGTGGCCGACATGGACGAAGCTGCCATGACCGAGCCGGAGAAGGCTCTCCCCGGCCACGACGACGAGGCGTCCGGTGCAGATATCGCTCAGAGCGCGCTGCAGCCAGATGCGCCTCCCTCAGATGTCCCGACTCCTCGACCCGAGGAAGCGGTGGCTGCCGCCGGGGTAGGTCAGGACCCTGCCGAGATCCTCCGTACCGGGTTGGCGGGCCTGAGCCTGTTCCTGGCCGGTGGGGTGGCCGGCACAATCGCTGCTCGACGGCAGCAGCAGCTCTTCACCCGCCCGCTGGGCCGGCAAATTCCTACCGTGTCGGGACCGCCGCGTCGCGCCAAGAGAATGCTCGACACCGCGGCCGATCACGGGGACGAAGCAACGTCACGCGGTGACGACGCCGTCAACACTAACCCTGTCAGCGCCGACACCCTGACGCCCACGACCGTCGTCCTGGGAACCACTGACCCGCACACCCCAGTCGTGCTGGACCTCGCCGATACCGGCGGTCTCCTGGGTATTGACGCCACTGCCGAGTTGGCCTCCGCGGTGGTGGCATCGATCAGTCTGTCCCTTGTCGCAGCGCCATGGTCCGGCGGAATCGACATCGTCGCCGTCGGTGACGACCTCGCGTGGTTGTCACGGGCCGGAAGTGACGATGTGCAGTGTGCTGACGCCGAGGAAATCGTCGAGGGACTGGCGGATCTGTCTGACGGTCCCAGTAGTCAGCACCCATCGATTACCAGGGTCGTGTTGTCCTCTCAGCCCCTCGACCTTCCGAACCCGTCATCCGTGGTCGAGGCGGGAATCGTCGTCGTCATGCCAAGCACATGTGGCCGGAGGGTCATCGTCACCGGCCCCGATCATGCCGAGCTGGACGGTCAGGCTTTCACACCCCAGATCGTCACCGCACCGATGCGCCGTGCCGTCGTCGAGCTGCTCGAAACCACTGCTCGAACTGATACCGAGCCTGCCCTCTGGTGGGAGCCACGGCGAGGGGAGGAGACGTCCAGCCCTCCGACGATGGTGGCCAAGACCTGCGCAGTACTGCCGCCCAGTGATGCCCATACGACCGTCGAGGAGGAACACGTGCTCACGCCAACTGCACTGAGTGATGTCGCTCAGTTGCCCGTCCCCGTCGGCGCAGTTTCCTCTCCTGTCCTGCGCCTCCTTGGCCCGGTCGACCTCGTGGGAGCTCGCGGGAATCCGCCGACCAAGGCTCGGCGGCAATGCCTTGAGTACTGCGCCTGGTTGCTGTGCCATCCTGGCGCGCGATCGGTGCAGATGGCTGACGCCCTCATGGTCGCAGAGCCGACCCGACGGTCCAATGTCTCCCGACTGCGGCGATGGCTGGGCTCCGATGATAACGGTCGGGCCTACCTGCCCGAAGGGTATGACGGTTCCCTGCGTCTGGCAGATGTCGTCAGTAGCGACTGGGAACGGCTTGAACTGCTTGTCGCGGGAGGGGTCTCGACGGCCCCGCTGGCCAATCTCGTCTCGGCCATGGACCTCGTTCGTGGTGCCCCGTTGGCTGACGCCGCTCCCGGTCAGTGGCACTGGGCCGAGGAATGGCGCATCGACATGATTCAGATGATCCGTGACATCGGGGTCGAGGTGGCCCGTCGAGCCATGGAGAACAGCGACTTTGAGCTGGCATCCAGGGCCTTGGCGCGTGCCACCGTCGCCTGCCCTGAGGACGAAGTGCTGTTGGTGGCGCGCATCAAACTCGCTGACGAACTAGACGATCGTGGCGAGGTTGAACGGTTGGTCTACGTGCTGTCGCGGCAGGCTCGCCGTCTTGGCGTCGACCTGTCGGAGGAGACGATTTCGGTCCTCCAGGAGGTGATGGAAGGCCACGTGCGGGCCCGGGTGGTGTGAGCGTCACTCCTCAGGACTGCCGGTGGGAAGACCTCCCATGGCGCTGCCCTTGTCGAAGACATCGTCACCCTGTGCGCGGGTGGCCAGGATGAAGATTCCGGCCACCACGAGGTAGGAGAGTGCCAGACCAATCATGTGCGGGCCAGACAGTCCGTGCACCGGAAGCACGAGGGCCGCCAGGGCGGAGCCTCCCACGAACAATGCGTTGTAGACCATGTCGTAGGCGATGAAGACTCGGCCCTTGTAACCATCAGAAACATGGGCCTGACAGATGGTGTCGACCCCGGCTTTCAGGGACTGGGCGAAAAGGCCGATGAGGAAGCCGGCGACCAGCAGACCCCAGCGGTTCGGGATGGCCCCTGGGAAGGCCTGAATGACGGCGGTGCCGACCAGCAGGCTGATGAGGGCTTTCCTCATGCCCAGCCCGTGTACCAGCATCGGCATGAATCCGGCCGACAGCACGAAGCCAGCCCCCATCGCCACCGCCCAGATCGTCATGTCAGCCATGGCCCCGTTGATGTCGGACTGCACGTGGAAACGGTTGCGATAACCCAGGATCATGGCCACCGAATAGACGCCGAAGAGTGCTCGCTGGGCGCCGATGAGAGTGAGGGAATTGCCCACCAGGGGCACCTTTCCCAGGTAACGGAAACCGTCGACGACATCCTCGGCGACAGCACGCAGCGTTTGGGAGCGGTCCGGCAGTGGTGGCCCGAGTTCTCGGCGCGAGAACTGAAGACCAAGTGCCACAGAAATCGCGAAGAGTACCGCAGAGATGCAGAAGATGATCGTGTCGGCATGGTGAACCGGCATGTAGTGTCCAGCAATCATTCGAACGGCGGCCGCGACGACGGCTCCAATCATGAGTCCCAGGGGGCCAATCGTCGGCATGATCGAGGAAGCCGTCAGGTAGTCGCGTTTGTCGATGGTGTACTCCAGCCCCGCCACCAACGCCGTAAGAAGGAAGCGGTTGAGGCTCATTGCGATGAGCAATCCGACGAGCAGGGCCAGGTGAGAGGGTCTGTCGCGTGCACCGTCCCAGACCAGGATCCCCAACCCGATCGCGATGAGGCAGCGCAGGCCGTCGGTGTAGACGAGGATTCGCTGACGTGACCAACGGTCGAGAACGACAGAGATGAAGGGCCCGATGATGCTGAACGGCAACAAGGTGATGGCCAGCACCATCGTGATCGACCACGCGTCAGGCTGCTGCTCGGGAGAGAGCAGCACGTAGGAGGCCATTCCCACCTGCAGGGTGCCGTCGGCCGCCTGTGTCGCTACGCGGACTCCGAGAATCCTTCGAAAATCGTGGCGCCGCCACAGGTGGCGCAGGTTCTGCCAGAACACATGGTCTCCTTCGGGGCCGGCCTGCCTCGATCCTAGAGGGTTGTGGGAAGGGGATCCTGGGCGGATCCGGCGCTGGTTGCGCGCGCATGGCCGGTGGGGGACAGCCTGAAAAGGCCCTTGAACGCCACTTCATGAGGAGTTCAACAACAGGGGTGTGGACTTGGGAAGGTAGAGCGGCTAGCTTCTAACCACCCGTATCAGTCGGCGTTGGATCGACGTCGGGGCTGTGCTCACCGCATGCGCAGCCGCCCCACGGATGACTGATCGTTCTGCCCGAAACTATATATATATATCGTTCATGTAGCATAATTAATGCCCTGCAATGCAATGCGGCGTTGTGCTGACAATGAAGGAGTTGCCATGGCTGAACTCAAGAAGGGCCTAGGATTCTTCCAGCTCCTCGCCCTCGGGGTGGCCGGATTGATCGGCTCGAGTTGGATTTACACGAACTCGAAATTTTTCGACAAGTACGGTGCTGGAGGCATGATTTTCGGCATGCTCCTCGGAGGCTTGCTGGCATCCTGTGTGGCTCTGGCTTATAGCGAGATGACAACGCTGTTTCCCAGAGCTGGGGGCGAAGTCGTCTATTCCTACGTCGGCCTCGGTAGAAGGGCATCCTTTGCCACTGGTTGGCTCCTCATTGGCGCTTATCTTTCATCCACTGCTTTTTATGTGACAGCTTTCGGGTATCTTTTGGAAAAGATTTGGCCGAATTTGGGATCCGTGTCCCTGTATTCAGTCAACAGGGAATCAGTCGATATGACTGTATTGATAATCGGCGTCGTCCTGACCCTGATCATTGCGGCAATGAACTGGTTCGGAGTGAGCCTTTCCGGTCAGATCCAGACCGTTCTCTTCGTCGCTATGGTCGTCATCGGACTCGCCCTGGTCGTCACGGCGCTCGTCACTGGCAGCCCCAGCAACTTCATCCCGCCCTACCGGGCCGACGCCAATGCCCTCGGCGACACCCTCCGCTTCGTCGTGCCCGGTATGACCTACATGGCAGGCTTCGGGCTGGTGGCAGCACTGGCCGAGGACGCCGACATCCCTGCCCGCAAGATCGGTCGCATTACCGTCCTCACCGTCCTGACGGCCACCTTGTTCTACTGCTTGGTGCTGGCCTCCTCGGCCTGGATCCTTCCCTGGCAGGACGTCGCCAAGATGCACCTGGGCACCATCGATGCCTACACCACTGCCGGCTTCCCGATCCTCGGCTGGGGAGCCTGGATCATTGCCATCTGTGGTCTGTTGACGAGTTTTCTCGGTCTGTTCATGGCGATCTCCCGCATCGTCGTCGCGATGGCGAGGGCCAGGCTCCTCCCGGAGGGCCTCGCCGCAGTGGACGAGGAGAGTGGCGCCCCGCGCAGGGCCATTCTGCTCACCACTGTCATGACCTTGCTGCTGGGAGCCCTAGGCCCGGGCGCCATGCTGTGGTTCCTCGACACCGGTGGCATCTACCTCGGACTGGTGTGGATCAGCGGCGTCATCTCCCTGTCCACCCTTCCGAAGAAGTACCCCCACCTGCGCTCCAAGTACCATGCCGGATGGCTGCCATGGGTGGGAGCTGTCGGCGCCCTCGTCACGGTCGTCATGGCGATCTGGCCGGGAACGAATACCTCGCTGGTGTGGCCTGGTGAGTACCTCGTCCTGCTCGTCTGGGCCGTCATCGGTTTTATCCTGTGGCGGCTGGCCAAGCCCATGGGGGAGGACGAGGCCCTCGGCAGCTTGCTCGGTTCCTACGCCGATGACCTCAAGAAAAACCTGGGTGAGGTGGAGCAGACCCCGGCCAGGAGCTGACGATTCGTCGAGCGCTCCTGGCTCATGACGTCGCGCTCATGGGGCGGGAGACGGCGTGGTTGCAATGTTGCTGTCCGTAAAGGTGTGCAAAGGGCCTGACAACGCGCCATGATTGGGGCCATGACGATGAAGTCGGATTTGGAAATTGCTCGTGAGGCCCACCTTGACCCCATCGAAAAGGTGGCAGCTCGGGCTGGCATTGAGGAAAGGTGCATCGAGCCCTACGGGCGCGATGTCGCCAAGGTCGATCTCGAGGTCATCAAGCAGAACAGGGATCGTCCGCGTGGCAAATACGTCGTCGTCACGGCCATCACGCCCACACCCCTTGGCGAAGGCAAGACGACCACAGCAGTCGGTCTGGCTCAAGGACTGGAGAAGATCGGCAAGCGCAGCGTGCTCGCTCTGCGTCAACCCTCCATGGGCCCGACCTTCGGCATCAAGGGCGGTGCCGCTGGCGCCGGGTATTCCCAAGTGCTGCCGATGGAGAAGCTCAACCTGCACCTGACCGGTGATTTCCACGCTATTGGTGCGGCCCACACCCTGTTGGCCGCCAAGATCGACAACCAACTGAACCACGGAAATGCGATCGACATCGAGCCTCACTCCATATCATAGCGTCGCGTCGTCGACATCAACGACCGTGCCCTTCGCAACACCATCGTCGGCCTCGGATCGCGAATTGACGGCATCCCCCGTCAGAGCGGATTCGACATCACTGCGGCCAGCGAGGTGGGCGTCATCCTGGCCCTGGCCACCTCTCGCTCAGACCTGCGCGCCCGGCTGGGACGTATCGTCATCGGCTACAACCGCTCCAAGGAGCCAGTCACCGCGGAAGACCTGCATGCCGCCGGGTCGATGGCAGTCATCCTCAAGGACGCCATCAAGCCGAACCTGCTGCAGACCACCGAGAACAGCCCGGTGCTCGTCCACGCCGGCCCCTTCGGCAACATCGCCACGGGCAACTCGTCGGTCATCGCCGACCGCATCGGCATCGGCTGCGGTGACTACCTGCTGACGGAGGCCGGATTCGGCGCCGACATGGGCGCCGAGCGGTTTTTCAACATCAAGTGCCGCGTCGGTGGTATGCGCCCAGACGCCGCCGTCCTCGTCGTCACCGTGCGTGCCCTCAAGACCCATGCCGGTCGCTACAAGGTCGTTCCTGGAAAGCCACTGCCCCCGGCCATGCTCGAGGACAATCCGGACGACGTCCTCGCCGGTGCCGCCAACCTGCGCAAGCACATCGAGATCGTCCGAGACTTCGGCGTCTCCCCGGTGGTGGCCCTCAACGTCTTCCCGAGCGACCATCCCGACGAGATCGACGCCGTCCGTAAGGTGGCAGAGGTAGCCGGTGCTCACTTCGCCGCTTCGACCCATGTCGTCGACGGTGGCGACGGCGCCGTCGATCTGGCTCGCGCGGTCGTCGCGGCGTGCGACCAGACCACCGACTTCCGCTACACCTACAATCTCGAGGACTCCCTGGTCGACAAGCTCACCAAGGTGTCCACCAAGGTTTACGGGGCTGATGGGGTCGACATCGCTCCGGCCGCGGCCAAGGAGCTCGCCCATTTCGAGGATCTCGGCTACGGGAACTTCCCGGTCGTCATCGCCAAGACCCACCTGTCCCTGTCTCACGACCCCTCCCTCAAGGGGGCCCCGACCGGATGGCGTCTGCCTGTCCGCGAGGTGAGGGCCGCTGTGGGCGCCGGGTACATCTACGCGATCTGTGGTGACATGCGCACCATGCCGGGCCTGGGACGTCACCCGGCGGCCGAGCGCATCGACATCGATGACACCGGGGAGACCATCGGATTGTTCTGATCGAGTGTGATCCGCGGGGCTGCGGACATCATTCCTCGCCCCGCTTCTGTCGTGATCCTTGTCCTGGGGACGACTCAGCGTCCCTCGGTGGGCGGGGGAGTGGGATGGGTCAGCACACAACTCACCGGGCGTCCGGTCACGAGAGACCCGTCGCGGACGAATCCCTCCTCGCGGCCGGTGAGTTCGCCGATGAGGAGACGACGCCCCTTGTCGAGTAGGTCCGCACGGTCGTCCGACAGGTCATGGAGTTGGTGTGGATCCGCCGCAAGGTCGAAAAGCTGCTCCTCTCCAGATCCGGACATCCAGATGTACTGGTAGTCGTCCCACCAGATCCACTGCAGTGACTGGCCGAGCAGGACATGCTCGCCATGCAGGTGAGTGCGCCACGGCGACTCTCCATCGCGTAACAGTGGAAGGATCGAGCGGCCCTCGACCTTATCGGGGGTGTTCACTCCCGCACAGTCCAGCAAGGTGGGCATGACGTCGCGCAGCTCGACGAGTTCATCTACTCGGCTACCAGGGGTGATACCAGGCCCGGCAAGCAGGAACGGGATGTGGGTCGATCCCTGGTAAGGGTAGCCCTTTCGCCACAGGTGATGGTCTCCCATCATGTCGCCGTGATCCGATATGAAGGCGATGTACGTGTTGTCAGCCACCCCGAATTCGCCCAAGACCTGACGTAGTCGGCTGATTTGGGTGTCGATATGGGTCATGTGACCGTAATAACCAGCCATCGCCCGACTGATGTCGCGTGGCCGGTACCGAGCGACGAGACTCGTCGGATCGGCGTCATTGCGCCAGTCGCTGAAGGTGTCCGATCAGTCCCCGACCGCCGGCGGTCGCAGCGGAGCCCCGTCATAGCGGTCGAAGGCCCACTGCGGCGGATCGTAGGGGGCGTGGGGACGGTGGAAGGACAGGTAGAGGAAGAATGGGGTAGTCGGGTCGCGGCGGTAGAACCACCGGGTCGCCTGGTTGACGACCCAGTTCGTCGGGTGCAGCCGCTCGGCCTTGTCCCAGGGCCGAGCAACTAGGGAATTGCACTCGATTCCGTCATCGATGTAATCCTCGTCACTGGCCGTCCCAGTCTGGTCGCGCAACCACACGAGATAGTCGTCATAGCAAGCCGGATCGCGGTGGCGTTGTCGGGAGTAGTGCAGGTACCCGTCGTGAAGTTCGATCTCGTCGAATCCGATGCGATTGCGCTCGGGCCAGTAGTGCATCTTTCCGATGGCACGGGTCTGGTAACCGGCGTCCGACAGGGTCGACGGCAGAGTGTCCTCGACGTCGAAAGTGACTCCGTCCTGGTAACCGACCCGACGATGGGTTCCCGCAGAGAGCCCCGTCATGAGGGACATCCTTGCCGGAACACACGTGGGCGTGGCCGAGTAGGCCCTTTCCACGACAGCCCCCTGACTCGCCAGCTGGTCGAGATACGGTGTCTCGACGTCAGGATGGCCCAGCCCGGAGAGGCAGTCACCCCTCCACTGGTCAGTACAGACGAGGACGATGTTGGGACGGTCAATCGCTGGTTGTTCGTGTTGGTCGTTCATGATGCGTCTTGCATATTCTCACTTGATTCCAGTCATGGTGATGCCCGTTACGATGTAGCGCTGGGTCGCCACGAAGAGGGCACACACTGGGACGAACAGCATGAGGGATCCCATGGCCGTCAGGTTCCACAGTGTGAAGCTCTCGCGGTTGAACGACGACAACCCAATGGTGAGGGTTCTCATGGCCTCGGACTGAGTGGCGATGAGCGGCCAGAGGAACTCATTCATCTGGAAGACAAATGTGAACAGTCCCAATACCGTCAGAGCCGGCTTGTTCTGAGGCAGGACGATCGATCGGTAGATGCGGAGTTCCCCCGCACCGTCGACACGTGCGGCTTCAACGAGGGAGTCCGGGATACCTGCCATCGACTGACGCATCAGGAAGATCGAGAATGCGCTCATCAAGAATGGCGTGACGAGCCCTTGGTAGGTGTCCAACCATCCAATCTGACTGAACTTGGCATATAGCGGAATCATTCGAACGAAGAACGGGATCATCATCGTCGAGAGTATGAGGACGAAGACAGCGTTCTTGCCTGGGAACTCAAATTTCGCGAAGGCATACCCGACCAACGGCGCGAAGATGAGGTGTGACAGCGTGATGAGGCCTGCGACGAGGACAGAGTTGAGGAAGAACCTTCCGAATGGGGCAGCCTCGAAGAGGCGGGTGATGTTGACCCATTGCCATGATGACGGGATGAGAACGGCTTTTCCTCCCGTTGCCTCCGCGTTCGACTGGAAAGCCAGACTCACCATGTATACGAGGGGGGCTATCG
>OJUX01000425.1_pt1 | contig 13216 bp, 13 predicted proteins | sample 1599971 | NCBI WGS metagenome assembly OJUX01 (sample SAMN04436859, study PRJEB24849) | human gut metagenome | biome: human gut; feature: NICU; material: stool | host: Homo sapiens | place: USA: Saint Louis, MO | collected 2011-09-23
TGAAGTAGTGGGTTTCCGCGCCAATACGGTGGAGAAAACCGGCGAAAATCGCTATCGCGTCTGGCCGAACGAAATGCCTGCCGATCTCTATAAAGCCCGTCCTAATGCGGCGCTTAACCGTAACCTGGATCACAACTGGCAGCAGGCCTTGCTCAAGACCTCCAGCGAGCGCCGCATTGCGGTGGATATCGCGCTGGGGGGCTGGGAAGAGCAGCTGATCCTGACCATGACCTGCGAAGACGGTATCAGCGTGACGCATACGCTCGACGGCCTGTTCGAGGTGGCGAACAATGCGGAGAAAGCGCTTAGCAACCTCAAGGATGGCGTGGCGAAGCTGGGGCAGACCATTTATTACGCGCGCAATATTGAGGTGAATCTGCCGGATGCGCTGTTCGTGCCGAACAGCCTGCTGAACCAGTTCCGCCGTGAAACGGCAGAGATGCTGGATGAAGCACGGCTGGCAAACTATCCGCGCGGCAGCCGTAAGGCCGAAACGGTGCCTGCGCCGGTCTACCCGGACACGCATCTCTCGTTCCTCGCGAACGTTTACAACCACAAAGCGCGTGCGTTTTACCATCGTCACGGCGTGCAGCTGATTGACGCCGCGTATGAAGCGCATGAAGAGAAGGGCGACGTGCCGCCTGCGGTTTGCCTTTAACCTTTGTCCGAAACAGGCGAAAGGCAATATCAAAAGCTGGAAGGCGACGCCGATGCAGCTGGTGAATGGCGATGAAGTGCTGACGCTGAAGTTTGACTGCCGTCCGTGTGAAATGCACGTTATCGGCAAGATGAAGAATCACATCTTCAAAATGCCGCCTCCGGGAAGCATTGTGGCCTCCGTCAGCCCTGACGATTTGATGAAGACCCTGCCGAAGCGTAAAGGCAGCTAACCCGCAGAGTGGGTATCCGGTTTGCGCGATTTCTGCCAGGCATGGTGCTCGCGCAACCCCTCCGCAGACTCCTCAGCCGCGCTGCGTAACTCGTCGCTGTCAGCTTCATGACGAAGCTGATGGTCGGCGTTTTTCACATACACAAATTCATGCCCTTTGTGCTCCGCCATAATCTGCCCTGAGAACAGGGCGCTAATCACCAGCAGTAGCGAAAATTCTTTTCTGAACATCCTTTATCCCCTGAAAATACGCTACGGTCATCGTAGTGATAATTTCATAGAGTAATTATTCGACTGTTTAAATTTGAGAAAATAGACTGTCAAAAATTGTGGTCGCAATAAAACTCACTTAAGACTATTCTTAAAAGCAATATCGCCGTTGTAAACTCCCATTTCTGGTATGCAAAGAGAAGCTAGATTTATTGGGAAATCATTTACAATAAGATTTTTCTGGCTAAGGATTGGATCGAATAAATGAAAAAAATAATCGTGCTATCACTTCTGGGCGTAGTGGTTGCGGTGGGTGCTGCGGCCAGCATCTATTCAAATGAAGAACCAGAATATATTCAGTCAGCAAAAAGCCGTGTCGGATCGTATTTAACCAGCGATTACGGACGTGTCGAATGTAATAGCACCCAGGTAAGTGAAGATCGCTGGGAGCTGGGCTGTACCAATAAGGCGAGGGGCAAAACCTTCCAGTTCGCCGTTTACCCATCCGAGCAGGCGCCGTATGGGGTCTCTCGTGCGTTTTATCTCGAAGCGATTAATGATGATGCCCGCCAGAGTGCAGAGCAGGGGCTGATGCGTTATCTGCAAATTAATACCAAAGCGGGTTAATCGATTCGTTTATGCTTCGTTGAGGCTCACAGTGGTAGATTGCAGATGATCCACATCCCGGTATGGAATACCGGAGCGTAGATACCAAAATACAAATCTATCCATGCAAGCATTTACCGCCAGATTATGGCGGTTTTTTTTTGCCCGTTTATCGTACCGGCTGTGAAAATTGTTTGCGATATTGCGCGGGCGAAAGCGCAAATTGCTGCCGGAAATGGTGGCGCAGCGTGCCGCTTTGTCCAAATCCGGTTTGTTCCGCAATATTGTCGATGCTGAGCCGACTGTTTTCGAGGTAATCTTTTGCCCGCTGCAATCGTGCAGTTAATAACCAGCGCGCGGGCGTTGTTCCGGTCGCATCCTCGAAACGGCGCAGAAAGGTGCGCTGACTCATACCCACCCGCAGGGCCAGCGATTCGACGGTATGGGAAACGGCCAGATGCTGGTGAAGATAATCAAACAGCTGGCCCAGGCGCTGGCTCTCCCGCAACTGAGCCACCGGTCGGCTAAGCTGCTGGGTTTGCGAGCCGTCCCGATGGGGCGGGATCACCAGCCGACGCGCCACGCGGTTTGCTGCCTCCATCCCGTAATTCCGGCGCACCACATGCAGACACAGATCAATCCCCGCGGCGCTGCCTGCGGAAGTGAGAATATCGCCTTCATCCTGGTACAGCACATCTTCGACCACGGTGATAGCGGGATAGCGTGCTTTCAGAGCTTGCGTGTAGCGCCAGTGGGTGGTTGCCTTCCGCCCGTCAAGCAGGCCTGAGGCTGCCAGAACGAAAACGCCAGAACAGATTGAGAGTAGCTGGCAGCCGCGGGCATGCGCCGCGCGGAGCGCCTGGCAGAGCGCGTCGGGTACGGGTTCGTCCAGCCCTCGCCAGCCGGGTACGACAACCAGATCCGCCGTCTCCAGCAGACGCAGATCGCCATCGGCCAGAATACGGATCCCGCCCGTTGCCCGGAGCTCGCCGTCATCCACGCTCGCCACGGCGAACTGATACCAGTCCTCGCCCATCTCCGGGCGCGGCAAGCCAAAGATCTCTACCGCCACGCCAAACTCAAAGGTACATAAACCGTCATATGCCAGCACGACCGCGCGCGGCGAGGGATGTCTTAAGTTTGTCATCTTTTTGCTGTTTTCTGGCATAGGCGGACGCATTCATGGGCTGAATTAAGGGATAAAGTAGTGTTAACACAAACACCACAAATGAGGAAGATTCATGAGCTATGTTACTGAATTTCCGGCTGCTGAGCCGCAGGAAGCCGTGGGGCATTTCCTGCGTCGTCTGAGCGTCGAGACGGACTGCGCCGATGTCCATCACGCGGTATCCAGCGGTGAGCAGGACTTTGTTCTGCTGCACGTTGTCGGAAAACCTGAACATTTTGCCCGGCGGCATCTGCCCGGCGCGCTGCATTTACCCTGGAGCCAGATCACCGCCGAGCGGATGAAAGCGTGGCCAGAGGGCACGCTGTTTGTCGTCTATTGTGCAGGCCCGCACTGCAACGGGGCGGACAGGGCGGCGCTGAAGCTGGCGCGTCTGGGTCTGCCGGTCAAGATTATGCTCGGGGGCATCACCGGCTGGGAAGATGAGCGGTTCGCGTTTGCAGGATCTTCATCACCCGCCCTGTGAACATGAATTTATTTCAACACAGATGAAATTTTCTCGTTTGTCGGCGGCGAGCCGGTATGACATCTTTTCAGGACGTTTAGACATCCAGAAGTCTAAAGATTCAAGAGATGAATTATCACTGTGGGCAATTAACGCCGACAGACAGAGGAGATTTCCATGCAGCGACACCACGCCCCGTACCGCGCCGATGTAGTCGGCAGTTTTTTACGCCCGGATTCTGTTAAACAGGCCCGTCTGCAATTTGCCAGCGGTGAGATCGATGCCGGTCAGCTTCGCGCGGTTGAGGACGAGGCCATTCGCCATGTTGTCGAGCAGCAGTGCGCCTGCGGTCTGCATGTGGTAACGGACGGTGAATTCCGCCGCGCCTGGTGGCACTTTGACTTCTTTGACGGGCTACAGGGCGTAGAGCGTTATGATTCGCAGCAGGGCATTCAGTTCAACGGTGTGCAGACCAAAGCCCATGGCGTGCGCGTAACGGGCAAACTGGGCTTCGGCGATCATCCTATGCTGGAAGATTTCCGCTACCTCAAAAGCATCAGCGGTAACGCACAGCCGAAGATGACCATTCCCAGCCCGAGCGTGCTGCACTTCCGCGGTGGCCGCAAGGATATTGATGCCACGGTATACCCGGATCTGAAAGATTACTTTGACGATCTGGCGACCACCTGGCGCGATGCCATTCGGGCCTTTTACGATGCAGGCTGCCGCTATCTGCAACTGGATGACACCGTCTGGGCCTACCTTTGTTCAGAAGACCAGCGCCGGCAGATCCGCGAGCGCGGTGATGATGCAGACGAACTTGCCCGAACCTATGCCCGGGTGCTGAATAAGGCGCTGGAGGGTAAACCGGCGGATCTGACCATCGGCCTGCACGTCTGCCGGGGCAACTTCCGCTCGACCTGGATCTCCTCCGGCGGCTACGGGCCGGTGGCCGAGGTGCTGTTCGGCACCGTCAACGTCGACGCCTTTTTCCTTGAGTACGACAACGACCGCTCCGGCGACTTCGCGCCCCTGCGCTTTGTGCGCCCCGGCCATCAGAAGGTGGTGCTGGGCCTGATTACCACCAAAAACGGCGAGTTGGAAAATCCCGAGGCGGTGAAGGCTCGCCTTAAAGAGGCGGCGCAGTACGTGGCGCTGGAGCAAATCTGCCTCAGCCCGCAGTGCGGCTTTGCCTCGACCGAAGAGGGCAACAGCCTGACCGACGCCCAGCAGTGGCAGAAAGTGAAGCTAGTGACCGGGATTGCAGCAGAGGTGTGGTAGCCGCGCCGGGCGGTAAAGAGATCGACATCTTTACCGCCCGCGATATTATGGCTTTCCGTAAACAGGCGGCTAAGCGATCGGTTGGCGAAAAACGCGTGAATATAAAACAGCTGAAATATTTTTGTAAGGTTGTCCAGTGCGGGAGCATCAGCGCGGCGGCAAACGATCTGGCCCTTGCGCCGCCGGCGGTAAGTATGCTGATCGCCGCCTTTGAAAAGGAACTTAATGGCACGCTGTTTGACCGCAGTTCGCGGCCGCTGAAGCTCACCAAGCTCGGCGAATTTATCTATCAGCGGGCCCCGGAGATCATTTTCGATATTGAGAAGCTTGAGCACGATGCGCTCAATTATGTTAACGCGAGAAGCGCCTCGCTCAGCATCTGCTTTGTCCGCTCGCTGATGTTCAATCTTATTCCGGAAACCATCAAGCGCCATCTTGAGATGAACAGCCATATGCAGTTCACCCTGAAAGAGGTGCTGTCGGAATATCAGGTGCCCTATTTGCAGGACCAGAGCTTTGATATCGGCTTTTCGCGGCTGATGTACAGCGATGAGCATCCGACGCCGGAGCTGTGCAAAGAGCTTATTCTGGTTGACCCGCTGATTGCCGCCGTCCCGCGCAATCACTATCTGACCCGCAAGCGCTTTATTACGCTGCGCGACTTCTGCAGTTCGCCCTTTATCATCTATCCCTGCGATCCGAAGAGCGACTACGCCAGCTGTATCTTTGGCAAGTTTGATGAGCTCGGGATCCATCCGGCGATTTCTCACCGGGTCGTTGAAATCCACACCGCGCTGGCGCTGGTTGGCGCCGGGCTTGGCGTCACGCTGGTCGGGGCGTCGACCGTCGAGAATAATCGCCAGGACGTGGTCTTCTTGCCGATCGAGGATTTCAAATGCCTGAGCTATATCTACGCGCTCTATAATCCGCGCAATACAAACCCCAACATTCGCGCCTTTATTGATGAGATGAAGCAGAGAGCGGGCTGAAAGGCGAGCGATGCGGGAACCGGGTCCCGCATCGGGAGACTCAGGCCTGGCCGTAGGGTTCATCAATGGTCAGTATCACAATAAAGGTGATAAGCGAAATCGCGGACATAAACAGGAAAACCGTATTCCAGCCATAGCTATCGAGGATCATCCCGGCAATAAACGGCGTCGCGGCGCCGCCGAGCTGGCCGAACATATTGACGATGGCATTGGCGACCGGAAATTTCTCTTTGGCGATAAACGACATCGGATAGACCATATAGGCGGAGAAGCCGATGCTCAGCAGCAGGCCGGTCATAAACAGCAGCAGCGCGCAGGTGAGCGGCGTTACCGGGACATAGATCAGCAGCAGCATCATCACCGAGGTCGACACCGCCGAGATCAGCATACCCGGCTTGCGGCGCTTGCTCAGCACCTTGTCAGACAGCAGGCCGCCGAGCAGATTCCCCAGCACGGCGCCGACCCAGGGCGCGGCGGCGACAAAGCCCATGCCGACAATCGACAGATGCTTTTCGGCCAGCAGATAGGTCGGGATCCACGCCAGCAGCAGGCTGGAGATGCCGAGCTGGCAGCAGTAGCCCAGGCCGCAGCCCAGCAGGTTCCACGATCTCACCACCTCGCCGGTCGTGGTGAGGGTCTTCCCCGGTTTGCGCCGGATCAGGGCGTCCAGCCAGGGGATTTTTACGTAGCGCGCCTGCCCGCCGCTGGCGGCGGCTGTTGCGGCGGCTTCATTGATAACGTCCAGCTCCCGGCGGTTCACAAAGCGCGAGGCGGCGGGCTTATCGGCACCAAACAGATACCAGATAATAGGCAGAATCAGTCCCGGCAGGGCGAAGAAAATAAAGACCTCCTGCCATCCCCAGTGCAGAATAATTGCCGCGCCAATAATCGGCGTCAGGACCGGTCCAAGCTTAATTGAGGATAAAAATATTCCCGACGCGGTGCCTTTTTCTTTCGACGGAAACCAGTTATTAATTGTGGTCGAGACGCCAATAGGCAGCGGCCCTTCGGCAATGCCCTATAATACCCGGCATAGCTTTAATTGCAGCACGGAGCCGGAAAAACCGGTTAATGCCGTGGCGATGGAGGTAAAAACCATCGAGGTGGTAAATACCTTTCTCACGCCGTAGCGGGTAATTAACCACGCCGAGGGGATCTGGATCAGGGCGTAAGCAATCAGGAACAGACTGACCAGCGCCCCGGCCTCGGCATTGGTCATATGATATTGCTGGCGAATAAACGGCAGCGCGACGCCGAGATTCGCCCGGTCGGCGGCGGCGATGGTATAAATTAAAAAGAAGAGGCCGGCCACCCACCAGCGGTAGTGGGTGGGTTTTTTATTCAGTAGGGTGGCATGTTCTATATTCAGGCTCATAATAATAACCTATTTAAGGTTTAAAGCATCAAACACCGCGTGGAGATTCATCAGTTCCGCAGTGGTTGCCCCTTTGGCGATCTTATTTTTATAGTTGGCCTCTTTTTCTTCTCTGGCACATGCCAGTTCCATGACTTCCTCATGGCGGCGGGCGTGATAAACGACAATACCATCGCGATCGCCGACGATAATATCTCCGGGATAAATTGTGCAATCACCAATATTAACCGGCTGATTCATCACGCCGGGCTGTTTCTTCTCCGTACCGCGAATAGAAATCGCGCGCGCAAAGACCGGGAAATCGGCCTGGATAATGGCCTCGCTGTCGCGAACGGCGCCGTTGACGATAAGACCGGCCAGGCCCGCGTACTGGGCCTGGGTCGTTAAGACATCGCCCCAGATGCCCGCTTCGGTAAACCCGTCGCAGTTGATAATCAGCACATCGCCGGGGCTGACGTGGAGCAGCGCATAGTGAATCATCAGGTTATCGCCCGGGCGCAGGTGCAGGGTGAAGGCCCGGCCGGCCATATTCATCGTCGGCGAAAGCGGTTTAATCGCGCAGTCAACGGCCCCGGTCGCGCCCTGGGCTTCATATAAGGTTGCGGCACCTAATTTAATCAGCGCGCTGGCGGTAATATCATTTAAAGGTTGAGTGGTCATTATTTTTCCTCAATGAGCGGGTTTCTTTGCAGAGTGTGGTAGTGATGTTTTTGACGCGCTTCTTTAATCGACATGCCGGCGAGTACGTCATCAGTAATAAGATTTTCCAGACGACTGGTTTCCATTGCCCGCAGAATAACTTTTTCTGCATTCCGGATATCCAGCACCACAACGCCGTCGCTGTCGGCGGCGATAATATCGCCGTGGCACACCCGGGTGCCGCCGAGATTAATCACGCCGGCTGTTTCTGCGACCTGCACGCGATCTTTCCCGGTGCGCATAAAATTGCCGAGGGCGTAGACCGGATAATTTGCATCCCGGGCCTCGGCGGTATCCCTGCACACGCCGTGAATGACGGTTCCGGCAATACCCCGGTGGGCCGCAAGCTGGCTTAAAATACCGCCCCAGACCGTGCAGTCGGTCCGCCCGGCGTTATCAATGACGACGGCATCGCGGGGCGTGACCTGGTCGATAAAATCCCCGACGGAGCCCGGATTATGGCTATCGACCGGAATATAGCGCACGGTCCACGCCGTACCGACAAATGCCCTGTCGACGGTGACGGGTTTAATTCCGTACACCACGCCGGGTAGCGAAAAATAGTCCAGCGCATCCGAAAGTTCTGGCGTGGATAATGTTTTTGCCGCCGCAATAAGTTCATCAATATTCATTTTTTCACCTGACTGGTTTGTGGTTTTCACACTATTCATCAGCGGCGATAACCTCACAACGGCATCGGGAATAACCTGAATTAAGAAAACCTTAATCTGTGAGGCGTGCGGACGGGATGTTAACCTTGTTTTATTTATGTTATTGATATTTATGCTTTTATCGACGACGGTGAAGAAAGCCCTGTAAAGGGGCGTAATAAAATTGTGATGGCGCCGGAATTTTATATTTACCCGTTCCGCGGAGGGGAGTGCTTTTGGTGCAACGCCCGATGGCTGCACCGTTGTAATGCATTTTTTCCCGGCGCGGCGCGCCAGGGCCGGTGCAATAAGGGCTTCGCATCGGCGGTCCGCTGATAATGCGCGTGCAGATCAGAACTGGCACTCTTTTTGCCTGACTCCTGACGAGATTATTCGGGATCGTCCTTTTCGTTTTTACTCAGGAGTCATCTATGCGCCGTCGTACTTTCCTCAATGCCTTTGCCTTAACTGCCGCTGCTGCCGCCATCGGATTCAGCGCCAGCGTCTATGCTGCCGACACCATTAAAGTCGGGATCATGCATTCACTCTCCGGGACAATGGCGATTTCCGAAACGCCGCTTAAGGACGTGGCGCTGATGACCATTGATGAAATCAACGCCAAGGGCGGGGTGCTGGGCAAAAAGCTCGAACCGGTGGTGGTGGATCCGGCCTCCAACTGGCCGCTGTTTGCCGAGAAGCCGGGGGTCGAGGAGCTGAACGGCCTGCTGTTCGATCCGGTGCAGTATGAAGGGGAAGAGATGTCGCCGAACGTCTTCTATACCGGGGCGGCGCCGAACCAGCAGGCGATCCCGGCGGTACAGTATCTGATGAGCGAGGACGGCGGCGGCGCGAAGCGCTTCTTCCTGCTCGGCACCGATTACGTCTATCCGCGCACCACCAACAAGATCCTGCGCGCCTTCCTGCACTCGAAGGGCGTGCAGGATAAGGATATTGAAGAGGTCTACACGCCGTTTGGCTACAGCGATTACCAGACCATCGTCGCCAACATTAAGAAGTTTGCCGCCGGCGGCAAAACGGCGGTTGTCTCGACCATCAACGGCGACTCCAACGTGCCGTTCTATAAAGAGCTGGCCAACCAGGGCGTGAAGGCCACCGACGTGCCGGTAGTCGCCTTCTCGGTGGGCGAAGAGGAACTGCGCGGCATCGACACCAAACCGCTGGTGGGCAACCTCGCGGCGTGGAACTACTTCGAGTCGCTGGATAACCCGGTGAATAAAGCCTTTGTCGCCGACTACCGCGCCTACGCGAAGGCCCACAAGCTGCCGAATGCCGACACCGTGGTGACCAACGATCCGATGGAGGCCACCTATGTCGGCATCCACATGTGGGCCCAGGCGGTCGAGAAGGCGGGCACCACCGATGTCGATAAAGTGCGCGCGGCGATGGCCAATCAGTCCTTCAAGGCGCCGTCGGGCTACACCCTGACGATGGACGCCACCAACCACCATCTGCACAAGCCGGTGATGATCGGCGAAATCGAGAGCAACGGCCAGTTTAACGTCGTCTGGCAGACCGATAAAACGGTGCGCGCCCAGCCGTGGAGTCCGTACATCCCCGGCAACGACAAGAAGTCCGACAGCCCGGTGAAAGCCTCCGCTCAGTAACTGGCAAGGAAACCTGGATGAAATATCTCCTGATACTGCTGGCGCTGGTCCTGCCGTGGGCTGCGCAGGCGAACGATGCCGATGACTTTGTGGCGGCCAGCTGGCCGGCGCAGGCCGAACTGCTCGGCAAGTGGGCGGCGGATCCGCAGCCTCAGCGCCTGCCGCTGCTGCGGGCGCTGTCGGCGGAGAGCCTGCGCGCCGACGACGGGCACCACGCCTTCAGCGTGGTGAATGGCAACACCACCGCGCTCGGGGACGCGGCCGCGCCCGCCGGCGATCTGCGTCCGGTGCGGCTTACCAACCGCCTGCGCAACCTGGTGGCGGGGGCGCTGGCCACCCATCAGCTGGTGAGTGACAGTGTCACCGACAGGCTGGCGGCGGCCAGAACCCTGCAGCGCGACGGGGCCGCCGATCTGCGGCCGCTGCTGGCGAAGCGTCTGCAGGTCGAAAGCGATGAGGGCGTGAAGGCGCAGCTGGCGCTGGCGCTGGCCAATCTCGATCTGGCCAGCCCCGACGCCGCCGTGCGGCTGCGGGCGGTAGAGGCGCTGGGCCAGGGCACCGACCCGGAGCTGCAGGCGCGCCTGACGCCGTTTACCGACCCGAAGCTGGAGCCCGATGCCGCGGTGCGCGCGGCGGCGGCGGACAGCCTCAGCCACATTCAGTCGCGGCTGAAGTGGGGCGACTGGCTCGGCCAGGCTTTTATGGGCCTGTCGCTCGGCTCGGTGCTGCTGCTGGCCGCGCTGGGGCTGGCGATCACCTACGGCCTGCTCGGCGTGATTAACATGGCCCACGGTGAAATGCTGATGCTCGGCGCCTACAGCACCTGGCTGGTGCAGCAGGCGCTGGCCCAGTTCGCGCCACAGTGGCTGAGCTTCTATCCGCTGCTGGCCCTGCCGGTGGCCTTCGCGGTTACCGGCGGCATCGGCATGCTGCTGGAGCGCACGGTGATCCGCCACCTCTACGGCCGCCCGCTGGAAACTCTGCTGGCGACCTGGGGCATCAGCCTGATGCTTATCCAGATCGTGCGCATGCTGTTCGGCGCCCAGAACGTCGAAGTGGCGAACCCGGCCTGGCTCTCCGGCGGTATTCAGGCGCTGCCTAACCTGATCCTGCCGTGGAACCGCATCGTGACCATCGGCTTTGCGATGCTGGTGCTGTTCTTCACCTGGCTCATCCTCAACAAGACCCGCCTCGGCCTCAACGTACGGGCGGTAACCCAGAACCGGGCGATGGCCGCCTGCTGCGGCGTACCGACCGGGCGCATCGATATGATGGCCTTCGGACTCGGGTCCGGCATCGCCGGGCTGGGCGGCGTGGCGCTGTCGCAGCTCGGCAACGTCGGCCCGGAGCTGGGTCAGGGGTACATCATCGACTCCTTCCTGGTGGTGGTGCTGGGCGGCGTCGGCCAGCTGGCGGGCAGCGTTGCCGCCGCGTTCGGGCTGGGCTTCTTCAATAAGATCCTTGAGCCGCAGATGGGCGCGGTGCTCGGGAAAATCCTTATTCTGGTGCTGATCATTCTGTTTATCCAGAAGCGGCCTCAGGGACTGTTTGCGCTGAAAGGGAGGGTTATCGACTGATGAGCCAGCCACTGACTCTGACGCTCGCCCGGCGGGCCCCGCGCCCGCTGCGCTGGCTCGGCGGCCTGCTGGCCGTCGCGCTGCTGGTGATGCCGTTTCTGGCGCTGCTGCCCGCCAGCAGCCCGCTGTATATCTCCACCTGGATGCTGACCCTGGTGGGGAAAATCCTCTGCTACGCCATCGTGGCGGTAGCGCTCGATCTAGTGTGGGGCTACGCCGGGCTGCTGTCGCTGGGCCACGGTCTGTTCTTCGCCCTCGGCGGCTACGCGATGGGCATGTACCTGATGCGCCAGGCCGCCGGCGACGGGCTGCCGGCGTTTATGTCGTTTCTGTCGTGGAGCGAGCTGCCGTGGTTCTGGTGGGGCACCCAGCACTTTGCCTGGGCGCTGCTGCTGGTGATGCTGGTGCCGGGTCTGCTGGCGCTGGTCTTCGGCTGGTTCGCCTTCCGCTCGAAGATCAAAGGCGTCTACTTCTCGATAATGACCCAGGCGCTGACCTACGCCGGGATGCTGCTGTTCTTTCGCAACGAAACCGGCTTTGGCGGCAATAACGGCTTCACCGGTTTTACCACGCTGCTCGGGTTTTCCGTCACGGCGACCACCACGCGGATCGCGCTGTTTCTCGCAACGGTCGTGCTGCTGCTTCTGGCCCTGGGCACAGGCTACGCGCTGGCGAAGAGTAAATTTGGCCGCATTTTAACGGCGGTGCGCGATGCGGAAAACCGTCTCACGTTCTGCGGCTACGATCCGCGCGGTTTCAAGCTGCTGGTCTGGACGCTTTCCGCCGTGCTGTGTGGCCTGGCGGGAGCGCTGTACGTTCCGCAGGTGGGCATTATCAACCCGGGTGAAATGTCGCCGACCAACTCGATTGAAGCGGCCATCTGGGTAGCGCTGGGTGGACGCGGCACTCTGGTGGGCCCGGTGATTGGCGCGGCGCTGGTCAACGGTGCGAAGAGCTTTTTCACCGTGGCGATGCCGGAGTACTGGCAGCTGTTTCTGGGGCTGATTTTCATCGCCGTGACGCTGTTTTTACCGCGCGGCGTGTTCGGTCTGTTTCGTAAGGGAGAGAATTAATGCAGCCCTCTGAAGGACTCTTTACCCGCCAGCTACCGGGCGACCGTTACCGCGAACAGACCGATCCGGTGTTGCAGCTCGAGGCCATTAACGTCAGTTTCGACGGTTTTCAGGCGTTGACCGATCTCTCGCTGAACATCGGCGTCGGAGAATTGCGCTGCATCATTGGCCCTAATGGCGCCGGTAAAACCACGCTGATGGACGTGATTACCGGCAAAACCCGGCCAAAAAGCGGGAAAGCTATTTACGATCAGTCCATCGATCTGACTGCCCTGGAACCGGCGGCCATCGCCCGTCAGGGCATTGGCCGTAAGTTCCAGAAGCCGACCGTGTTTGAAGCGCTGACCGTAGGGGAAAACCTCGAAATCGCCATGAAAGCCGACAGGTCCGTCTGGGCGAGCCTACGGGCCACGCTCAGCGGCGAGCAGCGCGACCGCATTGATGAGATGCTGGTTTTGCTGCGGCTTGGCAGCGAGCGCGATCGCCGTGCCGGGCTGCTTTCCCACGGACAGAAGCAGTTTCTGGAGATCGGCATGCTGCTGGTGCAGGACCCGCATCTGTTACTGCTGGACGAACCCGCTGCCGGTATGACCGACGCAGAGACGGAATAC
>OJUX01000435.1_pt1 | contig 12959 bp, 12 predicted proteins | sample 1599971 | NCBI WGS metagenome assembly OJUX01 (sample SAMN04436859, study PRJEB24849) | human gut metagenome | biome: human gut; feature: NICU; material: stool | host: Homo sapiens | place: USA: Saint Louis, MO | collected 2011-09-23
TCATCGCCTTCGCGGTGAAAATGCCGGTGGTGCCGCTGCACGGCTGGCTGCCGGATGCCCACTCCCAGGCGCCGACCGCCGGTTCCGTTGACCTGGCCGGTATTCTGCTGAAAACCGCCGCCTACGGTCTGCTGCGCTTCTCGCTGCCGCTGTTCCCCAACGCCTCGGCGGAGTTTGCGCCGATTGCCATGTGGCTTGGCGTGATCGGTATCTTCTACGGCGCGTGGATGGCCTTCACCCAGTACGACATCAAGCGCCTGATCGCCTACACCTCGGTGTCGCACATGGGCTTCGTGCTGATCGCCATCTACACCGGCAGCCAGCTGGCCTATCAGGGCGCGGTCATCCAGATGATTGCCCACGGTCTCTCTGCGGCCGGCCTGTTTATCCTCTGCGGCCAGCTCTATGAGCGCCTGCACACTCGCGATATGCGCCAGATGGGCGGCCTGTGGGGCAAGATCAAATGGCTGCCGGCGCTGTCGATGTTCTTCGCCGTGGCGACGCTCGGCATGCCGGGTACCGGTAACTTCGTCGGTGAATTCATGATCCTGTTCGGCAGCTTTAAAGTGGTGCCGACCATTACCGTGATCTCCACCTTCGGCCTGGTTTTTGCCTCGGTTTACTCGCTGGCGATGCTGCACCGCGCCTACTTCGGTAAGGCGAAAAGCGACATTGCTGCGAAGGAACTGCCGGGGCTGTCGCTGCGCGAGCTGTTTATCATTCTGCTGCTGGTGGTGCTGCTGGTTCTGCTCGGGTTCTACCCGCAGCCGATTCTGGACACCTCCCACGCGTCGATGAGCAATATTCAGCAGTGGTTTATTAATTCCGTTTCTACTACAAGGCCGTAAATCGCCATGACAATAACTCCACAACAACTGATCGCACTGCTACCGCTGCTGATCGTCGGCTTGACGGTGGTGGTTGTGATGCTCTCCATTGCGTGGCGACGCAATCACTTTCTCAATGCCACGCTGTCGGTTATCGGGCTTAACGCCGCACTGGTATCGCTCTGGTTTGTTGGCCAGGCGGGCGTGATGGACATCACGCCGCTGGTGCGGGTCGACGGCTACGCCATGCTCTACAGCGGCCTGGTGCTGCTGGCGAGCCTCGCCACCTGTACCTTTGCCTACCCGTGGCTTGAGGGCTATCACGACAATAAAGATGAGTTCTACCTGCTGGTGCTGATTGCCGCCCTCGGCGGCATCCTGCTGGCGGATGCCAACCATATGGCTTCGCTGTTCCTCGGCATCGAACTTATCTCCCTGCCGCTGTTTGGCCTGGTTGGCTACGCCTTCCGTCAGAAGCGCTCTCTGGAAGCGAGCATCAAGTACACCATCCTGTCCGCCGCGGCCTCCTCGTTCCTGCTGTTCGGCATCGCGCTGCTGTATGCCAACACCGGCAGCCTGTCGTTCGGGGCGCTGGGTAAAGCGCTGTCGGACAACATGCTGCACGAACCGCTGCTGCTGGCGGGGCTGGGCCTGATGATCGTCGGCCTCGGCTTTAAGCTGTCGCTGGTGCCGTTCCACCTGTGGACGCCGGACGTATACCAGGGCGCGCCAGCCCCGGTATCGACCTTCCTGGCGACCGCCAGCAAGATCGCCATCTTCGGCGTGGTGATGCGCCTGTTCCTCTATGCGCCGATGGGTGACAGCGAGGCGGTGCGCACGGTGCTGGGCGTGATTGCCTTCGCCTCCATCATCTTCGGTAACCTGATGGCCCTGAGCCAGACCAACATCAAGCGTCTGCTCGGCTACTCCTCGGTATCGCACCTCGGCTACCTGCTGGTGGCGCTGATTGCCCTGCACAGCGGTGAGATGTCGATGGAAACGGTGGGCGTGTACCTGGCCGGCTATCTGTTCAGCAGCCTCGGTGCCTTCGGCGTGGTGAGCCTGATGTCCAGCCCGTACCGCGGCCCGGACGCCGACTCGCTGTTCTCCTACCGCGGCCTGTTCTGGCACCGTCCGATCCTCGCGGCGGTGATGACGGTGATGATGCTCTCCCTGGCGGGTATTCCGATGACGCTCGGCTTTATCGGCAAGTTCTACGTGCTGGCGGTGGGCGTCCACGCCAACCTGTGGTGGCTGACCGGCGCCGTGGTGGTGGGTTCGGCCATTGGCCTCTACTACTACCTGCGCGTCGCGGTAAGCCTCTACCTGAGCGCGCCTCAGCAGCTCAACCGCGATGCGCCGTCCGACTGGCAGTACAGCGCGGGCGGCATCGTGGTGCTGATTTCCGCTCTGCTGGTGCTGGTGCTCGGTATCTGGCCGCAGCCGCTTATCGATATCGTGCAGCGGGCGCTGCCGGTGATGTAAGGTAAGTTGCTGAAAGAAAAAACCGCCGATTTGTTCGGCGGTTTTTTTTGTGCACAGAAAACCCCAGCTAGGCTCTGAGGGATCCCCATAAATCATCGCTAATAAACCAAGGTCATACTTCGGTAGGCTCTGGCGAGGTGATTAAGAACGTTGCTCAACACCGTTCGTCTTAAAATTAGCGGGGAGTGTCGCAGGACATTCTTCGCTAATGCCAGGTATGAGATAACCCGCCTCGATTTAGTGCTATTGGCCTGATATCTCAGGTGTAATCCTTTGTTTTCAGCATAATAGCCTACCAGCTGTGTGATTCATAGACATCGTTTCACTATAATACCACCCTATGAACAGGGAAATTCAACAGCGACTACAGTGGGTAAAGCTCTATGAAACGTCGGGTGATGCGGGGTTCGTATGCCGGCGCTGTGGCATTTCCCGGCCCACGTTACGCAAATGGTGGCACAGATATCTGGCTCAGGGCATCGCTGGTCTGGAAAGCCATAGCCACCGCCCTAAGCGCTCACAGTCAACGAAAACTGGCGCTGGCGAAGTCGCTCTGATTCTTGAGTTACGTTCCCTTCGAAATCTGGGGGGCAAGACGGATTTAAAGCGAGTTAAAACGACTTCATTCAATCTCACTGGCAATAGCAACAATCCACAAAGTCCTTTGCCAGAATCAGGTTAAACCTGTTGTTAAATTCAGGCGTAAAGCTGATTTCATTCGTTACGAACGCCCTGTCCCCGGTGACCGGGTTCAGATGGATACCTGTAAAATTGGCCCCGGCTTATATCAGTACACATCTGTTGATGATTGCACCCGCTACAGAGTCTTGAGGCTCTATTCTCGTCGTACAGCGGCAAACACACTGGATTTTATTGATTGTGTTATTGAAGAAATGCCTTTCCCGATACAACGCTTTCAGACAGACCGGGGAAGAGAATTTTTTGCCGTTAAGGTGCAGGAAAAATTGAAAGAATACTGCATTAAATTTCGCCCAAACAAACCAGCGTCGCCTCATCTTATGGCGAAGTTGAACGTTCCCAAAAGACAGATAAAGCTGAGTTTTACGCTACCTTCGACCTCTCAACTGATGACCTGAAGGAGCTGCTGGCAGAATGGCAGCATTACTATAACTGGGAACGTCCTCATAGCGCCCACAATGGTAAAACTCCGATGGAGCGCTACTTCGAACTTGCGGAGAAAACGCCATACTCTGATGCCGTTCACGCACACTATCAGCCCAGTGAAGAACATACGCAGGAACAGAATTATAAGCTTGAACTTGAACTAAGGAAATTGAAACGATGTCTATGAATCACACAAATTATGTCCTTATTAGCTTCCCGCACGGCTCTTCTCTCTGAGAAGAGAGCAAGTTTGCTAACTCACCGTTTATATTTGGCGATCAGTCAATTAAAATTAAGTTAATACGACTTATACTCAAGTCCGTAATTATGACTATATGTCACATTTAAAAGTGGTTTCCTGTCAATACATCGAGCCTCTGTGGTCATATCGTTGAAACAAAATACTTCATCTGTAAACCACAGCAAGCTTTCGTCCGGTTCTGTACGATACCCATTACCAAAATCCATGACAGATATGTCGTAATAACTATTATATTTCTGAGGGATGCCGTACTTAGTCTTTATCAAGGATTTTTTGGCTTTCCACCAGGCTATCTGACGGCTTTTTAGGTACGGAAAATGTCTGACCAAGATAATATTACCATCATGCACCGCCACAATTTCAACTGGCCTCAGAAATTGCCAGATTGTGTAGATACTGGTAATTAGTGTAATAAAAAATATTATCGGTCGGTTACGTGCTCCATATCTCATGTTATATCCACGGTGGCGATCATTTCGGTTATAAAGGGTTTGTAACCGTACTCATACCAGCGCTTGAGAGCAATCCACAAGCGGAAAAAACGAAAATCTTTATATACTGGGTTCTGAATATCTGCATTATCAAGTCCGAAATGATCCTGAATACGATAATGTACCTTTGCTCTGAAACTATCTCCCTTCACTTCCAGGGATTCCAGCGAGATACGCGTTGCCCAGGTATCGTGAACGGTAATCACTAGCCCGTTAGTTCGATCAATTAGATTGTCAAATTTAGGTAATACAGCTTCATTGATTTTCTTCAAGTTACCATTCTTATCGAATAAATCTCCCTTCACATCAAAAGGGATAAAACCATATTCATAGTTGATTGTAGCCTTCAGTACTCTTTTTATTTTCAGCAAAGAGCTTTGTTCTGAGCGGTCATTCAGAATCTGCTCTTTAAGCGCCTTATCCAGCAGCGGACTGCTGTACGGTGTGCCGCTGTTCTCCTGCATGTGCGTAATCATTTCGGTGATGATGTCTTTGTACGGGCCGTGGAACGAAAACAGCTTGGCCAGGTCCCGGAACTCATCAAACATGAGGGCTGCCGCCTCAGCGTGGCTTACAGCAGGTATCTTCTCAGGTATCGATGCAATCACATAAGGGGAAGACATCGTACAGGGATTGGGCTGGTTAAGCAGTCTGAGCGTCCGGGCATTGACTCTGGCGGATACCGTGTCCACATCGATATTCAGCTCATTACGTAACGTCAGTGCATCCAGGTCACCGCAGCGCATGTCCTTAGCCTCATAGTCATCCATCTGGTGCATGGTCTGATAAATCAGCGCAGGCAGTGGCATTGGCTCAGGCCGGTGTTTTTTTGCGGCCTGAGCGTGCTGTTCCGGTTTCGGGATATCCTCATCAAGCATCAGAGGTAAAGCCTGTGACGGGGAGCGCTGCCGGGCCGCCTGTTTAGCGCATTCGTGTACCGGAGACTGCCGGGGTGTGTTACCGATGAAGACATTCCCACTGCCGGAGATAACGACACCACCACAGCTGATGCCATGTCCGACGGTGACGGCAGGCTTTCCGTTGATAAATACAGTTGGGGAGCCTTCTGTGGCGGTGCGGGAATGTGTTCCACAGCCATTCCCGCAAGTGCAGCCATGGGGGGCTACCGCGTCACCCGACCGGGCGGCGGCCTGACCGTTGATAAATACGTCAGGACTGCCTTCAATAATCGGTGTGTCCGGAAAACACCCGTGACCCTTTGCTATATCGCCTTTTCTTACTGCACCTGCCATCTGCCGAAATTCTCTGTAAGAGTCTCATATCCATACCATCGGCGGCGTCAGGATTTACTATAACATCCGTTTGCAGAATTTCCGGAAATGTGAACGTAATCGAATAACCGCAAAAAATAAATAGTTTATATTGAAATAGTGGCTTCATAAGCCTATTTAAAAGAGTAAGGCAAGTTGTTGTGTCAAACAAATCGATCAATTGCGGCTACTGGCCCGGTATCTGAAAGGAAAACTGAATGTCTAATGTCTATGTAGAACCACAGCCAACAGGACGCCCCGAAGGTTCAGCAATTACACACTATACCGTCGAGTATGCTGGCGGTCAAAGCATTGACGGAAAGCAACACTTAACACAAGCAAGTGCAATTCAGGCAGCAAAAAACGCAGGACACAATCCTCTTGTCGCTCGGGTAAGAAATACCAGAAAGGGTAATCCAGATCACTGGCGCGCAGCCTGAATTTATGGAGTCAATATATCAGGCTCTGTTGAACTCCCTCATGTTTACCCTATGTGTATAAAGACAACTGAGAATTTTATTCTAGCTTTAGCCTCCACGTGCTCCTTGCTAGCTCTTTTTTCAACCACCGACAGGCGCCAGTTTAGCGCGTGTCGGCGTTTTTTATCCGACTAAGCTCTCATCCCCGCAGGTGCGTGGCCTTATCTTATTTTGCTGCATGTAGGCCCACAGGCGGCCGATGTTCAGTCCTACCGCCAGCCCGGCGAAAGCGTCGGCAGCCACGGCGCGAAACGCCAGGCCGGTGCGGGTATAGCGAAATAACAGGCTCAGCGCCAGCACCAGCAGGCCCGCGATGGCGGCGGCAAAAAGCAGCATCGCGCCATGGGCAAAATTAAAGACGCCCAAGCTTTTGTAGACCAGCACGAAGCCCAGGGCTACCAGGGAGTACATCACCCCGGAAAGCAGGCCGCCGATCAGCACTTCCGCGAGGAACGGCAGATCAATATCCATGGCTCTGCTCCCCAGCAGCGGATGGCGCGGATAAGCCCGCACAGCGCCTCTTTGTCGGCCCCGGTCATTCCCGCCATCAGCTCATCGAGCAGCAGCAGGCGCGGGCGGGCGACCAGCGCGGGCCAGCTCGACGCGCTTCTGCAGGCCCCAGGATAAGCTGGCGGCGAGCCTGTCGCTCACCGCCTGCATGCCGAAGAACGCCATCTGCAGCAGATGGGCGGCCGTCTCGCGCCGGGCGCGCGGCAGGCCGAACACTTCCGCGAACAGCGACGTCCGACGGCGGTGGCTCAGCCCCTGTAGCACGTTGCTGCGCACCGACAGCCCGCTGAACAGGGGGAAGTTCTGAAAGGTGCGGGCGCCGCCCAGCCCCGGCAGCCGCTGCGGCGGCCGTCGCCCCCGTTATCCGGCCGGTAAACACCGGAGATAACGTTCAGCAGCGTACTTTTACCCGCGCCGTTGGGACCGATAATCGCTATCAGCTGTGAAGGCGCCACATCGCGCGACACGTCGGTCAGGGCGCTGATGCCGCCAAAAGTCAGCGAGATACCGCTAAGCGACACCGGCATTCCGGCCGCCGCACTGCGGCTCTGCGCCGCCGCGTGCCCATCCATCGAAACCGCCTGATGAAAGGCGGTCAGGGAGCTATCTGAAACGGTTATGATGTGCACTCCGCGTTAGCTGGCGTCGGCGGTAGTTGGCTGGGCTTCTCTTTCCAGCTCCCTCACCAGCGGGATCACCTCCCGGCCGAAAAACTCCACCTCTTCCTGGAAGTGCAGGAACCCCAGCAGCAGCAGATCCACGCCCGCGCGCTTGATCTCGACGATCCGCCCGGCAATCTGCCGCGGGGTGCCGATAAGGCCGGTTTTAAAGCCGTCGTTGTACTGCACCAGATCCTCAAAAGTTGATTTCGCCCAGTTGCCTTCGCCCTCCGGCGAGGCGCTGCCGGCGTTTTTCACTTCATGCTGGAAGCCCTTTACCGCCTCGGGATTGGCGTTATCAATAATCTCCTGCAGCACCGCCTGCGCTTCTTCTTCGCTGTCGCGGGCGATGACGAAGCCGTTAACGCCAATCTTGACCTGATGCTGATTTTGCGCCGCCTTACGGTGGATATCGTCCACCTGGGCCCTGATGCCCTCCACGCTGTTGCCGTTAGTGAAGTACCAGTCGGAAACGCGGGAAGCCATGTCGCGCGCGGCGCGGGAGCTGCCGCCCTGGAAGATCTCCGGGCGCGGCGACAGCGGCTTGGGCTTGAGGACATAGTCGCGAAAGCGGTAGAAGTCGCCGGCGAAGGTGAAGCTCTCCTCCTGCCAGATGCCCTTCAGGCAGCGGATAAACTCCTCCGAGCGCAGGTAGCGCTCCTCGTGATCGAGCCACGGTTCGCCGATGGCCTTAAACTCGCCCCGGAACCAGCCGCTGACGATATTGACCGCAATGCGCGGTCCGTGCAGGTGGCTGATGGTGGCAATCTGCTTGGCCGCAAGCGTCGGGTTCCACGGGCCGGGAAGCAGGGCGGCAATGACCTTCAGTTTTTCCGTCGAGGCAAGCAGCGCCTGGGAGAAGGAGACCGACTCGTGCTGGTTGTCGGCGCCGTAGCCCGCAGTAAAGCGGATCTGCGTCAGGGCGTAGTCAAAGCCCGCGCGCTCGGCTATCTGCGCCAGTCGGCGGTTGTAATCGATGTCCCAGCCGGTGCGCTGGGGAATGTTGCTGATAACCAGCCCGCCCGAGACGTTGGGCACCCAGTAGGCAAACTGGATTGGCGCGTGCGCTGAATCTGAACTGGACATAGGGGCTCCCGTTTTTGGCTGAAGAGTGGCGGTTATCCCCTTTTCATATAACTAATTTCTAATTGTAAGTAACAGTGAATAACCAAAAGATATATGACTGTTAGCAGAATGCGTGCCAACGGGGCTTGAGCGGAGAGATAAGCAAAATGAAGAGGTTAGCGCCAGGATGAGGTGAGCAGTGTGCGGCATTTGCAACAGCCGGGTGGCCCGGCTGTGACAAATGCCACTGTCGGCGCGGGCTATTTTACCGCGTGCAGTCGGCAGACCAGCGGCCCGCGCTCGCCGCGGCTGGCGCGGGCGAGCACTTCCTCAATCACCGAGGAGAGCTCGTTAATCTCAAACTTGGCCACGTAGCCGTCGGCATTAACCTTGCGGATATGATCGACATTGGCGCTGCCGGAGAGCGAGGAGTGGATCACCACCGGGATGCCGCTGAGGCGCGGATCGCTTTTAATTTTACGCGTCAGAGTGAAGCCGTCCATCTCCGGCATCTCAAGGTCGGTCAGCACCAGGGCTATCTTATCGCTCACCGGTACGCCCTCGTCCTGCGCCTCTTTGAGCAGTTTTTCGATGCTCTCCCACGCCTGCTGGCCGGTAACGTGCATACGGGCAGGGATCGCCATCGCCGCCATCGCCTTCTCCAGCATCACCCGCGCGACTCTGGAGTCCTCGGCAACGATGGCGGTCGCCCCGGCTTTGATCTGCTGCGCCTGTGCGCTGATTTTGCCGGCGTGAAGCTGGTGATCGGCGGGCGCAATGTCGTAGAGGATCTGCTCCACGTCGATGACCATCGCCAGCTCGCTGCTCTGCGCGTCGTCGTTCAGGCTGGCGATGCTGGTGATGTACTGGCCGTTAACCGCTTTCTCGGCGGTGTGGACCTGGCTCCAGTCAAGGCGAACGATATTGTCCACCGACTCAACGGCAAAGGCCTGCACGCTGCGGGCGTACTCGGTGATCAGCAGAATATTGAGGCCGCTTTCGGCCCGGCAGCCGAGCAGTGACGGCAGGTCGATAACCGGGATAATCTGATCGCGAATATTAACCACGCCCATTACCGGAGGCCGGATGCCCGCCGGTTTGGTGTAGGCGGGCATGGGCACAATTTCACGCAGCTTAAAAACGTTAATGCCGAACAGCTCCGCCTTACTCCCGTGCGCGGGAGTGCCGAGGCGGAAAAGCAGCAGCTCGAAGCGGTTAGACTGCGTTAAGTGAACCCTGTCGTCGATATCTTTCTGGAAACTGTCCATTTTGCCCTCAGAGTGAAAATGCCGGTGCATTTACTCCTTTATCGGCATTTACGGGCAAAAGTTAAATCAGGCTGAACGTACTGAAATCCTCCGCCAGTTCGCAGGCGGGAAAAACCGCCCGGCACTCGGCCAGCAGCCGCTGGCAGCCGTGTCAGTCGTAGCGCGAGCTGACGTGGGTAATAATCAGCCTGCCGACGCCCGCCTCCTGCGCCAGCGTTGCCGCCTGCACGGAGGTCGAGTGCCCCCGGCCGTTGGCTTTTTCGGCCATCGCATGTTCAAGCGTGGTTTCGTGCACCATCAGATCGACGCCGCGCGCCAGCGCCAGGGCGGCGGGGCAGGGGGCGGTATCGCCGAATATCGCCAGCTTAACGCCCGGCGTCGAGGGGCCGAGGTAATCCCGGCCGTTGACGACCTGGCCGTCGGGCATCGTCACCGTCAGCCCCTGCTTGAGCTGATTAAACAGCGGCCCGGCCTTTACGCCGTCGGCCCGCAGCCGGGCGGCGTCCAGCGGCCCCGGTTTGTCGTGCTGCTCAATGCGGTAGCCGTAGCACTCGACCGGATGCTCAAGCGGCCAGGCGCTGACCCGGAACAGCCCGTCGTCAAACACCTCGCCGGCGCTAATCTCTTCAACGGTCAGCGGATAGTCGGTCCACGATCCGCTAAGGCGCAGAGACATCTCAACGAATTCGCGGATGCCCTTAGGGCCGTAGATCGTCAGCGGCGCCGGATTGCCCTGCATCGAGCGGCTGCACAGCAGGCCCGGCAGGCCAAAAAGATGATCGCCGTGCAGGTGGGTAATAAAGATTTTGTTCAGCTTGCCGGGGTGGTATGCGGTACGCAGAAACTGGTGCTGGGTGCCCTCTCCGCAGTCAAACAGCCACATCTGCGCGCTGTTTGGCTGTTGCAAATTGAGCACTATCGACGTCATATTACGGTGACGCGTCGGCACGCCCGCCGATGTCCCGAGAAAAATCAATTCCATAATCCATTAGCCTCGCCCTTGTAAAACAGACCCAGTATAACGGAGCCCAGCATGATCCAGTGGAACGATCTTCATCACAGCCAGCTTACGGTGGCGCAGCTTTACGCCCTGCTGCAGCTCAGAAGCGCGGTTTTTGTCGTTGAGCAGACCTGCATCTACCAGGATATCGACGGCGAAGACCTCATCGGCGACAACCGCCATCTTCTCGGCTGGCGCGACGGTGAGCTGGTGGCGTATGCGAGGATTCTGAAAAGTGCCGATCCGCTTGAGCCGGTGGTCATCGGCCGGGTGATCGTCAGCCCGGCGGCGCGGGGAGAAAAATTGGGCTATCTGCTGATGGAGCAGGCGCTCGCCAGCTGCCGCCAGCACTGGCCGGAGCAGGGCATCTACCTCGGCGCCCAGGCGCATCTTCAGCACTTCTATCGCCACTTCGGTTTTGCGCCGGTCACGGAGGTGTATGATGAAGACGGCATCCCTCACGTTGGCATGGCGCGCGAAGCAACATCGTGAAGGATTGTCTATAGTTAGCCAACAGGTTTAACCAAGGAGACATACTATGGCCTACCGCAACTTCGATCCGCATTTCGATGATGACCTGACCCTGCTGAGCGATACTCTTGAGGAGATCCTCGCTTCGTCCGGCGATCCGGCGGATCAAAAATACATCGAGCTGAAGATGCGCGCCGAGCAGGCGCTGGACGACGTAAGAGCGCGGGTCAGCCGCGCCTCGGACAACTACTACTACCGCGCTAAACAGGCGGTTTACCGCGCCGACGACTACGTGCACGAAAAACCGTGGCAGGGTATCGGCATTGGCGCTGCGGCGGGGCTGGTCATCGGCCTGCTGCTGCGCCGCTAATCACAGAATCGCACTCTCCCCCGTCGTGGGTACTGCCCTTTATTAACGCCACCCTTTATAATGTGTGGTTTTTGTCGGGGGAGCTTTGCGTGTATTCACTCTCTGCAGCGCTGGATAATCTGCGGGTCTTACTGAACGATGAACTACCCGATGCCCCCGGCCTGCGCGTCTTTGACCTGGCCGTCACCCTTAAGGACGCCTGCGATCCCCTGAGCTGGCTCTGCGTCCAGCCCCTCTATCCGCAGTTCTACTGGCAGCACCGCGACGATAACGAAGAGGTCGCCGCGATAGGCGCCGCGTGCCGCTTTACCGCGCTCGCCGAAGCCCGCGATTTTTTGCAGCGCCAGGCCCGCCCGGATTTACGCATCTGGGGCCTCAACGCCTTTGCGCAGGAGCAGGGGCAGCTCTTTCTGCCGCGCCTGGAGTGGCGGCGCGACGCCGGCCGCAGCGCGCTGCGCCTGACGCTGTACAGCGCGTCTTCTTTGCGCGACGACGCCCGCAGCGCCCTGACGCTGCGCGACGCTCTGCGCCCCGAACGTCCCCTGCCGGCGCTGGCGCTGGACCTGACCCGCGAAAGGCACTTGCCGGAGCGCGCGGGCTGGCAACGGCTGATAGAGCAGGCCACCGGCGCGATCGCCGACGGCGCGCTGCAGAAAGTGGTGCTGGCGAGGGCCAGCGATCTTTCCTTCACCGCGCCGCCCGGCGCCGGGCCGCTGATGGCCGCCAGCCGCCGCCGCAATCTGAACTGCTACCACTTTATGATGGCTTTCGGGCCGCCGCAGGCGTTTTTTGGCTCCTCGCCGGAGCGGCTGTGGCGCCGGGAGGAGCGCCTGCTGTGGACCGAAGCGCTGGCCGGCACGGCGGCCAGCCACCCGGACCCGCGCCGGGCGCAGGGGCTGGCCGACTGGCTGATTAGCGACGAAAAAAATCAGCGCGAGAACCTGCTGGTGGTGGAGGATATCTGCCAGCGGCTGGGGGATGAGGTCAGCGAGCTTAAAGTTGCGCCGCCGGAAGTGATCCGCCTGCGCAAGGTTCAGCACCTGCGCCGTAAGGTGCAGGGGCGGCTCAGGCGACCGGACGACCTGCTCTGCCTCCGCCAGCTCCAGCCTACCGCCGCCGTCGCCGGTCTGCCGCGCCGTGCCGCAAGGGAGTTTATCGCCCGCCATGAGCCCTTCGAGCGCGAGTGGTACGCCGGTTCCGCGGGCTATCTTAGCCTGCGGGGCAGCGAATTCTGCGTCGCGCTGCGCTCGGCCAGGCTTTCCGATAATGTGCTGCGCCTGTACGCCGGGGCCGGAATTATCGCCGGCTCCGATCCGCAGCAGGAGTGGCAGGAGATAGAAAATAAGGCGGCGGGGCTGCGAACGCTGCTGTTTGAGCAGTAACTGAACGTTTCCCGATGTATATCAAAAATCCGCTCCTGGTCGTTGATTATACTCTTTGGCAAAATTGATTTCGGACCCACTCATGTCAGTAAGCGCATTTAACCGACGCTGGGCGGCGGTAATACTTGAAGCTTTAACCCGTCACGGCGTGCAGCATATCTGTATTGCCCCCGGCTCGCGCTCGACGCCGCTCACCCTTGCGGCGGCGGAAAATCGCGCTTTTATTCACCATACCCTTTTCGACGAGCGCGGCCTCGGCCATCTGGCCCTGGGGCTGGCGAAGGCCAGCGGGCA
>OJUX01000456.1_pt1 | contig 12529 bp, 8 predicted proteins | sample 1599971 | NCBI WGS metagenome assembly OJUX01 (sample SAMN04436859, study PRJEB24849) | human gut metagenome | biome: human gut; feature: NICU; material: stool | host: Homo sapiens | place: USA: Saint Louis, MO | collected 2011-09-23
GCATGTCACCGGTTTTCCTGCCAGCAAGGCTTCAAAGCCGTATTGGGATGTCACGACGTAAACCCGGGAAACGTGTCGCAACAGCGACTGCGGGCTGACATTCTCGGCAATCAAACGTACTCGTTGCGTGGCGCGCAGATCAGCGAAATAACCTGTTTTCTTTCCTTCCAGGACATCCGGATGCACCTTCACCCAAATTTCGGCTTGAGGATTTTCCGCCATCGCGGCTTCCAGCATGGCAGCAAACTCATGCGGGCCAGCATTGCCATACGTCACTGACATATCATTAAATGTCTGATCGACAACCAGAACGATGTCTGAACGTTCTGACTCATCAGCCACAAACGCAGGTGCCAGGTTATATTTCGACAAATCCCCGGTCACGATGGTGTGCATCGCTTCTCTGGCCTGGCTTATCAGAGCTGTATTTCCGGCTTTATCCTGTACCAGTTTCTCCAGTGCTGAAGGCTTGCTGGCATCGTAGTAAATGCCACAATCATCCACCACCAGAGAAAGCGGCGGCTCGCCATTGACGCCAAGATCCAGCGAACGCACAAATCCATCTTCCAGACGAATGACGGGTTTTCCCGCTGCTTTGGCGATGGCGACTGGTTTCGCCGCGCTGGGGCGATGCCCCCACACGGCGATAGCATCGACGTTTTGCGGAACAGGACGCAGCAGAGAAAGTTTCTGGCACGGTTGCGCCAGAAATTTCTCCAGATGCGGAATACGCCAGATGCCAGGCGAGTAAATGCCAATCATGCGTTTTCGGCCAGTTCTTGCGCCATCAGAGCGCGCACCTTTTCAAGGCATGCCGGGGTGTCGACGCCCGGACCGGTTGCGGCAACCTCAAATGTGCGAATGTTGATTCCCGCGTTCATCAAACGTAGCTGCTCCAGTGATTCCGCCTGCTCCGGCATGGACTCTGGCAATTGACTGTAGTTTTGCAGCACATCGCGACGATAAGCGTAAATACCGACGTGTTTCAGGTAGCGCGCTTTTTCAGCATTACGCGGATAGGGAATCGGCGAACGGCTGAAATAAAGTGCATCCTGGCGCGTATTTACCACCACTTTTACCGTGCTTGGCTCGGTCGCTTCTTCGGCAGTAATCGCGTGGCATAGCGTTGCCACTGGCAACGCGGGATCATCACGCATTCCTTGTAACAGCGTTTCTACATCCCGCGGGCGAATCATTGGTTCGTCGCCCTGCAGGTTAATGTAGATATCTGCCTCGACTTTATGCATCACCTCGACCAGCCGATCGGTGCCGGATTCATGATCGTTGCGCGTCATGATGGCTTTCCCGCCAAATGCCTGCACGGCCTTTTCAACACGCGGGTCGTCTGTTGCCACCCAAACTTCCGCAACGCCCGCCACCTGTAACGCACGCTCGTAAACATGCTGGATCATCGGTTTACCAACAATATCGAGCAGTGGCTTACCCGGCAGGCGCGAGGAGCCATAGCGAGCCGGAATGACAATAACTGCTTTGCTCATCTCAACCCCTTACAAAGACAGAATCACTTTTGCACCCACCGCCAGCTGATAGAGGATGGTGGAAATACCACGGGTAACTTCAATGTTTTTCGATTCATATTTCGGCAGAACCATAATCTCATCGCCCGGTTTGAGTGAATCCACATCTTCTGCGTTGACGGCTGCACCGTTCTGACGAATGACGATAATTCTGGCGTTACCCGATTTCTGCGTCAGGCCACCACATTTCTCGATGTAATCCTCGGTGGTCATTCCCTTCTGCCAGCTCACCGCGTTCGGGAACAGCACTTCGCCATGAACCATAACCAGCGATGTTTTCTCCGGAATATTGATGACGTCGCCATCTTCAAGCAGAACAGAATCAATATTGGATTCGTTGAGGATCACTTCACCTTTCGGAACCACGGTGCGTGCTTTCGCCACAAAGCGGCTGATCAGTTGTGCTTCCTGCATTCGCAGGCTGGCTTCTTCTTTGGTGGATGACTGGGCAGAAAGTGAGGCTTCCTCCAGCTTTTGCAGCGAGAGATTCAGCATCTCTTTCTGACGCTGAGCCACTGATGGGCGATAAAGCTGAACTGCGTTCATCTGCGACATGCTGTTCGGGCGGACTTTTTCCAGAACCGCACGCATAGTGGAACCATAAGGCAGCACCATGGCATGTTCACCGGAGTGTGCGCCTTCAACCCGCACCTGAATGGTGCCGGCATAGCGGTCAGTGCTCACGATTAAGGTATCGCCATTTTGCAACATACGGCCTGGCGCAGAACTGATCGGATAGTATTCGCTGCGTTTTTGCAGCCCCTGTTTACGCATAATCGTAATGTGAGTCGCGCCAGGCTTAGGGCGCGCCCAGCTCAACGCTTCCGTTACGGGAATGCTGCTTTCGCGGAACTCAAAGTCGTAGCTGTTAAAGACATCGCCCTGAACGCTGAAAGTATGCTGACGCGGCCCGACGATGATGGTGTCACCATCGGCGAACTGCGAAAGCCCCAGTTTGCCGTTCAGCAGGAAGTCGTACAGGTTGACGTTGGAGCGCACGCGGTTACCGCGCTTGACCACAATATCAACGTAACTTCCGCGCTCTGGATCAACGCCGCCAGCCTTGATCAGATAATTGAGTAACGAATCAGACGTCACACCGCCATACAGACCAGGATTACGCACAAATCCGGTCACGTACACTTTTACTGGCTGCGCCTGTAATAAGGAGGCGTAGACGTTGACGTTGGACTGGTATACTTCCTTCACTTTGGATGTGACCAGGGCATTTAGCTGACTATTACTGACGCCAGCAACTTTCACCGGACCAACGTTCGGCAGGAAAATATTGCCTTTGGGATCAACCTGTAACGCACCATCAAAGGTGAACGCACCCCATAAGCGGACCTGAATGCTATCACCCGGATTCAGAATATAGTCAGGGTTGAATCCTACCGTCGCACCGCTATCCGCGCTGGTGCCGTTGAAAAGTTGAGCACCAAACATACGGCTCATTACCACCGGCGGTGCGGGCGGCGGGGTATTGTCGAAGCCGCTCATGTTTTGCGTATCCGACTGTTGCCCGTTCAGAATACCGGTAAGCGGCGCGGCTCCTGTCAGGTTTGGGTCAGCGTTAATATCAATGGCCGCGCTGGCCTGCGCCGCGTGACAGGCGGCAATCAGTAAAATGGATTTAAATAATTTCATCACAAACTCATTCAGCGACAGCGTTAGTCTCGGTGATCTTCAATAACAGCCAGCAACAGTTTCAGGGTGCCGAACAGCAGGCAGCACACCAGTAACCAACAGGCGATCAAATAAGGGATATTTGGAAAAGACGATTCCTGCGGCAACTGTGGCGAACTGATCACTGACAGCACCTTGAGCTTACGAGCCGCTTCTACACGGGTCTTTTCAATGGAGGTCAGGGTCAGTTTGTACAGCTCGGTGTTGAACTCTACTTTTGATTTGATTTCTTCAAAATCCACTGCCATACGGTTTAGTTTGTCACCCTGTGGCGCAGTGATTTTACTTTGTTCTTCGTCAATTTGTGCCTGCAATGACTGAATCGCATTACGCGCACTCACTACTTGCGGGGCGTCCTCACGCAGATACGTCAGCAAGTTCCGCAGGTCCGCTTCCATCTGGATCTTCTGGCCCATCAGCGTATTCACTAACGTGCTCGCCGCCTGTGCCTGTGCCTGTGGATCCAGAACGTTGTTGTTGTCCTGATAAGAGAGCAATTCCGCTTTGCTGGCGTCCAGACGCTGGCGTGCCTTTTCCATCTCCGTTTCTGCAAAGGCAAGCTGGTCACGCGCGATGCGATGTGACATCTCATTGATAAAGCGCTCTGACTCTTTCAGCACGGTTTGGTTAAACTTAAGCGCAAACTCCGGGCTAAAGCCCTGCGTCTGAATACTCAGTAATCCGGTTTTATCGTCATACGAGACGTTGATACGGTCCTTGTAGTACTTCAGGAAGCCTTCTGCGGTTTCATCCTTGCTAAGATGATTAAGAAAATCGAGCCCGCTGTGGCTAAACGCTTCACGAAAATTTAGTTGCTTATCCAGCGCCGCCAGCATATCCGGCGAGTTGATGTACTCTTTCAGATACAACGCATCTTCTGCGGAACTGGGGTTAGAGGCACCCAGAAGCAGACCAAAATTTAGGCTGCCGCTGTTTAAATCATCCGAGCGTTTAATGGCGACTTTCGACTCGCTCATATAGCGAGGCTGGCTGAAGATAGCCAGATAGATCAGCAGCACCGCCATCGGTGCCAGAATGATGATTTTCGCCAGGTGTTTTTGGATATCTGCTAATGAGATGGCAGACAGACGAGCACGCATCCAGGATACGGCAGACTTCACTTTTATCAACATGTAACGATTATCAAAGTTTCAGTGGGGCGCAAACTCAATGAGAGACTAACCTCTCGCACCCCGTTGCTTAATTAGTCGAAAATGCGCACAAGGCCAGTGACTTTATTTGCCTTGTTGGTCACCAATAACGTTGAGACGCGGTGCTTTTGCATTTTTTCTTCCGCTTCAATGATCATGGTGTCTTCCGGTAGCGTCAGCGGTTCACGTGTCATCATCTGCGCAGCCGTGGCGGATGTCAGAGAATCCTCTTTTTCCATAAAGCGACGCAGGTCACCGTCGGTGATAATGCCCGCTAGCCCACCTTCTGCGTCTTCTACCATCACCATTCCCTGGCATCCGCGGGTGATACGTTGAATCACGGTTTTAAATGACGCATCCAGCTGTACCGCAGGAACATCATGCAGCATGACATCAGCAACGCGGGTCAGCAGGCGACGACCTAATGAACCGCCCGGGTGATAGCGCGCAAAATCATTCGGCATAAATTTGCGTTGGTGGATCATGGCAATCGCCAGCGCATCGCCGATCGCCATCGTCAGCGTGGTAGACGTTGTTGGTGCAAGATTATTCGGGCAGGTTTCATTCGCCATATGGAGTTCCAGCACGGCATCAGCATTTTTCGCCAGCGTGGAATTTCCATTATTGGTAATGGCGATAATTCGGTTGCCGAAATTTTTCAGTGAAGGAACTAGCTTGAGGATTTCATCCGTTTCACCGCTGGCAGAAATAAGGATCAGAAGATCGTAAGGCGTAATCATGCCCAGATCGCCATGGAAAGCTTCTGCAGGATGAATAAAGAAACTAGGCGTACCCGTAGAGGCCAGCGTCGCTGACATTTTACGACCGACATGCCCTGATTTACCCATTCCCGAAAGAATAACGTGCCCTTTACAGTTCATTATCAAATTAAGGACACGCTGGTACTGCCCGGAATCCAGTTGTTTAGACAAGTTTTGTAATGCTGCGCCTTGTTCTGCCAGAGTCTGGCGAACAGAGGTAATTAGATATGGATCGATAGTACTGCTCTGGTCATCAGGTAAATGTCTTTCAGACATATCAGCTCCTTTGCACGGAAATAATGCCACAGTCACAACAAACCCGAACCCACTATAATTTATTTATGCTAAATCAATGGGTTGTAACAAAATTTTTAATGAATATAAAACCATGGTCAGTCCATGCTTATATGCAGGACTTATCACCTTCTTATTAAGTCGCAATGTCTCATGGAGGCGCGAAGATGCTGCAATATTACAGGCGAGAAGGGGAACCAAATTTTGCCCACCTATTTAACACACCCCTACATTATGAACAAGGAATTTAGGATTTTTATCATTTATTAAAATGTTTCCCACTTGACTATTAAGCTCAAAAACAATTTATCAATTGATTATTTCCTTGTAAAAAAAGAACGTATGACCATGTTATTAATAAATAAAACACGTAAATAATGGTGATGTTGTTTTGTGATTAACTATTTAAGAGCAGCATAATAAACAGGTTGACAATTTCTATGTAAAGAAGAAGAAAATAATAAAATTTTAGTGGTGACTATTGAATGATATGATAGTTGTGCTGTTGATTATTTCTGGTAATGAATGCGGAATTAAATCTGGCCGGATTGTATTTTTGCTATATCTGTTTTTCAGGGGATTATTATTAAATAGAAAAATAACAACGGTGATTATCTCTGGTTGAGCTGGAGTCACGTATGCCAGCGAGTGCTTTCTTCCGGGCCTTCCTTCACTTCAGAGAAAGAGCCTATGGAAAAGAGGCAATCATCAGGCTCTTTTTGAGTCATATGCGCCGATAATCAACTGTCTTGAACGTAAAAATTATGGAGCAACATGATGCTACGATTCATTTCACTCTTCGTTCTTTCTGAGCATTGCGTTCAGGATGGTCAGCAATTTACGCATACAGTCAACCAGCGCCACTTTTTTGGTTTTTCCGGCTGCTGGCAGATGCATGTAAAACGCCTTTATCACCGGATTAAACCAGGTTACCACAAGCGCTGCCATGTGCAGGGCTGCTCTTGCCTCCATACGCGCACTGGCGTCGTTCGGCCAGCAGATATGTGTGGGATAACAGGGATGTTATGTGAACTGAACTGTGTTTTGTTAGCGGGGGATGTTTATTGATGATTCGGGAGTGTTTAAGACCTGATGGCGTTATGCTCCCAAGTTTATTTTATATAAAGATCCAAAAGCAAAAGCCCGCCTTGTGGGCGGGTTCTTTAGAATAGTGGTGCCCGGACTCGGAATCGAACCAAGGACACGGGGATTTTCAATCCCCTGCTCTACCGACTGAGCTATCCGGGCAACGGGGCGCATTAAACCTGATTCGCCTCGTCTCGTCAATCAAATTTCTTCAATTTAGTGCAGACTGCACAATCTATCATCACTTTGCCGCTATTGCACACATTGTCAGGCAAACCAGGCGGTCCAGGCGGCGGAAAGCGGCATTGCCAGAAGGAGTGCTGGAAGCATGTTGACCACCGGGAACATTTTAATACCACAGATGCGTAATCCGGTTGCCAGCAGCAATAAACCGCCTACGGCGCTGAAGTCTGCCATCATCGACGGTGTGGTCAGCGGTAATATCAGCGCGGCAGCCCACGCCAGTGTTAACTGGATGATCAGTAATGGAATGCTAATCACCGACACCGCAATACCCAGCGAGCAGGCGAAGATCATCGCCGTAAAGAAATCAAGAAATGACTTGGCGATTAAAATACTTGGATCGCCGGTCATCCCTTCGTTCATCGCCCCGAAGATTCCGGTGCCGCTGGCGCAAAACAGGACAATAATCGCGACAAAATTCTGAATAAAAGATTCATGCGCTGGCTTCTTACGCGAGTGGTGAAACAGATTATGCGCTTTGGCGACCACTGTATTGACGCCTTTTTCCAGTAGACAAATTTCGCCGATTAATGCTCCGAGTAAGGTTGCTAAAACCATCGCCGGAAGGTTGGCGCATTTCACCACCAGTAAAATACCAATCCCCAGCGATGCCAGACCAAAAATTGATGTCATGGAGACGCGGATACGTTCCGGTAAGCGTTGGCTAAGGAGTGCGCCGAAAACGCCACCCAGTAAGACTGCACTTGCGTTGATAAAAGGGCCGATGACCACAAGAGTTCCTGTTAGCTGTATTGTTTGATTTTCTTATTATGAACTTTTGGCGCCGTCGATGGCTTGTTTGTTCGCAAAGTCCTGGCTTGCACGCTTTAGCGAAAGGTGCCATGATTGCGCGAATTTTCTCCTCTCTGTACGGAGTTTGCCCGATGCACGCCACCTCCTTACATTCTCTCGCTTATCGCCGTTTCGCGCGAAACTCTTCTCTTTTTATGCTACTGCTCATGCGGTGAAGTTAACGCACGCTCACTGCAGGACAACAGTAAAATCAGAGCGTTTCTGCTTTTACTGATGTCTGGCGGTCGGAGCTGGTGACCAGTTTGACCCATATCTCATGGGGCAGGGTTTTCCACCTTGTCCGGTATTCTTACTTCCCCTAAACGGGTTTTGCGCTTATGAAATCAATGAATATTGCCGCCAGTAGTGAACTGGTATCCCGACTTTCTACTCATCGCCGCGTGGTGGCGTTGGGAGATACTGATTTTACGGACGTCGCGGCAGTCGTCATTACCGCTGCGGATAGTCGCAGTGGCATTCTTGCGTTGCTTAAGCGCACCGGTTTTCATCTACCGGTGTTTTTGTATTCCGAACATGCTGTTGAATTACCTGCGGGCGTTACGGCGGTAATCAACGGCAACGAGCAGCAGTGGCTGGAGCTGGAATCCGCAGCCTGTCAGTATGAAGAGAATTTGCTGCCACCGTTTTATGACACGCTGACGCAGTACGTTGAGATGGGTAATAGCACCTTTGCTTGCCCTGGACATCAACATGGTGCGTTCTTTAAAAAGCATCCTGCCGGACGCCATTTTTACGATTTCTTTGGCGAGAACATCTTTCGCGCCGATATGTGTAACGCTGACGTAAAATTGGGCGATCTGCTTATTCATGAAGGATCGGCGAAAGATGCGCAGAAATTCGCAGCCAAAGTCTTTCATGCCGATAAAACCTATTTTGTGCTGAACGGCACATCGGCAGCGAATAAAGTGGTGACGAATGCGCTGTTAACGCGTGGCGATCTGGTGCTCTTCGACCGTAACAACCATAAGTCGAATCATCACGGCGCGTTGATTCAGGCGGGGGCGACGCCGGTCTATCTGGAAGCTTCACGTAACCCGTTTGGTTTCATTGGCGGTATTGATGCGCACTGTTTTAATGAAGAGTATCTGCGCCAGCAAATTCGCGACGTTGTGCCAGAAAAAGCCGACCTGCCGCGCCCGTTTCGCCTGGCGATTATTCAGCTGGGAACCTATGACGGCACTGTCTATAACGCCCGTCAGGTGATCGATACCGTTGGGCATCTGTGTGATTACATTCTGTTTGATTCCGCGTGGGTCGGTTACGAACAGTTTATCCCGATGATGGCGGATAGCTCGCCGCTGCTGTTAGAACTTAACGAAAACGATCCGGGGATCTTTGTGACCCAGTCGGTGCACAAACAGCAGGCGGGATTCTCACAGACGTCGCAGATCCATAAAAAAGATAACCATATCCGTGGACAGGCGCGTTTTTGCCCGCATAAGCGGTTGAATAATGCCTTTATGCTCCATGCTTCTACCAGCCCGTTCTATCCGCTGTTCGCCGCGCTGGACGTTAACGCCAAAATTCATGAAGGGGAGAGTGGGCGTCGGCTGTGGGCTGAGTGTGTTGAGATAGGGATTGAAGCGCGCAAGGCTATTCTTGCGCGCTGTAAGCTGTTCCGCCCGTTTATCCCGCCTGTTGTTGATGGCAAATTGTGGCAGGATTATCCGACATCAGTGTTAGCCAGCGACCGCCGTTTTTTCAGTTTTGAGCCTGGGGCGAAGTGGCACGGCTTTGAAGGATATGCCGCGGATCAGTATTTTGTTGATCCGTGCAAGCTGTTACTCACTACACCAGGTATCGATGCTGAAACCGGCGAATATAGCGACTTTGGCGTTCCGGCGACGATTCTGGCGCACTATCTGCGTGAGAACGGCATTGTGCCGGAGAAGTGCGATCTCAACTCCATTCTGTTCTTATTAACTCCGGCGGAAAGCCACGAGAAGCTGGCACAACTGGTGGCGATGCTGGCGCAGTTTGAACAGCATATTGAGGATGACTCGCCGCTGGCTGAGGTGTTGCCGAGCGTTTATAACAAATATCCGGTGCGCTATCGCGACTACACCCTGCGTCAGTTGTGTCAGGAGATGCACGATCTGTATGTCAGTTTCGACGTCAAAGACCTACAAAAAGCGATGTTCCGCCAGCAGAGTTTCCCGTCAGTGGTGATGAATCCCCAGGATGCGCATAGCGCTTATATTCGCGGTGAAGTGGAGTTGGTGCGGATTCGTGATGCCGAAGGGCGAATTGCGGCAGAAGGGGCGTTGCCTTATCCACCTGGCGTGCTTTGCGTGGTACCCGGGGAAGTCTGGGGTGGGGCGGTTCAACGTTATTTCCTTGCGCTGGAAGAAGGCGTGAATTTGTTGCCGGGATTTTCGCCGGAGTTGCAAGGTGTCTATAGCGAAACCGATGCGGATGGCATGAAACGGTTGTACGGTTATGTGTTGAAGTAAGAATAAAAAAACGGGTCACCTTCTGGCGACCCGTTTTTCTTTGCGTAATTAGTGGCTAACCGTCTGTGTACCTGTCGGGACACGAACGTGTTTATATTTGAACATCGCCATGAACGCGAAGGCCAGAACCACGGAGTAACCTGCGAAAATCAGCCATACGGTCTGCCAGTCGGTAATGCCGTTTTGGGTGTACATCTCAACCACTTTACCGCTCACGATGCCGCCGAGGATACAGCCGAAGCCGTTAGTCATCATCAGGAACATCCCCTGCGCACTGGCGCGAATTGCCGGGCTAACTTCTTTTTCGACAAACACCGAACCAGAGATGTTGAAGAAGTCGAATGCGCAACCGTAAACGATCATCGACAGTACCAGCAGTACAGTACCGAACGGAGTCGGATCGCCGTAAGCAAACAGCGCAAAACGCAGGATCCACGCCACAATACTGATCATCATTACGTTCTTAATACCGTAGCGGCTTAAGAAGAACGGGATGGTCAGAATGAACAGGGTTTCAGAGATCTGCGAAATCGACATGATGATTGACGCATGCTGCACGATGAAGCTGCTGGCAAACATCGGATCTTTGTCGAAGCTGTGCAGGAAGGTATTACCGAACATGTTGGTAATCTGCAGTTCCGCGCCCAGCAGCATTGAGAAGATGAAGAAGATTGCCATACGCTTGTTTTTAAACAGCGCGAATGCATCGAGGCCCAGCAGGGTTGTCCAGCTCTGATTCGCTTGCTGTTTAGCAACCGGAATATGCGGCAGAGTCAGGGTAAACAGAACCAGAACGGCGGAAAGGGCTGCGCCAATATACAGCTGCATGTGGCTTAATTCGAAGCCGGACAGGCTCACCACCCACATTGCCATGATAAAGCCGATGGTGCCCCAGATACGGATTGGCGGGAAGTCAGTAACGATATCCATCCCGGCATTTTGCAGGCGATAGTAAGAGATGGTGTTGATTAACCCAAGCGTTGGCATATAAGCAAACGAGTTAATCAATATCACAAGGAACATCGCCTCCGGCGTAGTGACCTCTGCCGCCATGAACAGCGTGATAGCGCCAATGGTGTGGCAAATGGCATAGACCCATTTCGCACTTAACCATTTGTCGGCCACAATCCCCAGCAGCGCAGGCATAAAGACCGCGGCGATACCCAGTGAGCTATAAACTGCGCCGATAGAAGCACCGTCAAACTTCAGGGTAACAAACATATAGGAGCCGAGGGTCGTCAGCCAACTTCCCCACAGACAGAACTGCAGAAAAGAGAGGATTTTCAGCTGCAGCTTAAGATTCATGTTAATTTCCTCACATCGTGATGCGGATGAGTGTTTGAAAAAGCACATTTGACCGTGCGAGATGATGCGATTCTATCAACTTCGCGGACTGGTTTTTTGTTACCTGTGGCAAATAATTGCAAACATTCCCAATTTGCAAAACGAAATTGTGATGTGGATAACATTTTTACCCCTGAGCATCGTCAGGGGCGGTTAGTGGAATTATCGGCGGCGGTAAGATTTTTGCGCGGTATTCACTTTATAAAGATAACGGCGAGATTCCGCAGAGGGATGGCGGGTCGTCAGCGTCTGATAAACATCGCCCGGCGTCATGGTGTTAATAATATTGGCAGCCTGAATCTTATCATTCGAAAAGACTCGCAGCACGCTACCTGCGCCGCCGTTATAGGCGGTGATGACGGCATAACGCCGCGATGTTGGGTTATCAATTCCGCCGAGATAAACGTTGTTCAGCATCGCCAGATACGCGGTGCCGGTATCAATATTGCTGGCAGGATCAAACAAGAAACTGCGGCTCGGCGTGCCGGATTTCCCCTGCGAGCGGAACACATCTTTCCCGGCGGTATGTTGTACCACCTGCATTAATCCCAGCGCATCGGAACGGCTGACCGCATACGGGTTAAAGGAAGATTCAGTCTGCATAATTGCCAGAATCAGCGACTCATCAACGCCATATTTGCGTGACGCCTGGCGGACCATACCGAGATATTTGTGCGCACGTTTATCAAGGTGGTTCGGCACCATGTTAATGGTGACGCTGTAGATGATACGCAGCCCGTTGCTGCGGCTCTTCAGACGGTTTTTCAGCAGATAATCCGCGAAGTTGCTCGCGCGACCTTCCCAGCGAATCGGCTGCCCGGTGTTGTCCACCACCTGACCGTAAAGGAAAGGTTCTTTCGAAATCGTAATATCATCAACGTCGGAATAGAGATCGACCGAACTCGGATCGTCCCCCATCAGCAACGTTTTGATAATTGCCCGGCGCAGATGCGCGGCAGGTTCTGTCCCGGCGATGGTTTCGATAGTAATCGTACCGTCATCGAAGTTGATATGGCTGCGGGTCTGATATTGATCGGTGTATTTCACGTAGTCCTTAGGACCGGCGATCACCACCTCTTTGAAGCCCCAGATGTTCTCAATATTGTGGGCAAATTGCCCCATCAGAATATCAAAACCGTTGGTATCTTTGACCCAGGCTT
>OJUX01000471.1_pt1 | contig 12006 bp, 10 predicted proteins | sample 1599971 | NCBI WGS metagenome assembly OJUX01 (sample SAMN04436859, study PRJEB24849) | human gut metagenome | biome: human gut; feature: NICU; material: stool | host: Homo sapiens | place: USA: Saint Louis, MO | collected 2011-09-23
GGGATCAGTCCGCCAAAACCTGCGCGGATAGGGAAGAACAGCACCCCGGCGCCGATTGCCGTACCAAACAAGCCTAACGTCCATGTGGTATCTGATTTACGCCAGGACGATTGTTTTGTCTGGCTGGATACAATGCTATCTGAAGTACTCATATCCTATCCTCAACGAATTAATTAAGCGTCAACGAAACCGGTGATTTGAGAGACGCGAGAAAGATCGATATTGCCGCCGGAAATAATACTGACGGTTTTTCTGTTTTGAATATATTGGTCTAATTTACCGCTTAATAATGCAGCACATGCCAGAGCGCCTGCGCCTTCGGTGACGACTTTATTGCGCTGAATTAAGGCAATCATACTGTTTCTGATTTCGTCTTCGCTGACCAGCACGATGTCATCGACTAATTCACGAACGATTTCGTAAGTTAAATTACCCGGGCGGGAGACATCACAACCATCCGCCAGGGTGCCGGTAGTTCGGTGCGTAGTTATTTCTCCGGAGTGGAAAGAAGCCGCCATGCCGTGAACGTTTTCAGACTGTACGCCAATAACACGGATGGTCGGGTTGATAGATTTAATTGCCACCGCAATACCAGCAATTAAACCGCCGCCGCCAATTGGCACAATCACGTTATCGACATCATAGAGATCTTCCATAATTTCCAGACCAATCGTTCCCTGGCCAGCAATCACTTTCGGATCATCGTAAGGTGGGATAAAAATACGGCCTTCCATTTCGACAATTTCGCTCACTTTAGCAATAGTGTCGTTGAAGTTATCACCATGCAAAACGACTTCTGCGGAGTAGTCGCACGTTGCCGCGACTTTGGATTTCGGCGCACCTTTTGGCATCACCACTTTACCGTCAATACCCAGCATCGCGCAGGAGAGCGAAACCCCTTGCGCATGGTTGCCCGCAGAGCAGGCCACTACTCCTTTACGTTTTTCCGCATCAGTCAGTGAACTTAATTTATTAAATGCGCCACGAATTTTAAATGAACCAGTACGCTGCATGTTTTCGAATTTGAGGAATATTTCACCTTTGCAACGTTCACTAAAATAGTTGGAGCGAGGCATACCTGTTTTATAAATTCGCCCAGCCAGTCGTTGTTTTGCTTCAATGATGTCATCAATAGCAACCGGGAGATCGTATGTAATATGCATTATAAAACCTCTTAGCCTGAATTAAATATGTAGGTAACCGTAACCGACACCTGCAAAACAGACAGGTGGATTATTTATGTTTAAATTAAAACAAATAACTAATCAACTTCAATTAATTGCCTTCGTCTACACCCATTATAAGATGAATACTCTTTGGCTAATTCCACCAAAACCGATGCTGCTTTTTTAATACGATAATTTTTCGACCATACCGCGGCATATTGTGCCACAGGTAATGTTTCTTCAACCGGAATAGTAATAAATTGATTAGAACCAAAAGGTGATGTCATATCACAAGGAATTACAGTTAAGAAATCAGCATTGAGAACAAGATTATAAATTGTCACGACTGAGTCGGTTTTAACGATGTTTTCAATACTGATGCCATTTCTTTGTAACGTAGTAAGTAGTTCGCTGTAGTACCCCATATTGGTTTGTGGCAACACCCACTGTTCGTTCTTCAACGACTCCAGCGTGGTGGTGCCGGTGCATGTTCGGGACTTACTGGCTACCAGCACAAACTCGGACTCGAACAGCGGCTCAACATGTAAATCCTGAAGCTTCATTTCTGCGCTTAACGTACCAATCGCAAAATCCAGTCGACCGTCGCGGATTGCCGGTAAGAACGAAGACAGTTGCGCTTCATACATAGAAACCTGCGCTTTCGGGAACACCTCTTTGAACTTGTTGATCATCCCTGACATAAAAGTAAAACCAATCAATGAAGGAAAACCAAATGAGACTTCCACCACCGCCTCAGAAGACATACCGCTTATCTCATTAACCATATTTTTCATTTCACGGGTAATGGATTCGGAACGGGAGAGTAACAATTGACCGGCAGGTGTTAATGTTACACCGGTATTTTTCCGCACCACTAACTCCACACCAAAATAATCTTCAATATCGTTAATGATTTTACTGACGGCCGGTTGAGTTAACCCTAACTCTTTTGCAGCCGAGCCGATAGAACCACTTCTAATAACTTCCTGAAAGACTACCAGGTGCTGCGTTTTCGGAAGAAGAATAGTGCTCATAACGACCTACGTTAATTACCTCATTGACGGCATGAAGTGTATCAAAATGAAATGAACAGGATATGTGCGACCACTCACAAATTAACTTTCAATACTTTCCATGGCATCGTTACCAAAATTAAATACCCTTAAGCATCAACAAGTTAAAGTATAAAAATCAGCATAAACCCTGATTTTTGTCAAAAAAAATGACGGGGATAACCATATTTTATGGCGATAACATCATTCTTTATGTGGTTAATACAAAAAAGGGGCTGAGACTATATTTCAAGCAATTACCGGATAATTACCAGGCAAAATTTGAGTTAAATTTAATGAGTAAGTTCTCAAATTTTATTATAAACAAACCATTTTCAGCGATAAATAATGCGGCACGTCACATTTTTTCACGCTATTTGTTGGAGAACAAACATTTATTTTATCAATATTTTAAAATTTCGAATACAGGTATTGATCATCTAGAACAATTGATTAACGTCAACGTTTTCTCTTCTGACAGGACGTCATTTTGTGAATGCAATCGTTTTCCATAAATTCTTCTCCCCTCATAGGCAACGAAGAGCATTTTGTGTTGAGGATCACAAAACGAATAATTGCTGGTCGCCGCGATAAGGTCAGACGAAGACAACAAGGGGGATTCTCACTGTGCTTTACATCAGCGTAGGCCATAGAATGTTGCTTCGTTGACTGTAATGCCGGGTAAATGAGCGTTTTTTGATAGTGCGAAAGAACCGTGCAAGGAGAATAAGCATCTATTATTGTTTGTCATGATGACAGGCAGGCATCAATGAAAGGCTTCTCAATTGCTCATATTTTTCACCCTTCAATCCCGTCAATGCACGCAGTGGTTAACAATCACAATAGAAATATTGATTATTGGACGGTAAAAATTTAGGTTATAACGCCCAAATTATTCAACGATCGGACAATACCTGCGAACTTACAATTAATGAGAGAAATATACGTATAATTACGACCTTTTAAATGCAATATAGACTTAATAACTTCTTACAAAGTCTGTTATTAATACCGTAGATATTCATCTTACCCTGGGCACCAAAAGCAAAAACCCGCCGAAGCGGGTTTTTACGTAAATCAGGTGAAACTGACCGATAAGCCGGGTTCTGTCGTGGACAGTCATTCATCTAGGCCAGCAATCGCTCACTGGCTCAAGCAGCCTACCCGGGTTCAGTACGGGCCGTACCTTATGAACCCCTATTTGGCCTTGCTCCGGGTGGAGTTTACCGTGCCACGGACTGTTACCAGCCGCGCGGTGCGCTCTTACCGCACCCTTTCACCCTTACCTGATCCCGCTTGCGCGGGCCATCGGCGGTTTGCTCTCTGTTGCACTGGTCGTGGGTTTCCCCCCCAGGCGTTACCTGGCACCCTGCCCTATGGAGCCCGGACTTTCCTCCCCTCCGCCCGTCTCCCCCGAAGAGGACGACGACGAAGCGGCGACTGTCTGGTCAGCTTCGGCGCGCAGTATAGAGGGTTTGCGCGCCCTTGTCACCCCGCGTTGCGCATTCCAATCGCCAGTGTCGCGGCGATATTACGTGAAGCACGGCAGATATTGTCATAAGCTCCGCGGAGTGCTTCGTCTAACGTACCAATGCTGGTCAGTACGCTGAAGACCGCATCAATGCCATGCTGATGTACAACGCCAACATCATTGGTCAGGCTACCCGCAATGCCAATCACCGGTTTATGGTACTTCTTCGCCACGTTTGCGACACCAATCGGTACCTTGCCGTGAATACTCTGGCTATCAATACGCCCTTCACCAGTGATCACCAGCGTACAATCGTGAATATGTTCCTCCAGATTCAGCGCCGTAGTGACGATTTCAATACCACTTTTCAGTTCTGCACCAAGAAACGCCATCAGCGCCGCGCCCATACCTCCCGCAGCTCCTGCGCCGGGGACATCTTTCACATCAACATGCAGCGCTTTTTTAATAACATCGGCATAGTGAGAGAGGTTATTGTCCAGCTCGACAATCATCGCCTCACTGGCTCCCTTTTGTGGGCCAAAGATGCGCGAAGCACCACTGTCGCCGACTAACGGGTTGGTGACATCACAAGCGACGCGGATGACACAATCTTTTAAGCGCGGATCGAGACCGGAAATATCAATATCATTCAGAGTATTAAGACTACCGCCGCCAAAACCAATTTCATTGCCGTTGGCATCGCATAATTTCGCCCCCAGCGCCTGTACCATGCCTGCGCCGCCGTCGTTGGTGGCGCTGCCGCCAATGCCGATAATAATGTTTGTCGCACCGCTCTCCAGCGCCTGCAGGATTAACTCACCAGTACCGCGTGAAGTGGTCACGAGTGGATCGCGTTTTTCCGCAGGTACCAGTTCCAGCCCACTGGCCGCCGCCATTTCGATAAACGCGGTTTTGCCATCGCCGGAGATCCCCCAACTGGCATTCACTTTCTCGCCCAGCGGCCCTGTAACCCAGGCGTGACGTTCAGCCCCCTGGGTGGCTGCAATCATCGCTTCCACCGTTCCTTCACCACCGTCGGCAACCGGAACAGAAACATACTGTGCATCAGGAAAAATTTCCCGAAATCCTTTTTCTATCGCCTGCGCAACCTCGCTGGCAGATAAACTTTCTTTATAAGAGTCTGGGGCGATTACGATTTTCATACCTATGCCTGTTACCACATGACGCCGGAGGGCGTTTCTCTTATTCGGCCTGGATTCCAGGCCCGGATTGCAATACGCCATCCGGGCACGACGTCATTAGCGAGTAACTTCGACTTTCGCCAGTTTTTCGTAGTAGCACGCCAGGGCGCTATGATCCGCCGTTCCTAAACCATCTGCACGCAGTGCCTGCATCATCTCCATAACCGCAGCTGTGAGCGGCAGTTGCGCGCCGACGCCGTGAGAAGTATCCAGCGCATTCGCCAGATCCTTAATATGCAGATCAATACGGAAGCCCGGTTTGAAGTTGCGGTCCATCACCATCGGCGCTTTGGCATCCAGCACGGTACTGCCCGCCAGCCCACCGCGAATTGCCTGATACACCAGATCCGGGTTAACGCCCGCTTTGGTTGCCAGCGTTAACGCTTCTGACATCGCGGCAATATTCAGCGCCACAATGACCTGATTTGCCAGTTTGGTGACGTTACCTGCACCGATTTCCCCGGTATGCACCACGGAACCCGCCATCGCTTTCATCAAATCATAGTATTTGTCGAAAATAGCCTTGTCGCCGCCCACCATCACTGACAGCGTACCGTCGATGGCTTTCGGTTCACCGCCGCTCACCGGAGCATCCAGCATATCAATGCCTTTCGCTTTCAGCGCTTCGCTGATTTCACGGCTTGCCAGCGGTGCGATAGAACTCATATCGATCAATACCGTACCTGGCTTCGCGCCTTCAATAATGCCATTCTCACCCAGCGCCACCTCTTTCACATGAGGGGAGTTTGGCAGCATGGTTATGATGACGTCGCACTGTTCAGCGATCGCTTTAGCCGTAGCGGCTGTTTCTGCACCGGCAGCAATCACGTCAGCAATAGCTTCTGGGTTACGGTCAGCAACCACCAGCGAGTAACCTGCTTTCAGAAGGTTTTTACTCATTGGTTTACCCATAATCCCCAGGCCAATAAAACCAACTTTCATAGTCATATCAATCATCTCTCTTGTTGCGGTGGTGGTTATTTTTTAAAGGTATCAGCCAGTTTCTGAGTGGCAGAGCGGAAGACGCCGAGATCGCTGCCGACGGCCACAAACGTCGCGCCCCATTCCAGATAACGACGCGCATCAGCCTCGACTGGTGCGAGGATGCCGCTGGGTTTGCCGTGCGCGCTGGCACGGTTAAAAATGTGCTGAATTGCTTTTTGTACATCCGGGTGCGAGGCATTGCCGAGATGGCCTAATGCCGCAGCCAGATCGCTGGGGCCGACGAAGATGCCGTCTACACCTTCGGTAGCGGCAATAGCATCGACGTTATCTACGCCCTGCTGACTTTCTATCTGGACCAGAATAGTGATGTTCTTGTTCGACTGAGCGAAATAATCCGCCACGGTGCCAAACATATTGGCGCGGTGAGAAACGGAGACGCCGCGAATGCCTTCCGGTGGGTAACGGGTTGATGCCACCGCCTGCTCTGCTTCCTCTTTTGTTTCTACAAAAGGAATCAGGAAGTTATAGAAACCGATATCCAGAAGACGCTTAATAATTACCGGCTCGTTGGTCGGCACTCGCACTACTGGCGCGCTGGCGCTGCCTTTCAGGGCCATTAACTGCGGAATAAACGTGGAGATATCGTTTGGCGCATGTTCACCATCCAGCACCAGCCAGTCAAACCCAGCCAAACCAAGAACTTCAGTGCTAATCGGGTTAGAGAGAGCTGACCAGCAACCAATTTGTACCTGTTTCGCAGCCAGTGCGGCTTTGAATTTATTCGGGAAAACATCGTTATTCATCGCTTATACCTTTGCTTATTTCTGCAATTCCATACGTTTAATGTCGCCGACTACGAAGAGGTAGCAGACCATCGCCATCAGCGCTGAACATCCCACGAAAACCAGTGCTGCATTGAAGGAGTGCAGTTCACTTACCAGGTAGCCAATCACCAGTGGAGTGACAATGGAGGCAACATTGCCAAAGACGTTAAAGACGCCGCCGCAGAGGCCAACAATCTCTTTCGGCGCGGTGTCAGAAATCACTGGCCAGCCCAGCGCACCAAATCCTTTGCCAAAGAAAGCCAGCGCCATCAGCATGACCACCAGCGTGGTGTTGTTGGTGTAGTTACATAAGATGATGGTGGAAGCCAGCAACATTCCCAGCACAATTGGTAGCTTACGTGCCAGGGTCAGGGACAAACCGCGTTTGATCAGATAATCCGAGAAGACACCTCCCAGCACGCCGCCCGCAAAGCCACACAGTGCCGGAATCGAGGCGACCAGACCCACTTTCAGAATCGACATGCCTTTTTCCTGCACCAGATAAATTGGGAACCAGGTGAGGAAGAACCAGGTGATGGTGTTGATAAAATATTGTCCGAAAAATACGCCCAGCATCATGCGGTTAGAGAGCAATTGCTTGATGTAATGCAGTTTGGGTCCGCTTGCTGCCGCACTACCCGGCTTTTTGTGGTCCATATCGACCACCGCGCCATTTTCCGAGATAAACTTCAGCTCTTCTGCAGACATACGTGGGTGATCTGTCGGGTTATGAATCAACTTGATCCACAGCGCCGTCAACACAAAACCAATCACCCCCATAACGGTAAAGACATGCTCCCAGCCCCAGGCGAAAGTCAGCCAGCCAAGCAGCGGCGAAAAGAGCGCCAACGAGAAATATTGCGCCGAGTTAAAGATGGCGGAGGCAGTACCACGTTCTTTCGTCGGGAACCAGGCGGCGACAATACGGGCGTTCGCCGGGAATGATGGCGCTTCCGAGAACCCCAGCATAAATCGCATAAAGAACATGGAGATCCCAGCCCAGGCCAGCGGAAACATATCGACAAAGCCTTGCAGGAAGGTGAACAGCGACCAGAAAAAGAGGCTGTAAGTGTAAACTTTCTTCGAGCCAAACTTATCAAGCAGCCAGCCGCCGGGAATTTGCATCAGCAAGTAGGCCCAGCCAAAAGCAGAGAAGATGTAACCCATCGAAACCGCACTTAACTGCAACTCTTTTGCCACTTCGGTACCAGCAATAGACAGCGTTGCACGATCGGCGTAGTTAACGGCGGTAACAATAAAAATAATCAGTAATATTAAATAGCGGGTATGCACGCCTTTCTTTTTTTCGTCAACGGTGTCCAGCATCATTTTATTTACCTCGGGTACTTATGCTGATTTTTATTATTATGGGGAAGGTGTTATTTATGAGTTTCATTTATGCCGTTACGACAATGAACTCGGGAATTAGTATAAGCAGCGCGAGAATAATAATCATTGTGCAAATGCTAATTTAATTAGTACTATTTAAATATTATTTTGAGCATATGCACATAAGGTTGCGCGCTAAAGCACAGATTTGCGCTTTACCTTGCCGGGAGGTACTGCAATCCCTGAAATGATTGACATTGATCACATTTCTGCATTTAAACTCCTGACATTCTTATTTCACCCAATGAAGTTATTTATTTTTAAATGAGACCAGGTCCTCATTTTAATAGTCCCTGGCTGGAGAATATTGCACAATGGCCAACATCGAAATCAGACAAGAAACGCCAACTGCGTTTTATATAAAAGTTCACGACACAGATAATGTGGCAATTATTGTTAATGATAATGGCCTGAAAGCAGGAACGCGTTTTCCGGATGGGCTGGAATTAATTGAACATATTCCCCAGGGGCATAAAGTCGCATTGCTGGACATTCCGGCTAATGGTGAAATTATTCGTTATGGCGAGGTGATTGGTTACGCCGTGCGCGCAATCCCACGCGGAAGCTGGATCGACGAATCAATGGTTGTACTACCGGAAGCGCCGCCGTTACATACGCTGCCACTGGCAACCAAAGCCCCGGAACCCTTACCGCCGCTGGAAGGATACACCTTTGAGGGCTATCGCAATGCCGATGGCAGCGTGGGCACCAAAAACCTGCTCGGCATCACCACCAGCGTCCACTGTGTGGCAGGCGTGGTGGACTACGTAGTAAAAATCATTGAACGCGATCTGCTACCGAAATACCCGAACGTCGATGGCGTGGTGGGGCTGAATCATTTGTACGGTTGTGGCGTGGCGATTAACGCACCCGCGGCAGTTGTACCTATTCGTACCATTCACAATATTTCGCTGAACCCTAACTTTGGCGGCGAAGTAATGGTGATTGGTCTGGGTTGTGAAAAGTTGCAGCCTGAACGCCTACTGACTGGAACGGATGATGTGCAAGCTATTCCAGTAGAAAGCGCCAGCATTGTCAGTTTGCAGGATGAAAAGCATGTCGGTTTTCAGCCCATGGTCGAGGATATTTTGCAGGTCGCCGAACGCCATCTACAAAAACTGAATCAACGTCAGCGAGAAACCTGTCCGGCTTCAGAACTGGTTGTCGGCATGCAGTGCGGTGGCAGCGATGCGTTTTCTGGCGTAACGGCAAACCCGGCGGTTGGGTATGCGTCTGATCTATTGGTGCGCTGCGGCGCAACGGTGATGTTTTCAGAAGTCACAGAAGTGCGTGACGCGATCCATCTGCTGACACCACGCGCAGTGAACGAAGAGGTCGGCAAACGGCTGCTGGAGGAGATGGAGTGGTACGATAACTATCTCAATATGGGAAAAACCGACCGCAGCGCCAACCCTTCGCCGGGGAACAAGAAAGGCGGTCTGGCAAATGTGGTGGAGAAGGCACTCGGCTCCATTGCTAAATCGGGTAAAAGTGCAATTGTTGAAGTGCTGTCGCCCGGCCAACGCCCGACTAAACGCGGATTAATTTACGCCGCGACGCCAGCCAGCGATTTTGTCTGTGGCACGCAACAGGTGGCTTCGGGTATCACCGTGCAAGTGTTTACGACCGGTCGTGGTACGCCGTACGGCCTGATGGCGGTACCCGTCATTAAAATGGCGACCCGCACCGAGCTGGCGAACCGCTGGTTTGATTTAATGGATATTAACGCGGGCACTATCGCTACCGGCGAAGAAACCATTGAAGAAGTGGGCTGGAAGTTGTTCCACTTTATTCTCGACGTCGCCAGCGGGAAGAAGAAAACTTTCTCGGATCAATGGGGACTGCATAACCAGCTGGCGGTGTTTAACCCGGCACCGGTGACCTGATTTCTTTTGGAACGTCCCTCGCAAAACATGGCCTTAGTGCCATGTTTTTATTGTTTAAAGTCCACACATCCATTAATAATGCATTTGCATTACCTTAGTTCAAGCTTATAATTTGAGCAGAAAACAGGCTGTAAAAGGACAGTAAATAATGCCCGCTAATGCTCGCTCTAACGCTGTACTGACCACTGAATCAAAGGTCACTATACGCGGACAAACAACTATCCCCGCGCCAGTGCGTGAGGCCTTAAAACTGAAGCCAGGCCTGGACAGCATTCATTACGAAATTCTGCCTGGTGGGCAAGTATTTATGTGCCGACTGGGAGATGAACAGGAGGATCATACTATGAATGCATTTTTGCGTTTTCTGGATGCAGATATCCAGAACAACCCGCAAAAAACTCGTCCATTCGACATTCAACAAGGAAAGAAACTTGTCGCTGGCATGGACGTCAACATTGACGATGAGATTGGCGACGACGAATAATGGATTTTCCACAAAGGGTTAATGGTTGGGCGCTATATGCTCATCCCTGTTTTCAGGAAACCTACGATGCTTTAGTTGCCGAAGTCGAGGCATTAAAGGGAAAAGATCCTGAAAATTATCAGAGAAAAGCTGCCACAAAGTTATTGGCGGTGGTCCATAAAGTGATTGAGGAGCATATCACGGTCAATCCATCATCACCGGCATTCCGTCATGGCAAGTCGTTAGGCTCTGGGAAAAATAAAGACTGGTCACGGGTAAAATTTGGTGCTGGTCGCTATCGTCTCTTCTTTCGTTACAGTGAAAAAGAGAAAGTCATCATTCTGGGATGGATGAACGATGAAAACACGCTGCGCACCTACGGTAAAAAAACAGATGCCTATACCGTATTCAGTAAAATGTTAAAAAGAGGACATCCTCCTGCCGACTGGGAAAGCCTCACCCAAGAGACAGAAGAAAACCATTGATGGTGTTCACAATGCCCGCCGAACGCATTGGTGTTGACCAGCGGGCATCCTTTCTCATTCCCCGACCAGAATCACTTCAACCCCAGCCTTTCGCAGTCCTTCCAGACTATCCGCAGGAATGCCTTCATCAACAATGATCATGTCGATACGTTGAGTATCAATGATCTTATGTAAACTAGAACGATTGAACTTACTGGAATCGGTGACCACGATGATCCGTTCCGCAACTTCGCACATCCGACGGTTTAAACGGGCTTCATCTTCATTATGCGTGCTGACGCCGCGCTCCAGATCGATCGCATCTACACCAAGAAACAGCATATCGAAGTGGTAATTTTGCAGCGATTGCTCAGCCTGATCACCGTAAAAAGATTGCGACTGACGGCGCAAATGCCCCCCGGTCATCAGCAGCTCAACGCCTTCCGCTTCCAACAACGCATTAGCCACGTTCATACCGTTGGTCATCGCAATTACGTCGGTGTGCTTGCGCATCAGACGAGCAATCTCAAAAGTGGTGGTCCCGGAGTCGAGGATCACCCGATGACCAGGCTGAATCAACTCAACGGCAGCTTTCGCAACGCTGCGTTTCATCGCGGTGTTCAGTGCGCTTTTATCTTCCACTGATGGCTCGACTGACGGCGTTGTGCTATCGCAGATCAAGGCGCCGCCATAGGCACGCACGGCGATCCCCTGCTTTTCCAGAAACGCCAGATCGTTGCGGATCGTCACAGTAGATACACCATACAACGCCGATAGATCATTAACCTGCACACTTCCTTGCTGTCGCAGACGCTGAATGATCTGTTCTCGTCGCTCGCTGGTGCCTGTCACTCGCTTCTCACCTGAAGCGTCGGTATTACTCATAGTAAGTCCTTTCGTAAAACTTTCGTTTCATTTCGTTTTGCCTATTAACGCCTTTCTATTAAGCAAATGCAAGCCCACCTTACCCATTGGCGCAAGCTACTCTCGTTTCAGTGGCTTTCATTATGTTTCTTTTGTGAATCAGATCAGAAAACTATTATCTTTCGTTTTATTTTTATCTCACCATGACGCAGTATCAACTGAAACAAAACGAAAGATTAATGTCGCAGTAATCTGAACTGGAGAGGAAAGTGAAACATCT
>OJUX01000477.1_pt1 | contig 11825 bp, 7 predicted proteins | sample 1599971 | NCBI WGS metagenome assembly OJUX01 (sample SAMN04436859, study PRJEB24849) | human gut metagenome | biome: human gut; feature: NICU; material: stool | host: Homo sapiens | place: USA: Saint Louis, MO | collected 2011-09-23
CTTTGTGTGCCAGCATTGGCTGACCGACGATATCGCCGATAGCAAAGATGTGCGGCACGTTAGTGCGCAGCTGTTTGTCAACGCGGATAAAGCCACGGTCGTCCACTTCCACGCCAGCTTTGCCCGCGTCGAGGTTTTTACCGTTCGGCACACGGCCGATAGCCACCAGCACGGCGTCGTAACGCTGTGGTTCGGATGGGGCTTTTTTGCCTTCCATGGAAACGTAAATACCGTCTTCTTTAGCTTCAACGGCAGTTACTTTGGTTTCCAGCATCAGGTTGAATTTCTTGCTGATACGTTTGGTGAAGACTTTAACGATGTCTTTGTCTGCAGCCGGGATAACCTGGTCGAACATTTCAACCACGTCAATGTCTGAACCCAGCGCATGGTACACGGTACCCATTTCCAGACCGATGATACCGCCACCCATAACCAGCAGGCGCTTAGGAACGGTTTTCAGCTCCAGTGCATCGGTGGAATCCCACACGCGCGGATCTTCATGTGGAATGAATGGCAGTTCGATTGGGCGAGAACCTGCCGCGATGATCGCGTTGTCGAAGTTGATCACGGTTTTGCCGTTTTCGCCTTCCACTTCCAGGGTGTTCGCACCGGTGAATTTACCCAGACCGTTTACCACTTTCACTTTACGGCCTTTGGCCATACCCGCCAGACCGCCGGTCAGCTGAGTGATAACTTTCTCTTTCCAGGTACGAATTTTGTCGATATCGGTTTTCGGCTCGCCGAAGACGATACCGTGTTCAGCTAGCGCTTTGGCTTCTTCGATCACTTTCGCGACGTGCAGCAGCGCTTTAGAAGGGATACAGCCGACGTTCAGACAAACACCACCGAGGGTGTTGTAACGTTCTACGATGACGGTTTCCAGACCTAAATCCGCGGCGCGGAATGCTGCGGAATAACCTGCCGGGCCTGCCCCAAGTACTACGACCTGAGTTTTGATTTCTGTGCTCATCATGACCTCTTAATTTATACCCGTCGTCCACCGGGTCGTTCTATCCGCCCGCATTTTACAAAATTGTTAACAATTTTGAAACAACAAACGGCTCATGAATTTTTGCTTACGCCAGTAACCTCAAAAACAGCATGAGATTACCAGAAAAAAGCCGGCCGACTGGCCGGCTTTTCGATTACATCACCAGGCGGCGAATGTCGCTCAGCATGTTGTTGATGATGGTGATGAAACGCGCACCATCAGCACCGTCGATCACGCGGTGGTCGAAGGACAGAGAGATTGGCATCATCAGACGCGGCACAAACTCTTTACCATTCCACACCGGCTCCATCGCGGACTTGGACACACCGAGGATAGCCACTTCCGGCGCGTTCACAATCGGCGCGAAGTGGGTAGTGCCCAGGCCGCCGATGCTGGAGATAGTGAAGCAGCCGCCCTGCATTTCGCCGGCAGTCAGCTTACCATCACGCGCTTTTTTGGAGATGGTGGTCAGTTCACGGGACAGCTCAGTGATGCTCTTCTTGTTCACGTCCTTGAAGACCGGAACAACCAGACCATTTGGCGTATCAACCGCAACACCGATGTTGATGTATTTCTTCAGCGTCAGCTTCTGGCCGTCTTCAGACAGGGAGCTGTTGAAGCGTGGCATCTGCTCAAGTGCAGCGGCAACGGCTTTCATGATGAAGACCACTGGGGTGAATTTCACGTCCAGTTTACGCTTCTCAGCTTCGGCGTTCTGCTGTTTACGGAACGCTTCCAGATCGGTGATATCGGTTTTGTCGAAGTGAGTAACGTGCGGGATCATCACCCAGTTACGGCTCAGGTTAGCACCAGAGATTTTCTGGATACGGCCCAGTTCCACTTCTTCGATTTCGCCGAACTTGCTGAAGTCCACTTTCGGCCATGGCAGCATGCCCGGGATACCGCCGCCAGCGGCTGCAGCAGGTGCAGCTTCGGCACGTTTCACCGCGTCTTTCACGTAGGTCTGAACGTCTTCGCGCAGGATACGCCCCTTACGGCCAGTCCCTTTCACTTTCGCCAGGTTCACACCGAACTCGCGCGCCAGCCGACGAATGAGCGGGGTGGCGTGGACATACGCGTCGTTTTCAGCGAACTCAGATTTTTCTGCTTTCGCAGCAGGTGCAGCAGCAGGTTTAGCAGCCTGAGCCGGTGCAGCAGCCGGTGCTGGAGCAGCAGCGGCAGCCGGAGCGGCGGCAGGCGCAGCGCCTTCCACTTCGAAGACCATGATCAGAGAGCCGGTAGACACTTTGTCGCCAGTGCTGATTTTGATCTCTTTAACGGTACCCGCGAACGGCGCAGGAACTTCCATGGAAGCTTTATCGCCTTCAACGGTGATCAGTGACTGTTCAGCGGCAACTTTGTCGCCCACTTTCACCATCACTTCGGTCACTTCAACTTCGTCACCGCCGATGTCCGGTACGTTAACGTCTTTCGCGCCGCCAGCAGCAGCCGGTGCAGCGGCCGGAGCCGGAGCAGCAGCCTGAGCAGGCGCGGAAGCAGGTGCAGCACCCGCCACTTCGAAGACCATGATCAGGGAGCCAGTAGACACTTTGTCACCGGTGTTGATCTTGATCTCTTTAACGGTACCCGCGAACGGCGCAGGGACTTCCATAGAGGCTTTGTCACCTTCTACGGTGATCAGTGACTGCTCAGCCGCAACGGTGTCGCCCACTTTCACCAGGATTTCGGTGACTTCAACTTCGTCACCGCCGATGTCAGGCACGTTCACTTCTTTTGCTGCGGCGGCAGCTGCTGGAGCAGCAGCCGGAGCGGCTTCTTTCTTCTCTTCCTGCGCAGGTGCAGCAGCTGCTGCACCGTCGGCGGAATCGAAAATCATGATCAGTTTGCCGGTCTCGGTTTTATCGCCAACAGAGACTTTAATCTCTTTAACGATGCCAGCCTGAGGAGACGGGACTTCCATAGAGGCTTTGTCGCCTTCTACGGTGATCAGCGACTGTTCAGCTTCAACTTTGTCGCCCACTTTGACCAGGATCTCGGTGATTTCAACTTCATCAGCCCCGATGTCCGGTACTTTGATTTCGATAGCCATTATTCTTTTACCTCTTACGCCAGACGCGGGTTAACTTTATCTGCATCGATGTTGAATTTGGTAATTGCGTCCGCAACCACTTTCTTATCGATTTCGCCACGTTTAGCCAGTTCGCCCAGTGCTGCTACAACCACGTAAGAAGCATCAACTTCGAAGTGGTGACGCAGGTTTTCGCGGCTGTCTGAACGACCGAAGCCGTCAGTACCCAGTACGCGATAATCATCAGCTGGAACGTAAGTACGAACCTGCTCAGCGAACAGTTTCATATAGTCAGTAGACGCCACCGCTGGCGCGTCGTTCATCACCTGAGCGATGTACGGAACGCGTGGAGTTTCCATTGGGTGCAGCATGTTCCAGCGCTCACAATCCTGGCCATCACGAGCCAGTTCAGTGAAGGAGGTCACGCTGTACACGTCGGAACCGACACCGTAGTCCTTCGCCAGGATCTGTGCGGCTTCACGCACGTGACGCAGGATAGAGCCGGAGCCCAGCAGCTGAACTTTACCTTTGCTACCTTCGATGGTTTCGAGTTTGTAGATACCTTTACGGATACCTTCCTCGGCACCTGCTGGCATTGCCGGCATGTGGTAGTTTTCGTTCAGGGTGGTGATGTAGTAGTAAATGTTCTCTTGCGCTTCACCGTACATGCGCTGCAGACCGTCATGCATGATGACTGCCACTTCGTACGCGTAAGACGGGTCGTAAGAGATACAGTTAGGGATAGTTAGAGACTGAATGTGGCTGTGACCATCTTCGTGCTGCAGACCTTCACCGTTCAGGGTCGTACGACCAGAAGTACCACCGATCAGGAAGCCGCGAGCCTGCTGGTCGCCTGCCTGCCAGCACAGGTCACCGATACGCTGGAACCCGAACATGGAGTAGTAAATGTAGAACGGGATCATCGGCAGGTTGTTGGTGCTGTAAGATGTCGCAGCAGCCAGCCAGGATGCGCCTGCACCCAGCTCGTTGATACCTTCCTGCAGGATCTGACCTTTCTCGTCTTCTTTATAGTAAGCAACCTGCTCACGGTCCTGCGGGGTGTACTGCTGGCCGTTCGGGCTGTAGATACCGATCTGACGGAACAGACCTTCCATACCGAAAGTACGCGCTTCGTCGGCGATGATTGGCACCAGACGATCTTTGATCGACTTGTTCTTCAGCATCACGTTCAGGACACGAACGAAAGCGATAGTGGTAGAGATCTCTTTGTTCTGCTCTTCGAGCAGCTGTGAGAAGTCTTCCAGCGCTGGCAGTTCCAGCTTCTCGGTGAAGTTAGGCTGACGAGCTGGCAGGTAGCCTTTCAGCGCCTGACGACGTTCGTGCAGGTACTTGTGCTCTTCAGAACCTTCCGGGAAGGTGATGTAAGACAGGTTTTCTACCTGCTCATCGGTCACTGGAACGTTGAAACGGTCGCGGATATAACGCACGCCGTCCATGTTCATTTTCTTAACCTGGTGAGCGATGTTTTTACCTTCTGCGGTATCACCCATGCCGTAACCTTTGATGGTATGGGCCAGGATAACAGTCGCTTTACCTTTGGTCTCACGCGCTTTTTTCAGTGCCGCGTAGATTTTCTTCGGATCGTGACCACCACGGTTCAGCGCCCAGATCTGCTCATCAGTCCAGTCTGCAACCAGTGCGGCGGTTTCAGGGTATTTACCGAAGAAGTGCTCACGCACGTAGGCACCGTCTTTGGATTTGAAGGTCTGGTAGTCACCGTCAACGGTTTCGTTCATCAGTTGGATCAGTTTACCGCTGGTGTCTTTACGCAGCAGTTCGTCCCAACGGGAACCCCACATGACTTTGATTACGTTCCAGCCAGCACCCGCGAAGATGCCTTCCAGTTCGTTGATGATCTTGCCGTTACCGGTTACCGGACCATCCAGACGCTGCAGGTTACAGTTGATGATGAAGCACAGGTTGTCCAGCTTCTCACGGGTTGCGATGGTGATCGCACCTTTAGATTCTGGTTCATCCATTTCGCCGTCGCCCAGGAAGGCGTAAACGGTCTGCTCAGAGGTGTCTTTCAGACCACGGTGTTCCAGATATTTCAGGAATTTAGCCTGATAGATCGCACCGATTGGACCCAGACCCATGGATACGGTCGGGAACTGCCAGAATTCAGGCATCAGTTTAGGGTGCGGGTAAGAAGACAGACCTTTACCGTGAACTTCCTGACGGAAGTTGTTCATCTGCTCTTCAGTCAGACGACCTTCCAGGAATGCACGTGCATAGATGCCCGGAGAGATGTGGCCCTGGAAGTACACCAGATCGCCGCCGTCTTTCTCGTTCGCTGCACGGAAGAAGTGGTTAAAGCACACTTCGTAAACGGTCGCAGAAGACTGGAAGGACGCCATGTGGCCACCCAGCTCCAGATCTTTCTTGGACGCGCGCAGAACAGTCATGATGGCGTTCCAGCGGATAGCTGAACGGATACGACGTTCCAGATCCAGATTGCCCGGGTATTCCGGTTCGTCTTCAACGGCAATCGTGTTTACGTAGTTGCTAGCCCCTGCACCTGAAGCAACCTTCACGCCGCCTTTGCGGGCTTCAGAAAGCAGCTGATCAATCAGATACTGAGCGCGCTCAACACCTTCTTCACGGATGACCGATTCGATCGCCTGTAGCCAGTCGCGAGTTTCGATCGGATCCACGTCATTTTGGAGACGTTCTGACATGGGGGTATTCCTTATCTATCTAATACGTTGATTTGTCTGGAACCTGTCCCATTGTGCTCTTCAGCAAGAACACAATAAGACAGGTTCTGCGTTTAGTTGCCGCGCTCTAAAAGTACCTGGCGCTTAATCCTTTCGTTGCTGTATGCGGCGTAATGAACGTTCGCGACGCGATTGTTCACGGCTGCGGTCCAGCAAGATTTCCTCAATGAAAGCCAGGTGACGGTGCGACGCTTCGCGCGCCTGCTCCGGTTCCCCGGCCATTATCGCCTCGAATATTCGGGTGCGATGGTTGCTTACCAGTGGGAGCATCTCCCGACGGGCATACAACAATTCAAAATTCTGACGAACGTTCTGGGCCAGCATCGGCTCCATGCAGCGTAGCAGATGGAGGAGCACCACATTGTGTGCCGCTTCGGTGACGGCAATTTGATACTGGACGACGGCGCTGGACTCGGCGTCTAAATCGCCGGACTGCTGTGCCCGTTCAATGGCCTGATGCAGCTCGCGGATACGCACGCGATCTTCATCAGTGCTGCGAAGGGCAGCGTAATAGGCCGCAATACCTTCCAGCGCGTGACGGGTCTCAAGCAGGTCAAACTGGGATTCTGGGTGGTCAGAGAGAAGTTCTACCAGCGGATCGCTGAAGCTCTGCCACAGGCTGTTTTGCACAAAGGTTCCGCCGCCCTGGCGACGAAGCAGCAAGCCCTTTGCTTCGAGGCGTTGAATCGCCTCACGCAGAGAGGGACGTGAAACGTCGAACTGTTTTGCCAGTTCGCGTTCTGGCGGAAGTTTCTCACCCGGGCGCAGAGTCCCTTCGAGGATTAAAAACTCCAGCTGCTGCTCAATCACATCAGATAGTTTTGGTTGGCGAATTTTGCTGTAGGCCATATTCCCTGTCTTACGCCTTTTTGCCCGGAGTCAATTGGTCTTACCAATTTATATTTCGTATCGCTAAAGTAACAAAGTATTCACCTTCTGTCCATATTGGTTTTGATTGAAATCAGTAAACCCTGCACATTTTAACAACCTTACAGAAATAACGTTTCAGAAATGTAACTTTGCACAAATGAGTTGATTACTCCCAAAGTGGGAGTTTTAACCATAATGAAACGAGGGTTTTTGCAATCTGAAGCGATTCAACAAGGCAAATTATGAAAATTCGCCCACTTAAGGCGCATTTCTATTCTATAGGTTGGGGTAAGAAGCGAGAGCGGAGTGATTTACAAATGCTTTCTTTTTATTCAACTCGTCATCAGCCCTTCATAAAGCAGGTGCATTCACAGGCACTTACCACTATTCTGGCGCTTACGGAAGTCATCTCCGCTTTTTTCGGTTCGTTTAACCGTAAAGAAATAAATACAGAATATGGATTTTCATAATTACACACGCACAGCGTGACATAACAACCACACACGAGGTTTCAAATGGAAGCTCAACAGCACGGCGATCAGCTAAAGCGCGGGCTAAAAAACCGCCATATTCAGCTCATCGCACTGGGCGGTGCTATTGGTACCGGCCTGTTTCTGGGCAGCGCATCCGTTATCCAGTCTGCCGGTCCGGGCATTATTTTGGGTTACGCGATTGCGGGTTTCATTGCTTTTCTGATCATGCGCCAGTTAGGTGAAATGGTTGTCGAGGAGCCGGTCGCTGGCTCCTTCAGCCACTTTGCCTATAAGTACTGGGGCAGCTTTGCCGGTTTCGCTTCCGGCTGGAACTACTGGGTACTGTACGTTCTGGTTGCCATGGCCGAGCTGACTGCCGTCGGGAAGTATATTCAGTTCTGGTATCCCGACATCCCAACCTGGGTTTCTGCTGCAGCTTTCTTCGTCATTATCAACGCCATTAACCTCACCAACGTAAAAGTGTTCGGCGAGATGGAGTTCTGGTTTGCCATCATCAAAGTGATCGCCGTCGTGGCGATGATTATCTTTGGCGGCTGGCTGCTGTTCAGCGGCAACGGTGGCCCACAGGCAACCGTGCGTAACCTCTGGGAACAGGGCGGCTTCCTGCCTCACGGCATGACCGGTCTGGTGATGATGATGGCCATCATTATGTTCTCTTTCGGCGGTCTGGAACTGGTGGGTATCACCGCCGCAGAAGCCGACAACCCTGAACAGAGCATCCCGAAAGCGACGAATCAGGTTATCTACCGAATTCTGATCTTCTATGTGGGCTCGCTGGCGGTCCTGCTCTCCCTGCTGCCGTGGACGCGCGTCACTGCCGACACCAGTCCGTTTGTGCTGATTTTCCACGAACTGGGTGATACCGTCGTGGCGAACGCGCTCAATGTCGTGGTGCTGACCGCGGCGCTTTCCGTGTACAACAGCTGCGTATACTGCAACAGCCGTATGCTGTTCGGTCTGGCCCAGCAGGGCAATGCGCCGAAGATGCTACTCAACGTTGATAAACGCGGCGTGCCGGTCAACACCATCATTGTTTCAGCCATCGTGACGGCGCTGTGCGTGCTGATTAACTACATGGCGCCGGAATCCGCATTTGGCCTGCTAATGGCACTGGTGGTCTCTGCACTGGTCATCAACTGGGCGATGATCAGCCTGGCACACATCAAGTTCCGCCGCGCGAAACAGCAGCAGGGCGTGACGACGCGCTTCCCTGCCCTGCTCTATCCGCTGGGTAACTGGATCTGCCTGCTGTTTATGGCGGCCGTGCTGGTGATCATGCTGATCACGCCGGGTATGGCAATCTCCGTCTACCTGATCCCAGTCTGGATTGCCGTGCTGGGCGTTGGCTATCTCTTCAGCCAGAAAAGCCGCAAGGCCATGAAGGCCCACTAAGTCTCCTCCGCGGTACCTGCTTTTGCGGGTACCGCGCGTTGTTACCTCCCTCACACTTTCATCCCTACAGCGTTTTTATCCATATCACCGCCCTGATACTGCAACGCATATATTCGTTTGCCAGCAAATAATTCTCTCCATACCGAAACCCGGAGAGCAGTCTATGGATAACGCTAAACTGTCAGTAAAAGAAAAGATCGGCTATGGGATGGGCGATGCAGGTTGCAACATCATCTTTGGCGCCATCATGCTGTTTGTTAACTATTTTTATACCGACATATTTGGCCTCGCGCCTGCGCTGGTGGGGGTCTTACTGCTGTCGGTCCGTGTGATTGACGCCGTCACCGACCCTATCATGGGGGCAATTGCCGACCGCACCCGCAGTAAATATGGCCGTTTTCGTCCATGGCTGCTGTGGATTGCCTTCCCCTACGCGCTGTTCAGTATTCTGATGTTCACCACACCGGAGTGGAGCTATAACAGCAAAGTTATCTATGCGTTTGTCACCTACTTCCTGCTCTCATTAACCTATACGGCCATCAACATCCCTTACTGTTCGTTAGGAGGGGTGATCACCAACGATCCGAAAGAGCGTGTGGCCTGCCAGTCCTACCGCTTCGTGCTGGTCGGCATCGCCACGTTGCTGCTGTCATTGACGCTGCTGCCGATGGCCGACTGGTTTGGCGGGGATAACAAAGCCAAAGGCTACCAGATGGCAATGACCGTACTGGCGCTGATTGGCACCTGCATGTTCCTGTTCTGCTTCGCCACCGTGCGCGAGCGCGTGCGCCCGGCGGTGCAGACCCACGACGAGCTGAAAAATGACCTGAAAGACGTGTGGAAAAACGACCAGTGGGTGCGAATTTTGCTCCTGACCCTGTGCAACGTCTGCCCGGGCTTTATCCGCATGGCGGCAACCATGTATTACGTCACCTGGGTGATGGGCCAGAGCACCCACTTCGCCACCGTGTTTATCAGCCTGGGGGTTATCGGCATGATGCTTGGCAGCGTGCTGGCAAAAGTGCTGACCGACCGCTGGTGTAAACTGAAGGTCTTCTTCTGGACCAATATCGTGCTGGCGATATTTTCCTGCGCCTTCTATTTCTTCGACCCGAAAGCCACCGTCACCATCGTGGTGCTCTACGTTCTGCTGAACATCCTGCACCAGATCCCGTCTCCGCTGCACTGGTCGCTGATGGCTGACGTGGATGACTACGGCGAGTGGAAAACCGGGAAACGCATCACCGGGATCAGCTTCTCCGGCAACATTTTCTTCCTGAAGCTGGGTCTGGCGATTGCCAGGGCAATGGTCGGTTTTCTGCTCTCCTGGTACGGTTACGACGCAGGCGCAAAAGCGCAAAGCGCGGAGGCCATTAACGGTATCGTACTGCTGTTTACCGTTATTCCTGGCGTTGGATACTTAATTACCGCGGGCGTTGTACGCCTGCTGAAAGTGGACCGCGAAACCATGAAGATGATCCAGTCCGATCTGGAAAAGCGCCGCGCCAACTACCGCGAGCTGAACGCTTATCAGGAACTCAAAGCCGCAGAGACAAAATAAGGAAAGTTGCATGCAAACCTGGCCAAACCCGTTTATTGAACAACGCGCCGACCCGTACATTTTACATCATGAGGGGGAATACTATTTTATTGCCTCCGTGCCGGAGTACGACAGGCTGGCTATCCGCCGTGCTGACTCGCTGGAGGGCTTGCGCAGCGCCGAAGAGATAGTGGTCTGGCGCAAACCCGACACCGGTCCAATGAGCCAGTTGATTTGGGCCCCAGAACTGCATCACATCGACGGGAAGTGGTATATCTATTTTGCCGCGACGCACACCCAGGCGCTTGATAGCCTCGGCATGTTCCAGCACCGAATGTTTGCGCTGGAGTGTACCGACAGCGATCCGCTCGCCGGTACGTGGGTCGAGAAGGGGCAAATAAAAACGCCATTCGACACTTTCGCCCTCGATGCCACCACCTTTGTCCATCAGGGGAAACGCTGGTATCTGTGGGCGCAAAAAGCGCCGGATATCGCCGGAAACTCCAACCTTTATCTGTGTGAAATGGAAAATCCGTGGACGCTGAAAGGCGAGCCGGTGATGCTCAGTAAACCTGAATATGACTGGGAATGCCGCGGATTTCTGGTTAACGAAGGTCCGGCGGTGCTGGTTCACGGTGACAAGCTGTTTATCAGCTACTCCGCTAGCGCCACCGATGAGAACTACTGCATGGGGTTATTGTGGATAGACCTGAATGCCGATCCGCAACAGCCGGCGAACTGGCACAAATCTGCGCGTCCGGTATTCACCACCCGTTATGAAAACCGCCAGTTTGGGCCGGGCCATAACAGCTTCACAAAGACCTCAGAAGGGGAAGATGTGCTGGTGTATCACGCCAGAAATTACACCGAAATCGAAGGCGATCCGCTTTACGATCCCAATCGTCATACCCGCCTGAAGCGTGTTCGTTGGGACGAAAACGGGATGCCTGATTTCGGCATCCCGCCTGCGGATACGCTATAGCGTTTGCGGCGCGCTGGCCTACACCAGCGTGCCGTAAATGGTCAGTAGCGCCACAACCACCACCACCACAAACGACGTTTTCTTTGCCATTGAAACCGCCGCTTTTGGCGTTTCAATCTTGTCGGTATGCGGCTCTCGCGCCAGGGAAAACTGCGCCAGACGGGTTAACACCTGATACTGCGAGGTGTGTAGGTCGCCCAGAGACGCAAACCACGCTGGCAATGCTTTTTCACCGTGGCCAATGAGCGCGTACACCACTCCCACCAGACGCACCGGCAGCCAGTCGAGCACATGCAGGATGGCATCAATGCCGGAGAGCAAACGTTCATGCGGTGTCAGATAACGGGCAAGCCAGGTCTGCCAGGCACGCAGGAACGCATACCCCATCAGCAAGACGGGTCCCACCGGGCCCCCCACCACAAACCAGAACAGCGGCGCGAGGTAGTAACGGAAGTTAATCCACAGCAGCGCATTTTGCAGCTCGCGCAGGAACTCGCGCTCGTCGCAATCCGGCGGCACGCCGTGGATCATCGTCAGTTCGCTCGCCATGGCACCGCGCGCGTGGGCATCATCGCGGGAGGCCGCTTTAAGATAAGCGTGGTAGTGCAAACGCACCTTGCCCGCACCAATGCACAGCACGCCAAGCAGGATCCACACCACCAGCAGCGGCACATTGAAAAAGAGTCCGTACAGCGCGCGCAGCAGCAGGAAGGTAATCACCATCACACCCGCCATCATCAGCAGCGTGCGCAGCATGGAAAAGTGCCTGATGCGGCGGAATAACACCTC
>OJUX01000497.1_pt1 | contig 11353 bp, 10 predicted proteins | sample 1599971 | NCBI WGS metagenome assembly OJUX01 (sample SAMN04436859, study PRJEB24849) | human gut metagenome | biome: human gut; feature: NICU; material: stool | host: Homo sapiens | place: USA: Saint Louis, MO | collected 2011-09-23
TGGCCGGTCATGAAGAGAGCGGCGGCACCGTGGTGGAAGAAAACGGCGAGAAATTTATGCTGTTCTACGGCATGAGCTCGGAATCGGCGATGAACCGCCACGTCGGCGGCGTAGCGAAATACGGCGCGGCGGAAGGAAACACCGTGAAGCTGCCACTGCGCGGCCCGGTAGACAATACCGCCCGCGAAATCCTCGGCGGCCTGCGCGCGGCCTGCACCTACGTGGGTGCCGCCCGCCTGAAGGAGCTGACCAAGCGCACCACCTTTATCCGCGTGCAGGAGCAGGAGAACCGCGTGTTCAACAGCCTGTAACGCTCCCCGGCTGGCGCACTCTGCGCCAGCCGCTTTACCCGCCGCCCAGCGCATCCCCGAGAATGAAAATCGGCAGATACATCGCCACCCCCAGCGTACCGATAATCACCCCCGTCACCAATAGCATCACCGGCTCGAGCAGCGAGGCCAGATTGTCCGCCTGCTGATGGGTCTGCTGCGTGTGGTAGTCGGCCAGATTCTCCAGCATATTGTCCAGCGCGCCGGAGGTTTCGCCGGTGCGGACCAGCTGGCGGCACAGCGGCGTGAAGACCGGGCTGGCCTCCAGCGCCTGCCAGATAGTGCTGCCGCGGCTGACGGAGCCGGCTATTTCACCGATGAGCTGCCGCCACCAGGGGCAGGCCAGCGTGCGGGCCACGCTCTCCAGCCCCTGCAGAAAGGGGATCCCGGCGCGCTGGGTCAGCGCCAGCACGGTATAGATCTGGCTCAGCCTCTGTCCGCGGATCAGCCCCGAGATAACCGGCAGCGCCAGCGCTATCTGCGGCCACAGCATCTGCCACCGGCGGTTTTGCCGCAGCAGCGGACGCAATAGCAGGGCGAGAGCGGCGAGCGCTGCCAGCCACGGCCAGCCCTGCCGCACGCCGTCTGAGAAGACCATCACTCCGCGCGTCAGCGCCGGCAGAGGAGCGTTGAAGGTGCGGTAAATGGCGGCAAACTCCGGCAGCACGAAGCCGCTCATCCCGAGCGTCACCAGCAGCGCCAGCGCGAGAATAATCATCGGGTAGCGCAGGGCCTTCTTTACCTTCTGCGCCAGCAGCCGCGCGTCCTCCTGCTGGCGGGCCAGGTGCAGGCAGCACACATCGAGACTGCCGGTGATTTCGCCGGCTTCGATCAGGGTCAGATAGAGCGGCCCGAAGGCCTCCGGCCACTCGCGCAGGGCGTCCGAAAAGGCGCGCCCCCGGGCCAGCTCCCCGGAACGCCGGGTGAGCAGCGCCTGCCACTGCGGATGCGGGTGCTGGCCGGCGAGCAGCGAAAGGCCATCCGAGAGCGTCAGGCCCGCCTGCAGCAACGTAGCAAGCTGGCGGACCAGCGCCTCGCCGTGCTGACCCTGCCACAGCGCCTTTTTAACCCGGCACCGGCGCAGGGCCAGCGGCACTACGCCGTCGTCCTGCAGGGTAATCAGCGCACCGGCGCGGCTATCGGCCCAGGTTACGCCCGCGCGCGGCACGCCCTCGGGCGTCATGCCCCGCCAGCGCCACAGCTGCTTAGTCCCCGCCCGGCGTTCCCAGCACCCGCAGCAGCTCTTCAACGGTCGTCTGTCCGCGCTCAACGGCCTCGCAGCCGTGCTCAAACAGCGTGGTCATGCCCGAGCCGCGGGCGATGCTATCCAGCGACTCCGGTGGGGCACCGCTGATGATGGCCTGCCGAACGGCGGCATCGACGTCCAGAACCTCAAACAGCGCCAGCCGACCGCTGAATCCGCCGCAGCAGCGCTCGCAGCCGGGCGCTCGCCAAGCGCGGCAGCGGCCGGGGCCAGAGGTTTTCAGGCAGTCCGGCAAATTCGCCGTGCTGCTGCTGGCACCAGGGGCAGAGGCGGCGCACCAGTCGCTGGGCCACCACCATCAGCAGGCCGGAAGAGATCATCCAGCGGGCGATGCCCATCTGCTGCAGCCGGACCAGCGTTTCGCTGGTGGAGTTCGTGTGCAGGGTGGAGAGCACCAGGTGTCCGGTCTGCGCCGCCTTGATGGCGATCTCGGCGGTTTCGGCATCGCGGATCTCGCCCACCATGATGATATCCGGATCCTGGCGCAGCAGCGCCCGCAGCACGCTCTGGAAGGTCAGGCCCGCCCGGACGTTGATCTGCGTCTGATTGATCCCGGCCAGCGGGATCTCGACCGGATCTTCGACGCTGCAGATGTTGACCTCGGGCCTGTTGCGCGCCTGCAGCGCGCTGTAAAGGGAAACGGTTTTGCCGCTGCCGGTAGGGCCGGTGACGAGGATCACTCCCTGCGGCTGCGCCAGGGCGCGGCGGAACGTCTGGAGCTGGTCAGGCAGCAGGCCGAGTTTGCCAATATCCAGCGCCTGCTCGACCTGCTGCAGCACCCGCAGCACCACCTTCTCGCCGCCCCGGCAGGGCAGCGTCGCGATGCGCAGCGACAGCGTGCTGCCGTTAACCTCGACGCTGAACTGCCCGTCCTGCGGCAGGCGCCGTTCGGCGATATCGAGGCTGCCGAGCACTTTTAGCCTGGCAACCAGCGGGGCGCTGATCGTCGCCGGCAGATCAGGGCGCGAATGCAGCACGCCGTCGATCCGCAGCCGGATGCGCAGCGCCTCCGGCGCGGGCTCGATATGGATATCGGACGCGCGCTGCGCCAGCGCCTGCCCGAAGAGCTGATTGAGCAGATCCACCGCATTGCCGCCCTCTTCCCGGGCGGCGGGCAGGTGCGTTTCCTGTACCCGGCGAATGTGCTGCTCCATCCGCTCGCTGTCCCAGCATTCGATATCGATCCGCTTTTGCGTCGCGAAGCGCAGGGCGTCCATCAGCGGCAAGGGCGGGTTGCCCACCACGGCTATTACCAGCTTGTCTTCATCGCTGCTGAGCAGCGCCGCCTGATGGCGCTGGCAGAGCGCGGCGAGTTGAGTTGCGTTCATGGCGGACTCCTTACGGCGACTCAAAGCGGAAGACCTCTTCACAGGTCTGCTTCAGCGCGCCGTCTTCTTCCACCGCGCACAGGCGCTTCCAGCCGGTGACGCCGTCGGCGCTGTGCCAGTTCGGCGTCAGCGTCACGGTCAGGCCGTTGAGGCTCTCCTGGCCGGTCAGGCTGACGATGCCGTTGTCCACGCTCATCGCCGAGACGTAGCGGCTGGTGGCCACCGACGGAATGCCGTGGCCGCCCGCGCTGCAGCCGTCAATGCCGCCGCGCTCGAGGGCGCACAGCTCCACCGCCGTGCGGTAGGGCATAAAGACCTGCAGCATGTCGGTCATCGCCGCTTTGCGCAGGTAGTTCTGATAGGCGGGAATGCCGATGGCGCTGAGGATGGCAATAATGCCTATCACCACCATCAGTTCAATCAGGGTAAATCCGTGTTCTCTGTTCATTGCAGCTCCTTGGTTGACGGAGCCACTCTGGCAGGACGAGGGAGAAGAGGCGACGGCGAAAAGCGAAATCGGGAAGCGACATTCAGCGCGAATTTCGCTGTTGCAGGGAGGTTGCAGCATTTTGCGAAGAGGCCAGAGCCTCTTCGCAAAGGACGATTTACTTAAAGCGCATCGACAGGTCCAGGGCGCGGATATGTTTGGTCAGCGCCCCGACGGAGATAAAATCGACGCCGGTGTCGGCAAATTCGCGGATGGTGTCGAAGGTGACGTTGCCGGAGACCTCCAGCCGCGCCCTGCCGGCGGTGATTTTCACCGCTTTGCGCATCTGCCCGGTGTCGAAGTTATCGAGCATGATGATGTCCGCCCCGGCCTTCAGCGCCTCGTCCAGTTCGTCGAGATTTTCCACTTCCACTTCTACCGGTACATCGGGATGCAGCCAGAAGGCCTTCTCCACGGCGCTGCGCACCGAACCAGAGGCGATGATATGGTTCTCTTTGATAAGGAAGGCATCGGAGAGGCCGAGGCGATGGTTTTCACCGCCGCCGCACAGCACCGCGTACTTGAGGGCGGTGCGCAGGCCGGGCAGGGTCTTACGCGTATCCAGCAGCTGGGTGTTGGTGCCTGCCAGCAGTTCAACATAGCGGCGCACTTCGCTGGCGACGCCGGAGAGCATCTGCACAAAGTTAAGCGCGGTGCGCTCGCCGGTCAGCAGCACCCGGGACGGGCCGCGCAGCTCAAACAGCGGCTGATTGGCGGTGACCGCATCGCCGTCGGCGACGTGCCAGCTCAGAGTCACGTCGTCGCCCGCCAACTGAATAAACACCTCTTCAACCCAGCGCTTGCCGCAGAACACGCCATCTTCGCGGGTGATCACCACGGCGTGGGACTGCGTGTCGGCCGGCAGCAGCTGGGCGGTAATGTCATTATCGGCTTTCACTTCCCCGCCGAGATCCTCGCGCAGGGCGTGGGCCACGTCGGCAGGAATATCAAGGTTAATACGTTCAAGCAGCGCGTCGCGACGGCTTTGCGGATTATAGCGGCGGGGCGGCATGATAAAACTCCAAATGGTAAGGAATGACTTAGAGTAAACATGCTACTCTGAAGCGCTTTTATGCACCATAGGTTCGTCCTCAATTAAGGAGATAGCGCATGCAGTTACAAGGTGGCTGGCTGGAAGACGCGCGCCGCGTGCCTTCCCCGCATCACGATAGTCGCCCCGATGATGAAGCGCCTTCGCTGCTGGTGGTCCATAATATCAGCCTGCCGCCGGGCGAGTTTGGCGGTCCGTGGATTGACGACCTGTTCACCGGCACGCTCAATCCCGATGCGCATCCCTTCTTTGCCGGGATTGTCCATCTGCGGGTTTCGGCCCATTGTCTTATTCGTCGCGACGGCGAAATCGTGCAGTATGTTCCCTTTGATAAGCGCGCCTGGCATGCGGGCGTCTCCTGCTACCAGGGACGCGAGAAGTGTAATGATTTCTCGATTGGCATTGAGCTGGAGGGGACCGACACCCTGGCCTATACCGACGCTCAGTACCGGCAGCTGGCTGCCCTGGCCCGGCTGTTGATATCCCGTTATCCGGCGCTGGCCGATAATATGACGGGCCACAGCGATATCGCCCCGGTCCGTAAGACCGATCCCGGCCCGGCATTTGACTGGGCCCGCTTTCGCGCCCTGGTAACCCCTTCGTCAGATTAAGGAGATGACATGACGCTGTTTACTACGCTGCTGGTGATGATTGCCGAGCGCCTGTTTAAGCTCGGCGAACACTGGCAGCTCGATCACCGCCTTGAGGCGCTGTTTCGCCGGGTGAAGCACTACTCTTTCTCGATGACAATTCTGATGACGCTGCTGGCCATGCTGGTGGTCTATCTTATTCAGCGCGCGCTGGACGGCCTATTGTTCAACGTGCCCCTGCTGCTGATGTGGGTGCTGGTGGGCGTGCTGTGCATGGGGGCGGGAAAAGTGCGGCTGCACTATCACGCCTACCTGAAAGCCGCCTCGCGCAGCGATGCCCACGCCCGCGACGCGATGGCGAGCGAGCTGACGCTGATCCACGGCGTGCCGCCGGACTGCGACGAGGGCGAGTTTTTGCGCGAGCTGCAGAACGCCCTGCTGTGGATCAACTTCCGCTTTTATCTGGCGCCGCTGTTCTGGTTTGTGGTCGGCGGCCCCTACGGGCCGGTGCTGCTGGTGGGCTACGCTTTCCTGCGCGCGTGGCAGTCGTGGCTGGCGCGCTATCAGACGCCGCGCCACCGCCTGCAGTCGGGGATTGACGCTATCCTCCACGTCGTGGACTGGATCCCGGTGCGGCTGGTGGGCGTGGTCTATGCCCTGATTGGCCACGGCGAAAAAGCGCTGCCGGCGTGGTTTGCCTCCCTCGGCGATCGCCACAGCTCGCAGTACCAGGTCCTCAGCCGGCTGGCGCAGTTTTCGCTGGCCCGCGAGCCGCACATGGACAAGGTAGAGACGCCGAAAGCCGCCGTCTCGATGGCCAAGAAGGCGTCTTACGTGGTGGTAGTGATTATGGCGCTGCTGACCATTTACGGGGCGCTGCTGTAACCGTCATCGGCGGGCGGGATGCCAAAATCGGGCATTCCGTCCTCCCGCCAGCGGATCGGCTTTAGCCGGGTATGGCGATTGGGATCGTAGAGCGGATCGCCGTCAATTTCCGTATAGTGCCGGGCGTGATAGACCAGCACATCCTCTCCCTTATCCGTTGTCGTAAAGCTGTTGTGCCCCGGGCCGTACTGGCTGTTTTCGCTGCTGGTGGCGAATACCGGCTGCGGTGATTTATGCCAGTTGCCGATCTCCAGCGGGTCTGCCTGCACATCGATCCACAGCAGTCCCATACAGTAGTTTTCATCCGTGGCGCTGGCGGAGTAGCTGACAAAAAGCCGGTTACCGTGCCTGAGCGCCGCCGGGCCTTCATTGACCCGAAATCCCCGGCACTCCCAGTCAAACTCGGGGCGGCTGAGCATGACGGGATTGCCCGTGATGGTCCACGGATCTTCCAGCTCCGCAAGATAGAGATTCGAGTTCCCGGCGATATCCGGCGCCTTCTGCGCCCACAGATACCACTGCCTGCCCTGATGGTGGAAGCTGGTGGCGTCGAGGGCGAAAGTATCAAACGGCGTTTTTACCTGCCCCTTCTCCTGCCACCGTCCGCTGAGCGGGTCGGCATCATCGCAGACCAGGGCAAACATCCGGTGCTGGAACATGCCCTGCGCGTCGAGCGCGCGGGTGTGGGCGGCGGCAAACCAGATGACCCACTGGCCGTTTATAACGTGCAGCTCGGGCGCCCAGATGAGTTCGCTCATCGGCCCGCTGTCCGGCTTGCGCCAGATGCCCACCGGCGTCGCGTCGCGAAGCCCTTCAAGGGTGGCGGCCCGGCGCAGTTCGAGCCGGTCATATTCCGGCACTGAGGCGATAAAGTAGTAGCTGCCGCCGTGGCGCAGGATAAACGGATCGGCGCGCTGTTCAATAAAGGGATTGGGCCATTGGCTCATGAGACTTTCCTTACCAGTGTATTCTGTTGCTGAACGTCATTAAGCTCGCGGTAGTTCTGGCGCCGCGTCGCCAGATCCGCCTGTATCTGTTTCATCATTTCGCGATCGACTTTCAGCAGGCGCACCACGCCTGCGGTGAGCAGATAGCCGATGCCGGGGATCACGCTAAACAGCAGCACGATGCCGTTGAGCGCGCTGGTGCTCTGCGTTTTTGCGCCCGCGTCGTAACCGTACCAGGAGAGCAAGAAGCCCACCATGGCGCCGGCGACGGCGAGGCCCACTTTGAGAAAAAAGAGGTTGCCGGAGAAGCTAATGCCGGTGATGCGCTTGCCGGTCTTCCATTCGCCGTAGTCGTCCACGTCCGCCATCAGAGACCAGTGCAGCGGAGACGGGATCTGGTGCAGGATGTTGAGCAGGAAGTAGAGCACCATAATCAGCAGCGTTGCCTGCGGATCGAAGAAATAAAAGGCGCAGGAGAAGATTGCCAGCGCGATATTGGTCCAGAAGAAAACCTGCAGCTTGCACCAGCGGTCGGTGAGGACTTTCGCCAGCATACTGCCGATCATCATCCCGATAACGCCGAGACTGATAAACAGCGTGGCGAAGTGGGTGCTCTGCTGCATGACCCAGGTAACGTAGTACATGGTGGCCGCCATGCGGATAAAGCCCGGGCAGACGTTGCTCAGCGTCAGCAGCAGAATGCGCACCCACTGATCGTTCTTCCATACGTCTTTCAGATCCCGCTTCAGCTCATCGTTACTCTGCACCGCCGGGCGCACGCGCTCGCGCACGGTCGCAAAGCAGAACAAAAACATGCACATGCCGATAAACGCCAGAACCGTCATCGCCAGCTGATAGCCTTTAGCCTTATCACCGCCGCCGAACCACTCCACCATCGGCAGCAGCGTCAGTGAGAGCAGCAGGGTGGCAATGCCGACCAGCACAAAGCGATATGACTGGCAGGCAACGCGCTCCTGCGGGTCGTTGGTGATGACGCTGCCCAGCGAGCAGTAGGGAATATTGATCGCCGTATAGGTTACCGAAAGCAGGAAATAGGTGACGAAGGCATAGATAACCTTGCTGCTGTAGCCCCACTCGGGGGTGGTGAACATCAGCACGCTGAACAGGGCGTAGGGGAAGGCAATCCACAGCAGCCAGGGGCGAAAGCGGCCATACTTGCTGCGCGTGCGATCCGCAAGGGCGCCCATAATCGGGTCGGTGACGGCATCAATGACCCGGACCGAGAGCAGCAATATGCCCACCAGTGCCGGAGCCAGGCCGAAGATATCGGTATAGAAGTAGTTAACAAACAGCATGATGGCGCCGAAAATGATGTTACATCCGGCATCGCCCATGCCGTAACCTATTTTCTCTTTGACGGATAATTTTGCATTTTCCACTGACAGCACTCCTTACAGGTATGGCAAGGATTATTGGCCGTCAGGGGCGATAAAGCGTTGCAGGATTGCGGTGTCGATATGGAGAAAATGGCTACAGCACCTAAAGTGTGAAGCCTGTAACAGGCGCGGTGTGGCTGAGGATCCCTGCGCCCGGACGGGCGCAGGGAAGAGGGGGTCAGGCATTCACCGCCCTGGCGTTCTTCTGCTTCAGCAGATAGCCGATGCCCAGCAGCACCAGCCAGACCGGGATCAGGTAAACGGAAATCTCCATTCCCGGGGTCATCAGCATGATGGTCAGTACCGCCACCACGGTCAGCAGGCAGAGCACGTTGCCGAGCGGATAGAGCAGGGCCGGGAAGCGCGTCTTCACGCCCTGGCGCTGTTTAGCGCGCCTGAACAGGATGTGCGAGATGCTGATCATCGCCCAGTTAATGACCAGAGCAGAGACCACCAGCGCCATCAGCAGACTGAAGGCCGATTCCGGCGCCAGATAGTTAATCAGCACGCCGAGCGCGGTGAAGATGGCGGAGACGATGATGGTATTCACCGGCACGCCGCGCTTGTCCACTTTCGCCAGCGCCTTTGGCGCGTTGCCCTGCTGAGCCAGGCCGAACAGCATCCGGCTGTTGCAGTAGACGCAGCTGTTGTAGACCGACAGCGCGGCGGTGAGCACCACGATGTTCAGCGCGTTGGCAACGAAGGTGTCGCCCAGTTCATGGAAGATCAGCACGAACGGGCTGGTATCGGCGGTGACGCGGGTCCACGGCAGCAGCGAGAGCAGAATAGCCAGCGAACCGATATAGAAGATCAGGATGCGGTAGATAACCTGGTTGGTGGCTTTCGGAATGCTCTTCTCCGGATCGGCGGCTTCGGCGGCGGTAATGCCCACCAGCTCCAGCCCGCCGAACGAGAACATAATGATCGCCATCATCATCACCAGGCCGTTAATGCCGTGCGGCAGGAAGCCTCCCTGTTCCCACAGGTTGCGTACGGTGGCCTGCGGGCCGCCGTGGCCGCTGCACAGCAGCCAGGCGCCGAAGACGATCATCGCCACCACCGCAAACACCTTGATGATGGCAAACCAGAACTCCAGCTCGCCGAATACCTTGACGTTGGTCAGGTTGACGGCGTTGATCACCACGAAGAATACGGCCGCGGAGGCCCAGGTCGGGATCTCGGGATACCAGAACTGGATATATTTGCCGACGGCGGTCAGTTCCGCCATGGCGACCAGCACGTAGAGCACCCAGTAGTTCCAGCCGGAGACGAAGCCGGCGAAGTTGCCCCAGTACTTATAGGCAAAGTGGCTGAACGAGCCGGCTACCGGCTCCTCAACCACCATTTCGCCCAGCTGGCGCATGATCAGAAATGCAATGAATCCGGCAATGGCATAGCCGAGGATGATCCCCGGGCCTGCGGACTGGATAACGGAGGCGCTGCCCAGAAACAGCCCCGTGCCGATGGCTCCACCCAGCGCAATCAGCTGGATATGGCGGTTTTTGAGGCCGCGCTTCAGCTGTTCGCCGTGCTGTTGACCTTCCATTCTAAACCTCGTGAGTGATTGTTTTTTATACGTATTCAGATGGCGTGTGTAATTGTGATCTGCCGCTTTCTGTACATTATTTTTTACGGTTAGCATCTCCTAAAATGCCAGGTGATGCTTCCTTAGCTGGAAGAATAGTGGTAAGCGGCGGCGAATGCACCTGCTTTATGAAGGGGAGATGACGAAGTGGGTAAAAAGAGAGCAAAAGAGAAAAATACGCCCCGGCTGGCGGGGGTAAATGCGTCTGAGTTTCATTAACTCTATGAATAGACAACATCTTTTTTGTCAGTGAATCGGTTCAGGTCTCTTTTAATGTTTCAAAAAGGTTAATTCAACTTCGCCGCAGGTAGCGTTTACATTTTTTCAACGTTGCGTTACTGAAAATCTCAGTGTGTAAGGTTGTTAAAATATGCCCGCTTTCCTGATTTCAATCAAAACCTGTATGGACATAAGGTGAATACTTTGTTACTTTACCGTCAAGAACGATGAATTGGTAAGACCAATTGACTCCGGGTAAATGGCTTAAGACAGGGAACCATGGCTTACAGCAAAATCCGCCAACCTAAATTGTCCGATGTGATTGAGCAGCAGCTGGAGTTTTTAATTCTTGAGGGGACGCTGCGCCCCGGTGAAAAACTTCCGCCTGAACGCGAGCTGGCCAAACAGTTCGACGTTTCTCGTCCCTCCCTGCGCGAGGCCATTCAGCGCCTTGAAGCAAAGGGCCTTCTGCTCCGTCGCCAGGGCGGCGGCACCTTTGTCCAGAGTAGCCTGTGGCAGAGCTTCAGCGATCCGCTGGTCGAACTGCTCTCCGATCATCCTGAATCCCAGTTTGATTTACTGGAAACCCGCCATGCGCTTGAGGGCATTGCCGCTTACTACGCCGCGCTGCGCAGCACCGAAGAAGATCGCGACCGCATCCGCGAACTGCACCGGGCGATAGAGGTCGCGCAGCAGTCCGGCGATCTCGACGCCGAGTCCAGCGCCGTGCTTCAGTATCAAATTGCCGTCACCGAAGCGGCGCACAATGTTGTGCTGCTGCATCTGTTACGCTGCATGGAGCCCATGCTGGCTCAGAACGTTCGACAGAATTTTGAATTGCTGTATGCCCGCCGGGAGATGCTCCCGTTGGTCAGCAGCCATCGCACCCGAGTATTCGAGGCGATAATGGCCAGAGAGCCGGAGCAGGCGCGTGAAGCCTCGCATCGGCACCTGGCCTTCATTGAGGAAATCTTGCTGGACCGCAGCCGGGAGCAGAGTCGCCGAGACCGTGCCCTGCGCCGCCTACAGCAACGAAAGGACTAGTATTTAAGCGCCAGACACCAACCCCGAGTCCTTAAGACGACGGGATTAGAGCGCGGCAACTAACGCAGAACCTGTCTTATTGAGCTTTCAGCCGAGAACTCAATGGGACAGGTTCCAGACCCAATCAACGATTAGATAGATAAGGAATACCCCCATGTCAGAACGTCTACAGAATGACGTGGATCCGATCGAAACTCGCGACTGGCTACAGGCGATCGAATCGGTCA
>OJUX01000513.1_pt1 | contig 11047 bp, 8 predicted proteins | sample 1599971 | NCBI WGS metagenome assembly OJUX01 (sample SAMN04436859, study PRJEB24849) | human gut metagenome | biome: human gut; feature: NICU; material: stool | host: Homo sapiens | place: USA: Saint Louis, MO | collected 2011-09-23
GAACTGCCAGCGGCCCCGCGCATCTCTGCGGGTCGCTCCCGGCGTCACGCCGTCCCAGTGGGGGAGCGCCCGCAGGGCCGCGTCCAGCTCAGCGAGCGTGGCAAAACGGGCGGTCAGACCGCTGAGGCTGAGCGTCCCCTCCCGCCAGCCGACCGCCGTCAGCCATGCCCGCTCGGGCAGCTGCGCCGCCAGGGTGGTCAGAGCGGACTCCCAGCCGGCGGTCTGCCGCAGGCGTACCAGCCGCCGGCGGAGACGCGCCTCTTCGGCAAGGCGGGCCTCCAGCAGCGTCTTCCGCGCGGCCAGCGCCCGGCTAAGCGAGGCATCTGCATGCGTCCAGACGGCGGTTAGCGCCTGCGTATGAATCTGCTCCGCCTGCTGACGCCCGTAAAGCGCTGCCGCCAGCAGCGGCAGCGCGGAAAACATCAGCCCCCAGAAGCGCAGCACGCACCGGCGCCGGTTCTGCCGCCAGGGCAGCAGGTTACCCGGCCTGGCCACGGCGCCGTCCGGCAAGCGCCAGCGCCAGCGCAATCGTGAACCGATCGCCCGCCTCCGGCAGCGGCGGCTGCAGCTGGCTCAGGCAGCGCCAGGGATCGAAGCCGTCGGCGTCGCTGCCGCAGCGGATCGCGTCCGGGGCGGGCTCCGCACCGCAGCCCCAGTCCTCCCGGGTGGCCCACAGCCACTGCTCGCCGTCAAACCAGCTCAGGCCAGCGGCGCTATCGGACAGCCACGGGAAATAGTGCTGCAGCGCGCTGGCGTCCGGCCTCACGGAGCCCACCCTCAGCCCGGCGTCCCTTGCCAGCCGGTAAAGCCTGACCACCTCCTGCTGGCGGGCCGCCGTCACGCGCAAGCCGCGCTGCGCGACATCGTGATAATCGCAGGCCAGCGCCCCGGCGGGCATCTCCAGCTGCTGCGCCATGCTGCTGGTAATCCACTGCGCCTGCTCGCTGTCGCGCAGCGTCAGACCAGGCGCCGGCAGGGTTCGCTTTATCGTCCCGGCGGCGGGGAAGGCAACCGCTACCCGGTGCTGGAGGGGCATTTCCCGCCGCCACTGCCGCAGGGTGACGATCCGCTGGACATCCGTGGCGTCCGGGGCGTTTTGCTGCCACCACCAGCGCCGCAACCCCCAGCCGCTGCGCCCCTGCTGCAGGGCGACGCAAACCATTGCGTCCCGCTGTATATGTAATCCGGCCTGCCAGTACCTGTAAGCCATTCTTACGATCTCCTTATCCTTCAAACCATTCCGGCTATATCAATGCATCTGGCTTGCCTTTATACTACCGCCCGTTTGTTTATAAACTGCCCAATTGACGCGACGTGAGAAATCTCCGGTGAAGTTCGTAAAGTATTTATTCATCCTTGCAGTCTGTTGCATTCTGCTGGGAGCAGGCTCGATCTATGGCCTCTACAAATTTATTGAGCCGCAGCTGCCCGACGTAGCAACGCTCAGGGATGTTCGCCTGCAGATCCCGATGCAGGTCTACAGCGCCGACGGCGAGCTTATTGCCCAGTACGGCGAAAAGCGCCGCATCCCGGTCACACTCAGCCAGATACCGCCGCAGATGGTGAAGGCTTTTATCGCTACCGAAGACAGCCGCTTCTATGAGCACCACGGCGTCGACCCGGTCGGCATTTTCCGCGCCGCCAGCATTGCGCTCTTCTCCGGCCACGCCTCCCAGGGGGCCAGTACCATTACCCAGCAGCTGGCGCGCAACTTCTTCCTCAGTCCGGAAAAAACGCTGACCCGTAAGATCAAAGAGGCCTTTCTGGCGATCCGCATTGAGCAGCTGCTGAATAAAGATGAAATTCTGGAGCTGTACCTCAACAAGATCTATCTCGGCTACCGCGCCTACGGCGTGGGCGCTGCGGCGCAGGTCTACTTTGGTAAACCGGTCGATCAGCTGACGCTGAGCGAAATGGCGGTGATTGCCGGCCTGCCGAAAGCGCCGTCCACCTTTAACCCGCTCTACTCGATGGACAGAGCTCTGGCCCGCCGCAACGTGGTGCTGTCGCGTATGCTGAGCGAGAACTACATCACCCAGGCCCAGTATGACGAGGCCAGCAGCCAGCCGATTGCCGCCCGCTACCACGCGCCGGAGATCGCCTTCTCGGCACCTTATCTCACGGAGATGGTGCGCCAGGAGATGGTCAAGCGCTACGGCGATAAGGCCTATGAAGACGGCTATCGGGTCTATACCACCGTGACCCGCAAAGACCAGCAGGCGGGTCAGGAAGCGGTGCGCAACAACGTGATGGACTACGATATGCGTCACGGCTACCGCGGGCCGACGAAGGTGCTGTGGAGAGTGGGCGAAACGCCGTGGGGCAGCAAGAAAATTACCGATGCTCTGAAGCGTATGCCGGGCTACGGTCCGCTGAAGGCCGCCGTCGTCACCGCGGCCAGCGCGGAAGAGGCGACGGCGATGCTGGCCGACGGTTCGTCCGTCTCACTGAATATGGACGGCGTGCGCTGGGCGCGGCCCTACCGCTCCGATACCCTGCAAGGCGCGACGCCGCGTAAAGTCAGCGATGTCGTACAGGCCGGACAGCAGATCTGGGTCCGCCAGGTGAACGAGAGCTGGTGGCTCGGGCAGGTACCGGACGTTAACTCCGCGCTGGTGTCCATCAATCCCCACAACGGCGCGATTATTGCGCTGGTCGGCGGCTTCGACTTCAACCAGAGCAAGTTCAACCGCGCCACTCAGGCGCTGCGCCAGCTCGGCTCCAACATCAAGCCGTTCCTCTACACGGCGGCGATGGACAAGGGTCTGACCCTGGCGAGTATCCTCAACGATGTGCCGATCTCCCGCTGGGACGCCGGCGCCGGCTCCGACTGGCGTCCGAAAAACTCGCCGCCGCAGTACGCCGGGCCGCTCCGCCTGCGCCAGGGGCTGGGCCAGTCGAAAAACGTGGTGATGGTGCGCGCGATGCGCGCGATGGGCGTCGACTACGCGGCCGAGTACCTGCAGCGCTTTGGCTTTCCGGCCGAAAACATCGTTCATACCGAGTCGCTGGCGCTGGGCTCCGCCGCCTTTACGCCGCTGCAGGTAGCCCGCGGCTACTCGGTCATTGCCAACGGCGGCTTCCTGGTCGATCCCTATTTCATCAGCAAAATTGAAAATGACCAGGGCGGCGTCATCTTTGAAGCAAGGCCGAAAGTCGCCTGCGCCGATTGCGATATTCCGGTGATTTACGGCGATACGCCGAAGTCAAACGTACTGGAGAATAAAGACGTCGAGGAAGTCGCGACCTCGAAGGAGCCGCAAAATCCGTACGTACCGATGCCCAATCTGGAACAGGCCAACCAGGCGCTGGTGGCCCGCAGCGGCGGACAGGAGTACGCTCCGCACGTGATCTCCACGCCGCTGTCTTTCCTGATGAAAAGCGCGCTGAACACCAACATTTTTGGCGAGCCGGGCTGGATGGGGACCGGCTGGCGCGCGGGCCGCGATCTGCAGCGCCACGATATCGGCGGTAAAACCGGGACCACCAATAGCTCAAAAGATGCCTGGTTCTCTGGCTACGGTCCCGGCGTGGTGACATCCGTGTGGATAGGCTTTGACGATCACCGCCGCGATCTTGGACGCTCCACCGCGTCGGGCGCGATTAAGGATCAGATCTCCGGCTACGAGGGCGGCGCCAAGAGCGCGCAGCCGGCGTGGGACGCGTTCATGAAGATCGTGCTGCAGGGCGTGCCCGAACAGCCGCTGACGCCGCCGCCGGGCATCGTGACGGTCACTATTGACCGCAGTACCGGCCAGCTGGCGAACGGCGGCAACAGCCGTCCGGAGTACTTCATCGAAGGCACGCAGCCGACCACGCAGGCGGTGCACGAGGTGGGGACGACGATCATCGACAACGGCGAGAGCCACGAACTGTTCTGACGAAAAAGGCGCCTTGCGGCGCCTTTTTTATGACCTGAATCTACAGCCGGCCCTGCTCGCGTAGCCACTCCCGCACCAGAAACAGGGCGCTGACGTTGCGGGCCTCGTTAAAGTCCGGCTCCTCAAGCAGATCCATCATGCGGGCCAGCGGCCAGCGCACCTGCGGTAAAGGCTCCGGTTCGTCGCCGGGCAGCGATTCCGGGTAAAGATCTTCGGCAACCAGGATGTTCATCTTGCTGGAGAAATAGGACGGCGCCATGCCGAGCTTTTTCAGGAAGGTGAGCCGCTTAGCGCCGAAGCCCACCTCCTCTTTTAGCTCGCGGTTGGCGGCCTCCAGCACGCTCTCGCCCGGGTCGATAAGGCCTTTTGAGAAACCCAGCTCGTAGCTCTCCGTTCCCACGGCGTATTCGCGAATGAGGATCAGGTGATCATCAACCACCGGCACGATCATCACCGCTTCCCGGTTCGACGGACGCATGCGCTCGTAAATCCGCCGTTCACCGTTGCTGAACTCGAGATCCACGCTCTCCACGGTGAAAAGCCGCGATTGAGCAACGGTTTCTACCTGATGAATAATGGGTTTTTTTAATGGTTTATTCATGGTGATGAGTCTTAGCAGTGATAATCGGATAATTGTGCGACATACGGCACAGTTTAGGCAATTGCTGTCGCCTGTCATTTACATTTCTGTAACCTATCGCCCGCTTCTGGTCAATTCCGCGCAGGTCAATACCCGTGGCCAAAATTGGGATTTTGCCGATATTCACTTGCAATACCCGCTGTTATGTTCAAAAGTTGCGTCCGGTAACGACGACTATTTTACTATTATCGGGTCATATGTGCCGATAGCTAATGACGGGCCCACGTTTTCTGTGAATGGGCAATCAACGCAACCTGTAATGATAAGTTTGATGGGAAAAGCATGGGCACCTTTATGATTCTCCTTGCTGTGCTGATCTGCGCACTGCTGGCCGGATGGTTCTGGCGCCAGCGCAGTCGGCATCGGGGACTCTCATGGCTGCAAACGACTTTTAGCGGCGCGACAACACGAAAACTCAGCGATGATGAGCTGTCTGCGGTGGAGCGCTACCTTGAGGCCGTCAATCAGACGCTCGTTGTTCCCGTCACTGGCTCTACCGTTGCGCCCGAGCCGCTTAAGCTTAACGCCCACAGCAATACCGTCTACGCGCTGACCCGCGCCATTACCCGCTATGGTATTACCTCCGACGATCTTAATAAATGGCGCTACTTTCTCGACTCCGTTGAAGTGCATCTTCCGCCCGCCTGGGAGCAGTACATCAATGACGAGAACGAAGTCGAGCTTATCTATACCGATTCGCTGCCGCTGGTGATCGCCCTTAACGGCCACTCCCTGCGCGACGGCGGGCAGCATGCTCAGAGCTACGCGCTGGAGCAGCGCGCGGTGCCTCAGGCCTCTATTCGCGGCGAAGAGAGCGAGCAGATAGAGCTGCTGAGTATTCGTCAGGAAACGCCGCAGGAGCACGCGCTTAGCCGCCCTGATGGCCTGCGCGAAGCCCTGCTTATCGTGACCGCTTTCCTGCTGTTTTACTTCGGCCTGATGGTGCCTGATGTCTTTGTCCCCTGGGCGCTCGGCGGCGGCGCGCTGCTGCTGGCCCTGGGGCTTTGGTGCTGGTTTGGTAAACCGTCAAAAGGCGCGCTGCGCGAGATCCACTGCCTGCGCGGTACGCCGAAACACTGGGGGCTGTTCGGCGAGAATGACCACGAGCAGATCAACAATATTTCGCTGGGAATTATCGATCTCATCTATCCCCGCCACTGGCAGCCGTGGATAGCCCAGGATCTCGGGCAGAAGACCGATATTGATATCTATCTCGACCGGCGCGTCGCGCGCCAGGGCCGCTTTCTGTCGCTGCACGATGAAGAACTTAATTTTCCGCTCCAGCACTGGCTGCGCAGCGCGGTTATCGCCGGCGGCGCGCTGATCATTGCGGTGATGCTGTGGATAAGCGTGCCGCTGGGCATGCCGATTAAATTCACCCTCTCCTGGCTGAAGGGCGCCCAGACCATTGAAGCGACAACGGTCACCCAGCTTGAGCATACCGGCGTACGCGTCGGCGATACGCTGAGCATCAAGGGCAGCGGAATGTGCAACATCCACTCGCCGGGAACCTGGACTGCCCAGAACAGCTCACCGTTTATGCCTTTCGACTGCTCGCAGATTATCTGGAACGACGCCCCGCCGCTGCCGCTGCCCGAGTCCGAAGTGGTCACCAAAGCCACCGCGCTGATGCAGGCGGTTAACCGCCAGCTTCACCCCAGCGAAGACGACGACTCCCGGGTAAGCCCTGCCCTGCGTTCGGCGATACAAAAATCGGGCATGGTGCTGCTGGATGATTTTGCCGATATCGTGCTGAAAACCCGCGATCTGTGCGCCGCCGGCAGCGACTGCGTGCGGCTGAAGAATGCGCTGGTCAATCTTGGCAACACCGGCGACTGGGAGACGCTGACCAAGCGCGCCAGCACCGGCAAGCTCGACGGCGTTAACGTGCTGCTGCGCCCGGTCAGCGCCGAGTCGCTGGATAATCTGGTGACCACCTCAACGGCGCCGTTTATGATGCGCGAAACGGCGCGGGCCGCGCAGGCGCTGAACAGCCCGGCGCCGGGCGGGTTCCTGCTTGCCAGCGATGAAGGCAGCGATATGGTCTCTCAGCCCTGGCCTGCGGTGTCGCTCTATGACTATCCGGCCCACGAGCAGTGGGCCGAGTTCCAGCGGCTGGCGGGAATGCTGATGCATACGCCGTTTGTGGCGGAGGGGATCGTCACCAACGTCTATGTCGACGCTAACGGCACCACGCACGTTAATCTGCACCGCATTCCGGACAACGCCGGCCTGTGGCGCTATATTGCGACAACGCTGCTGATGCTGGCGATGGTCATCTGTACGCTGTGGAACGGCTTCCAGGCGCTGCGACGCTACCATCTGCACCGGGTGCGGATGGACGGCATTCACAAATATTACGAGAACTGCATGAATCCGGTACTCATTCCCTCGCCGGATGCCATGCAGCAGGATCGTCACCGCCGCTAGGCCCTGTCTGCAAGCGCGGCGGGGTGTGATAACCTGTCGCGCACTCTTCTGGCTGGAGGCTCATCATGCATTTTGATATCAACTGGCAGGCGGTCGATACCGTCCTGCTGGATATGGACGGCACGCTTCTCGATCTCGCCTTCGACAACTATTTCTGGCAGCAGCTGGTGCCAGAAACCTGGGGCGCGCAGAACGGCCTTACGCTTGATGAGGCGCACAGCGCCATGGGCCAGGCATACAGCGCCGTGCAGCATACGCTAAACTGGTACTGTCTTGACTACTGGAGCGAGCGCCTTGGCCTGGATATCCGCGCGATGACCACCGCCGAAGGGCCCCGGGCTTCGCTGCGGGCGGATACGGTGCCGTTTCTTGATGCGCTGAAGGCCTGCGGCAAGCGGCGCATCCTGCTGACCAACGCGCATCCGCACAACCTGGCGGTGAAACTTGAGCACACCGGCCTCGGCGCGCACCTTGATTTATTACTTTCCACCCACACATTTGGTTATCCCAAAGAGGACAGGCGCCTGTGGCAGGCGGTCGTCGAAGAGACCGGCCTTAATGTTAACAGAACGCTGTTTATTGACGACAGCGAGCCTATCCTCGATGCGGCGGCGCGGTTTGGCATACGCTACTGCCTCGGCGTGACGAACCCCGATTCCGGTCTGCCGGAGAAGCGCTATCAGCGCCATCCGGGTCTGAACGACTATCGCCGCCTGATCCCGGCCATCAAATAGAGGAGGCCTGATGAAAGAGAAGCCTGCAGAGGCGGTCCGGCTCGATAAGTGGCTGTGGGCAGCCCGCTTCTATAAAACCCGCGCCCTGGCGCGGGAGATGATTGAGGGCGGCAAGGTTCACTACAACGGCCAGCGCAGCAAGCCGAGCAAAATCGTGGAGATGAGCGCCACCCTTACCCTGCGTCAGGGCAACGACGAGCGCACGGTGATCGTCAGAGCCATCACCGAACAGCGGCGGCCTGCGGCAGAGGCGGTGCTGCTGTATGAAGAGACGGCAGAGAGCATTGAGAAACGCGAAAAAACGGCCCTGGCCCGCAAGATGAATGCGCTGACCATGCCGCACCCGGACCGTCGCCCTGATAAAAAAGAGCGCCGCGATCTGATGAGCTTTAAATACGGCGACGGCGAATGCCCGGCGCCCCGAGAGAGAAAACTATGATTCAACACGATCAACTACACCGCTACCTGTTTGAAAACGCTGCCGTGCGCGGCGAACTGGTCACCGTTTCTGAAACACTGGATCAGGTGCTGGCCGGCCACGACTATCCGCTGCCGGTGCAGAAAGTGCTCAGTGAACTGCTGGTGGCCACCAGCCTGCTGCCGGCCACGCTCAAGTTTGACGGCGACATTACCGTTCAGCTGCAGGGCGACGGCCCGATGACGCTGGCGGTGATCAACGGCAACAATCACCAGCAGCTGCGCGGCGTGGCCCGCCTGCAGGGCGATGTGCCTGCCGATGCCTCCCTGAAGGCCCTGGTCGGCAACGGCTACCTGGTTATCACCATCACGCCGGAAGAGGGCGAGCGCTATCAGGGCGTCGTCGGTCTTGAGGGCGAGACCCTGGCGGAGTGCCTTGAAGATTACTTTATGCGCTCCGAACAGCTGCCGACCCGCCTGTTTATCCGCACCGGCGAGCACGACGGGAAGCCCGCCGCGGCCGGGATGCTGCTGCAGGTGATGCCTGCTCAGGATGCCCGCACCGAAGACTTTGAGCATCTGGCCACTCTGACAGAAACCATTAAATCGGACGAGCTGTTCTCGCTGCCGGCAACCGACGTGCTGTGGCGCCTCTATCACGAAGAGGAAGTGACCGTTTACGACCCGCAGCCGGTCGAGTTCAAGTGTACCTGCTCGCGCGAGCGCTGCGCCGGTGCGCTGAAAACGCTGCCGGATGAAGAGGTTGACAGCATTCTGGCTGAAGAAGGCGAGATCGATATGCACTGCGACTACTGCGGCAGCCACTACCTGTTTAACGCGATGGATATCGCGGAGATCCGCAACAACGCTTCACCGGCGGATCCGCAGGTACACTGAGGGTGCTGCCCACTCCCCGCCAGGGAGTGAGGAAAGCGCCATCCGTCCCCTCTCCCCGCCAGGGAGAGGGCCTACCCTACTCACGACACCGAATGTAACTCTTTCGTAATTTTCTTTCATGAATGCGATTACATTCACATTCCATCAGTTTGTTAAACCAACAATTAACCAAATAAGAACATTTTCCTTAACTCAGAATCAATTCCTGCCATAATCGCAGTCGCCTCGTGACAGGAGTCACCACATTTCGTAAGTACGACATAATCCGGATATACGTAAATCTATGAGCCTCGTCGCGGTCAAAAACCCTCAGAACCCCCTACAATCTCTGATAGTAAAATTGGCTAAGGAGCAGTGACATGCGCGTTAATGGTATAACCCCGCAAGATCTCAAAGCTTATGGTATCAACGACGTTCAGGATATCGTTTACAACCCGGATTACAACACGCTGTTTGAAGAAGAACTGAACCCCGCTCTGGAAGGATATGAGCGCGGCGTCCTGACCGAACTCGGCGCCGTCAATGTTGATACCGGTATCTTTACCGGCCGTTCACCGAAAGATAAGTACATCGTGCGTGACGACACCACCCGCGACACCGTCTGGTGGTCCGATAAGGGCAAGGGCAAGAACGACAACAAACCGCTCTCCCAGGAGACCTGGCAGCACCTTAAGGGCCTCGTCACCCACCAGCTTTCCGGCAAGCGCCTGTTTATCATTGACGCCTACTGCGGCGCTAACGCCGATACCCGCCTCTCCGTACGCTTTATCACCGAAGTGGCCTGGCAGGCCCACTTCGTGAAAAACATGTTTATTCGCCCGACCGAGGAAGAGCTGACAACCTTCAAGCCTGACTTCGTGGTAATGAACGGCGCCAAGTGCACCAATCCCAACTGGAAAGAGCAGGGCCTCAACTCTGAAAACTTTATTGCCTTTAACCTGACCGAGCGCATACAGCTGATCGGCGGCACCTGGTACGGCGGCGAGATGAAGAAAGGGATGTTCTCGATCATGAACTACCTGCTGCCGCTGAAGGGCATCGCTTCTATGCACTGCTCTGCCAACGTCGGTGAAAAAGGCGATGTTGCGGTGTTCTTCGGCCTCTCCGGTACCGGGAAAACCACGCTCTCCACCGATCCGAAGCGCCGCCTGATTGGCGACGATGAGCACGGCTGGGACGATGACGGCGTGTTTAACTTTGAGGGCGGCTGCTACGCCAAGACGATTCGCCTGTCGAAAGAGGCAGAGCCCGAAATCTATCAGGCTATCCGCCGCGATGCGCTGCTGGAAAACGTCACCGTGCGCCCGGACGGCAGCATCGACTTTGACGACGCCTCGAAAACGGAAAACACCCGCGTTTCTTACCCGATCTATCACATCGAAAACATCGTTAAGCCGGTATCCAAAGCAGGCCACGCGACCAAAGTCATTTTCCTGACCGCCGATGCCTTTGGCGTACTGCCGCCGGTCTCGCGCCTGACCGCAGATCAGACCCAGTACCACTTCCTGTCAGGCTTTACCGCCAAGCTGGCGGGCACCGAGCGCGGCGTCACCGAGCCGACCCCAACCTTCTCCGCCTGCTTCGGCGCGGCGTTCCTGTCGCTGCACCCAACGCAGTACGCGGAAGTGCTGGTGAAACGCATGCAGGCATCCGGCGCCCAGGCGTATCTGGTGAACACCGGCTGGAACGGGACGGGCAAACGTATCTCCATCAAAGATACACGCGCCATCATCGACGCGATTCTGGATGGTTCGCTGGATAACGCTGAGACCTTTACGCTGCCGATGTTCGATCTGGCGATCCCAACAGAGCTGCCGGGCGTGGATACGCGTATCCTGGATCCGCGTAACACCTACGGTTCACCGGAACAGTGGCGTGAGAAGGCTGAATCGCTGGCGAAACTGTTTATCGAAAACTTCGAGAAGTATACCGACACCCCGGCCGGTGCTGCGCTGGTGAGTGCGGGACCAAGGTAAAAGCAAAAAGGCAACGAAAGTTGCCTTTTTTAATGTTTTCTCCCTCTCCCCGTGGGCTGAGGGATCCCCAGT
>OJUX01000516.1_pt1 | contig 10962 bp, 8 predicted proteins | sample 1599971 | NCBI WGS metagenome assembly OJUX01 (sample SAMN04436859, study PRJEB24849) | human gut metagenome | biome: human gut; feature: NICU; material: stool | host: Homo sapiens | place: USA: Saint Louis, MO | collected 2011-09-23
ACCCTCTCTATCAAAAACACATCATTTCCATAAACGACCTCAGCCGCGATGACCTCAATCTGGTCCTCGCGACGGCGGCGAAATTAAAAGCTAACCCACAGCCGGAGCTGTTAAAGCATAAGGTTATCGCCAGCTGCTTCTTTGAAGCGTCAACCCGCACCCGTTTATCCTTTGAAACCTCCATGCCCCGTCTGGGCGCCAGCGTGGTGGGTTTTTCTGACAGCAGCAACACGTCGCTGGGCAAAAAAGGCCGATACCATTTCCGTCATCAGCACCTATGTCGACGCCATCGTCATGCGTCATCCGCAGGAAGGCGCCGCACGTCTGGCTACAGAGTTCTCCGGTAACGTTCCGGTACTGAACGCAGGCGACGGCTCCAACCAACATCCCACCCAAACGCTGCTGGACCTGTTTACCATTCAGGAAACGCAGGGTCGCCTGGACAATCTGCACATCGCCATGGTAGGTGACCTGAAATATGGCCGTACCGGCCACTCCCTGACCCAGGCGCTGGCGAAGTTCGAAGGTAACCGTTTCTACTTCATCGCCCCGGACGCACTGGCCATGCCGCAATACATTCTGGATATGTTGAACGAAAAAGGTATCGCCTGGAGCCTGCACGGCACTATCGAAGAGGTGATGGCGGAGGTCGATATCCTCTACATGACCCGCGTACAAAAAGAGCGTCTGGAACCGTCCGAATACGCCAACGTGAAAGCACAGTTTGTCCTGCGCGCCAGCGATTTGAACGGCGCCAGAGCAAACATGAAGGTGCTACATCCGCTGCCGCGCATCGATGAAATCACCACCGATGTCGATAAGACGCCGCACGCCTGGTACTTCCAGCAGGCGGGCAACGGCATCTTCGCCCGCCAGGCGCTCCTGGCACTGGTTCTTAACCGCGATCTGGCTCTGTAAGGGGGAAAACAACAATGACGCACGATAATAAACTGCAGGTCGAAGCCATCAAGCGCGGCACCGTCATCGATCACATTCCGGCCCAGGTCGGCTTTAAGCTGCTGACCCTGTTCAAGCTGACCGAAACCGATCAGCGCATTACCATCGGCCTCAACCTGCCCTCCGGCGAGATGGGCCGCAAGGATCTGATTAAGATCGAAAATACCTTCCTCACCGACGAGCAGGTCAACCAGCTGTCGCTGTACGCCCCGCAGGCGACGGTAAACCGGATCGATAACTACGAGGTGGTCGGCAAATCCCGCCCGGCGCTGCCGGAGCGCATCGACGGCGTGCTGGTCTGCCCGAACAGCAACTGCATCAGCCACGCCGAGCCGGTGGCGTCGAGCTTCAGCGTTAAAAAGCGCGAGCAGGATATTGCGCTGAAATGCAAATACTGCGAGAAGGCGTTTTCTCATAACGTGGTGCTGGCGAACTAATTAGGTTGTATCGGATCCCCGGCCTCCTATAATGGCCGGGTACCTTAATCAATAACCTACTGTCATCAAGGAGAAAATAATGAGCAAAAGTATCGCGACAGAAAAGGCACCGGCAGCCATTGGTCCTTACGTGCAGGGCGTTGACCTCGGCAGCATGATCATTACCTCCGGCCAGATCCCGGTCGATCCGAAAACCGGCGCTGTTGCCGACGACATTGCCGCCCAGGCCCGCCAGTCGCTGGAAAACGTGCAGGCTATCGTTGAGGCCGCCGGTCTGAAAGTGGGCGATATCGTGAAAACCACCGTTTTCGTTAAAGATCTCAACGATTTCGCCACCGTGAACGCCACTTACGAAGCCTTCTTCACTGAGCACAACGCCAGCTTCCCGGCCCGCTCCTGCGTGGAAGTGGCCCGCCTGCCGAAAGACGTGAAGATTGAAATCGAGGCGATTGCGGTCCGTCGCTAACGCCCCGTCTCCTTAGCGGCACACTCCCTGACCTGCGGCCAGGGAGTGTGGTTTCGCGTCCCGACGACCGGCGCGCTATTTCGCCGGATCTTGCGCCTCGGCGTGGCTTTCCATCTGGAAGGTCCAGTGCTTGCCGTAAGGCTGCGCCTCCATCATCAGCCAGCCCGTCGTATTATCGTTGCCGCTTCCGTGCGCGGCCGCCATCTTCTCAACATCGCGCGCGGTGATATCCGCGGCGCTGCGATGGCCCCACGCGCTGCGCAAATAGTTAACCAGATCGGCGGTCTGCTGTGCGCTCAGCGTGTTCGCATAGGCGGGCATACTGACCGTAGAGGGCGCCCAGTTGTCAGCGGGCAGGGTCGCGCCTTCGCGAATGATCTTTACCAGCGAATCAGGCAGCGGCCCGGTTACCACCGAGTTTTGCCTCAGCTTCGGGAACATGCGGGCGATGCCCTCCCCCTGACGGCCGTGACACATCGCGCAGTTATCCATATAAACCTGCTCCCCGGCCCGGGCAACCGCAGCCGGCGGGGGAGCGGCTTTCTCTGCCGGCGACGGCCCGGCAGGAAGGGTTTTCAGATAGCGCGCCATCGCATGAAGATCGGCATCGGTAAGGTATCGGGTACTCCAGCTGACAACATCGCTCATCGCGCCAAAGGCGGCAGTGTTATCCGTACGCCCGGTTTTAAGATAGTGCGCCAGTTCCCCGACAGACCAGCGCCCCAGCCCGTTATCGTTATCCCCGCGCAGCGAGGGGACCGACCAGCCGTCGATGACCGACCCGCCGGCCAGCCACGCCTCTCCCTGCGTCTCATCAAGCGCCTGCTCCTGAAGGGCAAAGCCTCTCGGCGTATGGCAGGAGCCGCAGTGCCCTAAGCCCTGCACCAGATAGGCGCCTCTGGCGACGGTAGCATCGGGATACTTGCTGGCATCGAAAGGCGCGGCATCCGGTGCGAAGGTCATGCGCCACAGGCTCAGCGGCCAGCGCATCGACAGCGGCCACGGGATGTCCGCCTCTTTATTTTCGACGGCTTCCGCTTTCACGCCATGCATAAAGTAGGCGTACAGGGCGGCAATATCGTCATCGCTGAGCCGGGAGTAGCTCGGATAGGGCATCGCCGGATAGAGCGCGGAGCCGTCCTTGCGAATCCCGCGCCGTACCGCCTGGCTGAATTCATCCAGCGTATAGGCGCCAATACCGTCGCGCTTATCGGGGGTAATGTTCGTGGAATAAATGACCCCGACCGGGGACTTAATGGCCAGCCCGCCGGCGAAAGGTTTACCGTGAATGCGGGTATGGCAGGCGACGCAGTCCCCGGCCCGCGCCAGATATTCGCCTTTCTGAATCAGCTGCTGTTCATCGTCCGCCAGCGCGGCGCCGGCCGACGTCAGGCTGAGGAGAGTCAGGGTAAAGAGAAGGCGCCTCATTGCACACCTCCCTGAGAAAAATCAGGGCCAATGATTATCTGGCCGGGGATCTGCTGCTGATTCTCGCGGGCTTTCACTTCCCGATCGTAGGTCGCACCGGCGCGTCCGACCAGGAACTGGCGAATCGTCTCGATCTGCTGCGGCGTCATGGCATCCTTAAAGCCCACCATGCCGTAAGCCGTCAGCGCGCCGTCTCCGACCACGCGATAAAACGCGTCCGGATCGCGAATGGCGCCTGACCAGCGAAGGTCGGGCAAGACGCCGCCCGATTCACCGTTGTCGCCGTGGCAGGCCGCGCAGTAATCCATATAGTGGGCGTAACCGGCTTTCGCCTGCGCTGCGGCGAAATCGTGCGGCGGCTTCACCGGCAGAAAGCCTTTTTTATTCACCGGCGGCAGCTGCTTATCGCCATCCAGCGAAAAGACCACTAAACGCGATTTATTGACCGTCCAGCCGCCGGTGCGCGCCATGCCGCCCATTAACAGCGGGTAGATGCCGCCCAAGCCTACCTCTACCGCGATATACTGCTTGCCGTTGACGGCGTAGGCGATCGGCGCGGCCATCACCGCACTCTGTAGCGGGATCTGCCACAGCTGTTTACCGGTCCGGGCATCGTAGGCATTAAACAAGCCGTTGGTGAGCCCCTGGAAAACCAGATTGCCCGCCGTCGCCAGAACGCCGCCATTCCACGGCCCCTGATGATCGACAGTGAACGCCGGCGCCTGCTTCACCGGATCCCAGGCGATCAGCCAGCCCTTCAGCAGCCCGGCAAACTGCGTTTTCACTTTCGCATCATCCGGCGCGCCAATTTTTGACATATCAAGACCGAGGTTCAGGCCCTTTGACTTCATGTTACTGTCGGTGCCGGGGACATAATTAAACGGGATTTGCTGCGCCGGAATATAGACATAGCCGGTTTTAGGGCTGTAGGCCATCGGCTGCCAGTTGTGGCCGCCTAAGTCTCCCGGAAAACTCAGCCAGGGCTTGCCGGTCAGCGAATAGAGCGCCTCAGGAACCGTGTTGGGACGTCCGGTCTGCGGATCGACGCCCTTCGCCCAGTTAACGTCCACGTAGTTTTTTGCGGAGAGAAACTTGCCGGTTTTCGCATCCAGAATATAGAAAAAGCCGTTTTTGGGGGCGTGCATCACCACGTGGCGGGGCTTGCCATCCAGCAGTATGTCGGCGGTCATGATCTGCTGCGTGGAGGTGAAGTCCCACTGATCCTGCGGCGTCTCCTGAAAGTGCCAGACATACTCCCCGGTTTCGGGGCGCAGGGCGACGATACTGCCGAGGAAGAGGTTATCACCAACGCCGCCGGAGCGCAGTTTATAGTTCCAGGGCGAACCGTTGCCGACGCCAATATAGACGAGATCGGTTTGCGGAGCGTAGGAAATGGCATCCCACACCGTACCGCCGCCCCCGGATTTTACCCAATTGCCCGGCCCCCAAGTTTTGTAGGCAAGCGTTGAGAGCGGGCCATCGGATACCGCACGATCCGGTTTATTATCAGGCGCGGGCACCGTGAAAAAGCGCCACCGGAGTTTCCCGGTTTCGGCATCAAAGCCGGAGACAAAACCCCTGGCGCCAAATTCCGCCCCGCCATTGCCGATAATCACCACGCCTTTCGCCACCCGGGGCGCGCCGTCCACGATGTAGCTGCGGACATCCCCCAGCTGCGCGTCCTGCGGGATCGTATTGACCTCCCAGACTGGCTGGCCAGTTTTCGCATTCAGCGCGACCAGCCGGCCATCAAAGGTGCCGATAATGATCTTACCGTTCCAGTAAGCCGCCCCGCGATTGACGGTATCGCAGCATCCTCTCACGGCAGTATCGCCCGGCACTCTCGGATCGTATTGCCAGAGCAGCTCGCCGGTATCGGCTTTATAGGCCCGGACCTTACTCCAGTTCGTGGTGGCATAGAGCACGCCATCAACCACCAGCGGCGTGCCCTCCTGGCCGCGATTCGTGTCAAAATCCTGATACCAGGCGATTTTAAGCTGGCCAACGTTGCGTTCGTTAATGCTGTCTAACGGCGAGTAGCGCTGTTCTGAATAGGTACGTCCGTAGGTCAGCCAGTCCTGCGGCCGCTTATCCGCATTGATAATCTCACGCCCGGTGTCCTCCTGTGCCGATGCGGCGGCAAATGCGATAGTACTGAGAAAGCAGGTGAAAATGCCGATGAATGCGATGCATCCCCGCACTTTTTTTATGATATTGCGCATGATTCATTGCTCCTGTGACGCTTCCTTAAAACATTTGCATCACTCTGAAATTAAAAACGCTCTCGTTCTTAAATCCGTTATCTATGCTGGCATCGCGCCCCCAGGTCGCCATGAGCTGCGTTTTGCTCGCGAACATCCAGGCCCCGCCGACGCTGTATTTCTGTTCACCCGGCTTGCCCTGGCTGACGCCGTCTACGGAAGTGTTGCCTCCCCAGAGCTTTGAGTAAGACGTTCTGATATCGAACGCCGGCGTCAGCTGGTAGCGCAGGTGAACCTGCCCCTGATACAGGGTGCCCTCGGAAAGCCGGCTGGATGACGCCCCATAATTGTTGTTATCGCCAAACCAGGTGGCGTCCGCCCCGATATCAAAAAGCAGATTTTCGACAATCGGCGTGGTAAACGCCGCCTGCAGCGAATATTTCCAGCGGTGCTCTCCCATGTTCAGCGCATCGTCATGACTGTAGTTTCCGGTAGGGACATAGATAAAGGGGGTGATCCCGAACCAGGTGCGGGTAGATGGGTTGTTGTAAAGCCACAGCGTCGACGCCAGAATCAAATCCCCGACACCGTGCGCCGTTCCCATGCTGTTGCCGCTCATCCTGCCGTGGACGCGCCCGAACGGCAGCAGGAACTGCGGATCGACCGTAAAACCGCCGATAGTAGTGAAGTGAATCATACGAAGAATAGAGACGTCCTGCGTCAGACTTGTATCATGTTTTACCTGCTGACCTCCCGCATAATAAGAGCCGCTTTTCGCATGGGTATAGTAGAGCAGCCCGAGGTTGGTCCCCTCCGGCATTGCGGTGTAATCTCCGGCATCAAAATCAATTGCCATCGCCACCTTGCTGAACCCGAAAAACAGACAGACAAACAGAGCCTTACCATATTTTCCCGCCATAATACTCTTACCTTATCTTATTGATATTTGTGTTATTACTCAGGATCTGATGGCACGAATACCCGGAAGAAAAGAGCCGATGAGCCGCCGATCCCCGCCTAAGAAAAGGTGGGCGCGGTGAGTGGAAATTGGCTCACCGCACCAAATGGTGATACATATTTAAAACAAAAAACTAAAAATATGTATCACTAGTTATCACTTTTTATTAACGCAATACATAAGAGATCGCGCATTGGATGATAAAGCTCACAATAAAAATCATTGTGAAGCTGTCGGGGAAGGGAAAGTGGGGGAAGCCAGCCTGAAAAGCGGCGGGTGTCAGCGTGAAGCGATGGCCGGGGGAAGATTGGCCTCGCCCCCGGCAGTTATGAAAACATCCTTACTCGATGCGCGTTGCCCGCAGCAGTTTCTCCAGCGGATAGACCGCCGCAATCACCAGCTCGTCCTGGGTTTTCGCCGCTTCGTCCAGCTGGGTCTGGAGGGAGGCATACTCTTTGTCATCCAGCGTCCCCTGGCGCGCCACCAGATCGGTCAGGCGCAGGCCGAGCGCCGCCAGCTTGTCCACCTGCAGCACCACCGGCTTGATGGCGGACAGCAGGTAGCTGGCGTCGGTGAGCGGCATCACGTCGGCGGTGTTGTTCTGCCAGCGGGTGAAGACGTGACGCAGGGCGTCGGCGCTTTCGTTGTCCTCCGGATCGCTTATCAGGTTATCCGCCCACTGGTCGAGGCCGCGCACGGTATTGCTCTCCGCCGGCAGGGCGTCGGCCAGCCGGTTCAGCGGTTCAAGCTGGGTGTAGTTGCCCGCCTGGAACTTGAGGTGCTGGCGGGTGTAGTAGTGGGCGGGCTCCAGCGCCTGGGCGAGGATCTGCAGCGGCAGCGTTCCGCCGCCGTTGGCCAGCCGGGTGAACTGCACCAGCTGCTGGGTATGCTGCTGCAGGCCGACGGAGACCGTTGACCAGCCGTCGATGGCCTGCAGGCGCTGGTACATATTGTCGGTATCGTTGACGTCCTTCGCCGACCACAGCCGCTCCGCCACCGCGAAGGCGCGGGGCCAGAGGCGGATATCGAGCACCGGGGCAACCACGTTTTCGCTCCACAGCGCCGCTTCGCCGCCGAGCAGATTTTTCTCCTGCTCCGCGCTGAGCACCGTCGGCGCAATGCCTTTCGGCACCTCGTCGAGGCTGCTGCCGGTCACCGGGTAGCGGGTATTGCCCAGCAGGAAGTAGCCTTTAATCTGGTCATCGTGGATATTCAGCACCGGCCGGGTTTCGCCCATCCAGGTATCAACGGTGAAGGTCACCTGGTCCGGCGTCAGCCACTCGATGTCCTGCACCGCGCGGCGCGTTTTGCCGCTGAAGTCGATAAAGCCGCGCCACTCGTCCTTGCCCTTCACCAGCGTGAAGCTGCCGGTAACCGGGCTGCCCTTGAGGCGCGGCATCGAGAAGCTCCAGCTCTGGGCGCTCTCCGTCTCACCAATATTGTCCACGCCGTCCAGCCCCTGCGGCACCGGCTCGTTGCGATAGTGGTAGGCGGTGTACTGAGGCTGGTCGAGATAGAAGCCGGTGGAGAGAATGCCCCGGTAGCCGTTTTTCGCCACCTCGGCCAGCGCGTCCTGCCCCTGCCAGGACTGGATCAGGATGCTCTTCGGCAGGTCGGGATGGTAGATCTCATCCCAGCCCACCATCTGGCGGTGGTGCTTTTCCAGAATGGCTTCAAGACGGCGGTTAAAGTACGCCTGCAGGGCGCCGCTGTCCGCCAGCCGGTGCTCGCGCATAAAGCGCTGGATATCCGGGTTATTTTTCCACTGGCTGTCGTCCACCTCATCGCCGCCGATATGCAGATAAGGGTCGGGGAAAATGGCCGCCAGCTCGCTGACCATCGCCTCGGCGAAGGCGTAGGTCGCCTCTTTGGTCGGATCGAGCACCGGCTTGAGCACGCCCCAGCGGCGCTCCATCTGATACGGGCCCGGAGCGCTCATCAGCTCCGGATAGGCCACCGCGATAGCGGAGGCATGGCCCGGCATATCGATCTCCGGCACCACGCGGATGCCGCGTTCGGCGGCGTAGCGCACCACCTCTTTCATCTGCGCCTGGGTGTAGTACTGCCCGTCGCTCGCCAGCTGCTGCAGTTTCGGATAGCGGGTGGAGGCGAAGCGCCAGCCCTGATCGTCGGTCAGGTGCCAGTGCAGGACGTTAAGCTTGGCCGCCGCCATGCCGTCAATCTGCCGCTTGATGTCCTCGACCGGCAGAAAGTGGCGGGCGGGGTCGAGCAGCAGCCCGCGCCAGGGGAAGCGCGGCGCGTCGTCGATGGTGACGTAAGGGATGGCGGTATTGTTCGGACCATTATGGATCAGCTGCAGCAGCGTCTCTATGCCGTGCAGGGCGCCGAAGCGGGTATTCGCGGTGAGCTTCACGCCGCTCTCATCGACCACCAGCTTATAGCGCTCGTCGCTGTCGGGGAGCGGCACGGGCGGCACCTTTTTCGCAATGACGATCGCGATGGTCGGATTTTAAACCTCCGGCGGCGGGGGCAGCATCTCCCAGCCGGTCTGGCGGGCGATACGCCCGCGCAGACGGTCGACGGCATCGCCGAGGTCGTCGCCGGTGATGCTGACGGTAAGGGTGTTATTGAGGATCAGCGCCCCTTCGGCGGCGGGGCGCGCCACCTGCGAGGGCCAGGGCATCAGGGGCAGATCGCCGGCGGGGGCCGCCAGCGCGGCACCGGCCAGCAGCAGTCCGGTGGACAGCAGGCTGTAGCGCACGGTTTTTAGCATGAGAGTTCCTTTATGACGGGCCAAAAAATGCAAGCTACTGAGGTATCACGCGGAAATTAGGGGGTCAAGGGCGGATTCGTGTTTCCGCATCTGGCCCCTCATTCCAGCCCCCTTCCCTACTGCCACCCGTACCGGCGGCTGTAAATCCCTTTCACCATCTGCGTCAGCGTCATATACCCCGCAAGAATCGCCACCAGCCACGGGAAGTAGCTCAGCGGCAGCGCCTGCAGCGACAGATACGGCGACAGCGGCGCGAACGGCAGCGTAATGCCGACGCACATCACGACCAGGGACATTACGCACAGCGGCCAGGCGGCGCGGCTCTGGATGAACGGGATGCGGCGGGTGCGGATCATATGCACAATCAGCGTCTGCGACAGCAGGCCCACCACGAACCAGCCGGACTGGAACAGGGTCTGCTGCTCCGGCGTATTGGCGTGGAACACGAACCACATCAGGCAGAAGGTCAGAATGTCGAAAATCGAGCTGATCGGCCCAAAGAAGATCATAAAGCGCCCGAGATCGGCCGGGTTCCAGCGCTGCGGTTTACGGATCTGCTCTTCATCGACGTTATCAAACGGGATCGCCACCTGGGATACATCGTACAGCAGGTTCTGGATCAGCAGATGCAGCGGCAGCATCGGCAGGAACGGCAGGAAGGCGCTGGCCACCAGCACGCTGAAGACGTTGCCGAAGTTGGAGCTGGCGGTCATCTTGATGTACTTGAGCATGTTGGCAAAGGTGCGCCGGCCCTCGATGACGCCCTGCTCCAGCACCATCAGGCTCTTCTCCAGCAGGATGATGTCGGCGGCTTCGCGGGCGATGTCCACCGCGCCGTCAACCGAAATGCCGATATCGGCGGCGCGCAGGGCCGGAGCGTCATTAATGCCGTCGCCCATAAAGCCGACCACGTGCCCTTCCCGCTTGAGCAACGTTACGATGCGCTCTTTGTGCATCGGCGTCAGGCGGGCAAACAGCGTGGTGCTTTTCGCCAGCGCCGCCAGCGCATCGTCAGAAAGGGCGTCAACCTGGCTGCCGACGATAACCTCGCCCGCATCCAGCCCGACGTCGCGGCACACCTTCGCCGCCACCAGCTCGCTGTCGCCGGTGAGAATTTTAACGGTGATGCCGCTGGCCTTCAGCGCCTTCAGCGCCGGGGCGGTGCTCTCTTTCGGCGGATCGAGGAAGGCGATATAACCTTCGAGGATCAGATCCGACTCGTCAATGCGCTGGTAATCCCCGCTGCGGGCGGGCAGGGTTTTGGTCGCTACCGCCACCACCCGCAGGCCCTGGCGGTTGAGGGTATCGGTCACCCGACCGATGCGCCGCAGCATGGCATCATCAAGAGGAATGACTTCACCTTTGAAGCGTACCTGGGTACAAACGCCGAGGATCTCCTGCAGGGCCCCCTTGCAGATCAGACGGTGCTGCTCTGCCTCTTCGGCCACCACGACCGACATCCGGCGGCGCTCAAAATCAAAGGGGATCTCGTCCACCTTCTGCCACTGCTGCGCAAGGGTGCGGGCCTCGGCCTCGTCCACGCCCTCCAGCACGGCGGTATCCAGCAGGTTCTTGAGGCCGGTCTGGTAGTGGCTGTTGAGCCAGGCGCAGTGCAGCACCCGCTCGCTGGTTTTGCCCGAGATATCGGTGTGATTTTCCAGCACGATTTTATCCCGGGTCAAAGTGCCGGTTTTGTCGGTGCAGAGGATATCCATCGCGCCAAAGTTCTGGATAGCGTCGAGGTGCTTGACGATTACTTTCTGCTTCGACAGCTTCACCGC
>OJUX01000517.1_pt1 | contig 10919 bp, 16 predicted proteins | sample 1599971 | NCBI WGS metagenome assembly OJUX01 (sample SAMN04436859, study PRJEB24849) | human gut metagenome | biome: human gut; feature: NICU; material: stool | host: Homo sapiens | place: USA: Saint Louis, MO | collected 2011-09-23
GAGAATAGAAAACGGGGCTGGGTTCATTAAGTTTCCTGCCTCATCAACAAAACCAAACTGATAATTCACTTTTGGAAAATTATAAGTAGCCTTAGGAGAAATTTTATTAATTTCTGGAATTGTTTTAGCTCCTTTATTAAGATAATCACTAATTACAGTTTTTTCTTTATCATCACTTATTTTTTCCACTACTTCTGGTTTCTCTGTTAACTGTGTTACTTCTTCCCGACTCGTTTCAGTCGTTTCTTGACTGCTTTCCGTACTTGCTGGCGTTGCGCTACTTGCTGATGTTGCTTCCTTAGCGCTACTTGCTACTGTCGGACTACTTTCAATCGTGATGGTTTCCGCAACTGCGGTCACGCCAGAAAAAGCGTTAATCACTAAAGAACTACACAAGCCAATGGTTGCTAATCGTTGCCACTTAGTTTGCTTCATGTCGTCCCTTCTTTCTATGTACCATTCCCGCCAAGCCGATTAAGGCTAAGCCGAGAATGCTAAGATTTGCCTGACTCTTGCTCCCTGTACGAGGGAGCTGCGAGCCAGTTGTGGTGGTCTGTGTCGAACCACCACTTCGTTGATCTCCTTGCGGAGGACCAGTTGGTTCTTTGGAATCAGCAGCTAGCGCATCTGTTTTCGGTGGGGCATCCTTAGGAGCGGGTGTTCTCGGATTTTGGTAAAATTCAATCCCCACCGAACTAGAACCACCATCAGACGCTTCAACATTTATAAAAAAACTAGGAGAAGATAGTAGACACACAATCATTAAATAACGCTTTTTTTTCATCGCGAATTGTAAAATTAAGTTAGAAAAATAAAAAGGCATTTATGGTACACTCAAATTGTATTTCCGACGAAAGAAAACAAAGGAGTGTAACCATAAATGACCTACAAACATCTTACCATAGACGAACTGACAATGATAGAATCATATTATCTTCAACATAATAAACCGGTTGAAATCGCTAACCGAATGGGTCGTGCTATACAAACTATTTATAATGTAGTCAATAAGTTCAAGCAAGGCAAGACTGCTCTTGATTATTGGCACCAGTATAAAGAAAATAAGAAAAAATGTGGTAGAAAAGTCATTCAATTACCTGCTCATGAAGTAGATTACATTAAAGAGAAAGTCACTCTTGGTTGGACGCCTGACGTCATTATCGGGCGAAAAGAAAGGCCTGTTTCATGCGGTATGAGAACACTTTATCGTTTATTTTCTAAAGGGATATTTGATATTGACACACTACCGATGAAAGGTAAAAGAAAACCCAATGGCCATCAGGAAAAACGGGGAAAACAACAATATCAGCGCTCAATCCATGATCGACCTGATAATTATCCTGATTTCAATTCTGAGTTTGGTCACCTTGAAGGTGACACGATCGTTGGCATTCATCATAAAAGTGCCGTCATTACTTTAGTTGAAAGATTATCTAAAGTCATTATCACGATTAAACCCAACGGCCGTAAGGCATTAGATATTGAAACCGCCCTTAATCAATGGTTTTCTCGCTTCCCTAAAAACTTCTTTAAATCTATTACGTTTGACTGTGGAAAAGAATTTTCTAACTGGAAAGCCATTAGTAACCAACACGATATTGATATATATTTTGCGGACCCTGGAACACCTTCTCAACGCCCATTAAACGAGAATTCTAACGGGATTCTGCGTCGTAATGGACTGCCGAAATCAATGGATTTTAGAGAAGTGAATCAGACATTTATTTCCAGTGTCAGCAATCAACGTAATCATATTCCAAGAAAATCATTGAATTACAGAACACCAATTGAGATATTTTTGAGCTATGTACAAGAAGCATTTTATTCTAACTTAATTTGACAAATCATAAAATCTAAAAAATAGTTGGCAATATCCTTTTGAGTGACTAAGGAGTCATTATTTTGGTACTGTTGCACATAGAGTCCGCTGATTTTTTGCAGATCCAACTCCCCGCTTTCAAACAACTGGATTCCAGTATTCTCCTCTTTGATCGTGGAACCTTTGATTTTATCCAACTTAACTACCGCTTGATCGTAATACTCAGGATTTTTGGCAAGCATCTATTCTGCACCGGTCTGTTGCCAGTCTTTCAGAATGAAAGGTCCCGTATAGAGCAAGTCTTCACTTGTTTTCCCATATGCCTTCCCTTTTTCTTCAACATAAGACTGTCTTTGAGGCGCTAACCAGCCAATCGACACCACCGATAAAAAAGAAGGTTGCAGCTGTTCCAAATGGACGACAAAGGTCTTTTCATCCGGTGTTTCTAAGCCAATCGTCGCAATGTCTGCTTTCCCTTCGCGAATATCTTGACTGTTGACGACATTGTCTAAAAGATACGCATTAGGCCCCATGGTTTTAGGATCGACCAGTTTCTTCCAAGCATAAGCAAAATCTGCTGCTTGCACTTGCTGCCCATCACTCCATTTGGCTTCTTCCTTTAGTTTAAAGGTATATGTCTTGCCATCTTCACTGATGACTGCTTCCTCCGCCAAACCGGGAACTGGCTGACTCTTTTCATCAAAACGATACGACCCTTCAAAAAGATGCTGGATAACGGTAAACGTAACTTTATCCGTTGTTTGCGTCGTATCTAATGTTGTCAACTCTGCCGGTAAGCTGACTGAAATCTCTTGAACTTCTGGATCTGTCTCCTTTGCGGACGATCCAGTCGTGCTACATCCTGCTAACAAAAAACTTAAAATTCCTACAACAACCAAACCCTTTTTCATTTACTCTCCTCTTTCCTTTTCACTTGCGAGTTGCAAGCTTGATCAAATAAAAAAATTCTCGTCCCTTTGCTGATCATCATTGATCAACAAAAGGACGAAGACTTCGTGTTACCACCCTTTTTCGTGTCATTTTTACAAATAACACCTCATCAGTACGTATGCATACTCGGCAGGATAATGGCTGCGTTCCGTCTAACCAGCGTAAACCAGTTAAAAGACTCTGAGCTCATCTTCACTTAGCGTTCTGTCCCCTTTCTCACCAACTCGGGTTCTCTTTAAACAGTCATCAAAGCTACTCTTCTCATCGATGTCCTATATTCTACTGAATTGATAAAAGTATACTATTCCTCGTTTTTCTAGTCAAACAGTTTTTAGAATTTTCAATCTTTTCAATAATGGCTTCGAGACTTTTTGGAGGGCAAATACTTGCCAGCTTAGTGTTTTTTTTCTAAGATAAAGAAAAGAAACCTTGCTCGAAAGGATGAAATCAATGAAACTTGCTGAAGCATTATTACTACGAAGAGATCTTGAATCCAAACTCACTCTGTTACGAGAAGAGATTGCCAGTAGTGCCGTGATCCAAGAAGGCGATACGTTAGACCGCAGCATCGACGACTTACTGCTGGATTATGAAACAACAAACCAAGAATTTGCCCAGTTGGTCATTGCAATCAATCAGCGAAATGCGGTCGCCAAAATCGGTGAACAAGAAACGATTGCTGCTGCATTAGAGAAACGGGAAGCTTTAAGGCGTTCGCATGCGATGCTAACGGCAACATTGGAAGCAGCCAAGGTTGCTCCACGGATGGGACGTAATGAGATTCGTATGATCCGAACGATCGATACCAAGCAAATCACCGACCGTTTGAATCAAACCGCAAAAGCCTTACGTGAATTAGACGGGCAGATTCAACAAACAAATTGGCTTGTTGATTTATAAAACAGCTGGGTGGGAGTCAAAAGCGCGCACAAAGCAGGTACAGGCTTATATGTACACCAATGGGGTCTGGCAGGGACCAGTTTAATGACTGCTGTTCAGTTACAAGCGTACAACTTATATTTTTCAATTAACGACCACGTGCTGGTTTGACAAGGTGGGTGCCTCTGTTTATCTTTTGTTACTCAAAAGGTAAACAGAGGTTTTTTTTCAACAAGACCTCTTTCAAAAGCAAAAGACCCCCTGATCCGTTTCCAACATAGGAAACCAGATCAAGGAATCTTTGATCGTTTAGCTATATAGGTTGAATTAAATACTTTACATCCGCACGCACAGTCGGTCAATCACCTCAAGGGGACGCTCGTTTACATCGGCTAAGAAACCGCGGACCGACTGTTTGATTTTCTGGACGTGGTCAAAAAAAACATTGTTGATGACCGATTCCTTGAGCCACTTCCAAACGCCTTCCATTAGGTTCAACTGAGGGCTGTAGGGAGGGAGGAAGATGAGTGCCAGGCGCCTTGCGTTTTCTTCAAAAAATTCTAACATTCCTTCTTTTACTAACAATTCGCGAGTCGAAGCGATCGTACGATGAGTCAAGATATAATGTTTAGATCCTTGTTGTTTCAATTGCGTCAATGTGTCATACACATGATCAAATGTGACAGGTTGACGTGTATCAAGCGTTTCGTATTGATGGAAATCATCTGAGAATTCTCGAAAGTCCAAATGATATTTTTCAGTCAATGCTTTTGAAGATTTTTCTTTCAATAATCGATAAACAGCTTTTGGATCAGCAACTACTTGCCGATCTTCTAAAGCTTTCATCATGCTGTCAAGCATGATCGGATACGTATCGAACAACGTCCCGTCAAAATCCCATATATATGAATCAAACATTATTTTCTCACTATCTTCCTAATTTTTAAATGAATGGATTGGTGCCGGGATCCGCCCGCCTCGTTGGATAAAGTCCGTCGATTTCGCCGAATTCGTCCGCATGACTGGAGCAGTCCCCAGCAAACCGCCGAATTCGACAGAATCGCCGACTTTTTTATCTTTAGCGGGGATGATCCGCACCGCCGTTGTTTTATGATTGATGACACCGATCGCAGCTTCATCAGCGATCATCGCCGCAATCGTCTCCGCTGGTATATCTCCTGGGATCGCGATCATGTCCAGACCCACTGAACAAATGGCGGTCATCGCTTCTAATTTCTCCAGATTTAGATAGCCTTCTTCTACGGCTTTGATCATACCTGCATCTTCAGAAACCGGGATGAATGCGCCTGATAAGCCTCCCACATGGTTGCAGGCCATCACGCCGCCTTTTTTCACAGCATCGTTCAATAAAGCCAGTGCGGCCGTTGTACCGTGTGTGCCGACAGCTTCCAAGCCCATTTCTTCCAAGATCAACGCGACACTATCACCAACTGCCGGAGTAGGAGCTAATGACAGATCCACAATACCAAAGGGTACGTGCAATCGCTCAGAAGCGATTTGACCGACTAATTGTCCCATCCGCGTGATTTTAAATGCCGTCTTCTTAACTGTTTCAGCAACCACATCGAAAGATTCGCCTTTGACCTTTTCCAGAGCGCGTTTTACTACGCCCGGTCCGCTGACACCGACATTGATCTCGCAATCTGCTTCACCGACCCCGTGGAATGCTCCCGCCATGAAAGGATTGTCTTCCACCGCATTCGCAAAGACTACCAACTTCGCACAGCCCATATCTGAAGCTTCGGCGGTTTGTTTGATGGTTTCACCCATCAATTTGACAGCGTCCATATTGATCCCTGCCCGTGTCGAACCAATATTGACAGAAGAACAGACAAATTCTGTTTCTGCCAAGGCTTCCGGAATCGATTGGATCAAGGACAGGTCCGCTCCTTGATAGCCTTTTTCAACTAATGCGCTATACCCGCCGATAAAATTGATCCCCACCGCTTTTGCGGCTTTGTCCAAAACTCGCGCAAAAGCAACACAGTCTTGCCCGCCGCTTGCGGAAGCAACGATTGCGATCGGCGTTACCGAGATCCGCTTGTTGATGATGGGGATCCCAAATTCACTGGCGATCTCGTCACCGACTTTTACAAGATTTTTCGCTTTGCTGGTGATTTTATTATAGATATTTTGACAAGTCTTTTCTGTGCTGGCATCGATACAGTCCAACAATGAAATACCCATTGTGATCGTCCGGATATCAAGATTTTCTTCTTCTACCATCCGGATCGTTTCAAGAATTTGTTTTGTTTCCATCATTTCCCTCCGAATTATAGTTTATGCATCGCATTGAAGATCTCTTCATTTTGAATGCTGATTTTGACGCTCAACGTGTTTTCAACTTGACTCAATGCTTGCTTGATCGCTTCTAAATCAGCCTCTGGTTGCATTTGCAACATCATCATCATGGTAAAATAATCTTCCATGATCGTTTGAGATACATCTAGAATATTGATATTCAATTCTGCCAACTTCTGGCTGACACCGGCAATGATCCCAACCTTGTCCTTCCCGACCACCGTTAAAATAGCTTTCATTATTCTTATTCCTCCAATTCTTTCAATAGTATACCATAATTTATGATAGTTTTATGAAAAATTCTGAAACAAAGGGCTATTTCCTTCAGCCAATATTCGTCTTTAGAGGATCGATTTATTGACGATCTGCAAGTTCTTATCAAAGCGGTAGTGGATCGGCTGCGCATTGGGAATATCAATGGTATCCATTTGGTCTTCCGGTACATCCTCCAAATATTTCACCAGTGCCCGCAGACTGTTGCCATGTCCGGTAATCAAAACATTCTTACCCGAACCCAACAGCGGCGCGATCTCGTCTTGCCATAATGGCGCGACCCGCTGGACCGTCATTTGCAGATTTTCTCCATGAGGAATGTCTTGATCTGCCAATTGTGCGTAACGGCGATCAAAATGGTTTTCTTCTACTAATGGAGGCATTTCATAATAATCTCGACGCCAGCGTTTGACTTGATCTGCCCCGAATTCTCGTGCCATTTCATCCTTATTTTTCCCTACTAAAGCGCCATAATGCCGCTCGTTCAGACGCCAGGTTTTAAATTTCGGTATCCATAACTGATCGCTTTCTTCTAAGATGATCTGGCAAGTCAATGATGCCCGCTTCAATACTGACGTAAATGCAGCGTCAAACTCGATCTGCGCGTTTTTGATTTTTTCCCCTGCCTTACGAGCCTGTTCCTGTCCTTTTTCTGTCAGAGAAACATCCAGCCATCCCGTCCAATAATTTTCAAAATTTGCTTCACTTTCCCCGTGCCGCATCAGTACTACATCCATATGTCTTCCACCTCTCTTCCTTTATTATCCCAGTTTCTTTGAGAAATGTCATTTGCAGTTGACATCTTTTTCATCTTTTTCATAAAATTTTCTTAAAGCTGTACCAATTGATTTTAAAAAATCTAAAGAACTGAGTTTATGCTATCAAGCATCTTTTTTGTAAGCATTAACAAATTGCTCTTTTTTTGCTGTATTTTTTGTATAAATCAGCTATTTGTGGTTCTATTAAACTATGATAATATGTAATTTGCAAATATTCTGAAAAAAATTGAGGAGTTATCATGAGAGACCTAACTATAGGCACCCCAGCAAAGTTGATTTTTTTTATTTACAATTCCATTACTCGTGGGGAATATTTTCCAACAGTTCTAAATTATAGTAGATATGATCATTGTTGGGCAAACGATCGGTAAAGAGGCATTGGCAGCAGTCGGCGCGACAGGAAGTATCACATTTTTGATCATTGGTTTTGCTCAAGGTTTGACCGCTGGATTATCTATCATCACGGCGCAACGTTTCGGCGCTCAGGATTTTCGCGGTGTAAAGAAAAGTTTTGCTGTTGCTATTATAATTAGTTTCACAGTAACTGCTATTTTGACTGTTTTGAGTTTAGTATTTTTACGTCCGTTATTATTGCTGATGCAGACACCGCCGGATATTATCCAACAAGCACAGGAATTTATCTGCGTGATCTTAGGCGGTATGTTTGCCTCAATGGCGTTCAATCTTCTTTCAAATATGATTCGAGCGCTAGGAGATAGCCGAACACCTTTGTTCCTTTTGATTTTCGCTGTGATCATCAATGTGATTTTGGATTTGGTGTTTATTATCAATTTCCACATGGGGATCGCTGGGGCTGGGTATGCGACAGTTATCGCGCAAATTTCCGCAAGTTTGATGTGTCTCATCTATATCAAACGGAAAATCCCGTTGCTGCAAGTCTCTAAAAGTGATTTCAAAATAGATAAAGACACTATTTTCACTCATTTGAATGCGGGCTTGCCTATGGCTTTCCAATCATCCATCATCGCTATTGGAGCGGTGGTATTGCAGTCTGCTCTAAATAGTTTGGGAACAGATGTCGTAGCGGCTCAAGCTGCCGCGGGAAGGATCGACCAATTTGCCACTCAGCCAATGATGTCTTCGGTTGTGCGGTCTTTATATTTACTAAATAGCTTGCCAATATAACCAGACAGTGCATAGCCAACCATATTAAAATGGCCAATAGCAGTTGCATCACTTCCTGTAATCTTACGCATGAAGGGCTGACATAATTGAGGCAATGCTGCGGAGAAGAAGCCAAGTAATAATCCACCAACGATAATTGCGGCTACATCCGAGAAGTTATGCGCTTTCAAAATCAAAGATAACACACACGCAAAGAACAAACTATGACCAGTCGTAAAAAAGATATTTTTGAAAGGAGTAATCCTAGCAATTACTAAGTTCATGATAAATCCCAAAATCAGCGTACTACTCGTAACAAACGCAAATTCTGTCTGCGCTAATGCTGTCGCTGCTTCAGGAGAAGCACTCCCTTGATAAGAAATCCGGTTTGGAACAACGTATTGAAGTTCTGCAAAGCCCCTGTCATGATCGTGCCACCTGCATTAAAGATCAAAAAGCCAATAATTGTCTTAGAGGTTCCAGTCAAGACTTCTGTTCCAGACTTTTTTTGTGCTAATAAGCCTATCATAGCCACAAGCCCTAATAGTACTGCGGGCGTACTTAAGAAGCTAATAATAAAATCCATTTTCAGCCTTCCTTTCTAACTACTGTTTTTCTAACTCAATAAATGCTTCTTCAAGTTTTATCTTAATTTCATTCTTATCCACAATATTCGCAATGCCAACAATCTTCTGTGGTAAATTTTTTTCTATTAATTCATTCGCTACATCAGGCAAAGTAATGATCATATCTCCTTGAAAACCTGGCACACCATCTAAAGATGAATGTTCTACTTCTAACGGAAAGTTATTTTCTTTAACAACTTCATTGACTTTGATCTTTAGCATCAAACTTGATCCTACTCCTGCACGGCAAGCTACTAAAGCTTTATGACTATTCATGTTTATTCTCTCCTTCTGCTTTTTCAATATAGTTTTTAAATTCTTCTCTAGATGAAACGACTTTGATAAATTTTAGAAAATCTGGATTTCCTAATAAATTTGCCAATTCTGATAGCAATTCAATATGCGCTTGGTTATTCTTGGCGCTTAATGAAAAAAGATATTTAACTGGATCATTGGTGCGATGACCTGAAGTAACTGGGGTCTTCAATCGCATAAATCCAATAGCTACATCTTTTGCTCCACTTTCCACCGTTGCATGAGGTAAAGCAATATTTTCAGTAATAACGATATATGGACCGGTCTCTTCGTAAATCTTCTAAATTGTTTCGACATATTTTTCAGTTACTACATCTGCTTCTAAGAAAGGTTGCAAAGCTTTTCTTATTGCTTCTTCAAAGTTATTTGCCTGAACATCTAGTTGAATATATTCATCTTTGATTACTTTACTTAACACTTATTTCGCCTCTATTTCATTTATTACTTATGCACGTCTATACTATAAGTTACTCTGCCTTACTTGACAATATAAACTGGGTTCACTTTTTTATAGTGAAAAAACAAAAAGCGTGCTCTAATGGGAATTTATTCTTATTTTCTGTGCCAAGAGCGTTTGACCCATAAAAAAATAGCCTTCTCTCAAAAAAACAGTTCGTTTTTTCTTCCCTATAAAAGAAAAAACGAACCAAAATAAGGCTGGGGCAGAAGTGCTTCACTCTGAGAAATAAGCCGAAATTCACGAAAATTATTTTTCAAATTTTTGTGAATTTCGGCTTATTTAAGAAGGAGTTGCTTCTACCCCCGCCGTTTATTCATTTCGCCGATTGTAAAATTAAGCTAGACAAATAAAAAAGTCATTTGTGCTACACTCAAGATAGTTCCCGCAAAAGAATTATAAGGAGTGAAGACAAATGACCTATACCCATCTTACATCAAATGAACTTGCAATGATAGAGGCGTATTATAATAATCATCAATCTGTAGCCAAAACCGCAGTACTATTGAATAGATCTAGACAAATGATTCATAAAGTTTACCAATTTTTCAAAACAGGGCACAATGCTCTAGATTATTTCAATCAATACAAGAAGAATAAAACTCGCTGTGGCAGACGTCCTATTGTCTTATCAGATGAACAAACAGAATATATTCAAAAGAGGGTTGTTCAAGGTTGGACACCTGATGTGATTGTTGGCCGTGCAGAGTTTTCTATTTCTTGTTCTATGCGTACACTTTATCGTATGTTTAAACAAGGCGTATTTGAAGGGACTCACCTACCTATGAAAGGAAAACGTAAAGCCAACGGACACAAAGAAACTCGGGGAAAACAATCTTTTCGTCGATCACTTCGTGACAGAGGAAATGATTATTCTAAATTCAATCAAGAATTTGGCCACCTTGAAGGGGATACTATTGTAGGTAAAAAGCACAAAAGTGCTGTTATTACCCTCGTTGAGCGATTATCTAAAGTAATCATCACTCTTCAGCCAGAAGGCAGACGAGCTATAGATATTGAAAATCGTTTGAACCAATGGATGCAATCTGTACCTAAGCATCTATTCAAATCAATGACTTTTGATTGTGGAAAGGAATTTTCAAATTGGAAATCAATCAGTAATATCAATGATATTGATATCTATTTTGCAGATCCTGGTACACCATCACAAAGAGGTTTAAATGAAAACTCTAATGGTTTATTACGTAAAGATGGTTTACCAAAGCAAATGGACTTCAACGAAGTTGATGAATCTTTTATCCAATCTATTGCATCGAAAAGAAATAATATCCCTCGAAAATCATTAAACTATAAAACACCAATAGAAGTATTCTTGAGTCACATATGCTAAGAGGAATTGTCTAACTTAATTT
>OJUX01000529.1_pt1 | contig 10703 bp, 8 predicted proteins | sample 1599971 | NCBI WGS metagenome assembly OJUX01 (sample SAMN04436859, study PRJEB24849) | human gut metagenome | biome: human gut; feature: NICU; material: stool | host: Homo sapiens | place: USA: Saint Louis, MO | collected 2011-09-23
GGCGTAAAGCAACTTAATTATTGTTATTGCGTATCTCGTTCCAGATCTTATCGCAACGCTTCGCGACTTCCTGATCGTTACCCGTTTTACGCGCCTGGATACAGGCCTGATAATCCATCACACGAATATTCTCCTGCGTCGCGAATTGCTCATGCGCCTTCTCTTTCTTCAGCACATTCAGTACGCTCTGACAGGCTTCAATTTTCTCCGGCGAGCCTTGTGCGGTATTAATACAGGCGCTGTAAGCCTCCTTCAGCCTGGAATCTTCCTTCGGTGCCTGAGGCTGAGCGCAGGCCACCAGCCCCGATGCAAGCATCGCGACAATTACGATTTTTTTCATCATGTGCAGTCTCCGGTCCGGCGGGCCTTAACCCGCCGGAAGATTCATCAGAAGATGGTGAATGGGGCAATAACCATGAATTTCACGTCACGTTCATCCTGGAAGATGTTGCCGTAACCGCCCGCATAGCTCGGGATATCGGAGTGGTTGTCATACTGAGTGAAGTGCAGTTTGAACATCGTGCCCTTCGCGCGCCCATCCTGCAGGGTATAGATAGCATCCAGGCTGTAGGAGGACTCTTTCAGGCGATAGTTTGGATCGTAGTACGCATCCGGCGTGGCCATGTCGCCAGGTTTTGCGTCCCAGGCGTAAGCGTAAGAAGCGCCCACTGCCCAACCCGGCAGGTTCCAGTTTTTCAGATCATACATTGCGCCGAAGAAGACCGCTTTTTCACCATCGGCGTTGAAGTCTGAGCGGTTATCCCACCAGATATCCAGACGACCGTTAGATGACGCGTAAGTTGGCGTCATACGTTGCAGGAAGTAGCCCTGCTGCCCTTCCGCCTTCACCCATGTCCCTTCCAGGCGTAAATCAACCTAGCCCACTTTATAGCCGAAAGTCAGCGCCTGCAGCCACGCGGTGCCGTCATAAATGTCGTTGACGCCGCCATCGCTGACCTTGTCACGCGTACCATAGAACTGGTAGCTGGTGCTCAGCGGACTTCCTGCGATATCAAATTTGTAGCTGGCTTTAGCAAAATACTGATCGATATAGCCTTCCGCCTGACCAAATGCGGCTTCCAGTACCAGATCGTTTTTAAAGTCGTATTTCGCGCCCAGCGAGTGGAGATAATCGACTTTGGTTTTCTTATCGTTCTGGTAGAACTTGTCCATTTCAATGTGCCATGGAGCCTTATACTCGTTGGTCCACATATAGGAGAAGCTCAACGCACCCGCATCACCATAGTCAAAGTTCGCCCCGGCTTCTGCACCCTGATAGGTACCTGGCATGAAGCTCCAGTGTGGTGCTAACAGCGTCTGGCCGGTTGGCTGAATATACCCTCCACGCGCCCAGACCGGGCCGTATTTAAATTTCGCTGCGGCCTTGTACAGGCTGATACCACTCTTATCACCGGACCAGTCTTCATCGTAAGCTTTGTTGCTGGAGGAGAAGGCAATTTCGTTAGGGTGGCCGCTGTCGCCGTTTTCCGCCATTTCGATCGCGGTGAATGCAGCGATATCCAGGCCGAACATATCTGCGGCATAGCCTGACTGGAAGTCCAGGTTGGCGTTCCAGGTGGAGTGAGAAAGGTTGGTTTTATATTTGTCTTCGGCGACGTCTTTACGGTCACGTTCACGCTGCCAGTAATAGATGCCGCCCGTGAGGGTAGAATCGTCGATGAAACCCGCAGCTTTCGCCTCAGGTGTAACAACCAGGCCAGACATTGCTGTCACACCGGCAATAGCCAGCGCCAGCGCACTACGTTTGCCACTGAACGTACGCATAGATTATTCCTCTTTGACGAATTAAAGCGCCTAAAACGGCGAAAATAAAAAAGACCAGGCGGTCAGGGGTAGTTATAAATACCCTCGAATTAACTACCGTCTTTAGGTTATTTTTCGCGACGCGAATTATCAATGCTTTTCATCAGGCAAAAGTCAGGATTATGACGAAGTGCACATAATTGGTAGTGCTTTGTAACATTTGGCCGGAAGCGTGATTTGGCGGGGGTATAGCAGCGTATTTCAGGGTATTAGAACATTAGAAATCGCGTATTTTGCGAAATTTGCCATTTTCAAAAACAGACAAACTTTTTTAAAAAAAATAAGTAGCACCACATTGACCAAAAATAACGGCGGACATTTTTACAACGCCACTTTAACGATATGATCATTAATAAAAAAAACGCCGCAATAAGCGGCGTTTGTTTCTCATTGACCAGAGCGGCGTTATTATTCGCCGCTCTTGGTCCAGGTGTCACGCAGACCGACGGTACGGTTAAATACCGGTTTTTCCGCAGTGCTGTAACGGCTGTCCAGGCAGAAGTAACCTTCACGCTCGAACTGGAACGCTTTACCTGCTTCAGCTGTTTTCAGCGATGGCTCAGCATAACCCTGTTTGATCACCAGAGATTCCGGGTTGATCGTCGCCAGGAAGTCTTCCGCCGCACCCGGGTTAGGCACGCTGAAAAGACGATCGTACAGACGGATTTCTACCGGCAGCGCGTGAGAAGCGCTTACCCAGTGGATAACGCCTTTCACCTTGCGACCATCGGCAGGATCTTTGCTCAGCGTTTCGGCATCGTATGAACAGAAGATGGTGGTGATATTCCCTTCTGCATCTTTCTCTACGCGCTCGGCTTTGATCACGTAGGCGTTACGCAGACGGACTTCTTTACCCAGCACCAGACGCTTGTACTGCTTGTTGGCTTCTTCACGGAAGTCAGCGCGGTCGATCCAGATTTCACCGCTGAACGGTACGTCACGGCTTCCCATTTCCGGTTTGTTCGGATGGTTAGGCATGGCAACCAGTTCACTCGCACCCTGAGGATAGTTTTCGATAACCAGTTTTACCGGGTCGATAACTGCCATCGCGCGCGGGGCATTTTCGTTGAGGTCTTCACGAATGCAGGACTCCAGCGACGCCATTTCAATGGTGTTGTCCTGCTTGGTCACGCCGATGCGCTTGCAGAACTCACGAATAGATGCAGCGGTGTAGCCACGACGACGCAGACCAGAAATGGTCGGCATACGCGGGTCGTCCCAGCCCTCAACGTGCTTGTCAGTCACCAGCAGGTTCAGCTTACGCTTGGACATCACGGTGTATTCCAGATTCAGACGAGAGAACTCGTACTGACGCGGATGCACAGGGATGGTGATGTTATCCAGCACCCAGTCGTACAGGCGACGGTTGTCCTGGAACTCAAGCGTACACAGCGAGTGGGTAATGCCTTCCAGCGCATCGCTGATGCAGTGGGTGAAGTCGTACATCGGGTAGATGCACCACTTGTTGCCAGTCTGGTGGTGTTCAGCAAACTTAATGCGGTACAGCACCGGATCGCGCATCACGATGAACGGAGAAGCCATGTCGATTTTGGCACGCAGACAGGCTTTGCCTTCTTCAAAACCACCCGCACGCATTTTTTCAAACAGCGCCAGGTTCTCTTCCACGCTGCGATCGCGGAACGGACTGTTTTTGCCAGGTTGCGTCAGCGTACCGCGGTATTCACGGATTTCATCCGCGGACAGTTCATCGACGTACGCCAGACCTTTGTTGATCAGCTCAACCGCGTAAGCGTACAGCTGATCAAAATAGTCAGAGGAGTAGCAGATATCGCCAGACCAGTTGAAGCCCAGCCATTGCACGTCGTTCTTGATGGACTCAACGTATTCGATGTCTTCTTTTACTGGGTTGGTGTCATCGAAACGCAGGTTGCACTGCCCCTGATAGTCTTGCGCAATGCCAAAGTTCAGGCAGATGGATTTCGCATGACCAATATGCAGGTAGCCGTTCGGCTCCGGCGGGAAGCGGGTATGCACCGTGGTGTGCTTACCACTGGCCAGATCTTCATCGATGATCTGACGAATAAAGTTACTCGGGCGGGCTTCAGCCTCACTCATCGTGGATTCCTCAAAGCGTAAACAACGTATAACGGCATATGATCTTATAAGCCGGACGTAGTGACAACCCTTAGTTACGGAAAATACGTATCAGATGAAAATAATGGGGGCATTTGCTGCAAAAAAAAGCGGCGGAGGATATCCCCCGCCGCTTAAGGCATGACTCTACTCAGGAGCGATTACTTGCCTTTAATCTCATACAGCGGCGTTTGACCTGCAACCACCTGACCTTTTGCCTGAATAACCAGGCCACTGAAGTCGTCGATGTTGCTGCAAACAACCGGACTGATCATGGAGCGTGCATTGGCGTTCAGGAAGTCCAGATCCATCTCCAGAATCGGCTGCCCGGCCACCACTTCAGCGCCCTCTTCCACCAGACGAGTAAAGCCTTTACCTTCCAGCGCAACGGTATCGATGCCCATGTGGACAACAATCTCCGCGCCATTTTCGGTTTCGAGGCAGAACGCGTGGTTGGTGTTGAAAATCTTCACGATAGTACCCGCAGCAGGAGAGACGACGGTTTTGTCCGTTGGTTTCACCGCCACGCCGTCGCCTACCGCTTTACTGGCGAACGCTTCGTCAGGCACTTGTTCAAGGTCAACGACCTCACCCGTTACCGGAGAGACCAGAGCCGCCACCGTCACGGCGTTAGGCACGGCCTGTGGCTTCGCGGCCGGAGTCGCCGTTGCCGCAGGTGCGCTGTCAGCTGCTGCCGCTGCGACCGGGCCACGCGCAACCACTTTCTTCATTTCGTCACCGATGGATTCCGCTTTGGCGCCCACGATAACCTGGATAGTTTGTTTGTTTAGTTTAACGACGCCAGATGCGCCAAGGCGTTTACACATTGCATCGCTTACGCGAGCGGAGTCACCCACGGTCAGACGCAGACGGGTAATACAGGCATCAATGGCTTTCAGGTTGTCGGTACCGCCGACTGCGGCAATGTAGCTGGTTGCCAGCTGAGTTAAACCTTCTTCGGTATTGCTGTTGGCTTCACTGGTCACGACGTCATCAGTGGTATCTTCGCGGCCCGGCGTTTTGAGGTTAAACATACGAATAACCGCGCTGAACAGAACGAAGTAGATAACGAAGAAGGCCGCCCCCATCACCACCAGCATCCAGACGTTCTTGCTTGCCGCTGGCAGGTTGTACATCAGCACGTAGTCGATCGCGCCTGCAGAGAAGGAGAAGCCCGCATGGATGCCCAGCAGAGTCGCCACGAACAGGCTGATACCGGTTAACACCGCGTGCATCAGGTACAGCAGCGGAGCCAGGAACATGAACAGGAATTCCAGAGGCTCGGTCACACCGGTCAGGAATGCAGTAATGGCGACTGACAGCAGCATACCGCCGACCATTGGACGACGCGCTTTCGGCGCAGCCAGGTACATGGCCAGCGCAGCGCCCGGCAGACCAAACATCATGATTGGGAAGAAGCCGGACATAAACATGCCCGCGGTGCCATCACCCGCGTAGAAGCGGTTAATGTCGCCGTGGAAAACGGTACCCGCCGCATTGGTAAACTCACCAATCTGGAACCAGGCGATGGTGTTCAGAACCTGATGCAGACCGGTTGGGATCAACAGACGGTTAATGAAGCCGAAGATGCCCGCACCCATCGCACCCGCAGAGACGATCCACTCGCCGCCCGCATGGATAGCATGCTGCACTGGCGGCCAAACGTAGCCAAAGATCGCGGCCAGAACCAGACAGAAGAAGCCGGTCGCGATTGGCACGAAGCGTTTGCCACCAAAGAAGCTGAGGAAGTCTGGCAGCTTGATGTTTGCCCAGCGGTTATATACCGCACCGCCGACCAGACCGGTAATGATACCCGCCAGTACGCCCATGTTGATTTCCGGGTTAATCGTTACCATCGCTTTCGTCAGGATGAAGTAACCGACCGCCCCTGCCAGCGCTGCGGCCCCCGCACTGTCTTTAGACCAGCTGGAAGCAACGCCGATGGCGAAAATCAGCGCCAGGTTGTCAAAGATTGCGCCGCCAGCCTGGGCGATAAACGGCACGTTGAGAAGATCGGGTTGCCCGAATCGCAGCAGCAGCGCTGCAACCGGTAGCACGGCGATAGGGAGCTGCAAAGCCCTACCGAGGCGCTGGAAAAAACCTAAAATATTCATCCTATTCCCCCTACGAGACCCTTTCCAGGCTCGCGCATTAACTATGTTTTTATTGTGTTGCTAACGATAAGTACCGTCGATAATTCACTGGCAGTGTGAGTGTGTGAAAAATTAATTCGTATCGCAAATTAAACACCCATTTTTTGTGATTTTTGTCACCAAATATCGTATTAAGCCCTCCCTTTCACTGGCTAACAGCGAAAACTTATTTTATCATTCAAAAAATCAAGACGGATTGATCCAGCCTGAAAGGTTCCAGGTTACGCTTAAGTATCAGGTTCCGGTAGCCATCCGCCCACTCTTCTACTTTAACTCTTGAGGTGAACAATGAGACTGATTCCCCTGGCAACTGCTGAACAAGTCGGTAAATGGGCCGCTCGCCATATCGTTAACCGCATTAATGCCTTCAAGCCTACCGCCGATCGTCCTTTCGTTCTTGGCCTGCCAACCGGCGGTACTCCGCTGACGGCGTATAAAGCCCTGGTTGAAATGCACAAAGCGGGCCAGGTTAGCTTCAAACATGTTGTGACCTTCAATATGGATGAATATGTCGGCCTGCCAAAAGACCACCCGGAAAGCTACCATAGCTTTATGCACCGGAATTTCTTTGATCACGTTGATATCCCAGCGGAAAATATTAACCTGCTGAATGGAAATGCGCCTGATATTGACGCAGAATGCCGTCAGTACGAAGAAAAAATCCGTTCTTACGGTAAAATCCACCTGTTTATGGGCGGCGTGGGCAACGATGGTCATATCGCGTTTAACGAGCCGGCATCGTCCCTGGCTTCCCGCACGCGTATTAAAACGCTGACCCATGACACCCGCGTGGCAAACTCCCGCTTCTTTGACGGTGATGTGAACCAGGTTCCAAAATACGCCCTGACCGTTGGCGTAGGCACCCTGCTGGATGCCGAAGAAGTGATGATTCTGGTGCTGGGTGGCGTGAAAGCGCAGGCACTCCAGGCTGCCGTTGAAGGCAACGTTAACCACATGTGGACCATCAGCTGCCTGCAGCTGCATCCAAAATCAGTCATCGTCTGCGACGAACCGTCCACGATGGAGCTGAAAGTGAAAACGCTGAAATACTTCAACGAGTTAGAAGCCGAGAACATCAAAGGTCTGTAATTGATTAACCGCCTCTTCTCTAAGAGGCGGCCGCTTTTTTTAACCGGGGGTCGTTATGTACGCTTTAACCCACGGTCGGATTTATACCGGCCACGAAATTCTGGATGACCATGCGATTGTTATCGCCAATGGCCTGATTGAACGTGTTTGTCCGCAGGCAGAACTGCCGCCAGGGATTGAACAGCGCTCACTCAATGGAGCAGTAATCTCCCCCGGTTTCATCGACGTACAGCTGAACGGCTGCGGCGGTGTGCAATTCAATGACACTGCCGACGCGGTGACGGTTGAAACGCTGGAAATCATGCAGAAAGCCAACGAGAAATCGGGCTGCACCAGCTATCTGCCAACGCTCATCACCAGCAGTGATGACCTGATGAAACAGGGTATCCGCGTGATGCGCGAATACCTCGCCAAACACCCTAATCAGGCGCTCGGTCTGCACCTGGAAGGGCCATGGCTGAATATCGTGAAAAAAGGCACCCATAACCCGGATTACGTGCGCAAGCCTGACGCTGAACTGGTCGACTACATGTGTGCGAACGCCGATGTGATCGCTAAAGTGACGCTGGCACCAGAGATGACCGGCACTGACGTGATCAGCAAACTGGCTGCCGCCGGGATTGTGGTTTCAGCAGGACACTCAAACGCCACGCTGAAAGAAGCCAAAGCGGGCTTCCGCGCGGGCATTACCTTCGCCACGCACCTTTACAACGCCATGCCTTATATCACCGGTCGCGAACCGGGTCTGGTCGGGGCGATTCTGGACGAGCCAGACGTCTACTGCGGCATTATTGCTGATGGTATGCACGTGGATTACACCAACATTCGTAATGCCAAGCGCCTGAAAGGTGACAAGCTTTGCCTGGTTACCGATGCCACTGCACCAGCAGGTGCAAATATTGAGCAGTTCATTTTTGCCGGTAAAACAATATACTACCGCAATGGACTGTGTGTGGATGAAAACGGTACGCTGAGCGGTTCCTCTTTAACCATGATTGAAGGGGTGCGTAACCTGGTTGAGCACTGTGGGATTGCGCTTGATGAAGTCCTGCGTATGGCTACCCTTTATCCGGCTCGCGCAATCGGCGTGGATAAACAGCTTGGCGGAATTGCACCGGGTATGGTTGCAAACCTGACGGCATTCACACACGATTATAAAATTATTAAGACCATCGTTAATGGTAACGAGGTCGTCACTGAGTAAGTAAAAGTATGACACCAGGCGGACAAGCTCAAATCGGTAATGTCGATCTCGTTAAACAACTTAACAGTGCGGCGGTATATCGCCTGATTGACCAACACGGGCCAATCTCTCGAATTCAGATAGCCGAACAAAGCCAGCTTGCTCCCGCCAGCGTGACAAAAATTACCCGCCAGCTTATTGAGCGCGGTTTGATCAAAGAAGTCGATCAGCAGGCCTCTACCGGGGGCCGCCGCGCTATCTCCATTATTACCGAAACCCGCAATTTTCAGGCGATTGGCGTTCGGCTCGGCCGTCATGACACCACGCTCACGCTCTACGATCTGAGCAGCAAAGCAATTGCGGAAGAGCACTATCCCCTTCCCGAGCGCACCCAGGAGACGCTGGAGCACGCGCTGCTGAATACCATCGCGCACTTTATTGAGAGCTGTCAGCGTAAGATCCGCGAGCTCATTGCAATTTCAGTGATTTTACCCGGACTGGTCGACCCGGAAAGCGGCGTGATTCGCTACATGCCGCACATTCAGGTGGAAAACTGGGCGCTGGTCGATGCGCTGGAAAAACGCTTCAAAGTGACCTGTTTTGTCGGCCACGATATTCGTTCTCTGGCACTGGCAGAGCACTACTTTGGTGCGAGTCAGGACTGCGAAGACTCTATTCTGGTGCGTGTCCACCGCGGGACAGGCGCAGGTATTATTTCTAACGGTCGGATTTTTATTGGTCGCAACGGTAACGTCGGCGAGATCGGCCACATTCAGGTCGAGCCGCTGGGCGAACGCTGCCACTGCGGTAACTTCGGCTGCCTTGAAACCATTGCCGCCAACACGGCCATTGAGCAGCGCGTTCGCCATCTGCTTGAACAAGGTTACCAGAGTCGCGTCACGCTGGCTGATTGCAAGATAGGCACCATCTGCAAAGCCGCCAATAAAGGCGATGCACTGGCCTGTGAGGTGATCGAGCAGGTTGGGCGCCATCTGGGGAAAACTATCGCCATCGCCATTAACCTGTTTAACCCACAGAAAGTGGTGATAGCCGGAGAAATTGTTGAAGCAGAAAAGGTGCTGCTCCCCGCGATTGAAGGCTGTATTAACACCCAGGCGCTGAAAGCATTCCGCCAGAATCTCCCTGTGGTACGTTCAAAACTTGACCATCGCTCGGCAATTGGCGCTTTTGCGCTGGTGAAACGCGCCATGCTCAACGGTATTCTGCTGCAGCATTTGCTGGAAAGTTGATCGGACCTTATAGTAACGCCTTCTTTTTTTGATGTCGGAACGTCCATGACCATTAAGAATGTAATTTGTGATATCGACGGCGTGCTGATGCACGACAACGTTGCCGTACCAGGTGCTGCGGAGTTTCTTCACCGCATCATCGACAAAGGAATGCCTCTGGTTCTTCTCACGAACTACCCTTCTCAGACCGGTCAGGATCTGGCAAACCGCTTTGCGACGGCGGGCGTCGACGTCCCGGACAGTGTGTTTTATACCTCGGCGATGGCAACGGCGGATTTTCTGAAACGTCAGGAAGGCAAAAAAGCGTACGTGGTCGGCGAAGGCGCGCTGATCCACGAGCTGTATAAAGCGGGCTTTACGATTACCGATGTCAATCCGGACTTCGTGATTGTGGGTGAAACGCGCTCCTATAACTGGGAGATGATGCATAAAGCCTCGTTCTTCGTTGCCAACGGCGCGCGCTTCATTGCCACAAACCCGGATACCCACGGTCGAGGTTTTTATCCGGCCTGTGGCGCGCTGTGTGCCGGTATTGAAAAAATCTCCGGGCGCAAGCCATTCTATGTCGGCAAACCAAGCCCGTGGATCATCCGCGCCGCGCTCAATAAAATGCAGGCCCACTCAGAAGAAACGGTTATTGTCGGCGATAACCTGCGTACGGATATTCTGGCCGGCTTCCAGGCGGGTCTGGAAACCATTCTGGTGCTGTCCGGCGTCTCGCAGCTTGATGACATTGATTCGATGCCGTTCCGACCAAGCTGGATTTACCCCTCCGTCGATGAAATTGACATTATCTGATACCAAACCACGCTCAGGGCGTGGTTTTTCATTTTTAGCCCTTACAAATAAAACCATATCTAACAAAAAGCGCACTTTATTGCATAATCATCAATAAAAGTGTTCATGGCGTACTCTTTTTTCACTATTCCGCAATCACCATTGCACTATTTCCGTTTTCGCCCGTAAATCTCTTGCGCCCCTTCGCCCTTTGCGGCATTTTCATAAGCAAGCAACATTACAAAGCAACAGGGTTAACGGAGAAGGTTATGTGTTCAATTTTTGGCGTACTGGATATTAAAACTGACGCGGGCGAACTGCGTAAAAAAGCAC
>OJUX01000539.1_pt1 | contig 10545 bp, 10 predicted proteins | sample 1599971 | NCBI WGS metagenome assembly OJUX01 (sample SAMN04436859, study PRJEB24849) | human gut metagenome | biome: human gut; feature: NICU; material: stool | host: Homo sapiens | place: USA: Saint Louis, MO | collected 2011-09-23
GGGGCTGGTGGTGCGTCGTGATGAAGAGATTGAGAACTTCGTCGCCAAAGATTTCTTTGAAGTGAAAGCGCATATCGTTACGCCTAAGGACGAACGCTTTACCGCCGTCTGGCAGCCGAGCGATGCCTGTGAATCGTACCAGGATGAAGAGGGGCGCTTGCTGCACCGTCCGCTGGCGGAGCATGTGGTTAACCGTATTACCGGTCAGCCTGCCATCGTCACCAGCTATAACGATAAACGGGAATCAGAACCCGCACCGCTGCCGTTTTCACTCTCGGCCTTGCAGATTGAGGCGGCGAAGCGCTTTGGCCTCAGCGCGCAAAACGTGCTGGATATCTGCCAGAAGCTCTATGAAACACACAAGCTGATCACCTATCCGCGTTCGGATAGCCGTTATCTGCCGGAAGAACATTTTGCTGGTCGTCACGCGGTACTGAATGCGATAAGCGTACACGCCGCCGATCTCCTGCCGCAGCCGGTGGTGAACCCGGACACCCATAACCGCTGCTGGGATGATAAAAAGGTGGACGCCCACCATGCAATTATCCCGACGGCACGCGCCAGCCACGTTAACCTGACGGATAACGAAGCGAAGGTCTATAACCTCATCGCCCGTCAGTATCTGATGCAGTTCTGCCCGGACGCGGTGTTCCGCAAATGCGTCATTGAGCTTGAGATTGCCAAAGGTAAGTTTATCGCCAAAGCGCGTTTCCTCGCGGAAGCGGGCTGGCGCACGCTGCTCGGCAACAAAGAGCGTGACGAGGAGAACGACGGTACGCCGCTGCCGGTAGTCGCCAAAGATGACGAGTTATTGTGCGAGAAAGGTGAAGTGGTTGAACGTCAGACCCAGCCGCCACGCCATTTCACCGATGCGACGCTGCTGTCTGCCATGACCGGGATCGCCCGATTTGTGCAGGATAAAGATCTGAAGAAAATCCTGCGCGCCACCGACGGTCTGGGTACGGAAGCGACGCGAGCGGGGATCATCGAACTGTTGTTCAAGCGCGGCTTCCTGGAGAAAAAAGGACGCTATATCCACTCCACGGAGCCGGGTCGGGCGCTCATCCACTCCCTTCCGGAGCTGGCCGCGAGGCCGGACATGACAGCGCACTGGGAATCCGTGCTAACGCAAATCAGTGAAAAGCAGTGCCGCTACCAGGACTTTATGCAGCCGCTGGTGGGGACGCTGTATCAGTTGATCGATCAGGCACGCAGTACGCCGGTGAAGCGGTTCAGAGGGATGGTTGCGCCGGGTAGCGGCGCGAAGAAGCCCTTTAAAAAGAAAAAGAGCGCGGCAGCTTCTTAAACCGTAGGCCGGGTAAGGCGAAGCCGCCACCCGGCGAAAAGCAGCTCTGCGGCCTGAAAAAAAGCCCGGTGGCGTCTACGCCTTACCCGGCCTACAGGGCGAGAACACAGTGAAAGCTTAAATCACACCCTGCCCAATCATCGCATCCGCCACCTTCACGAATCCGGCGATATTCGCTCCGCGCACGTAGTTAGTTTGCGACGCTTCACCGCCGTACTCCACGCAGGCGTGGTGAATATCCAGCATGATATGGTGCAAACGGGCATCCACTTTCTCCGCCTTCCAGCCAAGACGCGCGGCGTTTTGCGCCATCTCAAGGCCGGAGGTTGCCACGCCGCCCGCATTGGCGGCCTTGCCTGGGGCAAACAGCACGCCCGCTTCGAGGAACAGATCCGTCGCATCGATGGTGGTCGGCATATTCGCCCCTTCGGCCACAGCCTTCACGCCGTTGCCGATCAGCGTGCGCGCGGCGTCCACGTCCAGTTCGTTTTGCGTGGCGCAAGGCAGGGCAATATCCACCGGAACACCCCACGGCTGCTTGCCTTCCAGATACGTCAATCCAAATTCCTGGGCATAGTCTGCGAGCCGCCCGTCGCGGCTGGCTTTAATTTCGCACAGGCGCGCCAGTTTTTCTGCCGTAAAGCCCGCTTCATCCACCACCGTGCCACGGGAGTCCGAGGCCGTCACCACGCGGGCGCCAAACTGCATCGCTTTTTCGATAGCGTATTGCGCCACGTTACCGGAGCCGGACACCGCCACGCGCATCCCTTCAAACCCTAACCCGTGACGCTTGAGCATCGCCTCGGTGAAATAGACCAGACCATATCCGGTCGCCTCCGGGCGAATCAAACTCCCGCCAAACGACAATCCTTTGCCGGTAAAGACGCAGGCGCTGTTGTTGGAAAGCTTTTTCATCATCCCGGCCATAAAGCCCACTTCGCGGGCCCCCACGCCGATATCCCCCGCCGGTACGTCGGTGTCCGGACCAAGGTGGCGCCAGAGCTCGGTCATCAGCGCCTGACAGAAACGCATCACTTCACCTTCGCTTTTCCCCTTAGGATCGAAGTCACTCCCGCCTTTCCCGCCGCCCATCGGCAGGGTGGTGAGCGCGTTTTTAAACGTCTGCTCAAAGCCGAGGAATTTCAGGATCGACAGGTTCACGGAAGGGTGGAAACGCATGCCGCCCTTAAACGGGCCGATGGCGGAGTTAAACTGCACGCGCCAGGCGCGGTTGACCTGGACCTGATTGCGGTCATCCACCCAGGTCACGCGGAACTGGATCACCCGTTCTGGCTCAACCAGACGTTCCAGCAGCGACAGTTGACGATAACGCGGGTTTTCTTCAAGGAAAGGCCACAGGGTGGTCATCACTTCACGAACGGCCTGAGCGAACTCGCTCTGATGCGGGTCGCGCTGCTGAACATGGGCAAGAAAGCTTTCCAGAGAGCGTGTCTGATCCATAGATATAAGAACCCCTTATAGTCATTTATGTATATTGCTTATGCGATTTGTGTTGTTTTTTTGACTATACCACCCGTACTGCTTTGTGAAGCAAGCAGAAATGTAGGGTGAAAGGGAAATTAATGACCCGCGCTGCGTCATAACAAAAAGCGATGATGTGTGAAATTAAAGATTCTGCCCGATTAACCGTTATAGTCATTATCAGGACATAACAGGAAGACAAGTCTATGAATCGTTACGTGATGGCTGCATTTTCGTTGATGTTGACCGCTGGCGCGCAGGCTGACCGCATTCGCCCGGACGTGGAGGTGAATGTCCCGCCGGAGGTCTTTAGCTCCGGCGGCCAGCGTGCGCAACCCTGTAACCAGTGCTGTATCTATCAGGATCAAAATTATTCTGAAGGAGCAGTGGTAAAAGCGGACGGGGTTTTGCTGCAATGCCAGCGTGATGAACGCGCGATCAGCACGAACCCGCTGGTCTGGCGGCGCGTAAAAGAATAAACGCCTCCAGCAGCGGAATATCCGCCGGGGCCAGGTCGTAGCTCAACGCCTCTTCCGGCGTGCACCACGCCAGCGCGCTGTGGTAGTGTGCGGTTAACGCTCCGCTAAAGGCAGGAACATACCAGGCGTGCAGGTGGATTAACCGCTGCGACACTTCGCGCTGGTGGCTTGCCACATACTGCACGGGCTGCGCCTCAATACCCAACTCTTCACGCAGCTCGCGGATTAGCGCCTGAGGCTGGGTTTCACCGGCCTCGACTTTTCCGCCAGCGAATTCCCACATTCCCGGTTGATCGGCGTGAGCAGGGCGCTGCGCCAGTAAAATTTTGTCGTCTTTTTCGATGATGGCCGCAACGACATCGACTGTTTTTAGCATGGTCGTCAATACTTGATAGCGAAAAACGACATATTATCGAGCCCTTTCAAAGAGTCCAGTCATCAGGAGAAACAGGTGACAGAGTCGTCCACCTGGGTAGAACCCATCCCAACCCTTCCGGCGAGCGTAAAACCGATTGCCGCCATGCAGCGAAAACACTTTGGTGCAGTCCTGAATCCCACGCGCTGGTGGGGGCGCATGCCGCGTCTGTTCTGGCTGGTCGCATTGTTTGTCGGTTTTCTGGAGCGAAGAAACGCGCGCCTGACGCCGCAACTCCGCTCGCTGCTGATGACGCGGGTATCGCAGCTGTGCCACTGTGCTTTTTGCATTGATGCTAACAGCCTACGTCTGGCCGAGCGCAGCGGGGCGCTGGATAAAGTCCAGGCCGTGAGCGACTGGCCAGACTCTGACCTGTTCAGTGAACAAGAGCGCGCGGCGCTGGCCTATGCTGAGGCGGTCACCGCCACGCCACCCAGGGTGGATGAAGCAATCAAAACGGCGCTGAAACGCCACTTTACCGATGAGGTTATTACTGAAATGACGGCGCTCATCGCCTTTCAGAATCTCTCCGCCCGCTTTAACGCCGCGCTGGATATCCCGGCACAGGGGCTGTGCGCCACGTTTAAAGGGAAGCCTGATGCTTGACCGTCACCTGCACCCACGGATAAAACCCGCGCTGAATCGTCTGGTCTCTGCGCTGGATAAGCCGGGCATTACGCCCGACGGACTTACCCTGGCGGGGTTTGCCATCGGCCTGCTGACGTTGCCATTTCTGGCCCTCGGCTGGTACCCGGCAGCACTGGTCGCCATCGTCCTGAACCGACTGCTGGATGGTCTGGACGGTGCGCTGGCGCGCCGGAGAGGGCTCACGGATGCGGGAGGGTTTCTGGATATCGCGCTCGATTTCCTGTTCTATGCGCTGGTGCCGTTTGGCTTTGCGCTGGCGGCACCTGAGCAGAATACGCTGGCTGCCGCCTGGCTGCTGTTCGCATTTATTGGCACCGGGAGCAGCTTTCTGGCCTTTGCGGCACTGGCGGCGAAGCACAATATCGACAACCCCGGCTATGCGCACAAGTCGTTTTACTACATCGGCGGGTTAACGGAGGGGACGGAGACCATCGTGCTGTTCGTGCTCTGCTGCCTGTTTCCGGCCCATTTTGCCGTGTTCGCGTGGATATTTGGCGCGTTGTGCTGGCTGACCACCACAACGCGCATCTGGAGCGGTTATGTGACGCAAAAGTCACTCAAACCTTAACGCGTACTCTCGGGCCCGCGCTCACCGCGGGAGACCGGGTTCTGCGGGTGACTGCTCCACTCATACCAGCCGCCGTCATAGACGGCGACGTTCTTCCAGCCCATCGCCCGGGCGTACATAAAGGTTTCAGCCGCTCGCCAGCCGGTGCCGCAGTAAAAGGCGACGTGCTGCTCCGGCAGGATATCCCACGTTTTCCACATGGCGGTGATGTCGTCGGCGCTGCGCATGGTGCCGTCCGGGTTGTGGAAATCTTCCATGTGGGTGGCATCGCTTCCCGCGTGGCCCCAGCGGGCGCCGGCAATGTCACCTTTTGGCTTGATGTAGCTGTAGCCGCTGGTTTCGCCGATAAATTCCGGCCACGAACGAATACTGACGAGAGAGGCATCCTGGCGGTGCAGCATACCGCGCGCCTGTTCCATATCCACCATCAGTTGCGGCTGACCGGGGATCGGTGCGCCAAAATCAGGGGCGGGTTTCACTTTCCCTGGCGTACCGCGTTCAACCGGCAGACCCGCATCTGACCACGCCTTCCAGCCGCCATCGAGTATGCGCACATCCTTCACGCCTGCATACAGCATAATCTGCGCCACGCGCGCGGCGGCGTAAACGTCACGACCATACAAAATGACGGTGGTATCGTGACGGATCCCGTGCTTCGCCAGCATCGCTTTCAGCTTGTCGTCGGAGACTTTATTCCACAGCGGCTCGCTTTCCACTTCGTTGGTGTCGATGTATCCCGCGCCGGGAATATGGTTCAGCAGATAAAACTTCGGCGCGCCCCAGGCCGCTTCTATGACTTTCCATTCACCCGCGGGCGCGGCTGTCACCGGTTTACCCTGCTGGAGCAGGTGGATCCACTGCGGATAGACCAGCTGTTCAAAGTGCGGCAGACGCTGCAGGCGGTCCGGGGTTTGCAGGGCATCGCTGAGCAGCGAGATAGCGTGATATCCGGCTTTCTCCAGGCGCGCTTTCACCGCCTGGTTGGCGCTATCGTCGCCGTACAGCGCGACAGGCGTCGCAGGCGAAAGCTGATGCTGTTTAGCCCAGCGCGCCAGTTGTTCGTCGCTCATTGCGTCAAGCCAGCTGGCCGCAAGGTTGAGCGCTGCGGGTTCATGCCCGGAAGGACCGCTGAGGGTCTGCGGCCAGCCGTTGTAGAACGCGCTGGCGCGGGTGTCGACAGGCGTACCGTGCTGCGCCTGAAGCTGGGACAGCGTGAGTGAATTGGCCATTTCAGCCGCCTGAGAGGAAAACGAAGCGAGGCCGCAGAGCAGGGCCAGCGCGGTCAGTTGAGAAACACGTTTCATCGAATAACCTGACGTCAGTAAAAGAGGGGGGCATTGTCGTCTCTCCCGAAACGGAAAACATTGCGTTAGCACATTATTGCCAGCGAGAAATCTCAATCACCTCGCCGGCGGGCGGAATATCGTCCTCATCATGGGTGACCAGCACCACCGGAATATTGCGCGCCCGGACGGTGTCAAACACCCAGGCCCGAAACGTCGTGCGTAACGCTTTATCGAGGCGGCTGAAGGGCTCATCCAGCAGCAGTGCCTGCGGTTCAGCGAGCAGGGCGCGCAGCAGACTGACCCGGGCGCGCTCACCGCCGGAAAGGGTTGCCGGGTCGCTGGCGTAACGGTCGCCAAGCCCGGCGGAATTCAGCGCCAGCTCGACGGCTTCCCGACGTGCGCGTCCGGCGATCCGCTCAGGCAACGCCAGCAGCAAATTTTGTCCGACGCTGAACGCGTCAAACAGCAGCGCGTCCTGAAAGAGAATGCCCAGCCCGCGAGATTCGACGGGAAGGCCGTCGCAGCGACGCTCATCGAGCCACAGCTCGCCCCGTGCCTGAAAATCATCTGACAGCGCGCCGACCATCCAGGAAAAAAGGGTCGATTTTCCGCTGCCGGAGGGGCCCATCAGGGTGACGATCTCCCCGCGGGGAACGCAAAAATTGACCTCGCGGAAAAGCGGTTCGATGGTGAGATCCTTTACCTTCAACATTAACGTAATCCCTGACGATAGCGGCCCGCAAGGCGGGAGAAGAGTGAGGCCAGACCGAACACCGTGCCCGTGACCAGCAGTAAACCCAGCGCCCGGTTAGCGAGAACCGGGATGCTGCCCCCGCTGCTGAGCGCGACGGTCTCGGTGGTCAGCGTGGCGAAACGACCTGCGCCCAGCCACAGCGTCGGCATATATTGCGCCATGCTGACTGAAAAACCGGTGGCAAAGGCCAGCAGCGCAGGGCGCACCAGCAGAGGGCATTTCAGCAGGCAGAAGATTTTTGCCCGCCGCCAGCCGAGCGTCCTGGCGGTAAGAATAAGCCGGGGATCGAGCCTTTGCCAGGCCGGTTGCAGCACCAGCAGCATCCAGGGGAGTACCCAGAGCAGATGGCTCCAGAGCACGGCGGCATAGTGCCCGTCGAGGCCCAGATGTAACGCAATGGCATATTGCCCCGTGACCAGCGGTAGCGCCGGGAGCGCGAGCGGTAACCACACCCACGGAGCGCCTCGCTGCGGCCCCCATTCCAGCCAGAGAAAAATGACGATCAGGGCGACAAGGCTCGACAGCAGACCGAAAGAAAGGCTGGTACTCACCGGGCCAACATCGTCCCGTTGGGCCAGCATCAACAGCACCGCGGCGCAAAGTATCCCGCACGCGGGCAGAAATCCGCTGAATACACGCTCTGGCAGGGCGAGATGTGACCTGTGGCGTGCGCCCGTCGGATGTGCAAACGTGCGACGCCACACCTTCCGCAGCCCGTAGCCCAGCGCAGCAAGCGCGGCCAGCAGCAGAAGGAGAAGCAGGCACAGCAGCGTCCCTTTTGCCTGCTGCTGTACGTCTCCCTGGCTCAGCCACTGCCAGGCCAGCACGGCCAGCGTCGGCGGGTTACCGGGCCCGAGAACGATCGCCACGTCCACGACGGACAGCGACCACGCCAGCACCGCCAGCATCACCGCGCCGAGTACCGGCGCGATCGCCGGAAGGAGCAGCCAGTTAAGCGTCTGAAAACGCCCGTAGCCGAAGGTCTGCAGGACAATCTTCTGCGGTGCGAGCCGTTTTTCCGGCAGCACGGCGTAAATCGCCCACAGTACAAACGCGCTCTCTTTGACCGCGAGCGTCAGACCCAGCCCGATGCCGTAGCGGTCATACGGAGGTGAACAGACGGTGCAGACCTGATAAAACAGACCGCCTTCGGCAAACAGCAGCAACGCGCTGGAGGCGAAAGCCACATGGGGCACGGCCAGCAGCCACGGCAGGCGCGTACTGAGACGCCGCCAGCGTTTGCCGGGCCAGAAAAGGGCCACGAGAGAAAGGGCGATAAACAACGCCCCCAGCGTGGCGATAAGCGTTGAAACCAGGGTGGCGATGGCTGCCTGAGGCAATTGTGGGTCGTTCAGCAGCCGCTGCCAGTTAACGACAGAAAATGCCGGAGCAAGCAGCATGGCACCGGCGGGCAGGAGCGGCAGATAAATAATCGCCATCGCCAGCCAGACAAGCCAGCTTAACGGGTGCCGTAACGACGCAGCCATTCCTGCTCCAGCGCGTTAACCCAGGCGGACTGCGGCTCTGCCAGAACCTTCGGCAGCCCCTGCGGCGTATGAGCCAGCAGCTGTTTTGCTTCATCTTCGGGCAACGTTTTCACATCCAGCACGCTCGGGTCACCCCAGATGGCCGGGTCGGCCTTGCGGATTTGCGCCCGCGGTGACAGCAGGAAGTTGGCGACGACTTTTGCGCCAGCGCTTGCGCTGGCATTGGCCGGAATCGCCACAAAATGGACGTTGCCGAGCATCCCGTTGCGAAAACCAAAGCTGTAGCTGTCGGCAGGCAGTTCGCCGCTCGCCACTTTCTGCTGCCCATGCGCCGGGTTAAAGGTCAGCGACAGATTCAGGCTCCCGCTGGCAAGCAGGGTATCCATCCGGGCGGGCGAGGGAGGGAAGTCTTTCCCTTCACGCCACAGCAGCGGGTGCAGTTTATCGAGATACGCCCAGAGCGGGGCGGTCACCTGAGCAAAGGTGTCATCGGGTGCTTTTTGCAACGCATCCGGATGAGCCGTGAGCGTCATCAGCAGCTGCTCAAGGAACGCGGTACCGGTAAAATCGGGCGGGCGGGGATAGCTGAGCTTGCCGGGGTTCTGCCTTGCGTAATCCAGCAACGCCTGCGGATCTTCTGGCGGCGTCGGCATGCTGGTTTTGCGGGCGATAAAGGTTAGCTGCGCGCCGCCCCACGGCGATTCTGCGCCGTCTGTGGGAATGGCGAAATCTTCGGTGACAGGTTTGCGGGTATCGACATAGCGCCAGTTGGGCAACCTCTGCGCCCACCCGGTTTGCAGGAGATTAGCCTCTTTTAGCGTGCGGAAGTTTTCGCCGTTGACCCACAGCAGGTCGACCGAGCCATTCGTTTTGCGCCCCGCGGCGGCTTCGGTCTGGATCCGTTTTACCGCATCGGCAGCGTCGGCCAGCGGGACGATTTTAAGGGTAATGGCGTAGTGCGTTTGCATCTCGCCGCTCACCCACTCAAGGTAGCGGTTGACCGCCGGATCGCCTCCCCAGGCGTTAAACCAGACAGTCTGCCCGTTGGCTTGTTGCTGGATACTTTGCCAGCTGTCGGCGGCATACAGGGGGGCGGCCAGCAGCAGGCCTGTCAGAAACGTGCAAAAACGCACACGGCGCATAATGCCTCACTTTTTGAACGAAGAGGTGTAACGGGAATACAGCCAGCGGGTAGCCAGCGGCAATAACCCCAATAGTGTAAAGGCGAAGACCATACCCGGCGATACAATATCGTGCAGCGATGTCACTTTTCCCAGCTCGCGCCCGGCGTTGAGGAAGACAACCGTGGCGGGCAGCATGGCGACCTGGCTAACCCACCAGTAGCGCCTCACCGTGATGCGGGTCACCCCCATCAGCAAATTCACCACAAAAAACGGGAACAGCGGCATCAGGCGCAGGGCAAAAAGATAGGCCGTACCCTCGCGTGCCATACCGGTATTCACCGTATTCATCTGTCGGGCAAAGCGCTGCTGAACCCAGTCGCGAAGGAGATAACGGCTGGCAAGCATGGCCAGCGTAGCCCCGAGCGTAGAGGCAAACGAGACCAGCACGGTGCCTTCCCACAGGGAAAACAGTGTCCCGCCCAGCAGGGTCAGGATCGTCGCGCCGGGAAGCGACAGGGCGGAGACCGCTACGTAGAGTGCAAAAAAGATCATTGCGCTCTGCAGCGGCGCGCGGTCGACATGGGAAAGTAACGTCTGCTGGTGAGTTTTAATCCCTTCCAGAGAGAGCGTGCCCGGTGGCAACATGACAAACGTCAGAATAAATGCGCCCAGAAGGGCGCACAGGAAGAGTAGTTTTCGACTGTTCACGCGCGATCAGAGCTTGAATTTAGCCCACACCGGCGCATGGTCCGATGGCTTTTCCATGCTGCGAATATCGTAGTCGATCCCGGTTTCGATGCAGCGTTCAGCCAGCGGCGAGCTGGCCAGCAGCAGGTCGATACGCAGGCCACGGTTGTCGTCAAAGCCTTTTGAGCGGTAGTCAAACCACGAGAAGCGATCCTGGGTTTCAGGGTTCGCATGGCGGAAGGTATCCACCAGGCCCCAGCCCAGCAGGCGTTCCATCCACTCGCGCTCTTCCGGCAGGAAGGAACATTT
>OJUX01000552.1_pt1 | contig 10314 bp, 10 predicted proteins | sample 1599971 | NCBI WGS metagenome assembly OJUX01 (sample SAMN04436859, study PRJEB24849) | human gut metagenome | biome: human gut; feature: NICU; material: stool | host: Homo sapiens | place: USA: Saint Louis, MO | collected 2011-09-23
GCCGTAACGCGCCGGGCAAATTCTGTAGGCCCGGTAAGCGCAGCGCCACCGGGCATTTCGCCGACGCTGACGCTTTACTGACCGTTTAACGCCTGCACTCGCAGGCGTTTTCTTTTACTCGGCGAAGTACCAGTAACCCTGGTTAATCAGCCCGGTCAGCCCGGCTATAAACGCCGGGTTGTCCAGCGCCTCGCCCAGCAACAGAGCGTCAACCTCGGTATAGCGGCTCAGCAGATCGGTGGCGCGGGCATCGGCCGGCGCGTAGGCCTCGCCGTTAATAAAGAAGCTGCCCTCAACGTTGAGCACCCGCAGGCCGCTCAGGCGGGTCAGCGTCTCGCCATTCAGCAGCGCCTCGCGCACTTCTTCCGGCGCGTAAGGCGGCTCCGCCGGGGCAATATCCAGCTCATGGCGCGGCGTGGAGACAAAGCGGCCAAACCACTGCTTAAAGTCTTCCGGCTGCTTCAGCATGTCGATCATCATGTCGCGTACGCGATCCAGCTCGTAGCCTTCCACGCGCCCCGCATGCTGGCGAACCGTCAGGTCGGGATCGGCGTAGTGGACGCCGCCGAGATCGTTTTCCAGCGCATAGTCGGCAAAGCCGGAGAGGAAGTCGCGCCCGTTGGGGCCGCGGAAGCCGACGGAGTAGTTGAGCGTATCTTCATAGGTAAAGCCGTCGTGCGGGAATCCCGGCGGAATATAGAGGATATCGCCGGGTTCCATCTCTTCGTCAATGATCGGCTCGAAGGGATCGACGTGCAGCAGGGCCGGATGCGGGCAGAACTGGCGCATCGGCAGCGCGTCGCCCACCCGCCAGCGGCGGCGGCCCATGCCCTGAATAATAAACACATCGTAGTTATCAATGTGCGGCCCGACGCCGCCGCCGGGCACCGAGTAGGAGATCATCAGATCGTCCAGCCGCCACTCCGGCAGAACGCGAAACGGACGCACCAACTCGGCGGAGGGCATGTGCCAGTGGTTCACCGCCTGGCAGAGAATCGACCAGCCGGTTTCGCCCAGCTCATCGAAGTGTTCAAACGGGCCGTAGCTGGCCTGCCACTGACCGTCGCTATGGCTCACCAGCCGGCTGCTGACCTCCGGCTCCATCGCCAGTCCCGCCAGCTCATCGGGCGTAATCGGATCGACAAAGTTCGGAAATGCGTTTTTCAGCACGACAGGTTTTTTTTGCCAGTATTTCTCAAGAAATTCCGGCCAGTTAAGATTGAGTTGATACGCCATAGTGACACCAGGTTAATAAGAAACGGCGCTGATTATGCGCGGGGTTTATTGGCGCAACCTTGCTGCGGGTCAAGGGTTACCGTAAAAATGCGGCGGTAATTATCCACCCGGGAAAATGAGGGCATTTATTGCGAAGGGCTTCGATTGTGCGCCCGGCAAATTTATGCAGGCGGATCCCGGCAACAATAGCGCAATGCTGATTGTCAGGGTTAATCACGGAAGAGGCGCTGCAGCTCTGGCAAATAATTTTCCCTGGCGTTGCGATAGTCTGACAGGATCCAAATGTCGGTTCCCGAAAAGAGTGAAACTCTCGCAGTGGAAAACAGACACCAAAACTGCAGCGCGTTCCTCATGCCTGCAGTCACGCTAATCCGCCTCGCGCCGGCTGCTGGAGGCTTCAGGCCGCGCGGCGGGGTAAATCGCTGGCGCCGCCCGCAGAGAATGCGGTAGGGCCATGTATAATATATGTCAATGAAATGATCTAAATGGTAGCAACAGATGTGGCGTCCTGCGAACAGTGAATGTGCTCTGGTTCGCAAAACTGCCGCACAAAACGTGCTGATCGTTTAACGCGGCTTATGATTGCCAGCCGGACTGACCCCGCGTGCGGCGGGCAAATAGCATCCGGCGATGCGGAGACGCAGACGGGAGAAACAACGCGATCGTCACCGATCGCTTTGCGGCAGGCGGAGACGAAGTGGTTAATTGCCCAGATCGCGCAGCTTATTCCCGGCCATCAGGTTCTTCTCAATATGCTCCAGCGTGACGCCCTTGGTTTCCGGCACCAGCCAGAAGGTGATGGCGATAAACAGCAGGTTAAAGCCGGTATAGAGCCAGAAAGTGCCGGCGGCGCCGATGCTGCCAAGCAGCGACAGGAAGGTGGCGCCGATAATCATATTCGCCACCCAGTTGGTGGTGGTTGAGCAGGTGATGCCGAAGTCGCGGCACTTGAGCGGCTGAATTTCCGAGCACAGGATCCACACCACCGGCGCGGCGCGCATGGCGTAGCCGCCGATGCACAGCATGGTCATGCCGACGGAGACCCAGGAGAGGCCGCTGCTGATATCGCCCTCCCCGGCCTTCATCAGGCAGTAGCCCAGCACCAGGGTAGCGAAGGCCATCACCGAGAAGCCAATTTTGAGGATCGGCTTGCGCCCGGCCTTATCGACGGTGAACACGGCGATAAAGGTGGCGAACATAAAGGTCAGCCCCACCACCACGGTGGCGATCATCTGCTCGTGGGTGGTCCGGAAGCCGGCCATTTTAAAGATTTGCGGGGCGTAGTACATGATGATGTTCATACCGGTGAACTGCTGCATCCCCTGCAGCAGCATGCCGAGAAACACCGCCCGGCGAACGTTCTTATTGCTTTTAAACAGCGTAAAGCCGCCCTGCTTCATGCGCAGGCTTTCGCGGATCTCGTTGAGCTCCTGGCGCGCCTTGTCGGAGGTATCGCAGCATACGAAGCACCTCATCCGCTTCAACATGCAGTCCTATCGCCGCCAGCCAGCGCGGGCTGTTAGGCAGGAAAACAACCATCGCAAACAGCACTACCGCCGGGATCGCCAGCACGCCCAGCATCGCCCGCCAGTTGCCGCTGTAGCTGAAGGCGGTATCGGAGAGAAAGGCCACTACGATGCCGAAGGTGATCATCAGCTGGTAGAGGCTGATCATCTTGCCGCGCACGTCTTCGGTGGCCATTTCGGAGAGGTAAAGCGGCGCGGTGTAGGAAGCAATGCCCACCGCGACCCCGAGCAGCACGCGGAACAGCAGCAGCAGCTCAAGGTTGCTGGCAAACGCCGAGCCCAGCGAGCCGATGATAAACAGCGCCGCGCCGGCCATCAGGCTGTACTTGCGCCCGAGGCGGTGCGAAACCCAGCCGTTGCAAACGGCGCCGAGGGCGGCCCCCAGCATCATGCTGCTCACGACCCACTCCTGCTCGCGGCTGGTGAGGCTAAAATGGTCGGTAATAAACGGCAGCGCGCCGGAGATAACGCCGATATCCAGCCCGAACAGCAGGCCCGCCAGCGCCGCAGAAACCGAGACAAACAGATTCATTCTCCTGGCCTTCTGCCGGTGTTCACCGGCAAGGTCCAGAGCGTTATTAACATGAGACATCATCAGACTCGCTTATTCAGAACATAATATGCCCTGAAGCATACAAAGCCTGGACAATGAGGATTAGCGTCTATCTCTCCCTGGATATGGACATTACAGCTGTTGGCATAAGATTGTGATGTGGATCGAGTAACGCAGATAACTCAACCAGAATGTAAATAATTACCTTTTATTTCATAAAGATAACTAAAATTATTTTCCCTACCACAGAAAAACCCCTGCGCTGAATGCCCGATTGCGCCGCCGGACCGGCGCCTGAACGGTGCCAGAACATGAAAAATTCGCCTGTCCTATTGATAAACGAACGTCACCCCGACGATTGACTGAACATTTCCGGCAGTGACCTGCCCGCCGGTGCGCGCATAGGCGGCGGTCAGGCCAAGATCGACCGGCACGGTGCCGACCGTTCCCAGCGAAACCTGCTGATTTGCCGGCACGGCCAGCCCCGCGCGCAGCATCTGCACGCCGACGCCCGACGCGGGGGAGGCGGAGGCGGTATTGCTGAATATGGTATGCGCCGCATCCGCCGTGGCGCCGGAGAGCGAGTAGCCAAGCCGCTGGCTTTGCGCGCAGTGAATATTCACCGGCACCTTAATGCTGGCGGGATAATCGGGCAGCGTAACCGTCACGTCGCGGGAGGAGACATCACAGCCGCCCGTCGGTAGCACCACATCATTGTTGGCGTAGATATTCCACGTAAAGGTAGTGGGATACCCGCCGTCAAAGGTGGCAATCTTATACACGCTCAGTACGGCGATCAGTTCGCCGCTTCTGATGAGCTTTCCGCCGGCGGCGCCGAGCGGGGTTAAATATAGCTTTAGCGGAAGCGGCGCGTAGCTCGTATTCGATATCGAATAATAGGGCGTATTGGCCGTCAGCGGGATTGGATAATATTTTCCCACCCAGTAGACGGCGCCCGAAAAATTATCAAGCGCCCCCTGGTAGGCCGATCCGCTGAGTAATTTCAGATGATCGACGTCGATATCCGGCGGCGCGGAGTCATTTTTGCATTTAATCTCCTGGGTCAGGTCAACAATCAGATTCTGCCCGACGCCTATCTGCGGCGTGAGATTGACGTACAGATTGGCCGATCCGGTCTGTACCATCTGGCCGGTTGACAGGATTTTGCAGGTAAAGGCACTGGCCCATAAGGGCACTGCGGTGAGCGCCAGCAGGAGTAATTTCACAACGCTTATCATGGTTTGCCGCCGGGATTACAAATAGGTGTAGGTGACGCTGATAAGCGCCTGAACAGAGCCCTGAGTCGCGCCGCCGTTAACCGACAGCGCCCTGACCTGAAGCGGAAAGCGGGCGGACTGGGCGCCGTCATCGACCGCCACCGTTTTTTTTGCCCCGTTATTTAGCCGGACTCCGCGGTCATCCTGCAGTTCCAGCTGAATATTGCCCGCGCTGCCCTGGTTCTTGTAATAGCCGGTGCCGTCCTCCGGGCCGCTGAACAGCGCCGTTACCCTGGAGGTGCCCGTCGGACAGTTGCTTAAACGGAGCTCAACGCTGTGCCACGGTGACGATGCCCCGGCGCTCTGCAGGTCGTAGGTATAGAGATCGCCCAGGGCGACCGTCGCCCTGTCGGTGGACACCGTGCAGGGTCTGGCCACCACCTTGCCGTTAACGGTAATGGTCACGTCCGCTGCCGCAGCGCCCAGCGCCGTCGCGGCCAGGATGCAGACCGCGAAGTAGCGGCTGGCCTTTTCTCTCATCATCAACTCCGGTTACTGAAATTCCACGGTAAATGTCGCGGTGGCGCGCACCTGCCCGGCGGTCACCGGGACGCGGGTCGCCATCAGCCTTGCGTAAAAATTAAGCGTATTGCTCTCGCCCGGATGGAGCGTTATCCAGCGCAGGGAAGCGGGCGGTGCGTTAATGGGCAGCGGCACCTGCTGGTGATCCAGAATCTGGATCCCGGCGCCTGACGCCGCAGAGCCGCCGGGATCGAGCCTGAGCAGGGCGCTGTTTTCATCGTCTGCGGGGCCGCTATACCCCACCCTCACGGCGGTGGCTGAACCACCGCAGCGGGAGAGGAAGATCCGGAAGAGAACCTGCGGCGTAGCGGCGCCCACCGTACGAAGCTGGCGGACGGAGTTTTTCAGCAAATCGACCTCAAAATCCTTTGAATCCCCGGCCACCTCGCAGGCGTTGTCCCGCACGTAGCCGCTAATCTCAATCGTGCTGCCGCCGTCAGCGCGCGCGCCGGCGCAGAGCGCCAGCAGCGAGGCGGTGATGAGGGGTACGGTTCTGGCTATCATTATCATTTTCCTCAGCGGCATATCGCCGTGGTGCGGGCCAGCGCCGTGCGGGAGCGCGAGCCGGCCAGCGCATAGCGGGCCTCACAGCGTCCGCCCGGGCCGCTGCCCCACCGCACCTCAACCTTATCCGCCGGCGCCATGCCGCTCAGATAGACTTCACCGTCGTCCGCCACGATGCTGTGGACGCTGCCGGCGGTGACCTGGGCGCCGAACGGCACCGGCCTGCCGTTGTGCAGCAGCTTCAGCACCATTTTGACGCCCACTCTGGCATTAAAATCGGCGCGCACAACGGCGCCATAAGTCGGCACGACGTTAACCACCGTATCGTCAAGATCGACGTTGTCCGCAAGCGTGGTGGTATCGAGAGCGACGCGGTTCTCCCGGTACTCCATGGCGTAGGGCAGCACGGCATATCCGCGCCCGTCGGTGCGCACCCCCGTCTGGTTTTCGACTTTAACGTCGCCCGCGCCGGGGGCCTTTACCAGTACCACGGTGTCGTTGAGCGGCTGGCTGAGAGTGACGCCATTGGCGTGAGCGAGAATACCGCCGCTGATACCGTAGTAGAGCTGTTTCGCCCCGTCGCCGCGGCTGTAGCCAACGTTGGCATTGCCGCTGCTGCCGCGGTAATTCAGCGATGCGTAGCCGGTTTCGCTGCGGCTGCCGGCGCCGCCCCGAGCGTAGCCGGTCTGCATGCTGTAGCTGAGGTTTCTCTCCTCAAGCAGCGTGCCGTACAGCCCGGCCAGCTGGGTCACCCGCCCGTGCAGATCGCGCGACATACTGTAGCTGGCGCTGGCCCGCCGCCAGGCCGGATGGCTGCTGGAGTTCAGCCAGTGGCTGAAGGGGATATTGAGATTGAAGGCCAGCAGGCTATCGCGCCCGCGCTGCCAGGCCGTTTTCGTCAGGCTGTAGCTGAGGGTCCAGCTGATATCCTCCACCACGCTGTTAAAACCGATCTGGAGCTGCTCATCTGCCCTGCCGGTTGACCAGTAGGTCTGATGGCTGCCGCTCAGGTAAAGGGTCGAGGCTGACCCCAGCTGCTGGTTGATGTTCACCTGGAGCCTGCCGCGCCTGCTGAAGCGAAGATTATAATCATCGGCGATCCGGCGCTCGCCCGGCAGCCCCTGTTCATCCTCCTCGCTCCGATGGCCGGACATCTGCCGCCACGCCGTGTCGGCCAGCGTATAGTAGCCGCGCGTGGAATAGCGGTAGCCCATAAGCTGGACGTTGGTGCCGGTGGCATTCAGCGATTTGCTGTAGAGAAGCCGCACGGACTGCCCCTGGTGCCGGCTGCCGTCCGCCAGCCGGGCCTGCGCCTGGGTAATATCCAGCGAGACCGCTCCCGCCTCACCCATATTTTTACCCGCCCCCAAATTAAAGGCGCGATAGCGGGAGGCGAACTGGCTGCCGCCGTACAGCGTCCAGCCGGAGGGCAGCCCGTGCAGAAAGGTCGCCTGCAGCAGCGTCGGCTGCTTCTGCCGGCCGCCGCCGCTGCGGTATTCTCCGGCAGTCAGCGCGTAGCGGGTGTGCCCCTCGCGCTGCAGGAGCGGGACCGAGGACCAGGGCACGGTGAAGGTCTGCGCTGTGCCGTCGGCCTCTTTGATAGCCACCTGCAGATCGCCGCCGTTGCCGGCGGCATACAGATCGTTAATCACAAACGGGCCCGGCGGCACCGTGCTCTGGTAAATTTCATAGCCATTTTGTTTGATAGTGACCTGCGCCGTGCCGCGCGCAATACCGCGAACTTCCGGCGCAAATCCCTTCTGACTGTCCGGCAGCATATTATCGTCGGTGGCCAGCTGTACGCCGCGAAAGTTGATGCCGTCAAAGATATCGCCGCTGGTGTAGCTGTCCCCGACGGTCAGCCGGGAGCGCAGCGGCGCAATATCGCGCTCCAGCCAGCTGTTAATATGCTGCCAGCGGCTCTGGCTGGCGGCGCCATCAGCGCGCATGTAGCGCCATGTCGTGTTATCCCGCAGCCGCCAGGCGCCGGCGTTAAAACCGCTCTGCACATTCAGGTAGGCCGTACTGCTGCTGCTGCCCCCGCTGCGCATGCTGCCACCGCTAAAGTTATAGTTCAGCAGGCCTGCCGTAATGCCCTGATCCCACTGCGAAGGGGGAATATAGCCGCGCGCGCGGTTGCCCATGGATGCCTGCGGCACAGTGAGGTAAAGACGCTGTTCGCCTACGTCAAGGCGGCTGGTCGCCTCGCGGATAATGTCGGTAAGATCCCGGCAGCGGTCGGCCTGCGGGGCTGCGGCGGGGGTATCCACCCCCATCGCGGCGAGCTGATTTAGCGTCAGGCAGGGCAGTAACCCCTGCGGGTTTTTGCCTTCGTGAAAAGTCACGTCGCGGGTGGCGATAAATTGATCGTTGAGATAAATATCGACCCGGTAGATCCCCGGCGGCAGCTCCTGCCCTTTTTCAAATCGCGAGAGGTCGGCCACGGCCGCCGGATCGTCTGCCAGAAAGCGCGGATTAAACCACAGCGCCGCCTCGACGAAGGTCGGCTGAACGGCAACGCAGAATGCCAGCGGCGCCCTGATCAACAGGTTAATCGCGCGAAAATAAATATGCGACAGTCCATATTTCCAATATGACATAGTCCCTCCGGCGTGAAATCACCCGGCGATAAGTTCTTATTGTTATATTCAGCGATATTGCGGGCCGATCCCGGCAATGGTTACAGTGAATGATGTAGCGGCGGCGTCAGAGCGCCATAATCATTGATCGTCTGCCAGGTAATCGTGTTACCGGCATCAGCCGGCAGGCTGACCGACGTCTCCCCCAGGGGGGGCACCAGCGCATGATCCAGCGCGCGGCTCCCGGCTTTTAATTCGGTAACGGTCAGATAATAGGGCGTAGGGTTAATGAGCATCAGGCGCGAACCGCGGCGACGAAAGGCTAATTTTTGCGCGGCCTGCTCCGGCGCCGGCGTCAGCTTTTCCGGGCGATAGAGGAGCTTTATGCGGCTGATGATCGCCAGCTGAAGCGTATTGCTGTTTAGTTTTCCCTTATCCATTGCCGGAATGGCTTTGACGTTCAGCCAGAACAGACTTTCGCGATCCTGCGGCAGCCGGTTGTCCGTCGCATTGACGATCCGCAGGGTATTCTCTTTTTTTCCCGCCATGGCAAACAGCGGCGGCGTAACAATAAAGCGCGGATCTTTTTTGCCGGCGCTATTTTCAACCCATGACTGAATAAGCCAGGTACCATTGTCTTTATTGCTGATAACCGCAAGCGGCACCTGCTTCTGATCCGCTGGAAAAATAACCCGCGTTGCGCCCAGCGCTACGCCGGCTTGTGCTGCGGCTGAAAAAAGCGTTATGCCCGCTATCAGCAGCCAGGATGGCATGACTCGCATGGCCCGTTTTATCTTTTTCACCTTACCTTACAGCCCTGTCGTTAAATCATATCCGTTAACGTCCGTGGGCCGTCCTGGCCCGGGTTGCGTCCTTGCGCATTGACGTCCTATTCGTACTGAACTTTAAACGTGGCATCCGCATTCGCCGTTCCCGCCGTCGCAACGCCGGTGGCGTAGTAGCGGGCCTGGAATGGCAAAACGTTGGGGCCGTTATTTAACGTGGTCGCCGCGCTATAGCTCTCGCCATCCAGCTTCAGCGCCGTACCGGTTCTGTCGAGGATCTGAATACCAACGTTAGTTGCCCCGCCCGCAGCTGAACTCTGTAGCGCCAGCACCGTCGTATTGGTGCTGTCAACGGCGGCGCCGCTGAAGGCGATGGACGCTTTGCTCACTAAGGTGGTATCGCAGTCGTCGAGCTGAATATTAAAGCCTACGGCAGTGCTGGTTGCGCCCGCCTCAGCGAGCTTTGCGGACCGCACCTGGCCAAGCTGAACCGTCTGATCCACGGAGCCGGCATCCACCGCACAGCCGGTGTTGACGACCTCGCCTCTGAAGTGAACCTTCCCGCCGTTTACCGACACAGGATCGGCCAGCGCCGTGCCGCAGGCCACCGATAAGGCGGTGGCAAAAACCAGGGATAATTTATTCACGATAGTGCTCCTGTTTTATACTGATATACTCACTTCCATTATGAAAGCCTGTTTTTAATGCAGAGTTCCTGTAACTTTATTCTGTTTACGCACCCCAGCTTTTTCATCAGGCTATTGCGATAAGAGTAGGTTGTTTTAGGTGACAAACACATTGACTCAGCAATTTCTTTATTTCCCTGGCCGCGCCGCATCATCCTTAACACCTGCTTCTCACGCTCACTTAATGTAAATCTGGTGCGATAGCGTTCAGCACCTCCTTTTACCCTAAAGAAATCACGTATTGCGGTAAGATCACTTTTTTTATTAAACACAACGATATTGTCAAATATTTCCGACTTATAATAGGCGAGATCATCAGAAGCAAATGCGACCAGTTGCTTTCCCTGAAAACTTTCGCGGTTATATTCATTCTCATCATAACAATCGAGATCGATAATGACGACGGCCTCTGTAGCGACCTGTTGGCCTAACAACTCCGTCAGGCCGAGCCTGAAATAGCGGTCATCGGTGATAATCGTAGTCACGTTTTTCATCATCAGACAAACTCTCTTAAACAGGGATGAAGCCCCGGCGGCAATTAATCCTCAGCGCGCCTGTTTTCCTCTGGTGCTGGCGCAGTAGAGCGATGGGGAATATTTACCGCACTGCTTCTGACACCCCATATGCTACGCCGCGGCAACTAAAC
>OJUX01000559.1_pt1 | contig 10227 bp, 10 predicted proteins | sample 1599971 | NCBI WGS metagenome assembly OJUX01 (sample SAMN04436859, study PRJEB24849) | human gut metagenome | biome: human gut; feature: NICU; material: stool | host: Homo sapiens | place: USA: Saint Louis, MO | collected 2011-09-23
AGATTTAGCCCCTGCAGGGAGTCATCCACCCGGCGCTGCTTTTTCTCATCGAACCCGGCGTCGTAGAGGGTGATGTTTTGCAGCACCGAAGCATTGAATAAAATGTCCTCCTGGCTCTGTAAAAAAAACAGGCCGTGCGCCTGGCGGGCGTTAATCGGCACGTCGTCAACGCGGATCTCGCCGCTGTCCGGCGCCATCAGGCCCGCCATAATGCGCAGCAGCGTGCTCTTTCCGGCCCCGGACTCGCCGACAATCGCGGTGCTCTGCCCGCGCGGCAGCGCCAGCGACAGGTCGTCCAGTACCCGTAAACCGGGTTCGTAGCTAAACGCGATATTGCGGTAATCCAGCCGACAGCCGAAGTGGACGGCCGGGGCAATCTCCCCGCGCCCGCTCTCATCATCTGACGTCAATGGAAAGAGATCTTTGGCCCGGGTATCGATCACGTGGATCTGATTCTTCTGCAGCACCGAGAAGAAGATTTTGGTGATGTAGCTGGTGAAGATCTGGCGGATAAAGCTGTAGGCAAAGAATTCGCCGAGGCTGATGCTTCCGTCTTTAAGCATTGGCAGGGCGAGAAGCATAAATAGCACCATTTCAATGCTGCCTATCATGCTGTAGAGGCTGTTTTTTACCTGCTCATAAATCTTCTGCTTCTGCTGCAGGCTGAACAGCGCCCACGTGTAGCGGGCGAAGACGCTTTTGCGCTGTCCGTCGAGGCCGGCGGATTTGATAGTGGAGAAGCCCTGCAGGGTTTCGAGGATATAGTCGTTCTGCTCGGCGCTTTTCACCTGCAGCTGCTGGGTAAAGTAGCGGTCGCGGTAGATAGCCCAGACGCTGACCAGCCCCATCAGCGTGACGCCAACGCCGGAGACCGCCGCCAGCAGCGGGCTGATATAGCACATCAGCCCCAGCGCGATGGCGCCGATAATCCAGTCGGTACGCAGGCCATTATCCAGCTCAATCTTGCGGGTGGCCGCCATCTGCCAGGCGGAAAAGCGGCTGAAGATCTCCCCGGGCGAGCGCTTGTCGATGAAGCGCAGCGGATTACTCAAAAGCCGTGAAAATCCGGCGGTGCTGTTAAGGATCGTAAAACGCTTTACGAACCGCTCGGTGACCACCCTCAGCCCCATCGCCAGCGTTGTGGAGACAACGAACGCCAGCAGAAACCAGAAGTAGGGAAAATCGCTGCTGCCGCCGGAGGCAAAAACCTGATTAATGGCGCTGCTGACCATGGTCGGCATGATGAACAGCGTCAGCGAGATGAGAAAGGCGCCGAACATCAGGCCGTAGATGCCGGGGAGCCTGGCGGTCTCCTTCAGGCTCATGCTTTCTGCGGCGCGCAGGCGCCTGTTTGTACGACGGGCGTTGAGCGTAGCTTCATCGAGGGTCGCCTCCTCGTCCAGCACCAGCGCGTAGCCGCTGATTTGCGCGCGAAGCGCATCCAGCGGCAGCAGCTGCTGGCCGAGGGCCGGATTCATCACGCAGACATAGCGTCCCTTGCGCCAGGCCAGCAGGACATAGTGGCTGGCGCCGTAGTGGAGAATAGCCGGCAGCGGCAGTGACTCCAGTTCGTTGAAGGCGAAGCTGACCGGATAGACCGGGATCTGCAGCTCTCCCAGGATGTCGCACAGCGTGGCCAGCGAGGTGCCGCGCTCTGAGGCAGGATAGCGCTCGCGCAGCGCCCGCAGCGGGGCGTCAACGCCCTGGGTTTCGGCCAGCATAGCAATACAGGCCAGCCCGCACTCGTTGGTTTCGCCCTGGAAGACCTGCGCCGGGATTCTCTTTTCCATAAGTCTGTTCTTCTAATCCATTTACTCATTAATGAAATACAAAGAATGTCCGTGCCACAGCAGCCAGTCTGCGGGATGGCGCCTCATCGCCGCCTCAATGATGAGCGGCATCCGGCGCTTGAGATCCCGCGCGGCGACGGGCTGCTCAAGGTAAATTTTCAGCCCGCCGTCGTAGTAGAGGTAGTAAAACACCACCTGCGCCGAGAGCATCCGCGCCGCGCGGATGATGCCGCTGTGTAAATGGGCCGGACGTTCAAACAGCCTGCAGGCCATTTTTGCGCTTACGTTTTCGCGCGCGCTGGCGGTGTAGTCCGGGGTAATATCAGGAAAAATCATGATATTGCGCCGGTGCTCTGCGGCCTCCATGATGGCCTCCGTCAGGTTGCCGGCTATGGCGGAGTTGTCGCCGTGGATCGAACAATAGTTCAGATTAATGCCGCCCATTGCCCGATCCCGCGCCTGGTAAACCTCGGCGCTGGCAGAAACCACGACCGTGGCCTGGTACGGCCAGACCATACTGCCGACGATCCCGGCCAGAATATCGGACACCATGTGCAGCGGCGCGAGGATCACCGGCGATCCGGCTTCGTGCAGCGGCTTCACCACCCGATCGAGCTGCCCGGCGCACTGCCTGAGCTCCGCAAGCAGGCGCGGGTTTTGCCCGTAGGTCGCAGCCAGATCCAGCAGCTCGCGGCGCTGAAATATCCACCCGGCGTTCAGCGGTGGCGCTTCGGGGCCCAGCAGACAGCGCTTATTCTCTTCGGCAACGCGCGCCAGATTGCGGCGACGGCGACCGGTCATGCCCAGCGCGCGCGTCAGGTGAGCCAGCCGAAAGCTGGTACGGTAGTCCATGTGCCGCAGCAGAAAGATCCGCGCCGCGGCTATCCGCTGACCGACCCACTCTCCCAAACCGACCAGCCTGTCAAATACGATCCTGCTGCTGCAGTAGAGCCATACCGCAAAGAAGCGCATTTACTTCTCCAGCGGCCTGTCGTGCTGCAGCAGCGATAGCAAGTTATCGGCAAAGGCCGGAAACTTGCGGTCCTGCAGGGCAATCCATTTTTTGTTGACGATAAAACTTGGCGTCGCACGAATGTCGTAATAGGCACTCACATCTGCCATATACTTTTCGAGATCTTTCGCCGCCTGCGTTGCGCTGGCGCGGTTGTAGTCCGCAACGTCAATACCTATTTTCTGCAGCCAGGCGTTACGAACGGCTTCACTGCCGATATCCAGTTTCTCATTCAGCACCGCCTCATACGCCTGCTGGCGATACTGCTCTTCAAGACCCATGACGGTTAAGGTGGCAAAGACGCTGCTGTAACGGGAGAGCCCGCTCCCCGGCAGGCTAAGGTGGAGGCGAACCAGACGGGTGCCTTCCGGCATGCGTGCGGCCAGCGCATTAACGTTAACCTCATGCAGCGCGCAGTAATGACAGCCGTAGGAGAAAAATTCGATGATGGTATTGGGTTCTTTGATTGGGCTGGCATCGAGCCGGCTCTGACTCAACTGAATCAGATCCCGATGCGAATCGTTATTTTCTGACTTGGTGGTCAGGGCATATTGGCTGCTGATGTAGACCGTGGTAATAACGGCTGAAATAGCAGCAACCAGTACGGTATAAAGTAAAACAATGAGCGACTTTTTTACCATGAGACTCAGATCCTTTGAGTGAAATGCTGGCGCAGAGCACCTTGGCCGGGTTCAGCTGAAAGAGCGAATCGTTTCTCTATTACGGCAGGCTGGTGTCAGACACCTGCCTGCCGGATATCAGAAAGCATCAGCGTAAATGAATACACCAACGCGATCGATTATCAGCCGCCGGAGCACTGATCCATCGTTGCCGGTTTGATGGTCTTCGTCTGTACACCGTGCTTATCGGTACAAGTCACGACTTCAGTACACACTAACGTATCGCCATAACGGCTGCCTTTCACGAATTCTGAAGTACACACGTCTTCACAGCCGCCAATCACTTTCATGGCTTCAATCGTGTTGATTTTTTTCATGACAAAATCCTTATGTTATATCAAATTAAGTAACACCCTATTATTAGCCCGCCGTCAGGCGAACCAATACCTCGCATAAGTATCAATCACCTATGCAAATCTTTTCACTGCCGAAAAAAAATTAACGACAACTGAAATAATGCATTCAAAGAAAACAGCAAATACGCTAATGAAATATTAGCCATGCGGCACAGTGAAAATATTTCACTCCCGGGATAGCGTCAGGAGAAGAGTTTGCTCAAGTTATCCATTACACAAAACATTCCATTACGACTATTCACTTGTCTTTATAGTATTAATTCCCTCTGTCTCTGCCCTGGAAGAGACAGAAAAGAATATCCAATGGTGCAGAGAGGGTATTCACGCACCATTGGATTTATTACACAACCTATTACAACATGTATTTACACCCGACTCTATCCTAAACCTTATTTAACCGGTGATAAACACATTCATAATCAAGGAAATTTCTTAGAATCATAAGATCTGAGTAACCATATATAATACCGTCTTTATTTATTGGCCGGCTAAAAGTAGATCTCCGCCATCCTGTCCAGGACCTGCCCCAGAAACAGCCCCGTTCAGGACGCGACGACAGGCTACCGTTTGGCGCCTACTTCTGCCGTTTCAGGTAAAATATCCAGAATGCGCACGTTGTAAACCATTGTTGCCCCGGGCGGAATATCTGGCGGCAGCCCCTTGTCGCCATAGGCCAGCGTCGGCGGCACCACCATTGTCAGGCTACCGTGGTTTTTCAGCTGCGAGAGCGCGGCCTGGAACAGCGGCGGATAGGCACTCAGGGGCTGCGATACGGAAGTTCCCTCAACGTCCATGTCCTTGACGACAGTACCATCCGTCAGGCTCTCTTTTACCACCACCACAACCTTATCAGTATCCTTAATCTCACCCTGCCCGACATAGTCGACGCGATAGTAAAAACCCGAAGGCGCCTTTTTGACCTTCGGCTGCTTGCTGAATTTAGCAATGTACTGCGCCCCCTGCTTCTCCATGCGCTCTTTCAGCGTTTTTTCCTGTTTGTTGAAGTTGACGTCCAGCTCGTACAGTGCGCGGGCAATTTTATCTGCCGGCAGCTTCAGGTGCCCGGTAAAGGCGTCGGCCACGCCGTTCAGCGCCTGATTTTTCCCGATACGTATGCCGTAAGTTTCACGCTCTTTCAGCATGGATAGCATATCGCTGCCAAGCGATGTACCGATGGCATAGTCGCGGATCTGTTCTGCCGTTTTCGGCTCTCCGGCTTCCAGGGTCGCAGCTTTCTGCTCCAGCGCCGCAAGCTGTTTTTGCAGCGCGTCGACTTTAGTCCGGCTCTCCGTTAGCGCGTTTTGCGCATCCTCGGCATCGCGCTCTTTTTCGCCGTGCCTGGCTTTCAGCTCAGTAAGCTCTTTCACCAGCGCCTCGGCCTGCTTTTGCTTTTCGGTCTGTTCGGCAGTCAGCGCTGCTATCTGTCTGGCCTGTTCCCCGCTCTTTTTCTCGCTTTCGGCCAGGGTCTGCTGTAGCTTCAGCGCGATCTGCTCCTGCCCGGTTTTGTCCGCCGTGAGGGTCGCAATTTGCCTGGTCAGCTCATCCGTTTTCTTCTGGTTTTCCGCCAGCGCCTGCTGCAGCTTTTTACCGTCCTGCTCCTGCTGCGCTTTGCCGCCAGTCAGGGCAGCGACCTGCTTCTGCAGCTCATCGGCCTTTTTCTGGCTCTCCGCCAGCGCCTGCTGCAGCTTCTTGCCGTCCTGCTCCCGCTGCGTTTTGTCAGCGGTCAGAACGGTGAGCTGCTGCTGCAGGTCGTCGGCCTTTTTCTGGCTTTCCGCCAGCGCCTGCTGCAGCTTCTTGCCGTCCTGCTCCCGCTGCGTTTTGTCGGCGTTCAGAACGGTGAGCTGCTTCTGCAACTCGTCGAATCGTTTCTGGCTCTCTGCCTGCATCTGACTGCGATCTTTGTCCTGAACAATGGAGATGGCATCGAGGCGGGCCTGCAGTGCGCTGACGCTCATTCGGCTCTCGGCAAGCGCAAGACTCAGACGCTGGCTCTCCTGACGCTCCTTCGCACCGGAAGATTCCAGCTGTTGCTGAAGCTGGGTGACTTGTTTACTTTTATCGAGCAGTTGCTTGCGGATGTCGTCATTCGCCGTAGCGCCGCTCTTAGCGTTTGCCAGAGAGGCTATTTGCTGTTCAAGCCCGGCGCTTTTGCTCTGACTTTCGGCCAGCGCTTTTTTCAACGCGGCGCGCTCATTGTCAAATGCTGTTTTCTGCCGCGCAAGCGCGGCACTCATTTCATTTACCGAGTCCTGAAGCTCTTTCAGCTGGCTGCGGTCGACCGCGGCGTCGGCGGCAGATCGTGAGGCCGGACGGCTGATCCGCAAACGACGCACCGGTTTTCTCTCTTCGGCATCAGGCAGAAGAGAGGGGGATGTCGTCGGTGGCGTAATCAGCAAAAGCGCCGGGACATCATTGGACTGGCGGGTAATGGCCTCTAGTGATTCTAACGTTTGCGCTTCGCTGGGCGATCCCCTGACAGGCGAAGGCATCAGCATCCCTACAAGAGGAAACGTCAGTATAAAAAAAAACCCGGTTTTAGTGTTGGCTTACTCATTTCACGCTTTCCCCGCGACGGATCAGGCCTTCCATTACCGCCCGTTGGATCTCTCCGCACATTTGGTTGGTCTTGTATTTGTACAAGGCATCCAGCGTATCTTTGGTTTGTGCGTTGATATCACCACGAACAGAGGTGTACACCGATGCATTACGCACCAGATTATCGAATGACGCTTTTTTGGCTGCGTAGACAGCCGGATTAATTTTTTGCAGTGAGGCAAGCTCACTTTGGCAGAGCCCAATACGCCCGCGTTCAGCAGACGAAGGGGCAGCAGGCTCTGCGGCGGGCGACGGGACCGGCGTCGGCGGCGTTGCTGCAACGCGTTTCTGCGGAGTCCTAAGCGTTGACGCAGCGGTGCCCGGCCTGGATTCTGACCATTTGAACTTATTCTGACACCCCGTCAGCAGAAAAATACAGCCTGTAAAAATTAGAAAAATGCCTACTGCTTTATGGTTTTGCACCCGCATATTCTGAACCTTTTTCACTCAACGACTCCCTTGTATTTCGTGCAAAGAAATCCCTTAACAGCTAAAGAATTTTCTGAGAAAAAAATCAGGCTTTAATTGCACGCGCGCAGATAGTGTGGTTATTATCCGCCAACGCATCTCTTCCGCGCAATATCCAATTGCTCTCATCGAAGGTCCAGCGCGGTAATTTAAGCATTACTTAAATCACAATTTTTAATTCACATATCCTGTTCCGGACAAAATACGATTAGAAGGTGACATTTTTACTGATGGAGAAAAGCTCGAAATCATTCATCGCCCCCAGCTTACGCATGGCATTACATTTATGAGTACTCACAGTTTTAATACTCCGGTGCTGGAGCGTCGCTATCTGGCCCAGGGTCAGGCCATTAAAAAGATAGCGCAGCACTTCATTCTCTCGCCGCGTCAACGTACTCAACTGCGCATTGGATACCTGTACGGCACTCTCTTTCAGGCAGTTGGCGATGAGCGGGCTGTGGATACTTCCCCCACTAAATATCTGTTTAAAAACCACTTTCATCTGTTTGAGCGGCTCAAAACGTGAAACAACACTGACGTTGAGCATTTCTGTCAGTTCGCGAAGGACTACGCCGGATTGGATGCGGGTGTAGACCACAATATGCAGCATGGGCAGAGATGCGCTGAGCGCAGATAACTGGCTAATGCCCTGCGAGACAACATCCTTACCTCCGCTAAGCTCGGTAATCAACAGGTCAATCTGATTTAAGAACAGCGGTTCGCCAATATTAGCCAGACTATTGCGCTGCAGCACAATTTCACTTTGCGGCGCGAGGGAATGAATAAAGTATGACAGTCCACTTAGGGTTAGTGAACAGCGGTCAACTAAAGCAATCCTTAACTTTTTATCCATAATATCATCCTCCTTAAATACCCGGCTTCAAAATGCCAGGCTGTTTCCTCGTTTAGCCATCCATCCGCCGTAAGTAAATAATTCACTGTCGCTATGGAATCCCAGCTTAAACATGGCATTGCGCTTATAGGTGCTGACTGTACGAATGTCGAGATGCATTATCGAAGCCGTACTGGTTACATTTTTTCCACTAAACAGATAATGCAGGACATCTAATTCACGGGCAGTTAAGTGCTTCACCACGGGCTCCGCCTGGGCAATGATCTCCTGAACTTTCGGACTGTATGCCCGCCCACCGGTCAGGACGGCGCGGGTACACTGCACCAGCGCAGAGAGCGGTTCGTACCTTAGCACCACACCGTTAACGCCTGATGAGACCAGCGCCTTAATGCCGCGGATATCGCTCAGCTCGGTACAGACAATCACCTGAGTGAGCGGCCAGGACTCATTGCAGCGGGAAACCAGACGCAGCCCATCCAGAACCGACTCATCGCAGCCATACAGCTCCATCATCAGCACCCGGGGATGATGGAGCAGCAGCAGCCCGTAGATATCAGATAGCCTGTTCGCCTGAAGCACACCACCGCGGATCCCGCACTCCTGTTCCAGCATCAGCCCCATGCCCAGCGCCGTCACCGGCGATGTCTCCATCAGCAGTGCGCACTCCCCCTTGATGATGGTAGAGAGGCGTGGCTCATCAGGCAGCAAAGGCTGATAATGAGGGGCGGATAATATCGCGGGCTGATTATTCATACTTATGCATCCTGCAGTTGATAACTAACTCCTGTCGCGTCCGTCAGCTGAAGCTTATGCGCTGTTCATGGCCTACTCACGGCGTGCCCTACACTGTTCTTTGTATCAGCCTGCCGCCACCCGGCAGCAGGCGTCATCCTTATAAGCATTATTGATAGGTAAAGTTGAACTGTACCTGGCTCTCAATCGTGCCCTGTGTAGCGCCCCCTTTTTCACTGTATAGCCGGGCGCGCATCGCAAACATGGCCGAACCATCATCTGAGACATCCACGGTCATCGTGCTGCCATTACCCTGGATCGCATCAGGGTTAGCATTCTGGGCCATCTGTATAGCGACATTCTTTGCGGAGCCCGTGTTGGCGTACAGGGTATTGGCATCTCCCGCTGGGGTGCCCTGGAATTTCGCCGTCAGCTTGCCGCCGGGTATTTTCGGACAGTTGATGACTTTGATATCAAATGTCTTCCAGGTATGCCCGCTGTTGGGACTTGCCAGACCACTGGTACTGACGTGTCCCATATCAACGGTCTGGCTTACCGAGTCAGGATCCACTTCGCAGGGAAAAGCGATAACGGTCCCTGTAATATTGAAGTCAGAGGTCGCCGCCATCGCCACGCTACTGAGTAACCCCGCAGAAAGCAGCATAACTGCGGCCTTCAGATAGTAATTCATGATGCCTCCCGATACCGCCAGGTTAACTGCTGGTCTCAGCCAGTAAATTCCACCGTCAGCAGGACAGTGGAGTTGATATTACCGGGCGTCGCGTTACCTTCTCTGCTGTGTGCTTTCGCTTTGAGATTGAGAACGCCGCCGCCGGAAAGGCTATTTGGCGCAACGTAGGTGCCGCCATTTTTCAGCACATTGTCGCCGCCCGCGTCGGTATTGGTCACCACGATCTGAACATTCTGCGCCGAGCCAGCATCGGTGCTGTTTTTGAAAAGCATGTTATCAACAGGATCGGTATCGCCGCTGAACGTCGCTTTATAACCCTTTGTTGTCGTCGGGCAATCGCTGAATTTGATGATGAATGCCTTTTCATTAGCGTCACTGCCCGCCGCCTGCAGGTCAGCCCCTTGCACCGTCCCGAGATCGACCGTGCTGCCGTTATTGCCGACCACGTCAGTGATACATTCAGATGCCACGACTTTGCCGATGATATTAATCTGCCTGTCGAGGGCGAAAGCGCTGTGGCTTAAACCTAAACCGGCCATAACCAGCAGTGCTATTGTTGATGTCTGCGTTGTTCCTTTCATATTTTTTCCTTGCTCTATTTCCACTCAAACGTTGCCGTTATCGCGCTGTCGATACTGCCAGCCGATACATCTTCACCAGATTTCATCTGATGGGCGCGAGCTCGCAGCGCAATTTTTGCCGCTTTAGAGGCGGCATCCACCGTCCAGCTTTCACTCTGATTATTTCCGAGGTTCTTACCACTCAGGGACTGCAGCTCAATATCGACGTTTCCCGCATCGCCTTTATTGGCATAAAATTTATCTGCAACCCCTTCAGGTGAGGGCGTGCCGGTAAACGTCACATTGACCGTCTCGGTTTGATCCGGGCAATTAACGACGTCAATTGTAAAATTCTTCCAGTCGGCGCCGCCGTACCCGCCGTGGGTAAAATCGGTGGTATAAAGGGTGCCGAGATCCACAGGTTTTGGCGTCAGGGATCTCTCGTTCCGACGCAACACTGATGGCGATAACCTGGAATTGACCGTTCAGG
>OJUX01000583.1_pt1 | contig 9818 bp, 18 predicted proteins | sample 1599971 | NCBI WGS metagenome assembly OJUX01 (sample SAMN04436859, study PRJEB24849) | human gut metagenome | biome: human gut; feature: NICU; material: stool | host: Homo sapiens | place: USA: Saint Louis, MO | collected 2011-09-23
GTAGGCAGTTCGCTCCAAGCTGGACTGTATGCACGAACCCCCCGTTCAGTCCGACTGCTGCGCCTTATCCGGTAACTATCGTCTTGAGTCCAACCCGGTAAGACATGCAAAAGCGCCACTGGCAGCAGCCACTGGTAACTGATTTAGAGGAGATAGTCTTGAAGTTATGCGCCGGTTAAGGCTAAACTAAACGAACTGTTTTGGTGACTGCGCTCCTCTAACTAGCCAGTTACCTCGGTTCAAAGAGTTGCTGCTCTGAGAACCTTCGAGAAAACCGCCTTGCTGGGCGGTTTTTTCGTTTTCAGAGCAAGAGATTACGCGCAGAAAAAAATGATCTCAAGAAGATCCTTTCTTTGCTGGATCGATGCCCATAGGATTTATGATGTTCCCTGCAATGAATCCAGTACCGGAATCCATTTCTCGGCGGCAGAAAAGTCCCCCTGCGTTACAAAATGATTATGATTAGCAAGTGCAACTTTCTCCCTGATTTGATCAATCAATACCCGATGCTTGTTCAAAATGATTGCAACGATGTCACATCGGCATTGTGTCGCAATGTCCATTCCAAAATGTCTAATGAGGACAGGACTTACATCATTGTTCAAATAGCTCTGAGCACTATCATCAGTATCCATTTCAGAGGATTGTGATAAGGCATATTGATATTCAATCGGATAAAAACCAGAGTATTTCTCCAGCATTCTGGCTGTGTCATTACCTTGTCTTGCAGCATCAATTTCTTCCATAAAAAATTGATAAATTCCAATCTCGCTTACGAGTCGTTTTTCAACCTGGGTAACAAGCCCATTAATTATAGGATTCATGTCATCCGGCTTACGTGGCAGGAGAAAAAGAAGCCCTCCAACAACAAAAGTATCAGGAGTTTCCTCTTTTACTTTTTTCTTCAAAAATCCAAACATAATTTCTCCTAGAGTTAGCCATAACATATCAATGTTGAACAACTAAGTCCCTACTATAAACGAAAAACAAAATTGACACAAAAAATTAAAATGATACGATATTGAATATCGTAAAATGGCATTTAAGGTGGATTATGAAAGCAAAAATTTCTGGCATTAACGGAACAAGTAACATTATTTCTTCCCAAGCCAAATTACGCGTTCAGGCGGGAATGATTGATACTGCTGTCATCGCTAGGGTCGAGGGGGGATATGTCATTAAATTTGAAGGCGATAACTCAGATTGGAAAGGTGAAAGCTTACTCCTTAGCAGTGCCAGGGATCCCTATGTCCCCCGTCTTTTCAAAAGCATAGACGGGGCGGTTTCTGAGGCAGAGAGGACCGGAGTTAAAGGAATAGCTTTAGATTTAACATAACGTCTTCTTACGCGCACCGCGAAAACGGCCTCAGGGCGTTTCTGGTGGTTAACGGGCAAAAGGTGGTGGCAAGTACACCGAAAACCGCCAGAAACGCGCCTGATTTATTTTACGCATATGCATGGCTATTCACACCACCGCATAGCCGGTGATTTCGGTCGAGAAAAGGGCCCCGGACGTTAAAAGCATAAAAGAACGGGCCATCCAGGCCCGTCAAATGAGGACAACTCTGTAAAAGGACCGTCGCACCTGGTGCGGTGCCGGCGACAAGAAAAAGATAGTTCATATCAGCCCCTCACCGGAGAAAAATATTTCCTGGCCACCTCAACCGCCACACGCTGTGTTCCCGTTAACTCGCGCAGATAACGCAGGAACATCCTGTTTTCCTCTGCATGCGCCTCCTCACTGCCCTGTGCGTGGTATTCCACTATCGCGTTCACCACGGACTCACCGACCTGCATCGTCTGACCTCATCTGCACTTTCATCACACCGTTTCAGATCCCGCCTCCTCGCCATGATGTGAAACGGTGACCGGGCAGGCAAATTTTTTGTCTGTCCGGTCACCGTTGGCGGGGTCCGGGGCGGTCAGTCCCGGTGTTTTTTATTCCGCCAAATCAGCACCTGCGACCCCCGCTATGTACGACGCATAAATGCGCCTGTACATAGCGGGTGTCGCTATTGAGCGGAGTCAGGCGCAACATTTAAAAAACAACATTCACACGCACGAAAAACCTGGCTAGTATTTAGTCAAACCATGAGGAGGCGCACTCTGACGCGCACCTGCCTACCGGCAGCAGGTAAAACAGCCGGGTCCCTCCGGGGATACTGTACCGGGCAGCCCAATCCGAGAATCCTGAGAAAACAGCTAAAATCTGCGAGACCGGCAATCAGGTCAGGCCATTCCCTGGCTTAAGGGACGTTATCAGCCGCGAGCAGTCCGGGCTTAACCACGTTACGGTTTAAACGAGGGCGATCGGCGCAGGCCGCAGTGGATTTCCACTGATGTTCTTACACACCGGAGTACAGATGGAATTTGATACCGCCGCCGAACTGGCCGCCCTGCAGGCGCAGACCCGCCGTATCCGCCAGGTCCGCTACCGTCCCTCCCGCCTTGACCGCTATACCGGCGAACTGCTGAGCCTGTACCAGGCCGGGGCCAGTGCAGCGGAGCTGCAACGCTGGCTCCGGGCCCGGCGAATCAAGGTCGTGCTCTCAACCGTCACCCGCTGGCTGGAAAAAAATGGCTAAATTCGCCAGCGCTGCCCGCCAGGCGGCTGGCGTGATAAAACCACTCCAGGGAAATATTCTGCGCTCTGTCGGCACAGTCCGGAATTACGAGCAGGGACTGACCCGCGTCGCAGAGTGGATGAAAGAGAACCGGCTCAACCACGGTGATTTACGCACACTGACACCGGCGCAGGCCATCACCTACCTGGAGCAGCGCGGGGAGCAGGTCGGCCAGAAAACGCTCGATATGGAACGCCAGGCCATCCAGGCCATGATGATCCACGTGACGCAGACCCTCCCTGCCGGCGAACACCTGCCGGTGGTGAAATCGGAGCAGGCACAGATCCTGAGCAGCCGGGCCTACAGCCCGGACCAGGTAGCCCTGATTGCCGCAGCACAACAGCCCGCCAACGCTCTGGCCACCGCGATTGCTCTGGCCGCCGGATTACGCGCCCATGAACTGCTGACCCTCGCGCCCCGCCAGGAGCGAGCAGCGGATCCCCGTCCGGCAGCGGACAGTAAATTTGCCGGTCGGGAGGGTGTGATTTACACCGTTCAGGGCAAAGGCGGCCTGGTCAGGGAAGTTCTGCTGCCGTCACGCCTGGCTGAACGTCTCGAGCATGTCAGGCTGGCCAGCCCGGTCCGGGTGACCGATCGCGGCGTGTTTTACCAGAGTCAGTACGCCATTGGCGGAGGCCAGCGCTGGTCAAACGCCTTCAGTGCCGCCTCCATGCGTACCCTGGGCTGGTCACGGGGGGCACACGGCGTGCGTCACAGCTACGCCCAGCAACGGATGCAGGAGCTGCAAAAACTCGGTCTGGTTCGTGATATGGCCCTGCGCACCGTCAGCCAGGAAATGGGCCATTTTCGTCCGGAAATCACGGAGACATACCTGCGATGACAAGAACGTTTATTTTATTGTGTACCGGTGTTTTCGCCATCGCGTACGCCCTGTATGAGCTGAAACATATGGGCGTTTACTATCCGGATGCCAGTAATCCGCAGCTGTTCACTGGCTGGAAGGCGGTCACCGAACTCGGTCCCGCAATCCTGGCTACGGGGATCGCAGCCACAGCGTTCTCGCTGTGGCTGTTCATTTTGTTTTTCAGAGGCTCAGAGTCCCGCCGGATACAGCGCGAGATAAGCGGATATCAGCAGGCACTGAGGGAGGCAGAAGAGGCTCACAGAGCCAGACAAAATACCCTTATTCAGAATCACAACCTGGAGACAGCGGCCCTGCGAAGCCACTACATTGGTGCTGAGGATGTACTGCGGGAAGCGTTTGCGCAAAAAGAAAGCCTCTTGCTTCAGGCGGTGCAGAATGCCCGGAAAGAAGCCAGAAAGGAGCTGGAAGAACAGAGGGAGGCACTGAATCAGCGCGAATCCATCCTGCAGAAAAAGGAGCTGGCGCTGGAAACAACCCTGGAGAAGGCCCGGAAATATGTGGCCGGGGAGCGGCATAACACCGAGCTGGCCCGTCTGGAAGCAGAGAAAGCAGAGGAAAGACGGAGAAATGCCTGCGCGACGGCGGAACGGCGCAGACGGAAACTGGAAAAACTCCAGGCCACTGGCGGAACAGCAGGGCAAAAACACTGAGGCATTTCAGGACTGCCAGAAACGCCACCAGGCACGGGGCCGGGTCGTGTTCTGCCGCTTCTCTTCCCGGTTCTCCAGCAACAACATCGCCTGTTTCAGGCTGTCGATATGTGAATCTCTGGAGGCAAGGAGGGTGTTCAGGTGTTCAATTTCCTGTTTCAGAATGTAAATGACCTGTTCATTACGGTCAGAAGTGACTGTGTCACGCTGTCCACTGACCTGTTCTTTCTCCTGTTCAACGGATACGGGCGCAAAGGCACCAAACACCCGCAAAAGCTCTGAAGTATCGAGCATTTTCGCATTCCGTTCACCCCGACAGGTGGACAGTTCACCGGCTTTAATTAACCTGTGCAGGGTTGTCCTGCTCTTACCCGTCAGGCGTGCAGCCTCACTGATCGACACGTTCGCCATCAGTCACCCTCCTGTAGTGCATCCAGTCTGAGGGTCAGTGTACGGAAAAGATGCTCCGCATCATCGTGGAGTTTCTCACAAAGGTCAGCCTCCGCATCGAGATCAAGCTCGTTAAGCTTCTCCAGCAGGAGCAGAGACTGATTCTGGATGAATTTAGCCATGTTCAGCGCTGTTTTCTGTTGTTTAGTCATAGAGGCCTCAGAGCGTCAGTGCTCAGTGTAGGGATGTTCTCTTTTCCGCTTCCTCGCTCACTCAGTCGCTATGCTCCTGCCGTTCGGCTGCGGCGAGCGGCAGGAGCATGCGTATAAAAGCTCGAGAAAACCGAGCGGTCGCGTAACGGGGAAAAGGAAAGGCCGCAAGGCGGCCCTTTTTTCCATAGGCTCCGCCCCCCTGACAAGCATCACAGAATCTGACGCTCAAATCAGTGGTGGCGAAACCCGACAGGACTATAAAGATACCAGGAGTTTCCCCCTGATGGCTCCCTCGTGCGCTCTCCTGTTCCTGCCTTTCGGTTTGCCGGTGTCATTCCGCTGTTATGGCCGCGTTTATCTCATTCCACGCCTGACACTCAGTTCCGGGTAGGCAGTTCGCTCCAAGCTGGACTGTATGCACGAACCCCCCGTTCAGTCCGACTGCTGCGCCTTGATCCGGTAACTATCAACTTGAGTCCAACCCGGAAAGACACGACAAAGCGCCACTGGCAGCAGCCACTGGTAAACAGGATGTGCGAGAGATGTATTTAGAGTTCTTGAAGTGAAGACCTAACTGAGGCTACACTGGAAGGACGGATTTGGTGACACGTCTCGCACAAGACTGTTACCACGGTTCAGAAACTTGCCGGTTAATGAACCTTCGAAAAACCACCTTGCCGGGTGGTTTTTTCGTTTACAGAGCAAGAGATTACGCGCAGAAAAAAAGGATCTCAAGAAGATCCTTTTCAGAACGACGAATACCATCATTTCATCGACAGCAGTTCTTCATCATCCACGAGCAAACAACACAATCAATCGATATGGTTGTTTACCCCAGGGAAAGCACCATTGACTCCATTAATAACGCTGGAATTTCTCAGGTGAAGCTGAAAAGCTTTATCGGTCATCTTTGCCGTCGCAGAACAATCTACACACCATCGACGTAGCCAGTACTGAGCCAGTGACTTTCTGACTTCAATCACTTTCACACCGTCAGTCATTTGCATGTCACTCTCAATAGCTTTCTTATGCTGAATCCTAGGATGAACGACCAACTCCAAAGAAATATATGTGTTCCAATCATCGTCAAACTCTCTCAAACATTCCGCAGGAGCAGCCCCATCCTCACCCAGAATCTCAAGAATTCGCCCAACAACGAGATCTAAAAACCGATTTCGCCCGAGATCATAGCAACGAACGTATGTTTTAAGATCATTATGAAACATTGAATGGGGAACGATTTTCTTCTCTGATGTTCCTGAAGTCATTGAGCAATAAGCTATTTTAAGAACATTCATATTTAGAATCGCCCGAGTAATCCCCGTTATATCCTTCGGGTTTATTTCAGCCAAGCGAGGGATAGTTTCAATCAGTGGGGACCCCGCACCTAAAGACTTCGACTCATCTAGATCCGTAAGCTTTGAAAAGATGAGTTCCTCGGAGGTTTCGTAAACTGGCTTAAATTTATCAAGATCAGCAACATATCTCTTAACCCTATGATCTAAATATAAATTCTCATCACTCTGTTCTTTATATCTTTTAATGTCACGACTGGCCGCAGCTCCCTTAATCCCAAATTTATCCATTAAGTCTATGCGGGATAACCATCCTCGCATCATCAAAAGCCATTCTATATACCATAGTCTCTCTTCTATAAAGCTCTGATTTCTAATGCTTTTCATAAGATAACAATCCTAGAAATTATTGTACCGATCAAAAGTTGAACTAATCTTGAAGATCACTTATCATTAAGATAACAGTAGCATACTTCACGATAGGAGAAGGATGAAAATGGCAACAAACAAACCATATGGCGATGGCCATCGCATTGGCGCAGTAAAGCAACGTTCTCAATTCCAGACCCCCACAGGGTTATGGGCAAAGCGAGATTCAAAAACAGGGAGGATTATGGATGTGAAACAGGATGGAACCCCATTCAAAGGGGTAAGGAAGGAAAAGTGATTGGGTTAGCCTGTACCACCAGAACTAACCCTAACAAACCGTACGCAAAAGCGGCGCTTGAGTACCACCTCAAGTGCTTTTATAAGCCAGCCACTAGATTTGTTGAGTGCTACAGTACAATTCTGAGCGCAAAAATCAACATTCAAGTGGCGAAATTTGGGAAATGCGACATGCAGACAGACGAGTCTCAGGCATACATTTTTCGCCCTTACATAACGGTAAAGGGTAAACGGATCACCCGTCCTAACGGGGGAATGTTCAAGATCCCGATTAATCGGGAAAAGAAAAAATAGCAATCTTCGCAGCCGTCAGGCTGCGACCCAATACGTTTATGCAAGGAAAACAGAATGGCACTCTATAAAAACGGCAATGCTTTACAACACAGCAATCATCAGGCTTTTGATGCTGAATTAGGGCCTGGTACCCAAGCCCCTAATCCTGGAATCTACCGGTGCGTTAACTGTGGAGATGAAATCGGGATAGCTAAAGGGCATACCTTACCTCCACAAAACCATCACCAACATTCAAACGGGCTTCCAATCAAATGGAAATTGCTCGTCTGTGCTATCCAGAAGTGATGTTTGAACAAAAAGCCCTGCGGGGCTTTTTTTACGCCTTCTGCCGGTAACTATTTACCATAACCCCCTAATTATCAGCATCGAGACAGACTATCGTCCAAACCTGTCAGTAAATCGTTGGTTACTGACCCTTCGGCTCATTTTGCTATTGCAATTAGGGCACAAATGCTGCTTTTTGCCTTCAATAGTCCAGGTGTAATATTTTTTCTTAAAACCTGTACCACAAACATCACAGCGACTTGGTTTAAAAATCGCACCAAGAACAATAAGTACAACAAAACCACCAATAACCCATTCCATAAAATCCCTCTCAATGAAAAAGCCCGCTATGCGGGCTTCAGTCGTAAACTTCGCGTCGGTGGCCGATTGTAGCCGCAAGGATGACCAGCTCATCATCTAGGATTTCACACAGAATACGATAATCGCCTACCCGATAACGCCAGAATTCACCTAACTCACCTTTGAGCGGTTTCCCTGACTGACGGGGATCTTCTGCAACAGCAATGCGTAAGTCCATAAAATCCAAAATTCGTCGTGCAGTCTGCTTGTCCATCTTACGTAACGATTTTAACGCCCGTTCGGAATAGTTAATCGTCCAGACCAAGTGACTTCCTCACGGCTTCAGACGAATGCACAGCCTCATCACCACGCCGAACGCGTGCGGCAGTTTCTGCTGAAAGATAGTAATCTTCCAGATCTTCCAAGTGTGCAAGTATCGCTTCCCGCGCATAGAACGTCTTTGTTCTGCCGGTTTTTTTCGCCAGTAAATCAAGACGAGACTCAATTTCAGCAGACAGCCGGATAGCCAACATGCAGACCTCCTGATCTCAAAATGCTATACATGTATATCAAGTATAAAACAGTTAGATCGAAAGGCAAAAAAATAATCTGCACAGAGTTGAGAAATGCACCATAAGACCACAATAATTAAGTGGGTAAATGTCCTTCAAACTTATACGGAAACGACATAATGGCATGGTATATCGATAGCAAAAACGTCAAAGAAAACAAAGTTGAAACCGCAAATGAAAAATATAAAAAAATCTGGAAACCAGGGGAAAAACCATCTTTTGCAGGAATCTATCGCTGTCAGTCATGTGGATATGAAGATTTAATCAACCGCCAGTGCACCAAGCTCCCACCATGCAGCAATTGCGAGGAAAAAGGGCATAAAAACAACACATGGAAACTGCTGGTAAGAGCGGTTGATGCGGAATAGTCAAACCGGATTGAACATAACACCTTAATTGTACGCACCGCTAAAACGGCCTCAGGACGTTTCTGACGGGAAACCGGTAAAACAGGCAACAAACCACCCGAAAACCCGCCAGAAACGCGCAGGCTCTGTTTTTACGGCATGCATGAGTATGCGCGCAAGTGCATAGCGCGGAAATTCACGCCATTCAGCCAGGGTAAGTCCTGTTTCCGGCGTTCTTCTGATCCGAAAACGGTGAACGGGGACGCAATTTATTGCGTGGCCGTGAGGCGTTGCCGGCGCAGCCGGAAAACCGGTTTTCAGCACGTTCAGGAATCGGGTTCGTCGACGGCCGGCAATCACGTTATGGCAAGTCGCCGGACGACTCACCACACGATTCACCGGCGATTCGAATCGTGAATTGAATCAAGAGTCACCATGAACAAAAAACGCCCAAATTGATGAATTGAATCAAGAGTCGATTCATCATAACAACATGATAATAAAGCGTGATTCACATATGAATCGTGGGCAATTCGTAAACGATTCGCCATAGAGTCGTCCACGACTTGGATCTGCACTTTGTAACACATCACTGCACATTAATTTTTCATTAACCAATTGTTTTAAATAAGGAATATGCAAAATTTTAATTTTGCGTAGTGTGTGGGTATTTTTAGTCGTGAGGAGCGTTCAGAGATCTGGCGATTTTTGGGAAGGTTCAGGAACTCCCTGGGATGGCCGGAGAGGAAAACTCAAGCATGGCAGGATCAGGATTTTTTCCAGAATTTCCACCATGGCGCCGGAGATTCAGTTAATTTTGCCTGGTGATTTTCAAGAAGGAGCATGGCCTGTTTCAGGCTGTCAATGTGCGAATCCTTGGACAAAAGTAAGGTGTTCAGGTGTTCAATCTCCTGTTTCAGATGACGAATCACCTGTTCACTCTGGTCAGCAGAGGCTGTATCACGCTGTTCAGAGACCTGTCCAGAATGGTGTTCACCCTTCGGTTGTTCAAAGGGACCAAAGACACGTAAAAGCTCTGAAGTATCTACCATTTTTGCATTGCGTTCACCGCTACAGGTGGACAGGTCACCTGCTTTAATTAACCTGTGCAGTGTCGTTCTACTCTTACCCGTCAGTCGGGCAGCCTCACTAATAGACACTCTGGCCATCAGTTACCATCCTGTAATGCATCCAGTCTCGAGGACAGTGTACGGAAAAGATGCTCCGCATCATCGTGGAGTTTCTCACAAAGGTCGGCTTCGACATCGAGATCAAGCTCGTTAAGCTTCTCCAGCAGGAGCAGAGACTGATTCTGGAT
>OJUX01000588.1_pt1 | contig 9752 bp, 7 predicted proteins | sample 1599971 | NCBI WGS metagenome assembly OJUX01 (sample SAMN04436859, study PRJEB24849) | human gut metagenome | biome: human gut; feature: NICU; material: stool | host: Homo sapiens | place: USA: Saint Louis, MO | collected 2011-09-23
GGATATTGTGAAAGCGCTCGTGCAGCAGCCAGACGATGATGCCGCAGATCACGGCGCCGAGAATGCCGGTAACAATGGACTGGATCCCGAGCACGAACTGAATATTGTTGGCCTTCAGCACCGCCGGATCGGTAGTCGGCAGAATGCCTTTTGCGGTCAGCCAGAAGTTGACCGCCAGGTTCATCACCGCAAAGCCGACAAAACCGGCAAACGCCGCCACGCCCTTGTTTTCACGCGCCAGCCCCAGCGGAATGGCGATACAGAACATGACCGGCAGGAAGCTGAAGGCGAAGGAGCCGACTTTTCCCATCCACACGAAGATGGCCTGCAGGAAGGGCACGTCCAGCCACGGTAGGAGCGTGGTGACGTCGTGGCTGCTCAGGGAGCTGCCGATCCCCAGCATGATGCCGCAGAAAGAGAGCAGGGCCACCGGCAGCATAAAGGTTTTACCCAGCTGCTGGAAAAACTCCCATAGCGTAATTTTTGGTGCTGCTTTCGCCGTCATTGAGCGACTCCTTAACTATTTAAATCATCAATGGGGCAGGAAGATAAAACGTTTTACCTAATTTTAGTGCGATTAAAATCACATAACTCAGCGATAATAACGTTTATAAATATTCACTATTGATAAAACGTTTTATCCCCAGGCAAGGAGCAGGTCAGGATCCATGGCGGGCGTCAAAAAAATCACCATTAACGATGTAGCCCACGCGGCGGGCGTCTCAGTCTCTACCGTCTCGCTGGTGCTGAGCGGTAAAGGGCGCATCTCCAGCGCGACCGGCGAGCGCGTCAATCAGGCGATCGAGCAGCTCGGCTTCGTGCGCAACCGCCAGGCCGCCTCCCTGCGCGGCGGCCAGACCGGCGTTATCGGGCTCATCGTCGCCGACCTTAGCGCGCCGTTTTACGCCGAGCTGGCCGCCGGGACCATCGCCGCGCTGGAGGCGCAGGGAAAAATGGTCTTTCTCACCCAGGGCGGCAGGCAGGGGGAATTCATGGCCGAGCGCTTCGACACCCTGATGGCCCAGGGCGTTGACGGCGTGGCGATCGCCGGAGCGGTCGATCGCGCGATCGCGCTCAGGCAGAAGGCCGAAGAGGCCGGCGTGCCGCTGGTATTCGCCTCCCGAGCTAGCTATCTGGAGGATGTCGACCTGATCCGCCCGGACAACACCCGCGCCGCGCAGGCGGTCACCGAACACTTGATCCGCCAGGGGCACCAGCGCATCGCCTGGCTCGGCGGACGCAGCGCCTCCCTGGCGCGGGCGGAGCGCGTCGGCGGCTACTGCGCCACGCTGCTGAAGTACGGCCTGCCGTTTCACAGCGATTGGGGCGTGGAGGGCGATACCGGCCACCGGCAGGCCGCCGAAGCGCTGTCAGCGCTGCTTCGCCAGCACCAGACCATCACGGCGGTGGTCTGCTACAACAGCGCGGTGGCGATGGGCGCCTGGCTTGAGCTGATGCGCTCCGGCTGGGAGTGCGGCGACGGCGGCGCCGGGAACTACTACGAGAAGCGCATGGCGCTGGCGGCCTTTGCCGACGTACCGGAGAGCGACCTGCTGGATGCCCCGGTGACCTGGGCCATTACTCCGGCGCGGGAGATAGGCCAGCAGGTGGCGGAAAAAGTGCTGCAGCGCATCGGCGACGGCGCGGGCGCGGTGCATAACCAGGTGATGCTGCCGAGGCTGGTGGTGGCGGGGTGAATAAAATGACGACGGTGAATAAAGAAGTGAATCAACTTTCAGGACTATAATCATAATTGAAGTGAATGGATAATGGTTTTCCTTTTATTAAATCAATTATTCTAATTCCCTGCCAGGGAGGGGAGGGGAAGTTAAAATAAATCGCTAACCTCATTATTAATGATTTTCGTCATTAAGTCTCACTCGCCAGACTTGATTTTACTAGTTTCTGTCAATTTCTTTAAATAATCAATAATTGATTAAAATCAATACCTACTTAATTCATCATTAATCACTGAAAAATACTGCATCCACGATGCAAGTGGTTAGTTTTTAGTCCATGGGTAGCTGTTAAATCCAGGTAGCCAGGATCTTTATCTTTTTTATTTATCCAGAATAAATGACCTAAGAATTTTCTTGTACCAAGATTTTGATCTGAATATATGGTTTATGCTGGTTTAATGATCTAATGTGACATCTCTACGCGTTAGCGTAAAAAACACGCACAGATATAACACAGGGATAATTCATATGTCTGACAGCTTCCAGTCTGAGGTGCCCAAGGCACGCATCAACCTTAAACTTGACCTGCATACGGGCGGGGCAAGCAAAAAAACGGAATTACCGCTCAAACTGCTGGTAACCGGCGACTTCAGTAACGGGCAGGAGCACGCGCCGCTCTCGGAGAGAGAGAAGGTAAATATAAATAAAAACAACTTTGATGCAGTGCTTTCAGATTATTCTCCGCAGGTTAATCTCACCGTGGAAAATACGCTGGCCGGCGACGGCCGGGAAGAGAATATCCGCCTGACCTTCCGCAATATGAAGGATTTCACCCCCGAGCAGGTGGCGCGCCAGATCCCCCAGCTTAAGGCGATGCTCGCCATGCGCAACCTCCTGCGCGACCTCAAGGCCAACCTGCTGGATAACCAGACTTTCCGCAAGGAGCTGGAAAAAATCCTCCTTGACCCGGCGCTGAGCGCCGAGCTGCGCAGCGAACTCTCCGCCCTGGCTCCCAAACAGGCCTGATTTAACGGATTCATTAAGGAATGCTCATGTCTGTACAAACTGAAAATACCACCGGCGGCGAAAGCGTGCTGCTGGAGCGCCCGGCGGGCGGCGTGTACGCCTCCCTGTTTGAAAAAATCAATCTCCATCCGGTCTCCGAGCTGAGCGCGCTGGATATCTGGCAGGATCCGCAGGCGATGTCCGACGCCACCGCCGACGAGCGCCTCACCGCCGGGATGCAGGTGTTTCTGAAGTGCCTGACCAAGGCCGGCTCCAGGGTGGAGAAGCTCGACAAGACCCTGATTGACCACCACATCGCCGAACTGGACTGGCAGATTAGCCGCCAGCTGGACGCGGTGATGCACAGCGACGAATTTCAGGCGGTGGAGAGCCTGTGGCGCGGGGTGAAATCGCTGGTGGACAAGACCGACTTCCGCCAGAACGTGCGCATTGAGCTGCTGGATCTCTCCAAAGAAGATTTACGCCGCGACTTCGAGGACGCCCCGGAAATCATTCAGTCCGGATTATACAGGCACACGTATATTGATGAGTACGACACTCCCGGCGGCGAGCCGATTGCCGCGCTGATTTCCTCCTATGAGTTTGACGCCTCGGCCCAGGACGTGGCGCTGATGCGCAACATCTCGAAAGTCTCTGCCGCCGCGCACATGCCGTTTATCGGCTCGGCGGGCCCGGCATTCTTCCTGAAAGAGAGTATGGAGGAAGTCGCCGCCATCAAGGATATCGGCAACTACTTCGACCGCGCCGAGTACATCAAGTGGAAGTCGTTCCGCGACACCGACGACTCGCGCTACCTCGGCCTGGTGATGCCCCGGGTGCTGGGCCGTCTGCCGTACGGGCCGGACACCGTGCCGGTGCGCAGCTTCAACTACATCGAGGAGGTGAAGGGCCCGGACCACGACAAGTACCTGTGGACCAACGCCTCCTTTGCCTTCGCCGCCAACATGGTGAAGAGCTTCATCCACAACGGCTGGTGCGTGCAAATTCGCGGCCCGCAGTCCGGCGGCGCGGTGCAGGACCTGCCCATTCACCTCTACGACCTCGGGACCGGCAACCAGGTGAAAATTCCTTCAGAGGTGATGATCCCCGAGACCCGCGAATTTGAGTTTGCGAATCTGGGCTTTATTCCGCTCTCCTACTACAAAAACCGCGACTACGCCTGCTTCTTCTCGGCCAACTCGGCCCAGAAGCCGGTGCTGTACGACACCCCGGAGGCGACGGCCAACAGCCGCATCAACGCCCGGCTGCCGTACATCTTCCTGCTGTCGCGCATCGCCCACTACCTGAAGATTATCCAGCGCGAAAACATCGGCTCCACCAAGGACCGCCGGCTGCTGGAGCTGGAGCTGAACACTTGGGTGCGGAGCCTGGTGACCGAGATGACCGACCCGGGCGACGAACTGCAGGCCTCGCACCCGCTGCGCGACGCGAAGGTGGTGGTGGAAGACATCGAGGACAACCCGGGCTTCTTCCGCGTGAAGCTGTACGCCATTCCGCATTTCCAGGTGGAGGGGATGGACGTGAACCTGTCGCTGGTCTCCCGGATGCCGAAGGCGAAAGCGTAATAACGGGGCAGGATGCTGATGAAAATCTATCGCCCGCTATGGGAAGACGGGGCCTTTCTGGCGCCGCAGCAGTTCCAGCAGCAGGCCCGGTGGGACGCCCACGTTGCCGGCAGCGTGGCCCGCATGGGGCTGGCGCATCCGTGGGGCGTCGTTGCCGCCGAGTTTGACGACGCCGCGCTGGCGCTCTCCCGCCTTAACGCCACGCGCATTATCGCCCGCTTTCAGGACGGGACGCTGGTGGATACTGAGCTTGCCGATAACCTGCCGCCGGTGTGCGACCTCTCCGCCGCGGGCGGCAGCGATGCCGTTGATATTCTGCTGGCGCTGCCGCTGCTGAGCGCCAACGGCGGCAACCTGGACGACGGGCGCGACAGCGAGCGCCCCCGCCGCTGGAAGGCGGAGCGGGTGATGGTGCAGGATCTGGCCGGCAGCGAGCGGGGCGAACTGGCGATTTTACGCCATGCGCTGACTCTGCGTCTCTCCACTCAGGAGAACGCGGCCTGGCTGACCTTACCGGTCGCCAGGCTGGTGCGCAACGCGCAGGGGCAGTGGAGCCGCGATATGGCCTTTATTCCGCCGATGCTGTCGCTGTCGGTCAGCCCGGCGCTGGTGCAGTCGCTGGGCGACCTGCTCAGGCGCCTGCAGGCCAGGCGTCAGCGGCTGATGTCCATGCGGCGCGAAAGCAACGAACGTATGGCGGACTTTGCCGTAGCCGACGTATCGCTGTTCTGGCTGCTGAATGCCCTGAACAGCGCGGAGCCGGTGCTGGCCGAATTGCTGGAGGTGCCTTTCCGCCATCCGGAGCTGCTTTACCGGGAGCTTGCCAGGCTGGCGGGCAGCCTGCTGACCTTCTCGCTGGCGCACGATGCGGCAGATATCCCCGCCTACCGGCATGATGCGCCGGAGCAGGTCTTTCCACCGCTGTTCACCCTGCTGGATGCGCTGCTGGAGGCGAGCCTGCCGTCGCGGGTTATCAACATCGAACTCACCCACAGCGGTCAGTTCTGGAAAGGCCTGCTGCACGACGGGCGTCTGCGGGAGGGCGCTGACCTTTACCTCTCCGTGCGCTCTTCCATTCCCAACCACCTGCTGCAGACCCAGTTCCCGCTGCTGTGCAAGGCGGGAAGTTCTGACGACGTTTCCGACGTGGTTAACGTGGCGCTGAACGGTGTGGCGCTCAGGCCCCTGCATCACGTTCCGGCCGCCATCCCCCTGCGCCTTGAGAACCAGTATTTCGCCCTTGACCTCAGCGGGCCGGCGGCGCAGAGGATGCTGGAGGCGGGCAACTGCGCCTTCTATATTCCGGCAGCGCTCGGCGACGCGCAGCTCGAACTTTACGCGGTACTGCGCTCATGAAAGAAAACACCGGTTCATATATCGACACGCTGTTCTGGCCGGGCTGGCTGATGGTCAGCCGGCTGCGCAACGGCCAGGGCATCAGCGACGGCAGAGCGCTCTATCGCCGCACCTGCGACTGGCTGGACGACTGGCGGAAACAGCTTGAAGCGAGGGGCGTCCCGCAGGGCAGCATTGATAATCTGATATATACCCAGTGCGCGCTGTTTGACGAGAGCGTACTCAACCGCGGTAAGGAAGATGACGGCTACCGCGTCTGGCTGGCCAACCCGCTGCAGGCCCGCTACTTCAACACGCTCAACGCCGGGGAGGAGCTGTGGGAGCGCATCCGCACCGAGCTTCAGGCCCCCGCCCCGGACAATGCCGTGCTGACCTGCTTCTCCCGGGCGCTGAGCCTGGGCTTCGTCGGACGCTATCGCCAGCAGTCCGACGAGCGCCGCGAGGACGTGGTGCGTAACCTGAATCAGCGGGTCGCGCCGTTCACGCAGGTGGAAGAGGCGTCCATCGTCGTGCGGGCGGGCCGGCTCCGCGCTGGACGCCGTCTGTACTGGCTGTCATGGATTCTCGGCGCCGGCGCGCTGGCGGTGGTCTGGTTTACGCTCTCCGCCTCGCTCCAGCGGATGGTGTCAGCCATTGCCGGAGGCGGATAAGGGATGCGCAACCTCACCCGACAGATGCTGACTGCGCTGGCCCTGATACTGAGCCTGTGGATTATTCTCGGCTTCTGGCCGCTGGGAAGCGGCAGCCGCATCTTTCTGAGCGCGGTATCGCTGCTGCTCGCGGGCTGCGTGAGTGGGTATTTCTGGCGACAGCATCAGCCCGCTCAGGATGGTATCCGCGAACGCATCCTGCCGCCTGAGGATTTTGAAGGCGCGGTGGTGCTGGTCTGTGGCGACAGCTGCGCGCTCTTTGCACCGGACCGGGACAGCCAGGAGACCCGGCAGGGGTGGTATATCCCGGTTCGCGAACCGGAGCGGCTGGCATCGGTGGCAGAGTCGCTTGCCTCTGCCAGACCGGCCCTGATTTCACAGGTATCGGTGCTGCTGGCGGTGGTGCCGAGGCCGTCACGACCCTGCCCTTCGACGCCGCCATCGGCCTGCCGAAGAGCGACTTCTCGCGTCGTATCGCCCGCAACACCGGCATCATCCTCGCCGAGGAGTCCAACATTGGTCGCGCTAATGACCCGGCTGGTGGCTCCTTCTACGTCGAGGCCCTGACCAAGAAGCTGGAGGAGGCCGCCTGGGCCGAGTTCCAGGCTGTCGAGGCTGCCGGTGGCATGGCCGCCGCCCTGACCGGCGACCACGTCCGCGCCGAGCTCGACGAGCTGAACGCCGAGCGCGCCAAGCGTCTGGCGACCCGCAAGCAGCCGATCACGGCCGTCAGCGAGTTCCCACTGCTCGACGCCAAGACCGTCGAGACCAAGCCGTACCCCGAAACTGCCGAGCGCAAGGGGCTGGAGTGGCGCCGCGACGCCGAGATCTTCGAGGCCCTCGTTGATCGTTCCGCCACCTGCTCCGAGCGTCCGAAGGTCTTCCTGGCTTGCCTGGGAACCCGTCGTGACTTCGGTCCTCGCGAGGGATGCTCCGCCCCGGGGTGGCACATCGCCGGCATGGAGACCCCGGAGTGCGAGGGAGGCACCACTGAAGAGGTCGTCAAGGCCTTCAAGGAGTCCGGTGCTGAGGTCGCTGATCTGTGTTCGAACGCCAAGACCTACGCGGCCCAGGGCCTCGAGGTCGCCAAGGCCCTCAAGGAGGCTGGCGCCAAGCTGGTCTACCTGTCGGGTGCTTTCAAGGAATTCGGTGATGACGCTGCCGAGGCCGAGAAGGTCATCGACGGGCGCATCTACCTCGGGATGGACGTCGTTGACGTCCTGACCACCACTCTGGACACGTTGGGAGTTGCCAAGTGACCACCCTGCCTCGTTTCGATTCCATCAACCTCGGAGACTCTCCGGTCCCCGCGGACGCGCAGGAGCAGTTCGCCAAGCTGGCCGCCGCCGCTGGTGAGCAGGAGCCCTGGACCACTCCGGAGCAGATTCCGGTTGGCCACCTGTATTCGGAGGACGTCTACGCCGACATGGACTGGCTGGACACCTACGCCGGTCTGCCGCCATTCACTCACGGCCCGTACGCCACCATGTACGCCTTCCGTCCGTGGACGATTCGTCAGTACGCCGGATTCTCCACCGCCAAGGAGTCCAACGCGTTCTACCGCCGTAACCTGGCCGCTGGTCAGAAGGGTCTGTCGGTCGCCTTCGCCCTGCCGACCCACCGTGGTTTCGACTCCGACAATCCGCGTGTTCCCGGTGACGTCGGCATGGCCGGTGTGGCCGTGGACTCCATCCTGGACATGCGTGAGCTCTTCGCGGGTATTCCGCTGGACCGCATGTCGGTGTCCATGACGATGAACGGCGCCGTGCTGCCGATTCTCGCCCTGTACGTCGTGACCGCCGAGGAGCAGGGCGCCAAGCCCGAGCAGCTCGCCGGAACGATCCAGAACGACATCCTCAAGGAGTTCATGGTTCGTAACACGTACATCTACCCGCCGCTGCCCTCGATGCGGATCATCTCCGACATCTTCGCCTTCACCAGCGCGAACATGCCGAAGTGGAACTCCATCTCCATCTCCGGCTACCACATGCAGGAGGCCGGCGCGACCGCCGACATCGAGATGGCCTACACCCTGGCCGACGGTGTCGACTACATCCGCGCTGGCGAGTCGGTGGGCCTGAAGGTCGACCAGTTCGCACCGCGTCTGTCCTTCTTCTGGGCCATTGGCACCAACTTCTTCATGGAGGTCGCCAAGATGCGCGCGGCCCGCATGCTGTGGGCCAAGCTGGTCAACCAGTTCGGACCGAAGAACCCGAAGTCCATGAGCCTGCGTACCCACTCGCAGACCTCTGGCTGGTCGTTGACCGCTCAGGACGTGTACAACAACGTCATCCGTACCTGCGTGGAGGCCATGGGAGCCACCCAGGGACACACCCAGTCCCTGCACACCAACTCCCTCGACGAGGCCATCGCCCTGCCGACAGACTTCTCCGCTCGTATCGCTCGAAACACCCAGCTGTTCATCCAGCAGGAGTCGGGCACCTGCCGCGTCATCGATCCCTGGAGCGGTTCCGCCTACGTCGAGAAGCTCACCCTCGAGCTGGCTCGCAAGGCCTGGGCCCACATCCAGGAGGTCGAGAAGGCCGGCGGTATGGCCAAGGCCATCGAGAAGGGCATCCCGAAGATGCGTATCGAGGAGGCCGCCGCTCGTACCCAGGCCCGTATCGACTCCGGTCGTCAGCCCCTCATCGGCGTCAACAAGTACCGTCTCGACGAGGAAGAGGATCTCGAGGTCCTCAAGGTCGACAACACCCAGGTGCTCAAGGAGCAGAAGGCCAAGCTCGAGCCGCTTCGCGCCAACCGTGCCGAGGAGGCCTGCCAGGCTGCTCTGGAGAAGCTCACCTGGGCTGCTGCCAACCCGGACCCGAGCGATCCCGACCGCAACCTGCTCAAGCTGTGCATCGACGCCGGTCGCGCCAACGCCTCCGTCGGCGAGATGTCCGACGCAATGGAGAAGGTCTTCGGGCGCTACACCGCTCAGATCCGTACCATTGAGGGCGTGTACAGCAAGGCAGCCGGTAGCACCGAGTCGACCAAGAAGGTCCACGACCTCATCAAGAAGTTCGAGGAGAAGGAAGGCCGTCGTCCTCGCATCATGATCGCGAAGATGGGTCAGGACGGTCATGACCGTGGCCAGAAGGTCGTCGCGACCGCCTACGCGGACCTCGGCATGGACGTCGACGTCGGCCCGCTGTTCCAGACCCCTGAGGAGACCGCTCGCCAGGCTGTCGAGGGCGACGTCCACGTCGTCGGTGTCTCCTCGTTGGCCGCCGGCCACCTCACCCTGGTGCCGGCCCTGCGCAAGGAACTGGACAAGCTCGGCCGCTCCGACATCATGATCGTTGTCGGTGGCGTCATCCCGACCCAGGACTTCCAGGAGCTCAAGGATGACGGTGCAGCCGCCATCTACCCGCCTGGCACCGTCATCCCGGACGCTGCCATCGAGCTGATGGAGAAGCTCCTCGCCGCTCACAGCGACGACTGAGTCTGGATCGGTCCACGAGACTGAAGGATTG
>OJUX01000589.1_pt1 | contig 9724 bp, 8 predicted proteins | sample 1599971 | NCBI WGS metagenome assembly OJUX01 (sample SAMN04436859, study PRJEB24849) | human gut metagenome | biome: human gut; feature: NICU; material: stool | host: Homo sapiens | place: USA: Saint Louis, MO | collected 2011-09-23
TGATACCGCGGATCAGCTGGGATACCGGCACCTGCATACCCGGTTTGAGGAACATCAGCGAAGAACCTTTGAACACCGGAATACCGGTTGCCCACGCGTCGTTGCCTACGGTGACCAGGTCGGACTCTTTAAATTTACCGGCCTTCATCGCCTGGCCGATAACGTAGCTGGTCATCATTTTAGTCAGGCTGGCGGGATCGCGGCGGGCGTCGGCGTTCTGCTCCGCCAGCACTTTGCCCGAGTTGTAGTCGATGAGGATGTAGGACTCCGCATCAATCTGCGGTACGCCCGGGATCATGGTTTTGATGTTCAGGTCATCGGCGCGAACCGCTGCCGGAGAGAGCGCCGCGACGGAGAGCGCGGTGATAAGTATACGTGCAGAGAAAGAGGTCTTCATGGGCAGAACAACGACATCCGTGATGGAGTTAAAATAGTGCCCAACTATAGCAAATGCGTTCTGGCGCGGCATCCGGGAAAGCATATGTGAATGTTAACGCTTTTTACACATACGCATAACCCGGTGCCGCCGGCCGCTAGTTGGCGTGAGTAATAAAAGACTGGAGCTGGGCTTCACTCTGCAGGCGCTGCTGCAGGCCGCTGGCTTCGCCTTTGCTGTTAAAGGGACCCAGCTGAATGCGCCACACCGCGCCGTTTTGCATTACGCGGCCCGGCACGGAAAACTGCTGGCTCAGCTTTTTCTGGAACTGCTGCGCGCGGCCCTGGTCGCTGACGGCGCCAACCTGAACCACGTAGCTGCCGCTGGCGGCTGCCTGGGCGGAGACAGGGGCGGCCGCTGCCGGCGCGGCGCTGCCCTGAACGGAACCGGGCGCGGTAACCGGCGACGAGGCCGTACCCTGCGGCGCGGCGGGCTCGCTGCTTTCGAGCACGCCGGCGCTGAGCGGCGCCGGTGCTCCGAGGACGCCACCTTCGTGACCGGTTTCAGCGGTGCCGTTTTCCGGCTTGAGCGTATCGTTGCTGATTGGCCGGACATTGTTCTGGTCGGCGACCGGTACGGGCTCCGGCGCGGAGGAGGCGCTGCCCATGCCGCCGCTCAGATCCGGGCGAGCGGGCAGGGCATAGGTCTGCTTAGCGATAGTGGTGCAGGCCGTGCCCGGACCCGAGAGCGTACCGTCCGGCGCGACGATAATCGGATCGATGCGCACTTTAGTGTTGTTAGAGGTATTCAGCCTGTCGGCAGAGGCGCGGGAGAGCGAAATTACCCGATCGTTGCCGTAAGGGCCGCGATCGTTAATGCGCACGACGATCATCCGCCCGTTGGCAAGGTTGGTGATGCGCGCATAGCTTGGGATCGGCAGCGTCGGATGCGCCGCCGTCAGCTGCGTCGGATCGAAGGCTTCGCCCGAAGCGGTCAGGTTGCTGCCCGGCTCGGCATCATAGATAGCCGCCAGTCCGGCCTGGCTGAAGTTGGCCGGGTTCTGCACGATTTTGTAGTTTTTACCGTCGCGCTGATAATCCTGATTCGCCGACGGATTCAGGGTTTCATACTGCGGATCTGCGCCGCTGATTTCAACGACCGGCCCGCTACAGACCGCCGGCTGAGGTGCGCTGACGGTCTGCTGCTGACCATCATCGTTCGAACAGGCCGTCAGTAATCCTGCTGCAATACAGGTCCCAATCCAAAGCTTGCGCATTGCGCACCCCTTATACGCTTTTCGACAACATTTTCCTGTGGGTATGAATCGACATCACGATCCCAAACCCGGCCATCAGCACGATGAGGGCAGAGCCTCCGTAGCTGACCAGCGGCAGCGGAACGCCCACTACCGGCAGTATGCCACTCACCATACCAATATTTACGAAGACATAAACGAATAAAATCAACATTAAGCCGCCGGCCATCACCCGACCAAAGGTAGTTTGCGCCTGGGCGGCGATCACCAGCCCGCGCATAATCAGCAGCACGTAGAGCGCAAGCAGGATCAGAATGCCGATAAGGCCCAGCTCCTCGGCCAGCACCGCGAAGATAAAGTCGGTGTGACGCTCGGGCAGAAACTCCAGCTGCGACTGGGTGCCGTGCAGCCACCCCTTGCCGCGCAGGCCGCCGGAGCCGATAGCGATTTTCGACTGAATAATATGATAGCCCGCGCCGAGCGGATCGGTTTCCGGATCGAGCAGCATCATCACCCGCTGGCGCTGATAGTCGTGCATCAGGAAGAACCAGAGGATCGGGATAAATGCCGCCACCAGCACCACCGCCACGCCGATAAGGCGCCAGCTCAGCCCGGCGAGGAACAGCACAAACAGGCCGGAGAGGGCAATGAGAATCGAGGTGCCGAGGTCCGGCTGCGCCGCCACCAGCAGGGTCGGCAGGAAGATAAGCACCAGCGCGATGGCGGTATTTTTAAGCGTCGGCGGACAGACGTCGCGGTTGATAAAGCGCGCCACCATCAGCGGCACGGCGATTTTGGCTATCTCCGAGGGCTGAAAGCGCACGATACCGAGGTCGAGCCAGCGCTGGGCGCCTTTCGAGATAGCCCCGAAGGCGTCCACCGCCACCAGCAGAATGATACAGAAGATATACAGCCACGGCGCCCAGCCTTCATACACCCGGGGCGGGATCTGCGCCATCACTACCATGATGACGAGACCCATGGCGATCTGGCCGATTTTGCGCTCCATCATCCCCATATCCTGGCCGCTGGCGCTCCAGATAACCAGCGCGCTGTAGGTCAGCAGCGCCAGCAGGATCAGCAGCATGGTGGGGTCGATATGGATTTTCTCCCACAGCGACTTTTTATTCGGATTGTCGGTCATGATTATTGGTCCTCCGCCGCTGCAGCGGCCGGGGCTTCTGCAGGTAGAACGGTATTGTTATCGCCGAGCATAATGTGGTCGAGGATCTGGCGCATGATCGTGCCGACCGCCGGACCGGCGCCGCCGTTTTCGAGGATCATCGCCACCGCCACTTTCGGGTTATCGTAAGGCGCGAAGGCTGTCATCAGCTTATGATCGCGCAGGCGCTCGGCAATTTTATGGGCGTTATAGGTTTCGTTGGCCTTCAGACCGAAGACCTGCGCAGTACCGGACTTGGCCGCCGCCCGGTAGGGCGCACCGGCGAAATACTTATGCGCCGTACCGTTCGGGCGGTTGGCCACGCCGTACATGCCGTCTTTGGCAATTTCCCAGAAGCCGGAGTGAATATCGCCGATGGGCAGTTCGGGCGGCTGCCGCCACGGAATGAGCTTGCCGTCTTCCCGGGTGCTGTACAGCAGATGCGGCACTTTGACCACGCCGTCGTTAATCAGGGTCATCAGCGCCTTGTTCATCTGAATCGGCGTGGCGGTCCAGTAGCCCTGGCCGATGCCTACCGGGATGGTGTCGCCCTGATACCAGGGCTTCTTAAAGCGCTTAAGTTTCCACTCGCGGGTTGGCATATTGCCGGAGCGCTCTTCGGAGAGATCGACGCCGGTATAGTGGCCATAGCCAAACTTGCCCATCCACTCCGAAAGGCGGTCAATACCCATGTCGTAGGCGACCTGATAGAAGAAGGTATCCGCCGACTCCTCCAGCGCCTTGGTGACGTTCAGGCGGCCGTGGCCCCACTTTTTCCAGTCGCGGTAGCGTTTTTCAGAGCCCGGCAGCTGCCACCAGCCGGGATCGAACAGGCTGGTATTGCGGGTAATGACCCCGGCGCTGAGCGCCGAGACCGCCACGTAGGGCTTCACCGTCGAGGCGGGCGGGTAGACGCCCTGCGTCGCGCGGTTCACCAGCGGCGTATTAGGATCGTTGAGCAGGCCCGAGTAGTCCTTGCTGGAGATGCCGTCGACGAACAGGTTGGGATCGTAGCTCGGCATCGACACCAGGGCCAGAATACCGCCCGAACGCGGATCGGTGACCACCACCGCCGCGCGGCTGCCGGCCAGCAGCGTTTCGATATACTGCTGCAGCTGCAGATCGAGAGTCAGATAGATATCGTGCCCGGCCTGGGGCGGCACCTCTTTCAGCTGGCGAATGACCCGGCCGCGGTTGTTGACTTCAACCTCTTCATAGCCGGTCTGGCCATGGAGGACATCTTCGTAATAGCGCTCAATGCCGAGCTTGCCGATATCGTGGGTAGCGGCATAGTTGGCGAGCTTATTCTCTTTATCGAGGCGCTCCACGTCTTTGTCGTTGATTTTCGACACGTAGCCAATGACGTGGGTCAGGGCGGAGCCGAACGGATAGTAGCGGCGCTTGTAGCCCTTCACTTCCACGCCGGGAAAGCGGTACTGATTCACGGAGAAGCGGGCAACCTGCACTTCGCTGAGGTTTATTTTCAGCGGAATAGAGGTAAAGCGGTGCGAACGGGCGCGCTCTTTTTTAAAGTTGGCAATATCGTCGTCGGTCAGGTCGACAACGCTGCGCAGATCGTTGAGCGTCTGCTGGAGGTTATCGACCTTCTCCGGCATCACTTCCAGCTGATAAATGGTGCGGTTAAGCGCCAGCGGCGTGCCGTTGCGGTCATAGATAATGCCGCGGCTGGGGGCAATCGGCACCAGCTTAATGCGGTTTTCGTTTGAACGCGTCTGATAGTCGGTAAAGCGCACAATCTGCAGATTATAGAGGTTGGCGATCAGCACGCCGGTGAGCACCAAAATCCCCAAAAAGGCGACCACCGCCCGGCGTACAAACAACGCGGACTCAGCACTATAGTCGCGAAAAGAATTCTGTAATTTCATCCGCTGCTTAATCTTCTGACCTGGTCATCATTACTCGCGATGGTATGGATGGTTGGTGGTGATGCTCCACGCCCGGTAGAGGCTCTCTGCCACCAGCACCCGCACCAGCGGATGGGGCAGCGTCAGCGCGGAGAGGGACCAGCTCTGCTCGGCGGCGGCTTTACAGGCGGGGGAGAGTCCCTCGGGACCGCCCACAAGCAGGCTCACGTCGCGGCCATCCTGCTTCCAGCGCTCCAGCTCGACCGCCAGCTGCGGCGTGTCCCAGGGTTTGCCCGGAATATCGAGGGTCACGATGCGGTTTTTGCCGGCAGCGGCCAGCATCAGCTCGCCCTCTTTGTCGAGGATGCGCTTAATATCGGCGTTTTTACCGCGCTTGCCGGCGGGAATTTCCACCAGCTCAAACGGCATATCCTTCGGAAAGCGGCGCAAATATTCGCTAAAGCCGGTCTGTACCCAGTCCGGCATTTTGGTGCCTACGGCGACGAGCTGCAGCTTCACCCGTTAACCCCAGAGTTTTTCCAGCTCATACAGGCGACGGCTCTCTTCCTGCATGACGTGGACAATGACATCGCCTAAATCGACAACGATCCAGTCGGCGACGCTTTCGCCTTCAACGCCGAGCGGCAGCATACCCGCCGCGCGGGACTCCTGAACCACGTGGTCGGCAATGGACATCACGTGGCGCGTGGAGGTACCGGTACAGATAACCATGCAGTCGGTGATGCTGGATTTACCCTGAACATCGATGGTGACGATGTCCTGGCCTTTAAGGTCGTCGATTTTGTCGATCACAAAATCCTGGAGTGCTTTACCCTGCAAGTGTTCCCCCTGGTCAGGTGAAGATAAACAATAGAAAGAGCCCGTCAGTATACCTGATTGAGCAAAGAATTCGGGACAAATGTCCGGCAGTTGGCGCCAGGCGGGGTATCATCCCATCACAGGCCGCTGATTGCATCGCCATTTTTGTAAAACAATTTCTGTAAATCAGCGTCGCGCCAGGCGCGGAGAATATCAGCCTATCCGGGCCTGTCAATGCCCGGCGTGACGATAGAGGCCCTGCTGCTCAATATAGGCCAGCACCGCCTCCGGCAGCATCCCGGCGCAGGAGTCGCCGCGCTGCAAATGTTCGCGGATGAGCGTGGCGGAAATATTGAACCACGGCGTTTCCGCCAGGTAGATTTTCCCCGCCGGGGCGCGGTGCAGATCGTCGGCACTGTGTGTCAGGTGGCGGTCGAGCCACGCCTGATGCGCTTCCTCTTTCATCGCCAGCGTATAGCCGGGGCGGCGGCATACCAGCAGATGGGCATTGTCGAGAATGCTTTCGTAATCGTGCCACGAAGGAAAGTTCAGCAGCGAGTCCTGGCCGATAATAAAGGCCAGCGGCTGCTCCGGGCCCTGCTCGGCGCGCCAGGCCTTGAGCGTCTCGGAAGTGTAGGAGGGCGTTTCGCGCTTAAGTTCGCGCTCATCAAGGGAAAACAGCGGCTTATCGGCGATCGCCAGCTCAAGCATGTGCTTGCGCTGGGCGCTGGTCGCTTCCGGCTGCGGGCGGTGCGGCGGAACGTTGTTCGGCATCACGATCACCCGCGAGAGGCCAATCAGGTTGGCGAGGATCTCTACGGGCTTGAGGTGGCCATAGTGCACTGGATCGAACGTACCGCCATACATGGCCTTAAGAACGGTCATATTATCCTTCGAAAAAAATATCGGGCAACGTCTTGTGGCACAGCAGCAGAGAGAGACTCTCAAGCTCTGCCCAGACGGACTGACCGTAATCCTGCTTGAGGGTCAGCTCGGTCTGCGTCAGCAGGGAAACAGCGTGCCGCAGCTGTTCCTGGCTTAAGCGGTTAAGGGCTTCGGTAAATAGCGGGCGGCGGTTTTGCCACACCCGGTGCTTATCAAACAGCGCCCGCAGGGGCGTGCTGACCGACTGACGCTTCATATTGACCAGCAGCAGCAGCTCGCGCTGCAGGGTGCGTAGCAGGATAACCGGCTCGCTGCCCTCCTGGCGCAGCTGCTGCAGAATGTGCAGCGCGCGTTTGCTCCTGCCGGCCAGCAGCGCGTCCAGCCAGTGGAACGGCGAGAAGTGGGCGGCGTCATTAACCGCCTGCTCTACCCGGGGCAGCGTCAGCTTGCCGTCCGGCCACAGCAGCGAAAGCCGCTCCAGAGCCTGGGCCAGCGCCAGCAGATTGCCTTCATAGCAGTAGCAGAGTAGCTGGCTTGCGGCATCGTCGAGCTGCAGCTTGTGCTGCTTCGCCCTTGCCGCCAGCCAGCGCGGCAGCTGGGCCTGCTCCGGCGTCTGGCAGGAGACCAGCACCGCGCGGTTGGCCAGCGCCTTGATCCAGGCCGCGTTCTCCTGCGCTTTGGTGAGCTTGTTGCCGCGGACGATCAGCAGCAGATCGTCGTGCAGCAGAGCGACGAGCGCGGCCAGTTGTTCATTAATGGCGGCATTGGGGCCGTTGTCAGGCAGCAGCAGCATCAGGGTCTGGAGGCTGGAAAACAGGCTGCGCTCCTGGCTCATGGCGAGCAGGGCATTCCAGTCGGTGCTGGCGTCAATAGCAACGGTGTGGTGCTCCTCAAAGCCCTGCGCGTTCGCGGCGTGGCGAACGGCATCCTGACTTTCCTGAAGCAGAAGCGGATCGTTACCCAACAGCAGATACGCCGCGCGGCCCTTCAGAGAGCTGCGCGCGGAGTTGTTCAGGGTACAGCCGAATCATCACTCGCCCGTAATGGTGGGAACGCGTGCTTTCGCCGGCGCCGCAGGCGAGATATCAGAGGTATTTCCGCTCTCGCGGGCCTCTTCAGCATCGGCAACCTTGACGCTCGGCAGCTGGCGGATCAGCTGTTCGGCGGCGCGATCGTACATCTCTTTGATGATCATGTCTTTTTCCGCATCCTTCGCCAGCGCTTTCTGCGGGTTGTCGAAGTAGGAGCGGTAGACCTTGGTCTTCAGCGGATAGATATCGTGACCCGGGATCAGCACGCTGGCGGTGACGGTCATCACCATCTGGTACTCCGCCGTATCGCCGTTCTGGAAGATAGAGGCGGTGTCTTCATTGATGGAGGCGCCGCCCATGCGCAGAGACGGAATGTCTTTACGTACCGAACTGCCTTCGACGATTTCGACGTTGCTCAGGCGCAGCTGGTTGCGCACCGCGCGGCTCAGCGGCCCGTTGGGGTCACCGGAAACAAAGATCAGTTTTCGCATGTTGTCGGGCACCTGAGTGGTACTGCGCAGGTGCCAGCCGCAACCGGCGGTAACGAGTACCGCCACAGATAACAAGAGTGATGTCAGAATGCGCACGTTTCCTCCCGCGCTTAGCCTACGACCAGATTGAGCAGTTTGCCCGGAACGTAAATGACTTTACGCACGGTCACGCCATCCAGATATTTCGCAACCAGATGCTCCTGGCCTGCGCGTTCACGTACCTGATCTTGCGTTGCGTCCACCGGTACGGTGATTTTGCCACGTACTTTACCGTTAACCTGCACGACCACAAGCGTGCTGTTTTCCACCATGGCTTTATCGTCGGCAACCGGCCACGGCGCGCAGTCGATATCGCCTTCGCCGCCCAGCTCCTGCCACAGGGTGAAGCTGGCGTGCGGGGTGAACGGATTGAGCATGCGAACCACTGCCAGCAGCGCTTCCTGCATCAGGGCGCGATCCTGCTCGCCCTCAAGCGGGGCTTTCGCCAGCTTGTTCATCAGCTCCATGATTGCCGCGATAGCGGTATTGAAAGTCTGACGACGACCGATATCATCGCTGACCTTGGCAATCGTTTTGTGAACGTCGCGGCGCAGGGCCTGCTGATCTTCGCTGAGAGCATCAACGTCGAGGGCGGCAACCGGGCCTTTGGCAACGTGCTCGTAAACCAGTTTCCAGACGCGCTTAAGGAAGCGGTTAGCGCCTTCCACGCCCGATTCCTGCCACTCCAGCGTCATATCGGCCGGGGAGGCGAACATCATAAACAGGCGCACGGTATCGGCGCCGTAGCGCTCCACCATCTCCTGCGGGTCGATGCCGTTATTCTTCGACTTCGACATTTTGCTCATGCCAGTGTAGACCAGCTCATGGCCCGCGGCGTCCTTCGCCTTCACGATGCGGCCTTTTTCGTCGCGCTCAACGATGGCCTCTTTCGGGGAGACCCAGTTGCGCTCGCCGTTCTGACCGACGTAGTAGAAGGCGTCTGCCAGCACCATGCCCTGGCACAGCAGCTGTTTTGCCGGCTCGTCGGAGTTGACCATGCCCGCGTCGCGCATCAGCTTGTGGAAGAAGCGGAAGTAGAGCAGGTGCATAATGGCGTGTTCAATGCCGCCGATATAGATATCGACCGGCAGCCAGTAGTTGGCCGCTTTTTCGTCCAGCATGCCTTTATCGTACTGCGGGCAAGTGTAGCGCGCGTAGTACCAGGAGGACTCCATAAAGGTGTCGAAAGTATCGGTTTCGCGCAGCGCCGGCTGGCCGTTAACGGTGGTTTTCGCCCACTCGGGATCGGCTTTAATCGGGCTGGTGATGCCGTCCATCACCACGTCTTCCGGCAGAATAACCGGCAGCTGGTCGGCAGGCGTCGGCATGACGGTGCCGTCTTCGAGGGTGACCATCGGAATTGGCGCGCCCCAGTAGCGCTGGCGGGACACGCCCCAGTCGCGCAGGCGGTAGTTGACCTTACGCTCGCCCACGCCCATTTCAGCCAGACGATCGGCAATGGCGTTGAAGCCTGCGTCGAAGCTCAGGCCGCTGAACTCGCCGGAGTTAAACAGGGTGCCTTTTTCAGTCAGCGCTTGCTCAGAGAGATCGGGCTCAGAGCCGTCAGCGGCAAGAATAACAGGCTTGATGGTCAGGCCGTATTTGGTGGCAAATTCGTAGTCGCGCTGGTCGTGACCCGGCACGGCCATCACTGCGCCTGTGCCGTATTCCATCAGTACGAAGTTGGCTGCCCAGACAGGGATCGCTTCGCCCGTCAGCGGGTGAATGGCTTTAAAGCCGGTATCAACGCCTTTTTTCTCCATCGTCGCCATGTCGGCTTCGGCCACTTTGGTATTGCGGC
>OJUX01000596.1_pt1 | contig 9520 bp, 10 predicted proteins | sample 1599971 | NCBI WGS metagenome assembly OJUX01 (sample SAMN04436859, study PRJEB24849) | human gut metagenome | biome: human gut; feature: NICU; material: stool | host: Homo sapiens | place: USA: Saint Louis, MO | collected 2011-09-23
TCGCAGCCAGATCACCCAGTTTTAACCCGCAGCTCTCCTTGTCAGACCCTCATTTGACGCCGATGTCACTGGCTTACGCTCCCGCCGGGAGCGTTTTTTTTCGTAATTAATAAGTGTCATTAAAAGCATCCATCACCATTATCATAATTGGCCCTGATCAAATAAAATTTAACTTATGTTGCGCGAGAATTCAGTTCATGAAAAAAATATCAGTATCATATTGTTTTTAATTATTATTTTCGTTCCCGGTTATATCCTATATCAAGGGTTCATGCCGCGCCGTATCCTGAGACTGGCTGAGAATACGAATGATCGTAACCACCGAATGTGATGACACAAAATAGATCATGTGCTGTTCCACCGGCAGCGAGCAGATATTGTCTCCCAGCTCCGCGCGATGCGTGCCTATGTCATGCATGGCCAGAACGTCAAACACCGCTGCTATACTGTTACCAACGGTGCAAAACTGGGTCTTCCGCAACTTAGGTGGAGTTGTTTAAGCCAGAGGGCTCATGACTCGTCGTCGCAGTAACTCGAAGCCAGCTCGCCAGTACATCTGCCGTTTCAGCATCTTCAGGCGTTTTACATGGCCTTCCACAACGCCATTACTCCATCTGCTGCTTATCGCTTCGTGTATTGCTGTTGCATCCGCTTCCATACCGGCCGCAACACGCTGAAGGTCAATGAGCCCACTTTGACTGACGTCAGAGAACCATTGATTTAACTGCGATTTATTCTTCGTTTTCAACATTCGATAGAAGTCGAGCGACAGCTGTTGCGCCATTTTCAGTTGCGGTTCTTTCTGGCACATCGATTCGATGAAGCGGGATGCATAGTTTTCTTCTCCTCTGATCATTCGTCAGGGCATTAACCAGCGGCTTACTCTGGATGCTGAGGGGAGTCGAACTGGGGCGATAACGGGACTGTTAACCTGCTTACGCCACTTAGCCACAGCATCCCTGACCGTCGTTTCGCTCCCGGTGAAGCCAGCATTTACCATCTCCCGCCATAGCTGCCCGGCATTATGGTTACCGTTTATCCGTTGTTCTTCCAGCCATTCCTGCCATGGTTCAAGTAACCCGGGTCTGGGTGGCTTAGTTGATATTTCAGGGAACGCTTTTGACTGTATCCACCGGCGAACCGTCACCCGGGACAGTCCGGTGATACGCGATATTTCTCTTATCCCACAACCCTTTTTATGAAGAGAGTCTACCTCAGCCCAGCGCTGATACCGTTTGTCACGTCGCTCTCGTTTAATACGTTCAGGGCGACGTAACGTTGACGTTGGCACCAAAGACGCTTCAGCATTCTGTTTTTTGGGGGATAACTCGGTGGCCACCAGTCGTATCAATGGCATGTGTCTGTACATCATGCGCTCCAGCGCATCACCAATATTCTTCAGCAGATGCCAGCGATCGGCCACCTGTATTGCCTGCGGTGCACCATCGCGAGCAGCTAACGCATAGATCCCCCCACGATCGCGTGAGACGACCTGTATTTCTGGGTATTTTTTGAACCATGCCGCCAGAGTGCGTTGCTCCCGGCCTGGCAGTAACACCAGGGGGCGATGGGTATCAAGATTTACGATCAGTGTGCCGTACCTGTGGCCCCGATGCCATGCCCACTCGTCATTACCAACATGCCTGGTCCGGTTCTCTGTTTGTTCCGGAGCTTGAACCACTCTGCGCAGTAAAGTATCCGCGCTGATCTGTATTCCTGAAGCTACTGCAGCTCGTCTCCCTGCTTCACCACCTGCGATAAGCCCCAGCTGATGCTGCAGATTTTTCAGCAATGCAGAAGACTGCTGCTGCGGGCCTGCAAAGGGAGCAAGCGATTCAGCAAAAATTTTACGTGAACAGGAAGGGTTACGACAGTACCAGTGCCGGATGGCGAAGACTAACCAGAGGGCCTGGCCTGAGCATGGAAGATGCTGTACTCGCCTCCGCCGGCAACTATGAACAGAATGACTGTGCGTGAGGCACTCAGGACATGATGCCGTTTTACGTGTGGCGCGGAGATGGAGGGTTATTCCATCAGTACCAGTAATCTGTCGGCAGGTTTGCCACCCGCGCGGTAGCTGTAAAAGTCTCTTAAGTGAGGCCATTTTGTTATACATAACTTAAAACAGCTTAGATCCTTGTTAACTAAAAAGTTTCATCAATTTTTGTCCACCTAAGTTGCGGAAGACCCACTTTTTACCCGTTGTTGACAGCGGAGCACACCTTAACCCCGTGGTAAGCCTGATTTTTTATCTTATCGGGGCCTGCTCTTTCAGGGCAACCATGAATTACATCGTGGCTCAGTTGTTAGGGGCCGGCGCTGCTGCACTGTGCCTGAAGGCTGTCTTTGGCCACTCCCTGCTGGCCGGTGTGACCCGGGTCCATATGGGGGTATCACTGTACAATGCCTTTTTCATCGAAGGTGTCATGACTTTTATTCTGATTATGAGCATCCTCACGACCAGAAACCCCGCGATTATCAGCATTGCTGTTTTTCTTGATGCTTTATTGGCGGGCCGCTGACGGGGGCAAGCATGAACCCGGCCCGTAGCTTCGGGCCGGCATTGGCCATGGGATACTGGGATAATCAGTGGCTGTACTGGGCCGCTCCGCTGTCTGGCGGGCTTGCAGCTGTTGCGTGCTGCCAGCTGTTTATGCCGCAACTGAAGTCACCCTCACCGGAATAAAGTCCCTTCCAGGACAGAATGCCTCTGATGAACAGAGGCATTCTTTTTTTCAGCAACCCACTGTCCGGCTACGCCTTTCCAGAATGAGAACATCTCTCCATTTTCCGTTCATTTCACCCACTTTTTCCCGGCAGCCGACTTCCCTGAATCCCTGGCTGCGATGTAAAGCAACACTGGCCTGGGTTTCCGGAAAGATGCCAGCAAGTAGCGTCCAGAAACCCGCACTTTCCGAGCCCTTTATCAGCCCGGAGAGCAAAGCCCTGCCCGCGCCTTTTCCCTGAAAATGAGTACTGACATAAATGCTCAGCTCTGCGACACCGCGGTATGCATGCCGGCGGGAAAAAGGAGATAGCGCAGCCCATCCCACCACTCTGTTATCAACAGTGGCGACGTAGCGGCAGTCCTGAAGATGCCCTTCATTCCATTCCAGCCACTCAGGTGCTGCGGTCTGAAAGGTGGCGTTCCCTGTTGCAATTCCTTCCTGATAAATTTCCCTGACTGCACACCAGTCCTCTTCGTGCATTTTTCTAATGATGATCTCTGCCATTTCTCTGTACCGTATGTTTGCTGTATTCATAGGCAGTCAGAAAACGAGCCTGCCTGGGCTTCCCGGCGGCGGGACATAATGCGCCCGTCAGCAAAGGATGAAGGTCATTTCATTTTTAGCGGGAATCGGTTTCTACTGTGACGGATTCATATGCTTTTTTCCATATATATTGTGACGTACCTCATTTCTGAGAGGTATAAACACCGATCATGTTTTCTCCATGCCGCGTAAGTGTAAGGCCCCGGAGATGGAGTCATATTATGGACGTGGTTGCGCTCACTATATATTTCTATTATTCTGGAAATATAGAAATAAAATTACGAGGAATGGGATGGAGCTGAAAATCGCCGCGATGGTGCTGAAAGAACTTGGCCACACCACTCGTCTCGATATTTACAAAACACTCGTTAAGGCCGGACGTCAGGGACTGCCCGTGGGGGAACTGCAGCAACATCTCGCCATTCCGGCCTCGACCCTGAGTCATCATCTTTCATCGCTGATATCCGTCTCACTGGTTCGCCAGGAAAGGCAGGGGAGAACACTGTTCTGCCACGCCTGTTATGACAACCTTGCTGCATTGATTGCCTTTCTGACAGAAGAGTGCTGTGCAGACGAATATGCCCCGCCTGGTTTTATGTCACCACCGGAGAAAAAATGATTGCTGAACTGAAAAATGTTGTTCCTGAGCTGTTTGATACAGGTCTCACCGGGGTCCGCCTGGGTGTAAAGACAGTTGACCATCCTCCCCGGATCCTGATGTTGTACGGTTCCGTTCGAGAGCGGTCCTACAGCCGTCTGGCCACCGAAGAGGCTGCCCGGCTTCTTACCGCCATGGGTGCGGATGTCCGCATCTTTAATCCTTCCGGTCTCCCTCTGCCGGATGATGCAGCGGATACGCATCCCAGGGTTATGGAACTTCGCGAAATGGTGCGCTGGTCTGAAGGGATGGTATGGTGCTCTCCTGAACGTCATGGTGCGATGACCGGCATTATGAAAGCCCAGATTGACTGGATACCACTATCAGAGGGCGCAATACGCCCTTCTCAGGGAAAAACCCTGGCCGTCATGCAGGTCTGCGGAGGCTCCCAGTCTTTCAATGCGGTAAACCAGATGCGTATTCTTGGCCGCTGGATGCGAATGATTACTATACCTAATCAATCCTCGGTAGCGAAAGCCTGGCAGGAGTTTGATGAAGACGGACGGATGAAACCATCCCCGTACTACGACCGTATTGTGGATGTAATGGAAGAGCTGATGAAGTTTACCCTGCTGACCCGGGAGTATGCAGCGTATCTCGTCGATCGCTACAGTGAACGTAAAGAGTCGGCAGAAGCACTTTCCCGGCGGGTGAATCAGAGCAAAATCTGAGGGCTGGTATGAGTGATGTAACGGCATTCAACAACTGCATGAGCGTGTTCTGGCAACAGCATGAAGCAGAGCTCTCCCGTTTTCTGGCATCAAGGACAGGCGATCGGGAGCAGGCAGCCGATCTGCTTCAGGAAGTCTTCCTGCGCGCCCGGGCCTGTGCAGACCGCTTCTGTGAAATGGAGAACCCGCGGGCCTGGCTGTACCGGACGGCGAGGAATCTGCTGACGGATGAGTACCGTGCCGCCAGAGACGTCGTGGTGCTGGAAGACGAGATCCCGCTGCCTGACGCCTTCCATGAGGCGGTTTCAACGCTGGAGATTTGCCTGCCTGAAACCCTGCAGGCCTTACCTGACGAGGAAAGATGGCTGATAGAAGAGGCCGATCTGAACCGGCGTCCCCAGCAGCGCCTGGCCGACGAGCTGGGGATCACGCTGACGGCGTTTAAGTCGCGCCTGCTTCGCGCCCGGAAACATCTGAAGAAGACGATGACGGAACTCTGCCAGGTGGAAGTGGATGATGCGTCTTCCGTCTGCTGCCATAAAAAAATGGATTAACCGCGCATCTTTTTCCCGCCTCACTCGTTTACCTCAGTGTAAAGCCCCATCATTCAACACTGAGGTAAACAGTCCATGTCAAAAATTGAGATCTTTGAAGCCGCAGGCTGCTGTGCGACCAGCAGCGTCGTGGTCAGCGATGAAGCCGTCAAATGGAACGCCAGCGCCGAATGGGCGAAAAAGCATGGTGTGAATATTCAGCGTTACAGCCTGGCAAAGAACCCGCAGCAGTTCCTGAATACGCCCGTCATCAGGGCCTTCCTGAACACGTCAGGAATGGAGTCCCTTCCCGCTACCCTGCTTGACGGCCAGCTGGTGATGGCGGGCAAGCTCCCGTCCCGGGAAGATATCGCCCGCTGGGCCGGTATTTCCCTCACGCAGGACTGGAATGAAGACAGCACGCAGCCGCGCTGCTGCAGCATTCCCCGTATGCCTTAATCCCGGAGGAGCTCAACAATGACGATGCCATTTTTACAGAATATCCCCCCGTTTATCTTCTTCACCGGCAAAGGCGGCGTGGGGAAAACCTCTCTGGCCTGCGCGACGGCGGTATGGCTGGCTGACCAGGGCCGGAGAACGCTTCTGGTCAGTACCGATCCGGCCTCCAATGTCGGTCAGGTCTTCAGCCAGACTGTGGGCCACCGGATCACTGGTATCCGCCCCGTGGAAACCCTTGCGGCAATGGAAGTTGACCCGATGGCGGCCGCGCAGGCTTACCGCGATCGCGTGCTCGATCCTGTTCGTGAACTGATGCCTGCCGATGTCATCAGCAACATTGAAGAACAGCTTTCCGGTTCATGTACCACGGAGATCGCGGCGTTTGATGAATTTACCGCGCTGCTGACCAGTCATGAACTGCGCGAAAAATATGATCATATCGTCTTTGATACTGCACCAACCGGACACACCATCCGTATGCTTGAGCTGCCGGGCGCCTGGAGCGGGTACCTCGAGGCACATCCTGATGCTGCGGCGAACCTCGGCCCTCTGGTGGGGCTGGAGAAACAACAGGACCAGTACGCTGACGCAGTGAAAGCCCTCTCTGATACGGCACTCACGCGACTGGTTCTGGTTGCCCGCGCACAGGCGTCGACCCTGAAAGAGGTCTCCCATACCCACGAGGAGCTGTCGGCTATCGGTCTGCAGCATCAGCACCTTGCCATCAATGGCGTGCTGCCTCCCTTTGCCGGTGAACAGGATCCGCTGGCGCACAGTATTCTGGCGCGGGAGGAACGGGCCTTACGGGCCATGCCTGAAAACCTCGCGCATCTTCCCCGGTCGATGCTGTATCTGAAGCCTTTTAATCTGGTTGGTCTGGAAGCCCTGAGGGCGCTGTTTACAGAGAGCACACTTGTTCTGCCGGATCCGGGAGCCACGCTCACGACGGTCGATTTACCGGAGCTTGCCTCCCTGGTGGAGGACCTCAGCCGAGCGGGAAAAGGGCTGGTCATGACGATGGGAAAAGGGGGCGTGGGGAAAACCACGGTGGCGGCTGCGGTCGCGGTCTCGCTGGCCAGACGCGGTCATAAAGTCCACCTGACCACCTCCGATCCGGCAGCCCACCTGTCTTACACCCTGGATGGCTCGCTGCCAGGCCTTCAGGTCAGCCGTATCGATCCAAAAGCAGAGACTGAGCGCTATCGTCGCTTTGTGCTGGAAAATCAGGGAAAAGGTCTGGATGAAGAGGGACTGGCGGTACTGGAGGAAGATCTCCGTTCCCCCTGCACCGAAGAGATTGCCGTGTTTCAGGCATTCTCCCGGATCATCAAAGAGGCCAACGACCATTTTGTCATTATGGACACTGCGCCCACCGGGCATACGCTGCTGTTGCTGGATGCAACCGGGGCCTATCACCGGGAAATGGTGCGCCAGATGGGGCAGGCTCACGATCACGTGATAACGCCAATGATGCAGCTGCAGGATCCGGAGAAGACCAGAGTCATTATCGTGACGCTTGCCGAAACCACGCCGGTACTGGAAGCGGCCGGGCTGCAGCAGGACTTACGCCGGGCCGGGATTGAACCCTGGGCGTGGGTCATCAATAACAGCCTCGCGGCCGCGAAGCCGTCCTCCCCGTTCCTGGTCACCCGTGCCCGTCGCGAACTGCCGCTGATCGACGACGTTGCCGGGCATTATGCACAGCGCATTGCCCTGACGCCACTGCTGAAGGACGACCCGGTAGGCGTGGACCTGCTGGCTGAAATGGCGGGCTGACAGGTGGGGCGACGCCCTACCTCCACTTAAAACATTTCCTTATACAGGTCATAAGATGAAGCGCTTAATCTGCCGTCGCGAATTCCGGTAGTGTGTCAGTCAACGTCACAGGAGTCATACAATGCACATTATCAATGCTGAAGAGCAGCACATTCCCGCCATACGGCGCATTTACGCCCATCATGTCCTGCACGGCACAGGCAGCTTCGAGACGGAACCCCCGGACACGCAGGAAATGCTTGCCCGGGTGAAAAATGTTCAGTCACGTGGATTTCCCTGGTATATCGCCCTGCAGGGGGAGACGGTCATCGGCTACTGTTACCTCTCCCGCTACCGCGAACGCCATGCCTACCGGTTTACGGTTGAAAATTCGGTGTACATCGATCCGGCTTATCAGCGGCAGGGGGGCGGAAAAGCCTTACTCGATCATGCCTTAACATGGGCCCGGTCTCAGGGATACCGCCAGATGATAGCGGTTGTGGGGGACAGTGCGAACGTCGCGTCTGTAGCGCTGCATCTTCGCGCCGGATTTACTGAAATCGGCACGCTGAAGGACATCGGTTTCAAGCATGGCCGCTGGCTGGACACGGTGTTGCTGCAGCGTCAGCTGGGAAAAGGGAGCTGTACGCTGCCGGACAGTCCGGTACCCGGACGCTGAGGCAGGAGAAAGGGGGCATCGCCCCCTTTCGGTTATTTCAGCCGTTTCCCTGCCTCATCTACTACTTTCTCGCCGTCTTCCTTAGCAAATGCGCCTTTTTGCGCATCCGGAAGAATATCCAGTACCACTTCGGAAGGGCGGCACAGACGCGTTCCCAACGGTGTCACCACAATCGGACGGTTAATCAGGATCGGATGCTGAAGCATAAAATCGATTAACTGATTGTCAGTAAACTTATCTTCCTCAAGCCCCAGTTCTTCATAAGGCTCGACGTTTTTGCGCAGCAAAGCCCGGACTGAAATGCCCATATCTGCAATGAGTTTGACCAGCTCATCGCGTGACGGTGGATTTTCAAGGTAATGAATAACGGTCGGTTCATTACCACTGTTGCGGATCATCTCCAGCGTATTACGCGACGTGCCGCAGGCCGGGTTGTGATAAATGGTGATGTTGCTCATATCAGTATCTCATTACAAAGTGAAAGAGAGACGTAGCGCCAGCGCTGCCAGCGTTACAAACAGCACAGGCAGAGTCATGACGATCCCGGTGCGGAAATAGTATCCCCAGGTGATGGTCATATTCTTCTGTGAAAGGACATGCAGCCAGAGCAGCGTTGCCAGGCTACCAATAGGTGTAATTTTAGGTCCCAGATCGCAGCCAATCACGTTGGCGTAGATCATCGCTTCTTTGATAACGCCTGTTGCGGTGCTTCCATCGATAGAAAGAGCGCCAACCAGCACGGTAGGCATGTTGTTCATGATGGAAGACAGGAAAGCCGTCAGGAAGCCAGTACCCAGCGTTGCAGCCCAGAGTCCTTTATCCGCAAGTACATTCAGCACACCTGAAAGGTATTCGGTAAGCCCGGCGTTGCGCAGACCGTAGACCACCAGGTACATCCCCAATGAGAAGATGACGATCTGCCATGGCGCACCGCGCAGCACTTTGCCAGTTTTAATGGCATGGCCTCGTTTAGCTACTGCAAACAGGATCACAGCTCCAACAGCCGCAATCGCGCTAACGGGAATACCAAGCGGCTCAAGGACAAAGAACCCAACCAGCAGAAGTATTAAAACTATCCAGCCGGTTCTGAAGGTTGCCAGATCTTTAATCGCTTTTGCCGGTGCTTTCAGAAGAGCCAGGTCGTAAGTCGGTGGGATATCCTTGCGGAAGAACAAATGCAGCATAACCAACGTGGCAACAATGGCTGCAATATCCACCGGCACCATTACCGACGCATACTCGGTGAAGCCCAGTCCAAAGAAGTCTGCAGAAACGATGTTAACCAGGTTGGACACGATAAGCGGCAGGCTGGCTGTATCGGCAATAAACCCGGCAGCCATGACGAATGCCAGTGTCGTGCCTTTGCTGAACCCTAATGCCAGCAGCATGGCGATGACTATCGGCGTCAGAATAAGTGCCGCACCATCGTTGGCAAACAGTGCCGCCACCGCTGCACCAAGCAGAACGATATACGTAAAGAGCAAACGGCCACG
>OJUX01000598.1_pt1 | contig 9501 bp, 7 predicted proteins | sample 1599971 | NCBI WGS metagenome assembly OJUX01 (sample SAMN04436859, study PRJEB24849) | human gut metagenome | biome: human gut; feature: NICU; material: stool | host: Homo sapiens | place: USA: Saint Louis, MO | collected 2011-09-23
GCGGAGCATGCCCGGCTCGAAGAAAGAGGCTGTGAACGCCCGGGAAGAGGGGGCCAACTTCGAATTTAACGTCCAGCCGCAGTACATCAAGCGCGGGCGCAAGGGGCAGGTCAGCGCCGTGGGCATGATCCGCACCAAAATGGGCGAGCCCGGTCCGGACGGCCGCCGCCGCCCGCAGCCGATCCCCGGCTCGGAGTTTGAGCTGCCGGCCGCCGTGCTGATCATGGCCTTCGGCTTTCAGGCACACGATATGCCGTGGCTGCGCGGCCACGGCATCAAGCTCGACCGCTGGGGGCAGATCTGCACCGGCGGGAAAGGGCGCGGCACCACCCAGACCAGCAACGATAAAATCTTTGCCGGCGGCGATGCGGTGACCGGCGCCGATCTGGTGGTTACCGCCATGGTGGCAGGACGCCAGGCAGCCAGCGAGATGTTGACGCTGTTCAGGGAGAAGGAGGATGTATGACCAGTTTTATCGTCGCCAGTCCGCAGGCCTGTATCGGCTGCCGGACCTGTGAAGTGGCCTGTGCGCTGGAGCACGTCGCGCCGGGCGCGGAGTGTCATCCGCGCCTGAAGGTGATGCGCCTGGACGACCTCAGCGTGCCGGTGATGTGTCACCAGTGTGAGAACGCGCCCTGCGTCGGCGCCTGTCCGACCGGCGCGCTGTCGATGGGCGCCGAGCGGGTCGAGGCCGACGCCTCGCGCTGCATCGGCTGCCAGAGCTGCGCGGTGGCCTGCCCGTTCGGCGCGATTACCATCGAGGCCAGCGCCGGGGCGGCGCCGGTGATTGTGAAGTGCGACCTGTGCCACGCTCGGGACCGCGGTCCCGCCTGCGTGGATGTCTGCCCGACGGCGGCGCTGAGTAAGATGACTGAGAAGCAGCTCAGCGAGCTGCAGAAGCAGCGCAATAAGGCGACGGCCAGCCTGCTGACCCTCTAGACGGCGCTAGCGGACGGGGCGACAGCCTCGCCCGCTAGCGCACTTTCCTGAAAATAATCAGTATGACCACCGTTGATACCAGATACCCTGCCAGCGATACGCTGACCAGTGTCGAAAAGTGGCCGTCAAAATCGTTCATGAGGCTGTTACAGGCCTCAGCGCTCATTGTGCCGTCGTTCATCACCTCCGCGTAGGTTCTCATTATCCCGTAATCCAGGGCAGTGGCCATTACCCACCCCATATAGATAAGCATGGTGAGAATGATCCCTCCCCAGCGCAGAACGCCTTTGGTTCGCGTACTCAGCATCGCAAGACTCTCCTTTGTCAGTCAGCAGATAAAAAAATCCCCCGGACGGTATAACAGGCCGGGGGATTGAGGGCAATATTCAGGCTACGTCTTTACGGCAGCGCGTCCATCCGCTCCCACATCCGTTTCGCCACCTTCTGCGCGGCGGCGAAGATCGGCGCGCTGTCGAAGCTGAACTGCCGGTCTTCGTAGATCATAACCCCGTTGACCATCACGCTGTGCACGCTGTTAGATCCGAGGCCGAAGGCGATATGTCCGGCGATGTTTGCCGCCAGCAGCGGCGTCGGCGGCAGGTAGTCGCAGATGGTCAGATCCGCCTTGCAGCCTGCTTCCAGGCGGCCAAACTGCGCGCCGAAGTTGCGGCTGAGCAGTTCGTTGCCGTTGCTGAGCGCCTTCGCAAAGCTGTCGGGCCACCACGGGCCGCCGGCGTCGCGGTGCTTGAAGAAGGCGAACTTCATCTCTTCAAACATGTCCGAGCCGATGCCGTCGGTGCCCAGCGCCAGGTTGCGGATCTGCGGCAGGCGGTGGTTATAGCCCACGTGGTTGTTCATGTTCGAGCGCGCGTTGTGCACCAGGAAGCCGTCTTTAGCGTTCAGTAGCTCAACGTCAGCCTCGGAGATGTACAGGCCGTGGGCGATCAGGGTTTTACTGTTGATAAGCCCGAAGTTGTCCAGCCGCACCAGCAGATCCTTACTGTAATGGTGGTGGCTGTGGGAGACGTCGTAGCTGTCTTCCGCTGCGTGGATGTGCAGCCCGCGACCGGTGGCCTTCAGCGCTTCGCCCAGCATGGCCAGACCTTCATCCGGCACGGTGAACGGCGCGTGGGCGCCGATGTGGGCCTCCACCAGATAGGGCTGGTCGCCTTTCTGCCGCGCGGCGTCAATCTCTTTCGCAAAGCGAATGTTTTCCTCGACGCTGTCGCGCAGCTCGCGGCTGCCGAAGTTGCGGTCGGTGGTTTCAAAGCAGGTCATCCCGCGCAGGCCAACCCTGATAAAGGCGTTGCGCAGTTGGCTAAGGGAGCCGGCGATGTAGTTCGGCGACGCGTGGTGGTCAATAACCGCCGTGCAGCCGCTGCGTACCGCTTCCATCGCGCAGATAAGGCCGCTGTAGTACAGCGACTCCTCGTCCAGCGCCCGGTCCAGGCGCCACCAGAGGTTTTTCAGCGTCGAGATAAAGTCCGGGCTCGGCGCAATATTGGCCTGGATACCGCGCGACAGGCCGGAGTAAAAGTGGTTGTGGGAGCAGACCATGCCGGGCATCACCAGCCGCCCGCGCATCTCCTTGATCTGCGCCTGCGGATAGCGCTGGCTCAGCGCCGGGCCAACGTCGAGGATCTTGTCGTTTTCGATGGCAATATCGACGTTTTCCCACACTTTTGCCGGATACAGCTGTGCGGCAGTCGCATTCTTCAGAATAACGATACTCATACTTCAACCCCTCCAAGCAGATAGCGGTGGTGCTGGTGCACGTGAGTGATAATGCGGCAGATGTCGGTCAGCTCCTGCGGCACGCCGGCAAACTGGCCGTCGCTGGTGATGTAGAACTGCCAGGTCTTTCCGTCCTGACGGATGTTGACCTTACCGTTTTCAATAAAGAAGCCCGGGTTGGTGCTGTTGAGGAAATCCTGCTCGAGGCTGAAGACGGTAACTTTGTCTTTGTAAGGACGCCCCTGCCACGGGCAGAACTGGGCGCAGTTGCCGCACTCGTTGCAGTAGGCGGCGAGATGCAGGGTCTGGAAGCGGTTCTGGAAGCCCGGCACGGCAACAGAGACGTTGGCGCGGTTCGGGCAGACGTCGACGCACTTGCTGCAGACATAGTTACACTCCAGGCAGCGGCTCGCCTCCTGGGCGACAAAGGCCTCGCGATCGTCTTTATCGACCAGAGCTACGGCGATAGTGCCTTTACGCTGGTAGATCTCCGCCGGATCGACGTTGTTCCAGCGCTTGCTGCCGTGGTGGCTGGCGATATTTTCGCGCGCCAGGATCGCGTCCGTGGCCCGGCGGGCGTTGCCGATGGCGGAGACGATAGAGGACGGTCCGCGCTGGACGTCGCCAATCAGGAACACGTTCGGGCGGCTGGTTTCGCCGTCGGCGTTAACCACCGGCCAGCCCTGGGCATCCAGCGGAATGCCCATGGCCGACAGCGCCTCGCCGTCCTGCTGTTCGCCGATGGCGGTGATCAGCGCATCCACCTTCAGCACGCGGGTATCATCGGTCTCGACCGGGCGGCGGCGGCCTTTCGCATCCGGCTCGCCCAGCGTCATCACGCGCACGGTGAGGGTGCCGTCGGCATTGAACGATTCCGGGTTGCACAGCCATTCGAAGCGGACGCCGTCGTGGACCGCCTCTTCGTACTCTTCGCGCCAGGCGGGCATCTCCTGCTGCGAGCGGCGATAGACGATAGTTGCCGTTTCAACGCCCGGCACGCGCAGCGCGGCGCGGGCGCAGTCCATGGCGGTATTACCGGCGCCGACCACCGCCACGTGCTTGCCGAGCGGTAGTTCGACGCCGCGGTTGAAGTCGCGCAGGAACGGCAGCGATTTGTAGACGTTCTGGTTATCGCCCGCCAGCCGGACGCCGCTGTTCTTGTCGGTGCCGGTGCCGACCAGCACATAGCTGAAGCCCTGTTCGCGAAGTTTCTCTACCGTCAGCTGCGGATCGCAGCCGTACTCTATCTTGACGCCGTGGTCGACCACGAAGTCGATATCCTGCCGGATAAGCTCGCCGGGAATGCGGAACTGCGGAATGATGTTTTGCACCACGCCGCCGGCGTTGGCTTCGCGCTCGAACAGCGGCACCGGGTGGCCCGCGCGGGCGAGGAAGTAGCCCGCCGCCAGGCCGGCGGGACCTGCGCCAATCACCGCTACCGGGTGACGGGAGCCGGAGCCCGCAGGCTTATGCCAGCGCTGCTTGTACGCTTCCCAGCCTTTTTCCAGCGCCACTTTCTTCAGTTCGCGGATGTTGAGCGCGCTGTCGTAGTCGAGGCGGGTACAGTTGTACTGGCACTGATGATCGCAGATGTGGCCGGTAATGGCGGGCAGGGCGTTGCGCTGATAGATCAGCTCCAGGGCGTCGGCGTAGCGCTCCTCGCCCAGCAGGCGGATATACTCCGGGATATCCTGCTTGATGGCGCAGGCGGTGACGCAGGGCGCCACGTAGCAGTCGGTCAGCGGCAGCGGCTCGCCGACGTCGATGCGGTCCTCCGGCTTCCACTGCTTCTGGGTGTAGTCCATGCTGACCGCTTTTTCCGCCAGCGCGTTGAGGCGCGCGACGTCAACCTGGGTCATGTTCCAGCCGTCGGCCTTCTCCAGCTCGCGCATACACTCGCTCAGGCGCAGATAGCCGCCGGGCTTGAGCAGGTCGGTCGCCATGGTGATCGGCCGGATGCCGGTTTCGAAAATCTCGCGAATATTGAGCTGGCTGGCGCCGCCGGAGTAGGAGATAGGCAGCTTGCCGTCGAAGGCGCGGGAGAGTAGGGCGGCGACGTTGATCGACAGCGGGAACAGCGCCCGGCCCGACATGTACATCTCATCGCCCGGCAGCGCGCCCTTATTGTTGACGGTGCCGAGGGTGTTGGTCAGCTTGACGCCGAAGCCCAGATTGCGGCTCTTCGCCAGCGCCATCAGGCGGGTGAGCATCTCCAGCGCCCGGTCAATTTTCAGATCGTGCTCGAAGGACTCTTCGCTCAGGCCGATATAGCCGAAGCCGCAGGTGTCGAGGATCTCGCGCACCCGGGCAAAGCCGAGCAGGGTCGGGTTGAGCTTGACGAAGGTGTTGAGGTTTTTCTCTTCCAGCATGTAGCGGCAGATGGCCTCGATTTCATCCGGCGGGCAGCCGTGCATGGTGGAGAGCGTGACGGCGTGAACCATGGTGGCCGGAATGCGCTCGGCCAGCGTCGCCAGCTCCTCGCGGCGGGCGCTCTGCGGCAGGCGGTCGATAAAGCCCTTATCGCGCAGCCAGCGCTGCATGATTTCGCGGTACTGGGCGAATTTCGGATGGGCGGAGGCGTCCATCATATTGTCGATAAATTCCTGCATCGGCGGCTGCTTGATGCCGTCGAGGTTGTAGCCGACGCTCATATTGAAAATAAACGACTTGCCGTCTTTGACCGGGGTCAGCGGGAAGACCTGCTCCAGCAGGTGCAGGGCAAACCACGCCTTGAGATATTCGTCCCAGGCTTTTTTGAGGGTGAACTCGGTGGACCATTCGGTGTTAAAACACTCATCTTCGGCGTCGATACAGGGTTTTTCCAGCTCAAGCCGGTCGAGGATCTGCACGGTTTTCAGTTCGATAAAGCGCCCGCCGGTCAGCCAGGCGGTAATGATATTCTGCGCCAGCTGGGTGTGCGGCCCGGCGGCCGGGCCGAGGGGCGTGGCGCAGCCTTCGCCAAAGACGCTGAGGTGTTGCGGCGCCTGCGGCGAGTAGAACTGCTGTTCGGGAATGCCAAAAATAGACCGCTGGCTCTGATACTCATCAAAAATGCGCGTTAACAGTTCCTCAAACGGGACGGGACGCATGATGTCTCCCATAACCCTCTCCTTAGACATATTTATAAGACAGACATTGCCGGTTTAAATAATCCCGACGGGTGATGAGAGAGGAGCAACAATCACACCAGTTATTCAGATAAGGTTATGGCGAATAATGAAATTGTGAGGCAGGTCGAATCCCGATAGCAGAGTGTGAATGAATTCACAGCGGCTTAATGAGAATTAAAATCACTCCATTTTTATCACCGCCATTATTTCTCAAAAATAATGCGGCAATATCACAATGATAATTATCGGCGGCAGGATGAGGGTTATTTTCGCGCCCCCTGCGCAGAATTTCTGCAATATAACCCTCGCAGTAGCGCGTTCAGCTTGCCGATAATGATGGCGCTCACGCTTCAGGGCAAAAGGCACGGTGGCCTGCATGAATATTGCATTAATTAAGCATGGCGAGGCGGCCGTTGCCCCGGTCTCAAACTGAGAAAACGCGCCGCCGGAGAATTCATCAGCAGCAGGCCACGGGCCCGAGAAATATCCCCTGAGGTTGGTATGACTATTTTTGCAGAAGCAGCACGTCTTGAAGAACAGAATCGCCCCTTTGCCCTGGCGCAGATTGTCGACAGCCGGGGCTCCACCCCCCGACACTCCGCCCAGATGCTGATCCGCGAGGACGGCACCATCGCCGGCACCATCGGCGGCGGCATGGTGGAGCGCATGGTGATCGACGAAGCGCTGGCGGCCCTGCGCGCGAAGGCGTCAAGAATGTTTCACGGCCGGATGGCGCGCAGCGGCAGCGATGCGGTGGGCTCCGACTGCGGCGGGGCGATGTCGGTCTACATCAGCGTCCACGGCCAGCGCCCCCGGCTGCTGCTGGTCGGCGCGGGGCACGTGAACCGCGCCATTGCCCAGTGCGCCGCAGACGGTGGTGAACAGCTGTCGTTGGGGGTGGGGAGGGCGCCTCGCTTGCAGCTCACGTCCTCTACACAATCCTGGGGCTCGTCAGCAGGTGGGCCGTCCCCGCGGCCCGTGGCGCCCACACCCGCCCAGGCGGAGTCCTCATCGGCCCGGACTGCTCCGAAGCCATAACCAGTATGGGCCCACCGTCACCTGGCGTGGCTTACCCCGTTGCTCGCACCACTACAAACCAGGTCACAGCCAGTTCTTCTTGTGGAAGATCACATACAGGATCACACCGCTGGCCACCATGCTGAGCAGACAGTAGAAGTATCCGTATCTCCAGTGCAGATCTGGCATGTAGTCGAAGTTCATGCCGTAGATCGAGCCGATGAGGGTGGGCACGACGAGGATGGCCGCCCATCCGGAGATGATCTTGACGTCCTCGTTGGAGCGTTGGTCGACCAGCGTCGCATTGACCGTCAGGATCTGGGTCAGCAGTTCTCGAATGTCAGTGATCTGGGAGGAGATCCGGGCCAGGTGGTCGGCGACGTCAGCCAGATAGGCCTGCAGCTCGGGTGGCACCTGATGCTTGGCGGACCCGGCGCGCAGGGCAGCGATGATCGGGATGAGCGGGTTGGTGGCGTGCTGCAGGTCGATGGCCTCACGAGACAGGCGGTAGATACGTTCGGGGGCTGCGGAGTCCCCACTGAAGACCTGCCTCTCGATCTGTTCGATATCGAACTGGATGCCGCTGATGACGGGGAAGGTCTGGTCGACGACGCCGTCGAGGATGGTGTAGAGCACCGACTCCGGACCGTGGCGCAGCAGCTCCGGGTCACTGGGAAGACGCGGGGTCCACCTCAGGCTCGACACCTCGTAAGGGATGCGCTGCACGAAGCCGACGACGCAGTTGCGCTGCTTGATGACCTCGGCCTCGACGAAGGCCACATCCTCCATCGAGTCGATGTAGAACGGCGGGTGCAACACCAGGAACAGGGCATCCCCGTGGCGTTCCAGCTTGGGACGCTGGTGGCCTTCCACCAGGTCCTCGGTCAGCAGTGGATCGAGGCGCATGAGGGCGACAAGGCGCTTGATCTGGGTCCGGTTCGGACTCTGCTCGACGATGATTCCCAGACGCTCGGGGTGGCCGTCCAACCAGGACAGCGTCGTCTCGACGTCAGCCGGGTGTTCCGGGTCGGCCGGGACTCCCTGCTCGAACCACTTGATGTCGACGATGCCGGGTTTCGTGTCGGCGATTGGTCTGGTTGCCAATGGTGATGCGCCACCATGGGTGCGCGCACTCGTCGTGGCACCGTTCCTTGGCTGGGGTGTTGCTGCCATAGATCGCCTCCTCCGTCATCTGGGCCGCAAGCCTACTGCGTACGGCGTCGGTCTCCCTCGCGACGACGACGGTCGTCGGGGGTGTCGTCGTCAACGTACATGCCAGGAGTGTCGAGGATGATATTCGTGCCTCCGGCCGCGTCGGACAGCTCACTGGGTGCCAGCCACTTGGCGAGGTGATAGACGCCGACGGTGACGATGGTGCCCAGGGCGATGCCGCCCAGGGTGAAGGAGTCGCTGAACTTCAGCGAGACGTCACCGACGCCGATAATGATGCCGGCTGCCACCGGGACGAGGTTCACCGGATTGCCGAAATCGACGTTGTTCTCCTTCCAGATCTTGGCGCCCAGAAGGCCAATCATGCCGTAGAGGACGACGGTGATGCCGCCCAGTACCCCACCGGGAGTCGCCGAGATGACGGCACCGAACTTGGGGGAGAAGCCGAACAGGATCGCCACGATCGCAGCCACCACATAGGCGGCCGTCGAGTACACCCTCGTTGCCGCCATGACGCCGATGTTCTCCGAGTAGGTCGTCGTCGGGCCCGCACCGAGGAAGGTGGCCAGTATGGAGGTCGCACCGTCAGCGGCGACCGCCCGCCCGACCTGATGATCAAGGTCCTTGCCGGTCATCTCGGCAACGGCCTTGACGTGACCGGTGTTCTCGGCGATGAGGGCGATGACGACCGGCAGGGCCAACAGGATGAAGGCCAGGTGGAAGGCAGGCAGGTGGAACCCAACGACGTTGGTGGCCGCGTGATGGGATCCGTTCTGGGCCTGGGGCAGGTACTTCCAGGTGTCCAGGTTCGTCACCGGGGGCAGGCCGATCCATGCTGAGTCATGCACGGCTGACCAGTCCACTCGTGGGGCGACGGTGCCATCGGCGTGATGAAGCGGACCGAACACCAGATCCTCGATCCACGACAACACGTAACCGATGACCAGGGCCAGGAAAATGGCGATGCGGGAGATGAATCCGCGCGGTCCCACCGACAGTGCGATGACGAGCAACATGACGATGAGCGCGGTCCACTGATCGGTGGGCCAATAGGCCTTGGCAACCACCGGAGCGAGGTTGAAGCCGATGAGCATGACGACGGCGCCAGTCACCGTCGGAGGCAGCACCTTGTGCACCACCCGCGAACCAGCTGCCTGGATGATGATGCCGCAGATGAAGAGGGTCAGGCCCACGCACAACAGTGCGCCCGAGACGTCATTCGGCTTGCCGCCGGATGCGTAGATGGCCGTCGCCACGCCGGGGAAGGCTGCCGAGGAGCCGAGGTAGGACGGCACCTCATGCTTGGTCACGAAGATGAAGACGAGGGTCGCGATACCCGACATCATCACTGCCAGCTGGGGGTTGAGGCCCATGAGGACGGGGAAGACGAAGGTCGCCCCGAACATCGCCACCACGTGCTGGGCTCCCAGCCCGATGGTTCGTCCCCATCCGAGTCTCTCGTCGGGAGCCACCACCTCACCTGGTTCCAGTACACCGCCGTTGTGCAGTTTCCAGATCATGGGCGTCCTTC
>OJUX01000600.1_pt1 | contig 9493 bp, 11 predicted proteins | sample 1599971 | NCBI WGS metagenome assembly OJUX01 (sample SAMN04436859, study PRJEB24849) | human gut metagenome | biome: human gut; feature: NICU; material: stool | host: Homo sapiens | place: USA: Saint Louis, MO | collected 2011-09-23
CGCCTTCTTCAATCATGTTGAAGTCTGCAATGGCTTCGCCCACGTTACGGCGCAGACGCTTTTGCAGTTTGTTCAGGTTGTATTGCTCTTTCTTCGTATTTGATTGATTTTCTTGCATTTATTACTACCTTCGGAGCCAATAGGGGCATAATAGGGGCAAAAATTTTTCAGCGTGCGAGCTTATCGTTAAGCATCAGCACCTGTTCGCCATTCATTTCTTCAATCCACGCACCGTAGACTTCATAAACCATTTGCGCGTTTTCATGCCCCATTTGGCTGGCTATGAAAGACGGGTTAGCGCCGGCAGATAAAAGCCAGCAGGCAAAAGTATGCCGCGTATGGTACGGATTCCGGCGGCGAATACCAGCACGTTTTACAGCTGCGTTGAATCTCGCACCGATGCTCGATAAAGAGTAGTAGGCTTTCTGTTCTCCTTTGCGCATCCGGGGTATGAAAACGAATCGCAGGCTTTGATGTTCCACTGCGCCATACTCGCGATGATTAAAGACAATTTCGGTTTTAGGCTGTAGCGCCGTCAGCTTGCGCTGTGCTTTCAAGGCTTCAAGTGCCGGCTCTAGTAGGGTAATAACCCGGTTACCTGCTTCGGTTTTTGGTGGGCCGAACATGCCCAACGAATTAAGATTGCGCTGTATATGAGCCGTACCTTTTTCCCAGTCGATATCTTCCCAGGCAAGAGCTGCAAGCTCCCCATGACGGACACCGGTATAAACTGCGAACGTCCACATATTGAGGCTCTGGCCACGCTCGGATTCCACAAGCAAACTAAACTCCTGCTTCGTTAAAGGATCCGGTTTTACTTTCCCTTTGTGTAGTTTCTTGATCCCTTCAAAGGGCTTGCCACTGATAAAGCCAGATTTGTATGCAAACCGAAGCAGGGAGCACAGTAGCGATATATAGTTGTTCACGGTACGCACAGTGCGTCCCTGTTTGTTACTTCTGGGATTTGCCAGGTAAAGTGTCTCACCGTTCAACAGTTCCTTCCTGTATTTAAGAATGTCGCTGTGGCGTATAGTTGAAACAGGCGTATCTCCGTTGATGATGTGCATTAACGTACCGAGTTGTGAGCGCGTCTTACGCATCGTGTTCGCGCTAATTTCTGTTTCTTTAATGTTCGTCCACAGTTCACACAGCTCTGAAAAGGTTTGAACTGAAACAGTGGTTACGGTTTTTTTTGCTCTGTACGATGAAGGAAAGCGCTGGTGGTAATCAAACTCTCCAAGGTTGATCTCACTAACGATCACAGCCCGAAGATTCCCGGCTTTTTTGATGTTCGCCGGGGTGTTAATCCAGCCTTTGAGAATTTCGCGGCAACGCTTTCCCCGGTACATAAACCAGATACAAATCTTATTGTTTCTGATTTCGACACCTGTAGGCAAAGCTGCCATCTTACGCATCCCTTATTAATTGATTAATTCTCGGATAGTTGTACCAGGTTGTGCCACGCAAGGTTTTTTCTCCAGATGGGGATACTCGTTTAAAATGGACACCTTCCACCCAACAGCCCTGACGATACTTCTCAATCTGTCGTTCGGTCAGGCCTGTTTTTTCTGTGAGTCTTGCGCCAACAACCCATTCTTCGTTAAAAATTACCTGCGACATGGTTCACCTCAGGTAACCGGCATGAGTATAAATATGCCGGTCTGTAGTCGTTGATATTTCAGTTTCAGTTTGCCTGGCCGGGCAGGGAACGCAGTCGGCGCATACCGGTCATTGCAGTGGCCACGTAGCTTGCCTTGCAGTTGACCACTTCAACCCAGACCTTCACGCCTTCCACTCTCACCGTATAGGTCTCTTTCATCTTGCTGCGCCCATAGTCACCATATCTTTGCTGGTGGGCTGCGAGTGCGATTTCACATGCCTGGCGAGCCAAAGGGGATTGCTTACTGCCTCGATTAATCAGTCGCATTTCTTCTCCTTGAGGGAGGGTTTCCCCTCCCGGTCTCGTTAGTCCACGTATTCAGGTTTCATATCCGCCAGGGTGATGCTGAACTGGCCATGCAATTCGTCGCCCAGATGGCGTTTCGACGATGCAAGAACGCGCTCTACTTCTGCAAACCGCTCAGCTGCATCGGGCTCATCTGAAGGTGGCAAGGAATTGATGGCTGCTTCGACTTTGTTCCGTGCATCAACCAGGTAATAACGCTTCACGGCCTTGTTTTTCAGCTCAGTGAACAGGGCAGAACCCAGCGTTGCTTTCACGGTTTCAATATCTGCGCGCAGAGCTTTAGCGCTATCCACATCCTGAGCCGCCTCGATGCGGTCACGAAAATCATCAGCAAGTGAATCGATGTTTTGAGCTGATTCCTGAGCCGTTTGAGTTGTAGTGACGTTGTCACCTGAAATGTCTGCAAGGCTAACGTGCTGCGCCGGTGCCGGGTTTACCTCTCGCTCTTCTCGTCGATCATCGAGCTCATCAGGGGTGTAAACGCCCAGAATCACATCCGGGCAGAACAGTCTCGCCCAGAATCACATCCGGGCAGAACAGTCTCGCCCAGCGTTTGACGGCCAGGTACGCCAGCTGCTGGCGTGGGTCGTCAGCCCACAGGGTAGAGTTTCGGGTACGGGCCTGAGCCAGCAGTAAATCAAGTTCCCTCGGCTGATCTTCACCTTTAAGCGTTGCGCTGATAATGATGCCGATCCCGGCTTCGTCAGCTAGGGTCCAGCCCGGGACGCGGTACTCGCCTTTATCGCCTTTACGTATGTGGAATTTTCCAACGACCTTTTCCCATGGTCCGTACCATTCATATTCAAAGCGGCTGGCCAGCACGCCGCTGCGTGAAATGACAGCATTAACCAGCTGCGCTTCATACCCGAGCACACCGTTAATCAGGTGCGTCTTTTGAGCCACGGCAAAGGGATTCATCTGCCACTGTGCTGCTTGCATCGCTACAGCCATGCAATCGGCCTGATTGCCCTGCAGGTGCTTAGGTACAGTAGCGGTGCCCTGGGCCATGATCTGCGCGAACGTGCTGATGGCGTTCAGATACTGGGAATCAAACAAAGCCACGTTGGAGTTAATAACGGTGTTCTGGTCAGTAACGGTAACGTTAGTGTTATGCATAAATCCCCCTTAAGCCTGAGCGCGCAGCGCTTCGAGGCGGCGCAGGTCAAAATCGTTCAGTTCATCTGTGTAATCGGTAGTGATCGGCGCTGGCCATTCGCCCGTATCGAATCCTGTGGCAATAGCACGCATTGTTTTGCGGTACTGGAAGTGGCGCAAACTCGTGTTCCGGTATCCGAGCAGTGAGCAGTATCCGTGGCCAAAGCCGATTTTTTACCATATCTGCCTCGAGCTACGGCGCCGCGGAACTGATGGCCAACTGAGCCAGAAAGAACTCGAGCGGGAAGCTGGTGATATTCTTGACATGTGGGAAAAACGGGTGCTGGTTGGGAAGCCAATCCCGCCTGTTCGACGGGCGCTATCGGCTCCAGTTGCTTCTATGGGGCCGACCCCTGCAGAGCTTTTGAAAGCCAAATATGAGCGGATGAAGGCTGATGGGAGGGCATAGCAATGAAGTGGTTGCCATGAGCGAATAGCAGATCTTTTATAATATTTTTTCATAAAGATATGGCTTGCTCCTTCGGGATTGCAGGAAATATGTCCAAATTCTTCCCAGCGGTGCTTTTTGTAGAAGTCTGGTTCCTGAAAGCTAGTTTTGTATAGGAAGGTGAAGTCTAATGGTGCGGAAACGTATATTAAGAACATAACTGTATGATTTTAATCTATAAATTAATGACATTTTCAGTCTGGTTTACGTTGATTTGAACACCGCATTTATTAACACTGGGAATACCAAAAACCGGAAGGCTACTGGCTTTTACGGCAAATCTAAAAAATTCTCGCTTTCTTCACTATCCAACCTGCTCAACAAAACGCGCTTAATGTACACTTTCGTACTATTGGACTTCATCGCCTAGCGCTGCTTTAGGTGAAACTGGTGAATTTTACCGTTAATTTGATATTTTAATGTAATGCCAAATAAGGATAGTTTAGAATGACTCACGCAAGCAATGAAAAGCCTCTTATTTATTTATTGAACACACCTCTAGACGTTGAAGAGGATTTACAGGATAATAAATTTAACGCGTATCATTATTGGTTGAATGGTACTGAAGAAATAAATACAAACTTCAGTTTTATAGATATTGATTATGCCAATGAATTTCCAAGAGATCTCCACGAGGCCGAAATCATTGTTATAGACACTTTACCAACTAATCATCACATTGAAGCTAATAATAGCCCAATAAGTGTCCATTATAGGAATTTGCCTTCAAGTGTGAACTTCTTACCTCTTGATATGTATTTTGTAATTCATAATATTTTCCAAAATCGCAGTAAACAAATTGTTGTGATTTTCTGTGAAAGTTTCGATAATGAATCATATCAACTTAATTATAATGGAGTAACAAACCCCCCAATAATCACTAACACATATCCTTTTCAGCAACCATTAAATTTAGCGCATAGAGTCGGAAAAAGAATATTTTTAGCGAAAGGTGATGAAGAAAAAGAAATTAAAAATTGCCTCTCAAAGTATATAACCAACTCTTCATATAAATTAGTATTCACCAACTTATGGGGTAATGACACCCCTTTGCTTACAAATGAGGCCGGTGAGAACGTAGCAATGATGAGGTTAGTAGATAATAAATCAATTATCTTTTTACCTTCTATTGATGATAAAAAGGGATTTTTATTGGAGTTGTTTGATAAGGTGTTGCCAGAGCATCCAAACTTCAAAATTTTATTTCCTGAAAATGGTAGCTTCTCATGGATTAGTAATCCATCATATATTTCCATAGAAGAAAGAAATAAAATAATCGATATTGAAAATGAATTAAAGAGGCATGAGGAAACAATAGCATTATTGAAACAAGAATACGAAAGCATTCATAATAAAGATGAAAATATCAAGTTAAGGAACATCCTGAAAGAAACGGGTGATGAACTTGTTTATTCTGTAAAATGGTTCCTTGAATATATTGGATTTACTGATATTGTAAATCCTGATGAAAAAGTAAAACAAGAAGATACTACCCAAAAGCTCTTTGAGGAAGATCTCAACTTTGAATACGACGGTCTTCATTTCTTAATGGAAGTTAAAGGTATAGGTGGAACTTCAAAAGATTCAGAATGTTCACAAATTTCAAAAATAGAGTTGCGTAGAAGAGGTGAAGATAAAGGTAAAGTGTTACAGAGAAAATTCAAATCTGTATATGTAGTAAATCATCAACGTTATAGAGAGCCAAAAGAGCGCCAGGCAATCCCGTTTACGTCTGAACAAATCGAAAACGCTCAAATGACTTATAGAGCTATGACTTACACATATGAACTTTTCAATGTATATCATATGATTGAGAAGGGTATTTTGAAGAAGGAAGCTGTAAGAGAAGCATTTAAGCAGGATGGTGTGATAAACTTCCGTGAGTCGCTAATATCTTTAATTTATAACAATTGCTTCAAGCGCTATAGTGTCTATTCATTTACCCTTGATGGGACTTACACCATAACCAAAGCTGACAAGCTGGCTATCCTGGATAACCAGTATCACTGGCATTTGCTGGATATAGTGAACCTTCAGGTTAATACAGTTGATGTAGAACAGGCCAGCGAAGGCAATGCAGGTTTACTGGTAGCAGAGTTGGTTGAAGGTGCAAAGGAATACTATCTGGTGAAATCGTAAGTTTAAGCCCCCACGAGGGGCTTATAACTATTAGGAGGCAGTTTGGGCACCGAAAATTTCCAGTTTCGTATGGCCCAAAGGAAGGTGGATCACCCGGAGATTCTTGGTTACCTTGTATATCGGGTACGGTTTTGTTCTACACAAAGAATGTCTGCTGTAAAGCGAATCATCGAGACCAAACTTTTCTACCCACCCATGAAAGATTCGGTTGTATTACCGGGTTGAAATGTGCTGGTTAGTTCCAACCCGAGACCGAAACAAGAAGTCTTTACTGTGCAAATTGCCAAGCTTTATCAATGCAGCAACAGCTTTTCTTGTCCCTTTGGTTATCTCGAATTGCACAGGGCTACCGGTTTTCTGTTGCAACACTGTTGCTCTGCTTGACACCGAGCTATCATATGCACCATCCGATACTTTGAGTTTGACCAAATCACAGCCTCGAAGCTTACTGTCCAGGGCCATATTGAACAGAGCTAAATCGCGCGTTTTACCTTCCAGTTCAAGCCGGATTCGGATCCCCCAGATATGAGATATCTGAAGTGGTCTTTTTTGGCCGATGATACGGTCTTTGTTCCACGGTGACGTGTTCATACTCAAATCTCCTGCAATGTGGGAGATTTGAGTATGGTTGTCCCTTATGAGCGATGAGCGGACGTTAATTTGGGGTTGTACGCCGGAACCGCCGAAATTTCCGTGACACATAATTTTTGCGGTTGTCTGCCTGTACGTAAGACCGCCGTCAACCGGACAGTAAAGAAATGGCCGTTTGGAACGAAAAATCACTGACCGCAGCGTCTCACATAGCTGGTACGGATAAATTCTCACTCACGGCACCATAAACGTACACGTCAGCACATGCCAAACATGCTTCAAAATTCGACTAATTCACTGCGCCAGAAATTTCGGCGGTTCCGGCACAGAACCCCTATATTATGCGAATTGTTAATTAACACTGAGCAGCATTATTTTTCCTGTGTATCATCATTCAAATCTGGTGCAGTCCGAAGTACATTCGTGAAGTTGAGAAGCATTTTTTTTGTGCCAAAAGTGAACATCTCAGAGATTTCAGATGAAATGCTATCCCAAATAAAAATGATATGCCTCAAATACTCAACAACTCCAGGCCGGTTCAATGTACCTTCGATAAGGTAATGTTCAGGAATACCCTCCATTATTCCAGTCTTTCTTATCCAGAACAGTCCAACCCTGTTGGCCGATTCACTACCTGCAAGCACATAACTACGACGTTGATCTGTGTTTGGAATAGAAAGTAATTCAAAAATTAAAGGTACGATCATTTCAAGCCTTACGAATGGCCTAGGATGTGTACCAACTGGTTCTGTTTGAACCTCATAAAATTTTTCGCCTTGAAAACGATGTAACATTAATGATATACCACATGTCAAAAAGCAAATTGCCAATTCGCAATTTTCATTAATGGCAAGTTGTCGAACAATTTCTACTACACACATGCATGTGGAAAAATAATCGGCTGCAAGTTCCGTTGCGTGCCAAATGGCAGATGCATCGTTATTGTCTGATGATAAATTATTTAAGTGAATTTCAGACATTACATTAATATCGGAACTATACCTGTTCCTTATAAATAAATGGCCCTGAGTTAAGTGTCCTAACTCATGAAAAAAAACCCATGTCAAACCTGCTAGAAAAATGTTTTTAGTGAAATTAGTTTTATCCCACTCATCTCTTAAAGTGGTAAAGTTAGTTTGCCCGTTAAACCACATATCATAAGCTTCATCATCTTTACCCGAGTGAACATAATCTACAAAAGCAGCAGCATCATCATATAATGATCGGATTAATTTATATGTGATTGATATAGCATGCCTTGGTGGTTCATCACGCTCTGAGTAAACTAAAGCTCTAGCGTTCACAATATCTGTAGTTTCAAATTGTAAAGCGAGACTGCCATTAATTTCTTTATAGTAATGATCATTCAAATCTTCTGTAATAGAAGACAAAACACTTGTAGCCCAGTTGTATAGCGCGATACTTTCCATTTGGCACCATTAGAAAATTTGTTATGTATTTCTATTTTTTGAAAAATCACTTTTTAAAAAGTAGTCATATTTATAACTGAAAGCTGCGTTGTCACTGTCAAAATCATTTTCCGTTATGGCTTCCCATCCCCTCAACCACTTGTGCCTAATGCGCCACTTATGGGGTCCGCTTGGAAAACGGAAAATATCCTACGTTAAGCCTGTTTTTTAAGCAAGCATGACAGGCAGCTTTGAGCGGGGAGCGGACATTCTTGTACAAAGCATGGCGTCTGATTACAGTGAGATCATTGATTGAAAAGTGAGTCGAATCAGAACAGTAGCCAATGAAACAAAAACTTCGCAAACGTAACCAAGACTGGATATCAAGGCAATTGCAACGTGCGCAAAAAGAGGAAATGCCGTTAAGTCTCTTTATTAACTTTCCCTCAATACGAGCAACTGCTTGTAATGGTGAGCGCCTTAAACGGCGTGGTCGTCTCAAGCCGGACTGGAGTCGCGCATTGTTTCATCAGGGATGGGGAGAAGTGCCGAATGTTGGGCCAAAAGGTACAGTTTACTGGTTTGAGGGATTTGATAAGGAACAGTTACCTGTTGAATGGGTGCCGCTGTGGGAAGATGCCTGAATGTATTGGTCTCACAGTGCAACACACCATCAACTCTTATAGTCTGCTGTGAGCGAAGAGCGGAAGTAGTCACTTTTGTGGTCTGCTCTCACGAAAGTGACTACAGGAACAGTTGCAATTCATATTAACCATTCAGTTGGCACACAATTAGCTAGTGTTTAACCTGTCTATCTCAGAGAAAAGGAAGAGCTATGAGCTAAGCTATGAAAAAATACAAAAGCACCGGAGTAACAGGAAGAGCAGGTGAGCTATATTTTGCTTATTGGATAGTTCGCTATTTTAATTGGCCTTGCCGATTGCTTGATATTGATGTTGGCATAGATGCTCAAGTTGAAATTTTTGAGGATGAAATATCAACTGGGGACTTTTTTGCGGTTCAAATTAAATCAACGGTTGGAAACACCCCTGATTTACAGATCGATCTATCTGACTTTATGTACTGGCAACAGTTGGAAACTCAAGTTGTTTTGGTCTCCATCGTAATGGCGGATAGCCATAATGATCCTGAGATGTTCTGGAAGCCATTTTCAAAACAATGTCTGGATGAAATAGTTCAAGAAATAACCTCAAAAGGGCACCAATCCAAAAAAGTCACCTTCACAGATTCAGATAAATTATGTGTTGAATCCAAAAATTCCTGGAGGATGGCAATGCTTTCAGAATCCGACAAAGATCTGATAAGGCTCGCCAAATCATTATTAGATGATTTAGAACAACATGACTTAGATAATTTTGTAGAGGAAGACTATTACCTCCAAGATGAACACAAGGACTATATGACTTTTAATAGCAAAATTGACATATTCAACCATCATTACATCGATTATGAAAAGCTGAAAGATGCTGTATCTCATGATAGAAGGCTGGTGCTAAGAGCTCCCCTTATAGAAGAAGCTATCGATTACTTTGAGAATAACGAGGCGATATTGCTTTATATGTTCAATCATGCTTTTAATTGGATTAAGGGCGACCGAACTCCAAATGAAATACTGCCCCAAACATTGAGTCGTGAAATTAGACGACAGACAAAAGATTGGGTTTATCACATGACGGGTTATTAAAGGGCGCAGTTGCGCCCTAATTAATTGTATTAGTCGCGACTTGATCTGACACATGGCCTTGAAAGGTTGAGAGTTACCGG
>OJUX01000602.1_pt1 | contig 9441 bp, 8 predicted proteins | sample 1599971 | NCBI WGS metagenome assembly OJUX01 (sample SAMN04436859, study PRJEB24849) | human gut metagenome | biome: human gut; feature: NICU; material: stool | host: Homo sapiens | place: USA: Saint Louis, MO | collected 2011-09-23
ACGGCGGCACCTTCCAGAACGAAATCACCGATCGCAACGTGATGGGCGTTCCGGCGGTGTTCGTCAACGGTCAGGAGTTCGGCCAGGGCCGCATGACCCTGTCTGAAATCGTCGCGAAAGTGGATACCGGCGCCGAAAAACGCGCGGCGGAAGAGCTGAATAAGCGCGACGCCTATGACGTGCTGATCGTTGGTTCCGGCCCCGCAGGCGCGGCGGCGGCAGTCTACTCTGCCCGTAAAGGCATCCGCACTGGTCTGATGGGCGAGCGCTTTGGCGGCCAGGTGCTGGACACCGTGGATATTGAAAACTACATCTCCGTGCCGAAAACGGAAGGTCAGAAGCTGGCCGGCGCCCTGAAGGCGCACGTCTCCGACTACGAGGTGGACGTGATTGACTCCCAGAGCGCCAGCAGGCTGACGCCTGCCGCTCAGGAAGGCGGTTTGCACCAGATTGAAACCGCCTCCGGCGCGGTGCTCAAAGCGCGCAGCATCATCATCGCTACCGGCGCCAAGTGGCGTAACATGAATGTGCCGGGCGAAGATCAGTACCGCACCAAGGGCGTGACCTACTGCCCGCACTGCGACGGCCCGCTGTTTAAAGGCAAGCGCGTGGCGGTGATCGGCGGCGGGAACTCCGGCGTTGAGGCGGCCATTGACCTGGCGGGGATCGTTGAACACGTGACTCTGCTTGAGTTTGCCCCTGAAATGAAGGCTGACCAGGTGCTGCAGGATAAAGTCCGCAGCCTGAAAAATGTCGATATCATTGTTAACGCTCAGACCACCGAAGTGAAGGGCGACGGCAGCAAAGTGACCGGCATCGACTACCGCGACCGCGTCAGCGGTGACGAGCACCACGTTGCGCTGTCCGGCATCTTCGTCCAGATTGGCCTGCTGCCGAACACTAACTGGCTGGACGGCGCTATCGAGCGCAACCGCATGGGCGAGATCATCATCGACGCTAAGTGCGAAACCAGCGTTAAGGGCGTATTCGCCGCCGGCGACTGCACTACTGTGCCGTACAAGCAGATTATCATCGCTACCGGCGAGGGTGCGAAGGCGTCTCTGAGTTCCTTTGATTATCTGATCCGCACGAAGACCGCATAATTAAAAAGACGTTACACAGCAATGTGCAGGGGCTACCGCGAGGTAGCCCCTTTTTTTGCGGCGTTATCTGACCACCAGCACCGGCACGTGCGCGTGGCGGATCACGCTGGAGGCGTTGGAGCCCAGCAGGTGGGTTGAGATGGACGGGTTGCGTGAGCCAATCACCACGACGTCAGCCTTCAGCTCTTCGGCCAGCTCGTTGACCACGTCGCGCACGCTGCCTTCGCGTACGTGGACCTTGATGCGGGACGGGTCGATGCTGAAATGATCGACCATCGTTTTCAGCCGCGTCATAGATTCATTGTAGAGATGTTCCTCAAAGCGCCGGAGATCGGCGGCGAAGCGGGTCATGGTCATGCTGGCTGAACCGGGCACCACGTGTAGCAGGTGAATAATGCCAGTCTCTCCTGCCAGAAATTCTGCGTGGCGTATTGCCTTATCGCTCAGCGCCATTTCAAAAACATCAACCGGCATAATGATGGTGTTATACATAGCACTCCTCCTTGTAAGCGTTGCAGATAGATAAGCATATTTGCACGATTTTTTATGTCATTCAGCTCGCAAATATATCAGCAGGGAGGGCATTAAGAGGATGGCGGGCATCCTCTGCGGAGCATTTTAGCGGTGGAATTCGCCGGCGGCTTCCGGCTGATAAAGCAGCTCGAGGACTTCAAGGTGCGTGACGGTGCCGTTGGGCAGCGTCCAGCGGATCGTCGCCCCGACCTTCAGCCCGAGCAGGGCGGCGCCCACCGGGGCGAGAACCGACAGCTGGCTGGCGCTGTCTTTCATGTCGGCGGGGAAGACCAGCGTGCGGGTGCGCTCCTCGTGCGTACTGAGGTCGCGAAAGCGCACCCTGCTGTTCATGGTCACCACGTCGTGCGGCATCTGCTCAGGCTCGCACATCACGGCGCGATCCAGCTCATCGTTGAGCGCATCCGCAACCGGTAGGCTGGCCCACTGCGGCTGCTCCAGCAGCCTGTCGATGCGCTCGGCGTCCAGTTCGTTAATGATAATTGCAGGTCTGGTCATTGTTCACTCCATGTCTTTCCAGTTGGCCTGGTGCAAAAAAAAACCTCGCCGTCTTAAGGCGAGGGTTTCAACAAGGCTAGTGTAGCCGCTGTGAGGCTATTTTGCAGTGCATCGCGTCACATTCGCAAGTATTCCCGCTAATAGCCCGCTTTATCGACTACAAAAGCGTTACCGCAGTTGCCCGGATGCGGCTGCGGCAGCAGCGAGTCGGCGGCCAGCGGGCGGTTAACGGCGGCGGCCCTGATCGCTATCTGCATTTCGGTCAGGTAGGCGGGGTTGCCGTTACAGGTAAGCTTAAAGGCCTTGACGCTCTCTTTACCGTAGGCGCTGGCGATCGCGGCATCAAAATCCTCGCGGCTGACGGTCTTGCCGTAGTTCTTCGCCAGGAACTGGCCAATAGCGCTCTGCTTCACCTCGCCGTTAAAGCGCACCATCGTGCCGAAGTAGGCGTCGGGATCGAAGCCGAAGCAGACGCCGTGCTTGGCGTACTCATAGCGCTCAAGACAGGACTTGCCGCCGCTGCCGGGCATCACGTTATTGAGCCGGTTAGCCATCTCCAGCGACAGGCCGGTTTCGGCGGCGTCGCATTTGCGGCTGGCCCTGACTTCAGGCATATCGGGAACAGGGCGCGTGGCGCAGCCAAAGCGCATCCAGCGCCCCTCGTCGACGCCGCGCGCGGCGATGGATTTCGGCAGCCCCGGCCACAGACCGTGAACGGTCAGGTAGCTGGTTTTATCCTTTGGCTCTTTATCGAGGCGGCACTCAACGGGCGGCTTGTTATTGCGATCGTACTGGCTCTGGCAAAATCCGGTCTGCCAGGAGAGCGCCAGCACATAGCGGTCAAAATCGCCGTAGCGGGTGGCCGTCAGCGGGTCAGCCTGAGCGACATGGGCAATAAACAGCGATGCGCCGATGCTAACCGCCGCGATATTCTTCCTTAACATGAGATTTCCTGGTTCTGAGAGACATTCCTTGAAATATTAAAGCATAAAAAAGGCGCCTTCTGGCGCCTTTTCGTTGCATGAGGTGACTAGTGCACGGCCAGGGCAGGTACCAGCACTTCCGTGGCCGCAATAACCACGATAAGGCCGACGACGACCGGCACCGAGGTGCGCTTCACCACTTCAAAAGGGGAGATTTTTGCCATTCCCGCCACGGCAACCACCACGCCGGATACCGGCGAAATAGTGCGCCCGAGGTTGGAGGCCTGCAGCATCGGAATCGACAGATAAGCCGGATTAATGCCGGAGGAGTGCGCCAGCTTCGGGATCATTTCGACGAAGGCGTAAAACGGCGCATTGCCGGAGCCGGTGGGCATCGCCGCCAGCATGGTGAGGATAACCAGCACCAGCATCAGGATAATGCTGGCGGAACCGAACGAGGTGGCGATGGAGATCAGGCTGCTGATAAAGCCGATAGCGCTGAGGCCCTGGGCGAAGACCCCGGCGGCGACCAGCAAAATGACCACGCCGGCAAAGGCGTCCGCCATGCCCCGGTACGCAACTTCAAGGCCAGAGAAAACGTTCTGAGTGTTAAATCCGCGCAAAAATTCAAGCACCGCCGCCAGCAGCATACAGATGACCAGAATGGTAATGATGTGCAGCTCCGGGCCCCATTTGCCGTCAAAAATCAGTACGCCCAGGATGGGCGTGAACGGCAGGATGGCGTAAAACGACGGCGCGGTGGTGGTGATTTCGCTGACGTCGAGCATCTCGTGGGCGACCTGCTCTTTGTTATCGAGATAGCGCTGCCAGAAGAAGTGCGCTATCGCCATTGCGACAATGGCAGCGATGGAGATAGGCAGCGTAGTCTTGAAAGCAAAATCAATCAGCGGCATTTCGGCGGCCTGGGCGGCCAGCACCACGTCGCCGGAGGTGGGCGAGAGAATGATCGCCGCAGGCGAGGCGCAGATAGCCGCCGCCGCGCCGCGGCTGATGCCGACGTTGACCATCACCGGGAACAGCGTCGCCATCAGCAGTACCCCGAGGCCGGTAGCCGAGGAGACCGCCAGCGACATCAGGCAGGCCACAAAGTAGGCGGCAATCATCAGCAGATAAGGGGAGTTGATGTAGCGCAGCGGCTTCGAGGCCAGCTTCACCACCATGTCGTTGGCGCCGATGTGGGTCATATAGGCGGCAAAACCGCAGAGCATCATGATCATCATGCCGAGATCGCCGCCGCGGCTCATCAGCAGGATCTTGATATATTCAACGATATCGGTGGCCGAATAGCCGGTGGAGCTCGCGCTGGACGGCAGTATTTTATGCCCCATCAGGGCGCTGGCTATCAGCAGCAGCAGGCCGCCGACGAACAGCACGCCGGTGGCGGAATAACCTTTAATGATATAGCGGGCTACGCCCACAATGACCGCGGCTCCGATAAGGAGCTCAAATAACGTTAACATGCTGAAATCCTGAAATCCCAAAGGTATTAATAATCGGTTAAAGAATGTGCCTAATAAGCAGCCATCTTTCTCTGACGGTAATCAAGACTTTGCCGCTCCGGGGCAGCGTGAATGATGTTGTGGGTAATTTCTTTCCATAAGGCGCAATAAGTAAAACATGAAACTGGCGCAGCGTGTCCGCTTTTTTGAGTAAAATATTTGTGTTATTTGCTGATTAATTGATAACAGTAAGATAAATATTATCGAAAATAAGCCCGGGAATTCTGATTATTTGTAAAACGGGTAAAAACCTTTCGCCAAAATATTAGCCCTGCGTATACTCGGAGCTCTCTGTCCTGAACAGGTTGTGTTAATGAACGCTCTGTGGTTATACCGGCTGAACGCTCTCCGGCGGCATCTTTCGATGCTGTTGGTGATGCTCTGCGCGATAGTACTGCAAAGCCAGCTCGCTGTGGCCGGGCACCGCTGCCCGATCGATCTTAGCGGCGCAAGCGTTCAGATACAGCATCTGGATCATGGGCAGACCGGCAGTAAAATGATGAAAAGCGCGCTGTGCGATAAGCACTGCGTTCCCGACAGCGGACAGCAGCAGGTGGAGCATCCGCCGCTGGTGGCGCTGCCGCTCTCTATGACCCTCGCCGTTATCGATATACCGTGCGGCAGCCGCTCGGCTGTAGACGGTAGCCTTAAACCTCCCGCCGCAGGGCCGCCGGCAACGATCCGCTTTTGCCGGTTTCGGGAATAGCTTTCCGGATGTTTGCTTAATTATCTGACAATTAACAACTATCCGGAGAATATCATGTCCATCAAATTTGTTCAGGCGCTGATCGGTGCCCTGTTTGCCTTTGTCCTGACGTCCGCTCATGCGGAAACTTCCGCCTCCGCACAGCCGCAGCCCGCCGCCGCGGTGTACCGCATCCACGGCGTGGTGAAAGCCACGGCGCCGGGCGCCGTTACCCTTGCCCATGAGGCCGTCCCAGAACTGCAGTGGCCCGCGATGACCATGCCGTTTGCGCTGGCCAGCGGTCTGACGCCGCCGCCGCTGAAGGTTGACCAGGCCGTTGAGGCCGACGTCAGCCTGGTGGACGGACGCTACGTCATTACGGCAATACGCCCGCGCGGCTGATTCAGGGGACATCATGAGAATATGCACCCTGAGCCTGTGGCTCGGCGGGGCGCTGCTCGGCTTTTTTCACGTCTCTGCGCAGGCAGAGGCGTGGACGCTGACGCAGGCGCTCACCGCAGCCCGCCACTACTCCGCCGAACTTTCCGCCAGCCGCAACGAAGCCAGCGCCCTCGATGCGATGGCCGACTCCGCCCGCCAGTTGCCGGATCCGAAGCTCAAGTTCGGTATCGAAAACGTCCCCGTACAGGGCAACAACGACCGCCGCTTCACCCGGGAAGGCATGACTATGCAGCGGGTCGGCATCATGCAGCGCTACGTCAGCGGCGAGAAGCGCGCCCGCAAGGCGCAGACCCTGATCGCGCAGTCCAGAAGCGTCGAGGCGCAGTCGCAAACCCTGCTGGCGAATTTGCAGCGCGATACCGCCCAGGCGTGGCTCGATCTCGCCCTGTCGCAGCAGGCGCTGGCGTCGGCCCGCGCGCTGGTGGCGGAAACCGAGCGTCAGCAGAGGGCCCAGCGCGCCAGCGTTGGCGCCGGGAGCTCTTCGCCGGACAGCGTACTGGCCCTGAAGATGACCCTGCTGGGGATGCGCGACAGCGTGACGCTTGCCGGGCGCGACGTGCGCCTGGCGCAGGCCAGGCTGCTTCAGCTCACCGGTAAAAACGTCACCGCGGTCAGCGGGCCGCTGCCGTCCTGGCAGCGCCTGCCCGCCGATGAGAGCGCGCTGCGGGCGGGCGTGGCGCAGCATCCGGAAGGGGTTGCCGCCGTCAGGGAGGCCGGAGCGGCGAAGTCGCGGTCGGCGGAGTCGGCTATCGCCGCCATTCCGGACGTCGAGGTTGAGCTCTACTACGCTCGCCGGGGAGATGACTATGACGATATGGCGGGGGTGATGTTTACCGTCGATCTGCCGCTATTTCAGGCGAAGCGGCAGGATAAAGATCACGCGGCCGACGTCTCACGCACCCTGCAGGCCAACGATAAGCTGGCGCAGGTCGAGCGCGCCCATGCGGCGCAGCTCAGCGCGCTGATTGCTGACTATCAGGCGGCCCAGGCTATCTGGCTGCGCCAGCGGGACGAGGTACTGCCTCTTCAGCGCCAGCGGGTCAGCCTGCTCAACGCCCAGTACCGCAGCGGACAGTCGGATCTGAGCGCGCTGCTCGCCGCCCGCCGCGACCTGCTGACCGCCACTCTGGCCACTCTCAACGCGGAGAAGACCGTCGCCAAAAGCTGGGCGGCCATTCGCTATCTGATCCCTCAGGAGACCACGCTATGAAGCGCCCGATCCCGATCGCCGTCGCGGTAGCCGTTCTGGCCGCCGCCGCGGGCTATTACGCCGGCACCCGGCATCACGCCGATGCGCCGCAGGCCGAAAGCGCCGGACGCAAAGTGCTCTACTGGTACGATCCGATGGTGCCGGGCCAGCGCTTTGATAAGCCGGGGAAATCGCCCTTTATGGATATGCAGCTGGTGCCGCGCTACGCCGACGAGCAGCCGCAGCAGGCCGCCGGCGTTGCCATCAGCGCCAGCCAGCAGCAGAGCCTGGGCATGGTGGTGAAGACCGCGCAGCGGCGCGCGCTGAGCCAGAAAATTGCCGCCTGGGGCACCATTACCCAGGATGACCGCAGCCTGACGACCGTCCCGGCCCCCGCCGCCGGGGTAGTGGAGAAGCTGTTCGTTCGCGCCGAGCAGCAGCAGGTGCGCGCCGGGGAACCGCTGGCGCAGCTGTGGATCCCGGCGTGGACCTCGGCCCAGCAGGAGTATCTTGCGGTTCGCCAGCTTGGCGATCCGGCCCTGACCCGCGCGGCGCGCGGCCGGCTGGCGCTGCAGTTTATGCCGGAGGCCACTCTGCGCCAGCTCGAACGCAGCGGCAGCCCGCAGACCCGTATCACGCTGCGGGCACCGCGCGACGGCTATGTCGCGAAACTTGATACCCGCGAAGGCGTGCAGGTGGCGGCCTCCGCGCCGCTGTTTGAACTGGCAAACCTCGATCCGGTCTGGCTGGTGGTGGACTATCCCCAGAGCCAGGCGGGAGCGCTGGCGGCGGGAGCAGAGATACAGGCCACCACCGATAGCTGGCCCGGAGAGACATTCCGCGGCCAGGTCAGCGAGATCCTGCCGCAGATGGACGCGGCGACCCGCACCCTGAAGGCGCGGATTGTGCTCGACAACCCGCAGCACAAGTTAAGGCCGGGCATGTATATGCGCATCGCGGCGCAGCAGGCGCAGGGGGCGCCAGCGGTGCTGGCGGTACCGGAAGAGGCGGTGATCGCCACCGGCGAACGCAGTCGGGTCATTGTCGCCCGCGACGGCGGACGCTTCGAGGCAGTGAACGTCATGACCGGCATCAGCGCCGACGGCTGGACGGAGATCCGCCGGGGCCTGCAGGAGGGCGAGCGGGTCGTCACCTCCGGCCAGTTCCTGATTGACTCGGAGGCCAGCCTGCGCAGCGCGCTGCCTGTGTCGATGGAGCACGAGCACGGGGAGATGCAGCCATGATTGCCTGGGTCATTCGCGCCGCGCTGCGCAACCGCCTGCTGGTTATCGTTGCCGCTATCGGCATGGCGCTGTGGGGCGTCTGGGCCCTGCAGCGGACGCCGCTGGACGCGCTGCCGGATCTCTCCGACGTGCAGGTGATCGTCCGCGCCAGCTATCCGGGCAAATCGCCGCAGGTCATCGAGGATCAGGTCACCTGGCCGCTGACCACCACCATGCTGTCGGTGCCGGGAGCGAAAACCGTGCGCGGCTTTTCGATGTTTGGCGACGCCTACGTCTACGTGCTGTTTGAAGACGGAACCGACCTCTACTGGGCCCGCTCGCGGGTGCTGGAGTACCTGAGCCAAATCCAGTCGCAGCTGCCGGAGGGCGTTAAGGCGGAGCTGGGGCCGGACGCCACCGGCGTCGGCTGGATCTATGAGTATGCGCTGGTGGATAAGAGCGGCCGCCACAGTCTGGCGGATCTGCGCGCTATTCAGGACTGGACGCTGAAGTATGAGCTGAAAACGGTGCCGAACGTTTCCGAAGTGGCCAGCGTCGGCGGCATGGTGCGGCAGTATCAGGTGGTGGTCGATCCCGAGCGCATGCGCGCGCTGGGGGTGACGCACCAGCAACTGGTGGACGCCATCAAGTCGGCCAACCAGGAGAGCGGCGGGGCGCTGATCGAGATGGGCGAAGCGGAGTACATGGTACGCACCCGCGGCTATCTGCACGGCGTGGAGGATTTCCGCAAGGTGGTGATTGCCAGCAGAGGCGGCGTGCCGGTGATGCTTTCTGACGTGGCCCGCGTGCAGCTGGGACCGGAAATTCGCCGCGGCGTGGCGGAGCTCAACGGCGAAGGCGAAGTCACCGGCGGCATCGTCATCATGCGCTACGGCAAAAACGCGCTGGAGACGCTGCGCGCGGTGAAGGCAAGGCTCGCGCAGCTGCAGAAAACCCTGCCTGCGGGAGTTGAGATTGTGCCGGTCTACGACCGTTCCGGCCTGATAGAGCACGCCATCGACACGCTGACCCACAAGCTTATCGAAGAGTTTATTGTCGTGGCGCTGGTCTGCACCCTATTTCTGTTCCACATCCGCTCGGCGCTGGTGGCGATAATCTCCCTGCCGCTGGGCATTCTCGGGGCGTTTATCGTCATGCACTATCAGGGGATTAACGCCAATATCATGTCGCTCGGCGGCATCGCCATCGCCATCGGGGCGATGGGCGATGCCGCGAGCGTGATGATTGAGAACATGCACATGGTGCTGGAGCAGTGGCGGCACGATAACCCCCAGCGCGCGCCCTCC
>OJUX01000613.1_pt1 | contig 9324 bp, 8 predicted proteins | sample 1599971 | NCBI WGS metagenome assembly OJUX01 (sample SAMN04436859, study PRJEB24849) | human gut metagenome | biome: human gut; feature: NICU; material: stool | host: Homo sapiens | place: USA: Saint Louis, MO | collected 2011-09-23
GGCACTTATTAGCGTCGTCATGATGCTGGCCGGTAATCTTTATCTCAGCAGTCTGGGCTATATATTTGGCTCGTGGGAGCTGGTCCTGGGCCCCTTTGGCTATTTTCTGACGCTATTCTCAGTCTGGGCGGCGATCAACGCGTTCAACATGGTCGACGGCATCGATGGTCTGCTGGGCGGTCTCTCCTGCGTTTCCTTCGCCGCTATTGGCATTATTCTGCTGTTCGACGGACAGACCAGCCTGGCGATGTGGTGTTTTGCGATGATCGCCGCCATTATTCCCTACATCATGCTTAATCTTGGCTTTCTCGGGCGTCGTTACAAAGTGTTCATGGGCGATGCGGGAAGCACCTTTATCGGTTTTACCGTCATCTGGATCCTGATGGAAACCACTCAGGGCAAAACCCATCCCATCAGTCCGGTGACGGCGCTATGGCTGATTGCGATCCCGCTGATGGACATGGTTGCCATCATGTACCGCCGTCTGCGCAAGGGTATGAGTCCCTTCTCGCCGGACCGCCAGCACATTCACCACCTGATTATGCGCGCCGGGTTTACCTCCCGGCAGGCTTTTCTGCTGATAACCCTCGCCGCCGCGCTGCTGGCGGGCATCGGCGTGCTTGGCGAATACACCCATATTCTCCCGGAGTGGGGAATGTTGATTCTGTTTCTGCTGGCCTTTTTCCTGTACGGTTACTGCATTAAACGTGCCTGGAAAGTGGCGCGCTTTATCAAGCGCGTGAAGAGACGCATGCGCCGCAATAGCGATCGGTCGCCCACATAACTCAAACACTATGGACGCAAGATGACTCAACAAATGCCGGGAGCCACATCCGTGAATGCTGAGAATGAGCTGGATATTCGCGGGCTGTTTTGCACGCTGTGGTCGGGGAAGCGATGGATACTGGGCATCGCGCTGCTTTTTGCCCTGATAGCGCTCGTTTACACCTTCTTTGCGCGCCAGGAGTGGAGCGCAACGGCGATCACCGATCGCCCGACCGTCAATATGCTGGGCGGCTTCTACTCCCAGCAGCAGTTTCTGCGCAATCTCGACATTCGCGCCAATCTGGCAACGCCGGACCAGCCTTCGGTGATGGACGAGTCCTACAAAGAGTTCATCATGCAGCTCGCCTCGTGGGATACGCGCCGCGAGTTCTGGGCGCAAACGGACTACTACAAGCAGCGCCAGTCGGGCAACGCCCGCAACGATGCCGCGCTGCTGGACGAGCTGATTAACGATATTCAGTTTATGCCGGGCGATGCGGCAAAAAACCTCAATGACAGCGTCCGGCTGGTGGCCGAAACGGCGCCGGATGCTAACAACCTGCTGCGCCAGTACGTGGCGTTTGCCAGCGAGCGCGCCGCGCGCCACCTTAACGATGAGCTGAAGGGCGCCTGGGCCGCGCGCACTATACAGATGAAGGCGCAGGTTAAGCGCCAGGATGAAGTCGCCCACGCTATCTTCGACAGGCGCATCCACAGCATCCAGCAGGCGCTGAAGGTGGCGCAGCAGAATAACATCTCCCGCAGTGAGACAGACGTACCGGCAGAAGAGCTGCCGGACTCTGAGCTGTTCCTGCTGGGGCGGCCAATGCTGCAGGCCCGCCTCGAAAATCTGCAGGCCGTCGGGCCGGAGTTCGATCTGGACTACGACCAGAACCGCGCCATGCTCACCACGCTCAACGTGGGCCCGACGCTTGATCCGCGTTTTCAGACCTACCGCTACCTGCGCACGCCGGAAGAGCCGGTAAAACGCGACAGCCCTCGCCGCCTGTTCCTGATGATCATGTGGGGGATCGTGGGCGGCCTGATAGGCGCGGGCGTTGCGCTGGTGCGCCGTCGTGCGTCGTAAAAAGGCTGCTGTGATGAGGGCATACGGCCCTCATCCTCTATTTTAAGAGAAAAGACGTGAAAGTACTGACTGTATTCGGCACAAGACCAGAGGCGATAAAAATGGCCCCGCTGGTTCATGCTCTGGCAAAGGACCCTCATTTCGAGGCAAAAGTATGCGTAACCGCACAGCACCGCGAGATGCTCGATCAGGTGCTGCGGCTGTTTTCCATTGTGCCGGATTACGATCTTAACATCATGAAGCCCGGCCAGGGGCTGACCGAGATCACCTGTCGGATACTGGAAGGGCTAAAGCCCGTCCTTGAGTCTTTCAAACCGGACGTTGTGCTGGTGCACGGCGATACCACCACGACGCTTGCCGCAAGCCTTGCCGCCTTTTATCAGCGCATCCCTATCGGCCACGTTGAGGCCGGGCTGAGGACGGGCGATCTGCTCTCGCCGTGGCCGGAGGAGGCGAACCGCACTCTGACCGGCCATCTGGCAAACTATCACTTCGCCCCGACCGAGAACTCGCGGCAAAACCTGCTGACCGAGCATCTGTCCGATAGCCGCATTGTGGTCACCGGCAACACCGTGATCGACGCCCTGCTGTGGGTGCGCGACAGCGTCCTGAGCGAGGCGTCGCTGCAAAGCGAGATGGCCGCGCGCTACCCTTTCCTCGCCGGTGATAAAAAGACGATTCTGGTCACCGGTCACCGTCGGGAGAGCTTTGGCGCAGGCTTCGAACAGATCTGCCACGCGCTGGCCGACATTGCCGCCGCGAACGCCGATGTGCAGATCGTCTATCCGGTGCATATGAATCCGCAGGTCAGAGAGCCGGTTAACCGCATTCTCGGCCACATCGATAACGTCAGGCTTATTGAGCCGCAGGACTATCTGCCCTTCGTCTGGCTCATGGACCAGTCCTGGATGATTCTGACCGACTCCGGCGGTATTCAGGAAGAGGCGCCCTCCCTCGGCAAACCGGTGCTGGTGATGCGCGACACCACCGAGCGGCCGGAGGCCGTGGAGGCCGGGACCGTGAAGCTGGTGGGCACCGATCGCCAGCGGATCATTGATGAGGTGACCCGCCTGCTGCATGACGATGAGGCGTACCATGCGATGAGCCGCGCGCACAATCCCTATGGCGATGGCCAGGCCTGCGCCCGAATTCTGGCGGCCCTAAAACAGGATCAGTTACCACGATGAGCTTCTCAACTATCTCCGTTATTGGCCTCGGCTACATTGGCCTGCCGACGGTCGCCGCCTTCGCCTCGCGTCAGAAGCAGGTCGTGGGCGTTGATATTAATCAGGATACCGTCGATACCATTAACCGGGGTGAGATCCATATCGTTGAGCCGGATCTGGATAAGGTGGTGAAAGCCGCCGTGTCCGGCGGCTATCTGCGGGCCACGACCGTGCCGGTCGAGGCCGATGCCTATCTCATCGCCGTGCCGACGCCGTTTAAGGGCGAACACGAGCCGGATATGGCCTACGTGGAGTCGGCGGCGCGCTCTATTGCCCCGGTGCTCAGGAAGGGAGCGCTGGTGATCCTCGAATCTACCTCGCCGGTCGGCAGCACCGAGCAGATGGCGCAGTGGCTGGCGGAGATGCGTCCGGATCTGACTTTTCCGCAGCAGGTTGGCGAACAGGCGGACATCAACATCGCCTACTGCCCGGAGCGGGTACTGCCGGGACAGGTGATGGTGGAGCTGATTAAAAACGATCGCGTTATCGGCGGCATGACCCCGGTATGCTCCGCCCGCGCCAGCGAGCTGTATAAGATTTTCCTCGAAGGCGAGTGCGTGGAAACCAATGCCCGCACCGCCGAAATGTGCAAGCTGACCGAGAACAGCTTCCGCGACGTCAATATCGCCTTTGCCAACGAGCTGTCGCTGATCTGCGCCGATCAGGGGATTAACGTCTGGGAGCTGATCCGCCTCGCCAATCGCCACCCGCGCGTGAACATCCTCAAGCCCGGTCCCGGCGTCGGCGGCCACTGCATCGCGGTCGACCCGTGGTTTATCGTGGCGCAGAATCCGGATCAGGCCCGTCTGATCCGCACCGCCCGCGAGGTCAACGACCACAAGCCGCACTGGGTTATCAATCAGGTAAAGGCCGCCGTGGCCGACTGTCTGACCGCCAGCGGCAAGCGCGCCGCTGAAATCAGCATCGCCTGCTTTGGCCTGGCCTTTAAGCCCGATATAGACGATCTGCGCGAAAGCCCGTCGATGGAAATAGCCGAACTGATCGCCGACTGGCACAGCGGCGAAACGCAGGTGGTAGAGCCCAATATCCGGCGTCTGCCGAAAAAGCTCGAGGGTAAATGCGTCCTTGCCGGTCTCGATGCGGCGCTGAGCAGCGCCGACGTGCTGGTGATGCTGGTCGATCACAAGGCGTTTAAAGCGATAGACGGCGCGGCAATTACCCAGGCGTTTGTGGTGGACACTAAAGGAGTCTGGCGGTGAGTAAAATTCTGATCACCGGCGGCGCCGGCTTTATCGGCTCGGCGGTCGTGCGCCACATCATCAACAACACGCCCGATAGCGTGGTGGTGGTCGATAAGCTGACCTATGCCGGTAATCTGGCCTCGCTGGCGCCCGTCGCCGGCAGCGAACGCTATGCCTTTGAAAAAGTGGATATCTGCGATCGCCCGGCGCTGGATGCGGTATTCCTCCGCCATCAGCCGGACATCGTGATGCACCTGGCGGCGGAGAGCCACGTGGACCGCTCTATCGACGGCCCGGCGGCCTTCATTGAGACCAATATCGTTGGCACCTACACGCTGCTGGAGGCCGCCCGCGGCTGGTGGAGCGGCTTAGGCACTGAGCAAAAAGCGGCCTTTCGCTTTCACCACATCTCCACCGATGAAGTCTACGGCGACCTGCACGGCAGCGACGACTTCTTTACCGAAACCACGCCCTATGCGCCAAGCAGCCCCTACTCAGCCTCCAAGGCGTCCAGCGATCATCTGGTCAGGGCCTGGCTGCGCACCTACGGGCTGCCCACCCTGGTCACCAACTGCTCGAACAACTACGGCCCGTACCACTTCCCGGAAAAGCTGATCCCGCTGACGATCCTCAACGCTCTGGCCGGCAAGCCGCTGCCGGTCTACGGTAACGGTGAACAGATCCGCGACTGGCTCTACGTTGAAGACCACGCCCGCGCCCTTTATCGCGTGGCGACGGCCGGCAAGCCGGGCGAGACTTACAACATCGGCGGCCATAACGAGCGCAAGAATATTGACGTTGTGCGCACGGTCTGCGCGCTGCTGGAAGAGCTGGCGCCGCAAAAGCCGGCGGGCGTCGGGCGTTATGACGCGCTTATTACCTTCGTTACCGACCGCCCCGGCCACGATGTCCGCTACGCGATAGACGCCGCGAAGATAGCCCGCGAACTTGGCTGGCTGCCGGAGGAGACGTTTGAGAGCGGCATGCGTAAAACCGTAGCCTGGTATCTGGCGAATGAATCCTGGTGGCGGCAGGTGCTTGACGGCAGCTACCGGGGCGAACGTCTGGGCCTGAAGAGGTAAACGATGAAAGGCATTATTCTGGCCGGCGGGTCGGGAACGCGGCTCCATCCGATTACGCGCGGCGTTTCCAAACAGCTGCTGCCGATCTACGACAAGCCGATGATCTACTACCCGCTGTCGGTGCTGATGCTGGCCGGTATTCGCGAGATCCTGATCATCACCACGCCGGAAGACAAGCCCTCATTTCAGCGCCTGCTGGGCGACGGCAGCGAGTTTGGCATTACGCTGCACTACGCCGAACAGCCCAGTCCGGACGGCCTCGCGCAGGCGTTCATCATTGGCGAAACATTTCTGAACGGTGATTCCGCCTGCCTGGTGCTGGGCGACAATATCTTTTTTGGCCAGGGCTTTAGCCCGAAGCTGCGCAGCGTGGCCGCCCGCACCGAAGGCGCCACCGTGTTTGGCTATCAGGTGATGGATCCGGAGCGTTTCGGCGTGGTGGAGTTTGATGACGATTTCCGCGCCCTCTCTCTGGAAGAGAAGCCGAAGCAGCCGAAATCGAACTGGGCGGTGACCGGACTCTATTTTTATGACGGTAAGGTTGTCGACTACGCGAAGCGCGTCAGGCCATCGGAGCGCGGCGAGCTGGAGATCACCTCCATCAACCAGATGTATCTCGATGACGGCCATCTGACGGTTGAGCTGCTCGGCCGCGGCTTTGCCTGGCTGGATACCGGCACTCACGACAGCCTGATTGAGGCCAGCTCCTTCGTCCAGACCGTTGAGAAACGGCAGGGCTTTAAGATAGCCTGCCTCGAAGAGATTGCCTGGCGTAACGGCTGGCTGGATGATGACGGCCTGAAGCGCGCCGCCGCCCGGCTGGCGAAAACCGGCTACGGCCACTATCTTCTGGAGCTTCTCCGTGCCCGTCCGCGCCAGTATTGAACCCCTGCAGTGGGAGAGCGATTTCTTCGGCATCGCCAGCGCCATCGTGCGCCCGGATGCCGGCGCGCCGGAATTGACCCCTGAAGCCCTGGCGCCCTGGGCGCGGGTGCAGGCGAAAATTCCGGCGCAGCAAAATGAGCCGCTGGATGCGCTCCAGCAGCTCGGCTTCCGGCTGGTTGAGGGCGAAGTGGACCTCAGCCTGCGGGTCGCAGAGCACGCGCCCGATCCGCAGGCCGCCGTCGCAACTGAGGCTGATATCCCCGTACTGCGGGCGCTGGCGGCCCGGGCCTTCTCGCAGAGCCGCTTCCGCGCGCCCTGGTACCGCCCTGACGACAGCGGCCGCTTCTACGCCCAGTGGATTGAAAACGCGGTGCGCGGCACCTTTGACCACCAGTGTCTGGTGTTTCGCAGCGCCGGCGGTGAGATCCGCGCCTTTGTCTCCCTGCGCCAGCTTGGCGACAGCGAAGCGCGCATCGGCCTGCTGGCCGGGTGGGGCGCCGGTGAAATACTGATGCAGGCGGCGGCGCACTGGGCGCGGCAGCGCGGCCTGGCGACGCTTAGGGTGGCGACCCAGGCGGGAAACACCGCCGCCCTTAATCGTTACATTCAAAGCGGGGCGACAGTCGTCGGCACCGCCTACTGGCTATACAGGTGAACAGATGATCCCTTTTAACGCCCCGCCGGTCGTCGGCACGGAACTGGACTATATGCAGGCCGCCATGAGCAGCGGCAAGCTGTGCGGCGACGGCGGCTTTACGCGCCGCTGCCAGCAGTGGATGGAGCAGCGATTTGGCACGGCAAAAGCGCTACTGACCCCTTCCTGCACGGCTTCGCTGGAGATGGCCGCGCTGCTGCTGGATATCCAGCCGGGCGACGAAGTGATTATGCCCAGCTATACCTTTGTCTCCACCGCCAACGCCTTTGTGCTGCGCGGGGCGAAAATCGTCTTTGTTGACATCCGCGTCGATACCATGAATATCGACGAAACGCTGATTGAAGCGGCGATCACCGACAAAACGAAGGCCATCGTGCCGGTGCACTACGCGGGCGTGGCCTGCGAGATGGACGTCATCATGGCTATTGCCGGCAAATACAATCTGTTTGTGGTTGAAGACGCCGCGCAGGGCGTGATGTCCACCTATAAAGGGAAAGCGCTGGGGACCATCGGCCACATCGGCTGCTTCAGTTTCCACGAAACCAAAAACTACACCGCCGGCGGCGAGGGCGGGGCGACGCTGATTAACGATCGCGCCCTCATCGAGCGGGCGGAAATTATCCGCGAAAAGGGCACTAACCGCAGCCAGTTCTTCCGCGGCCAGGTGGACAAGTACACCTGGCGCGATATCGGCTCCAGCTACCTGATGGCCGATCTGCAGGCCGCCTATCTGTGGGCGCAGCTGGAGGCGGCGGACCGCATTAACCTGCAGCGCCTCAGCCTGTGGCAGACCTACTGCGATGCGCTGAAGCCGCTGGCGGACGCCGGGCGCATTGCGCTGCCGACGATCCCTGCGGACTGCCGCCACAACGCCCACATGTTTTACATTAAGCTGCGCGACGAAGCGGACCGCAGCCGATTGATCGCCTGGCTGAAAGAGGCCGAGATCCTCGCCGTCTTCCACTACATTCCGCTGCATACCTCACCCGCAGGCGGCGCCTTTGGCCGTTTCCACGGCGATGACCGCTTTACTACCGCTGAAAGCGAGCGCCTGCTGCGCCTGCCGCTGTTCTACAACCTTTCGCCGGTTAACCAGCGCACGGTGATTAACTCGCTGCTGAGCTACTTCGCCTGATATGTCGCTGGCAAAAGCATCCATCTGGACGGCGGCCAGCACGCTGGTCAAAATTGGCGCCGGGCTGCTGGTCGTCAAGCTGCTGGCGGTCTCCTACGGGCCGTCCGGCATCGGCCAGGCGGGCAACTTCCGCCAGCTGGTGACGGTGCTCGGCGTGCTCGCGGGGGCCGGGATCTTCAACGGCGTCACCAAATACGTGGCCCAGTATCGCGACGAACCGCAGCAGCTGCGCGGCGTGGTCGGCACCGCCTCGGCGATGGTGCTCGGCTTCTCAACGTTGCTGGCGATAGCGTTCGTGCTGGCGGCGGCGCCCATCAGCCGGGCGCTGTTCGGTCACGATCACTATCAGGGGCTGGTGCGCCTCGTGGCGCTGGTGCAGCTGGGGATCGCCTGGGCGAACCTGCTGCTGGCCCTGCTGAAGGGCGTTCGCGACGCCGCCGGCAACGCGCTGGCGCTGATTGCCGGCAGCCTGATCGGCGTGCTGGCCTATCTGCTGTGCTGGAAAGTGGGCGGCTATCAGGGCGCGCTGCTCGGCCTGGCGCTGGTGCCGGCGCTGGCGGTGGTTCCGGCGGCGGTAATGCTGGCCCGGCGCAGGGCGATTCCTTTTGCTTATCTTCGCCCGCGCTGGGACGCGGTGCTGGCAGGGCAGCTCGGCAAGTTCACCCTGATGGCGCTCATTACCTCGGTCACGCTGCCGGTGGCCTACGTGATGATGCGAAACCTGCTGGCGGCCCACTACAGCTGGGACGAAGTGGGGATCTGGCAGGGGGGCAGCAGCATCTCCGACGCCTACCTGCAGTTTATTACCGCTTCCTTCAGCGTCTATCTGCTGCCGACCCTGTCGCGGCTGACCGCCAAAAGCGATATTACCCGCGAAATCGGCAAAGCGTTAAAATTCGTTCTGCCGGCGGTGGCCGCCGCCAGCCTGACGGTCTGGCTGCTGCGCGATTTCGCCATCTGGCTGCTGTTTTCAGCGAAGTTTACCGCCATGCGCGACCTGTTTGCCTGGCAGCTGGTGGGCGATGTGCTGAAGGTGGGCGCCTACGTTTACGGCTATCTGGTGATCGCCAGGGCGGCGCTGCGCCTGTATGTTCTGGCCGAAATAAGCCAGTTCGCGCTGCTGACCGCCTTTTCACACTGGCTGATCCCGAGCCACGGCGCCGCCGGGGCCGCCCAGGCCTACATGGCGACCTATATTGTCTATTTCGCGCTCTGTAGCAGCGTATTCCTAATCTGGCGTAAACGGGCATGACAGCACTGATACATGTACTGGGATCGGATATCCCG
>OJUX01000622.1_pt1 | contig 9236 bp, 10 predicted proteins | sample 1599971 | NCBI WGS metagenome assembly OJUX01 (sample SAMN04436859, study PRJEB24849) | human gut metagenome | biome: human gut; feature: NICU; material: stool | host: Homo sapiens | place: USA: Saint Louis, MO | collected 2011-09-23
GCGACGGGCGTCTCCGGCTCCGATACCTTCAGAAGCAGGGTCTGCCCGCGCTGGCACAGCATTGCCTCCAGCTCCTCGCGCAGCGGCTTGACCACGCTCTCCGCCAGCGCTACCTGCTGGTAGCTGCCGGCGGAAAATGACTGGGCGACGCGAGCGAGCTGCAGCAGTTGGGTAAGGCTGAGGGTCATCTGATCGAGGCGCTGGAGCAGCGGCTCGACGGCGACGCTGTGGGTCTTTGCCAGCAGCTCAAGGTGCAGGCGCAGCCCGGCGAGCGGCGTGCGCAGCTCGGGGGCGACGTCGGCGGTAAACAGCCGCTCCCGCTCCAGAGTCTGGTTGAGCCGCTCTACCAGATGGTTGATAGCGCCGGTGACCGCATCAACTTCGCTTACCGAGCCGGCGAGCGCAATGGGCTGCAGGTTATCGGGCGTGCGGGCGTCAAGTTCGCGCTGCAGCGTCAGCAGCGGTCGGGTAATACGGTTGACCGCCTGCAGGCAGAGCCACAGCGCCAGGCCAACGATCAGCAGGCTGGGGATAAGCAGGCTGGCGACGGCTTCGTGCACCTCCCGGCGGATGTGGTTATGGTTGTTGCGCCCCTCCACCACGCTCTCTACCAGCAGCTGGATCTGCTCTTTGCTCTCGTGCCACAGCCAGAACACGCTGACCACCTGGCAGACGATAAGGATCAGGGCGATGGTCAGCAGCAGTTGGCGGCGCAGGGTCCAGTTGAGGCGGCGGAAGACCAGGTTCATTCGGCCTGTCCGCCGGGCTTCAGCAACTGATAGCCGAAGCCGCGCACCGTGCGGATGCGCGCCTTGCCGACTTTCTCGCGCAGATTGTGGATGTGGACTTCCAGCGAATTGGTCGCCGGTTCGTTGTCCCAGCTGTAGATATCGTTAAACAGGATCTCGCGGTGTACCGGACTGCCCGCCTTGGCCATCAACCGCGAGAGCAGGGCATACTCCTTCGGCGTCAGATCGAGCGGCTCGGCGTCGAGCCACACCTGGCGCCGGGTGAGGTTGAGGCGCAGATTATCGACGGTTATCTCGCTATCGCCCCGATTGTGATGGCGGCGCATCAGGGCGCGCACCCGGGCATTGAGCTCCTCCAGCGCGAAGGGCTTGATCAGATAGTCGTCCGCGCCGGTATCCAGCCCGGCGATGCGGTCGCTGACCGTGTCCCGGGCGGTGAGGATCAGTACCGGCAGGCTCTGCTTTTCCCGGCGCAGGCGCTGCAGGAAGTGCAGGCCGTCCTCGTCAGGCAGGCCGAGATCCAGCACCATCAGGCTGTAGAGGCCGCCGGCCAGCGAAAGCGCCGCTTCCCGGGCGGTTGCCACGCCGTCGCAGACGTAGCCTTCCGCCTGCATCGCCAGCGTCAGACCCTGGCGCAGCAGGGCATCATCTTCCACCACCAGTATTTTCATTTACTCACCCCTCCGGCATGACGTCAAAATGTCATCCTGCTGATGATACTCCCGGGTGCTCACTCCGGTCAGCCCCAGCAGCGTTGAGAACAGATTATCCTGAGAGACGGCGTTATTCTGCGCCTGAGCCTTGAGGCAGCGATAATCGATTCCGTAGCGGTTGCGATAATCCTCCGACAGCCAGATAAGCAGCGGGACGTGCGTCTGCTGCTCCGGCGCGATTGACCACGGCAGCCCGTGGAGATAAACGCCGTTCTCTCCCAGCGACTCGCCGTGGTCGGAAAGATAGACCAGGCTGGTGGTAAATCTGTCCTGCTTCGCCTCCAGCAGCTTAATCGCCCTGTCGACAATATAATCGACATTAACGATGGTGTTGTCGTAGGTATTGACCAGCGCCTGCCGGGAACAGGTCTGGATCTCATTGCTGTCGCAGGTGGGGGTGAAGGTGCGCAGGTTTGCCGGGTAGCGGCGATAGTAGGTCGGGCCGTGGCTGCCGATGGTGTGCAGGACGATGATACCGTCGCCCTTCAGCCCGTCAATATACGCCTCCAGGCCGTGGAACAGCACGGCGTCATCGCATTCGCCGTCGATGCACTGGCCGGGCAGATCCAGTTGGGTCATATCCTGGTGGGGCACCCGGTCGCAGGCGCCCTTGCAGCCGCCGTCGTTTTCATTCCACAGCACCTGTATCCCGGCGCGCTGAATAACATCCAGCACCCCTTCCTGGTGGTGGGCAAGCCCCGCGTTGTAGTGCTCCCGCGGCATATTTGAGAACATGCAGGGCACCGACACCGCCGTCGAGGTACCGCAGGAGGTGGTTTTCGGGAAGTAGACCACGTCATCTTTTGCCAGGCGGGGATTGGTATCGCGCCCGTAGCCTCCCAGCGAGAAATTCTCCGCCCGCGAGGTTTCCCCCAGCACCACGATGGTCAGATTGTGGCGGGGACCGGCCTTCATCTGCGGCCGCTGCGCGGCGTCGAGACCGATGCGCACCAGCGGCAGGTTATTCAGCCGGTTGTGCACGTACCAGGAGTTAACGGCTACGATGCTGTTGGAGGGATTGAGCGACTTCACCAGCTCCTTGTTGTTGCGAAACAGCGAGGCATAGTCTTTATAGAACAGTAATGCGACCAGGACAATCAGCAGCCCGGACACGACGATGCTCCCCGCGCGCCACAGAACGCTGCGCAGGTTCAGGCGCGGCCCCCGGATGCGCAGCCACCACGCCAGCATCGCCGGCAGCAGGCCGCTCAGCAGCAGGGTCGCTATCAGCCGGGGCGAGAGCAGCGCCAGGGTTTCAGCCGGGGTGGTATCGACGATATTGTCAATCATCGATCGGTCTATCACCACGCCGTAGGCGATCATAAAGAACTGGGCGGCGGCGCTCGCCAGTATCATCAGCGTGATGACCGGACGCTCGAGCCATAAAAAGGAGGCCAGGGTGAGCACGATATTAATAACGCAGAATGCCACCAGCGGCAGGGTAGCGAACACCAGGGCAGTGTGCAGGGAGTTTACCGGCAGAAGGGCAAAAGCCTGGCGATAAAAGTGCAGATTGAGGGCCAGGGCGATATAAAGGGCAAAGAGCATTATAAAGGCGAGCTGCCCCAGAACAGGGCGACGCAGGTGCGTAAGAGACATCGTCGGGCGTCCGTGTAAAAAGGTTTTTGATAGTCGCGCTAAAACTTTAAGATAACCTTAAGAAATTAAGATTCGTTCAGCCGGGAATTTGTATCGCCCGCTCCAGCGCCTCGCGCAGCAGTCGGCGATCGTGGCGGTAGGGGATGTCGCTGGCCTCCAGCGGCGTCTGAATGACCAGCCTCTCCTCCAGGCCGCTGCCGTCCTCTTTCGGGCCCACCAGCAGGGCGTCGATCACCGGTTTACCAATGTAGTGCTCCATGATGCCGATTTTATCGCGCAGGGTCAGGCCGGCGGCGGCGGGACTCAGCTCGCGGCCAAGATTGGCGATATAGACCATCGGCGCCGGCGTGCGGCGCAGGGCCTGCGCCAGCTCCGGCAGCAGCAGAATAGGCATCAGGCTGGTGTAGAAACTGCCGGGGCCGATAAGGATCAGATCCGCTTCGCCGATCGCCTGCACCCCTTCGCGGGTGGCGGGTACCGTCGGCGTCAGCATCAGCGTTTTCGGCGGCACCGCGAGCCGGTCAATATTAACCTCGCCGTGCACTTCGTGGCCCTCGTCATCAATGGCCATCAGATCCACCGGCACTTCCGACATCGGAATCAGGGCGGCATCGATTTTCAGCAGATTTCTGATTAAATTGATCGCCTCCAGGGGGCGCACGCTCAGGTGATCCAGCGCCTTCAGCATTAAGTTTCCGAGGTTATGTCCGGAAAGCTCGCCGTTACCGCTAAAACGGTACTCAAACATCGCCGATGCCACGCTCGGCTCGGCGATCAGCTGGTTAAGACAGTTGCGGGTATCGCCCCAGGCAATACCGCCTTCCGAGCGGCGAATGCGCCCGGTGGAGCCGCCGTTGTCGGTGGTGGGGACGATGCCGGTGAGCCGCGAACCGAGCGGGGCCAGCGAAGACATCACCCGGCCCAGGCCGTGGCCGCCGCCGAGGGCGACGACGCGATCGAGATCGGCAAAAGTGCGGTTGCGCATACCATTCCTTATCAGATGAACAGCCAAATCTTAGCCTAACTACCCCTAAATGACGATGCGCGGACTGTCGCAGAATGACACATATCAAAGTAAAAGCGCGAGTTTTGCGTATCCTGTAGTGAAAGTGCACGATAATGTCGCTATGTATGTGTTTATATAGCGAAAGTGGAGAATGGCGAAAGCGGCCTGAACGCGCTACTATCGGCATAACCCGCTTCTCATAAAACGGAAGCTACACTCTAGCCCTGGCGCCTGTGTCTGCGGATATGGCGCCCCGGCCGTGACGAAAGTCACCAGGGTACAGGAAGAAATGACTGTGCCTCCCATACTTGGAAAGGTGTACATGGCCACACAACTTACCGACGCGTTTGCGCGCAAGTTCTATTACCTGCGCCTGTCTATTACAGACGTTTGCAACTTTCGTTGCACCTACTGCCTGCCGGACGGCTACAAGCCGGGCGGCGTCAGCAACAACGGCTTTCTCTCCGTGGATGAAGTTCGCCGCGTGACCCGCGCCTTTGCCGCGATGGGCACTGAGAAAGTGCGCCTGACCGGCGGTGAACCCTCCCTGCGCCGCGACTTCACCGACATCATCGCCGCGGTGCGCGAAAATCCGGCTATCCGCCAGATCGCGGTCACCACTAACGGCTACCGGCTGGCCCGCGACGCCCGCGCCTGGCGCAACGCCGGCCTGAGCCACGTTAACGTCAGCGTGGACAGCCTCGATGCCCGCCAGTTTCACGCCATTACCGGCCAGGACAAGTTTCGCCAGGTGATGGACGGTATCGACGCCGCCTTCGACGCCGGCTTTGAGAAGGTGAAAGTCAACACCGTGCTGATGCGCGACGTGAACCATCACCAGCTCGACACCTTCCTCGCCTGGATCCGCCCGCGGCCGATCCAGCTGCGCTTTATCGAACTGATGGAGACCGGCGAGGGCAGCGAGCTGTTCCGCAGGCACCACATCTCCGGCAGCGTCCTGCGCGATGCCCTGCTGGCGCGCGGCTGGATCCACCAGCTGCGCAGCCGCAGCGACGGTCCGGCGCAGGTCTTCTGCCACCCTGACTACGCGGGTGAAATCGGCCTCATCATGCCTTACGAGAAAGACTTCTGCGCCAGCTGCAACCGGCTGCGGGTCTCTTCCGTCGGTAAACTGCACCTGTGCCTGTTCGGCGACGGCGGCGTGGAGCTGCGCGATCTGCTGGCGGACGATAGCCAGCAGTTTGCCCTCGAACAGCGTATTGCCGGCGCGCTGGCGCACAAGAAGCAGACCCACTTCCTGCACCAGGGCAATACCGGCATTACCCGGAACCTGTCATATATCGGCGGTTAACGCCGCGTTAAAAGAAGGAGTTTTTGCATGAGCCAGGTCAGCGCTGAATTTATCCCGACCCGCGTTGCCGTACTTACCGTTTCCGCCCGCCGCAGCGAAGAGGACGACACTTCCGGCCACTTCCTGCGCGACGCGCTGCTGGAGGCCGGACACCAGCTGGCCGATAAGGCGATTGTTAAAGAGAACCGCTACGCTATCCGCGCGCAGGTTTCGGCGTGGATAGCCAGCGACGAGGTGCAGGTGGTGCTGATAAACGGCGGCACCGGCTTTACCGCCGGCGACCAGGTGCCGGAGGCGCTGCGGCCGCTGTTCGACCGCGAGGTCGAAGGCTTCGGCGAAATATTCCGCATGCTCTCTTTTGAAGAGATCGGCACCTCGACGCTACAGTCGCGCGCGATTGCCGGCGTCGCCAACGGTACGCTGATCCTCGCCATGCCGGGCTCGACCAAAGCCTGCCGCACCGCCTGGGAAAATATCATTGCGCCGCAGCTGGACGCCCGCACGCGCCCCTGCAATTTTCATCCTCATCTGAAGAAGTAAACCATGTCACAACTGACCCACATTAACGCCGCCGGCGAGGCCCACATGGTAGACGTCTCCGCCAAGGCCGAAACGGTGCGCGAAGCGCGGGCCGAGGCGTTCGTTACCATGCTGCCGGAAACGCTGGCGATGATTATCGACGGCAGCCACCACAAGGGCGACGTCTTCGCCACGGCCCGTATCGCCGGCATTCAGGCCGCTAAGCGCACCTGGGAGCTTATTCCGCTCTGCCATCCGCTGATGCTGAGCAAAGTGGAGGTCAATCTCCAGGCCCAGCCGGAGCATAGCCGGGTGCGCATTGAGTCGCTCTGCCGCCTGACCGGCAAAACCGGCGTTGAGATGGAGGCCCTTACCGCCGCGTCGGTGGCGGCGCTGACCATCTACGACATGTGTAAGGCGGTCCAGAAAGATATGGTGATTGGCCCGCTGCGCCTGCTGGCGAAAAGCGGCGGCAAATCGGGCGATTTCAGGGTGGATGAATGATTAAGGTTCTGTTTTTTGCGCAGGTGCGCGAGCTGGTGGGCACCGACAGTCTGATGCTGGCGTCGTCGCCCGATACCGTAGAGGGCCTGCGCCAGCAGTTGGCGGCGCGCGGCGACCGCTGGGCGCTGGCGCTGGAAGAAGGCAAGCTGCTCGCGGCGGTTAATCAGACGCTGGTGGAGGCAACGCACCCCATCGCCGACGGCGACGAAGTGGCGTTCTTCCCGCCGGTCACCGGAGGCTGAGATGAGCGAAACCCTGATCCGCGTCGCGCCAGACCGCTTTGACGTTGGTCGCGAGTACGGCTGGCTGGCGGCGCGCGACGAAGACGGCGCCGTCGTGACCTTCACCGGCAAAGTGCGTAACCACAATCTCGGTGACAGCGTGAAGGCGCTGACGCTCGAGCACTATCCCGGCATGACCGAGAAGGCGCTGGCTGAAATCGTTGACGAGGCCCGCGGACGCTGGCCGCTCGGGCGGGTGTCGGTCATCCACCGCATCGGCGAGATGTGGCCGGGCGAAGAGATTGTCTTCGTCGGCGTCACCAGCGCCCACCGCAGCAGCGCCTTTGAGGCCGGCGAGTTCATCATGGATTACCTGAAAACCCGCGCGCCGTTCTGGAAGCGCGAAGCCACGCCGGAGGGCGAGCGCTGGGTTGAGGCCCGCGACAGCGACCAGCAGGCCGCCGGGCGCTGGTAGCTATTCTTTTAGCCTGCTTGTGTTACGCTTAGCGATCATACACCGTTAAACAGAGGGATTGATTGTGGATCGATACACGCGTAACGACGCCATCGTGCAGGGGCGCAGCGGCCTGCAGACCTACATGGCGCAGGTCTACGGCTGGATGACCTGCGGGCTGCTTTTAACCGCCTTCGTGGCCTGGTTTGCCGTCAGGACGCCGGAGGTGATGATGTTCGTCTTCTCCAGCAAAATCACGTTCTTTGGCCTGATTATCGCCCAGCTGGCGGTGGTGTTCGTGCTCTCCGGCATGGTGCACCGCCTGAGCGCGGGCGTGGCGACGACGCTGTTTATGCTCTATTCGGCGCTCACCGGGCTGACTCTCTCCAGCATCTTCGTGGTCTATACCTACAGCTCGATTGCCAGCACCTTCGTGGTGACGGCGGGCATGTTCGGCGCCATGAGCCTGTTTGGCTATACCACTAAGCGCGACCTGAGCGGCATGGGCAAAATGCTGTTTATGGCGCTGATCGGCATTATCCTCGCATCGCTGGTGAATATCTGGCTGAAAAGCACGCCGCTGATGTGGGCGGTGACCTATATCGGCGTGGTGGTGTTTGCGGGGCTGACCGCCTACGACACGCAGAAGCTGAAGGCTATCGGTGAGCAGATTGACGTCCGCGACGCCAGCAGTCTGCGCAAATACTCGATTCTCGGGGCACTGACGCTGTACCTCGACTTAATCAACCTGTTCCTGATGCTGCTGCGCATTATGGGCAACCGGCGCTAGGTTTTCCCCTCACTCTAACCCTCTCCCTCAGGGGAGAGGTTGTGCCCGTTTTTCTTCCTCTACCCTGTGGGGCTGTTTCTTATACACAAAATTTCGGATAAGTCAGCCAGACGCTTGTCTTGACTGAGGGTTTTAATTCCGGCTAAAAATCGCCTCAGATTCTGACGTCTGGCCGGGGCAGCCCGCAGGGATGCGGGCTGAGGGCGCGACTTACAGGGATGTTGCATCGCGCCCGTACCCGAAAGCCAGACGTCAGAATCTGAGGTTCCGCGCAGCGGCGATTTTTGTTGCCGGGAGCCGGGATTGTCAAGGGAGCGGCGGCGAGCTCCCTTGACACGTTCACCGCAGAAAGCTTTACAGAAATGCGGAGTTCTTATAGTGAACGGAACTATTCCACCATCCGTAACATATTGTTTTTTAGAGCATCCTAACGCGATCTCTCAATAAAAATATGACTAAGAGACAGTCTCAGGAATGAGGGCCCGCTCCCCCGCACACCTCACACCCGGCGAAGCGCATCAGCGTCATCTCGCGGAACTGGCAGGTCATCGCGTCATACATCACGATTTTACCGGCGGCGGGCGTACCGTAGCCGGCCAGCAGCTTGATGGCCTCCATCGCCTGCAGGGAGCCAATCACGCCGACCAGCGGCGCCATCACCCCGGCCTCGACGCAGGTCAGGGCGTTTTCGCCGAACAGGCGGCTCAGGCAGCGGTAGCAGGGCTCGCCCTCGCCGTAGGTAAACACCGACACCTGGCCCTCCATGCGGATGGCCGCCCCCGACACCAGCGGCACTTTATGGGCGAAACAGCCGGCGTTGAGCTGGTTGCGGATCTGCACATTGTCGGTACAGTCGAGCACCAGGTCGTGGGCGGCAATCTGCTGTTCAAGCGCCGCGTCGTCCAGCAGGGCGTTAATCGCCGTCAGATCGACATGCGGATTGATGCGCGCCAGCGCCGCGCGGGCGGAGTCCACCTTCGGCTGGCCGATCGTGGCGTCTGAATGCAGCGTCTGGCGCTGGAGGTTAGAGAGCGAGACGGTGTCGAAATCGAGCAGGGTCATGCGGCCGACGCCCGCCGCCGCCAGGTACTGGGCCGCCGCGCAGCCCAGCCCGCCGCGGCCGACCACCAGCACCGACGCCGCCATCAGCGCCTCCTGGCCGTCAAAATCAAACCCGCGCAGGACGATCTGCCGGTTGTAGCGCATCATCTCCGCATCGGTCAGCTCGGCGGCCATCACAGGCCTCCGAACAGCGAATTAAACGGCTCCACCTCGACCCACTCTCCGGCCTCGACGCTGCCGCGCTCGCGCTCCAGCACGATAAAGCAGTTGGCCTGGCTGAAGGAGCTGAACACGTGGGAGCCCTGGT
>OJUX01000624.1_pt1 | contig 9187 bp, 6 predicted proteins | sample 1599971 | NCBI WGS metagenome assembly OJUX01 (sample SAMN04436859, study PRJEB24849) | human gut metagenome | biome: human gut; feature: NICU; material: stool | host: Homo sapiens | place: USA: Saint Louis, MO | collected 2011-09-23
TGTCCACGCCATGGGTCGTGTCACGAAGCCGGCCGAGGTCAAGTCCGAGGACGAGGCGGCCAGCCCGAAACCGTCCATCAAGAAGCCGGCGACCAAGAAAACCGACGGAAAGACGCCCACCCTGCCGTAGAAGCCGGTTCTCGGCACGCCAGTCCGATCTCAATCAGTCGTGGGGCGGAACGGGCTGCGTCCATCGTGGAGCGACCAAGCGATCCCGACGAGGTACAGCACAACGACAAGAGCTCCCGTTGACAACAATTGGGCGCGCACGTCGGGAGCGAACATCCCCAGCACCATGATGCTCACCAACAGAATCATCTCGGCCCAGGACACCACCGGGAATACCTTGATTCGCATCGGTAGCGGAGTGCCCTCGCGCTCGACCTGACGACGCAGCACGTACTGGGAACAAATGGTGAAGAAGTAGGTGACGATGATCGTCGAGCCGACGATGTTGAGCAGGGTGCCGAGCACAGTGTCACCCCACCTAAAGGTCGCCAGCACGCAGCAGAATCCGAAGAGCACACTGGCGAGTACGGCCATTGCAGGCACCGAGCGTCCCCTCGTTCGCATCGCGGCGCGGGGGGCCATGCCTCGCTCCGCCAGGGAGCCGAGCATTCGGGCTGCGCCGTAGAGGTTGGCATTGAGGGAGCTGAGCAGGGCGAGCACGATGACCAGGGTCATGACCTCGGACGCAGCGGGAATACCGGCGCGATCAAGCACGGCGACGAAGGGGGAGGTGCCGAGTTTGGGGTCGTCCCAGGGAACCGCGATGACCATGACGGCCACCGACCCCATGTAGAAGAGCAGGATTCGCCAGACGATGGTCCGCACCGCGCGGGAGACATTGCGGGCCGGGTCCTCGGTTTCCGCGGCGGCCACGGCCATGATCTCGATGCCACCGAAGCTGAAGGTCACCATGAGGAGGGCGGCCGCGATGCCGGACCACCCATTGGGCATGAACCCACCGTGTCCGACGAGGTTGGACGCTCCGGCCGCGGGGGCTGCCAGTACGCCACAGATGCGCAGCACACCGATGACGAGGAAGACGAGAACTGCTGCCACCTTGAGCAGTGCGAACCAGAACTCGAACTCCCCGAATCGGTCGACCCCGAGCAGGTTGATGGCCGTCAGGACGACCAGGAAGATAAGTGTGAGTAGCCACACCGGTGCTATCGGCCACATGGCGACAAGGGTTGACGCCGCTGCGATCGCCTCGGCCGCGACGACGATGACCAACTCGATCCACCAGACCCAGCCCATTGCGAATCCGGCGGCCGGGCCCATGGCTCGCGAGGTGTAGACCGAGAAGGCACCGGAATCGGGATGGGCCGCAACCATCTCGCCGAGCATGTACATGATGGCAATCACGAGTAGACCGGCGACGACGTACGCCACCAAGGTGGCCGGACCGGCCGCCGCAACCCCCTTGCCAGAACCGACGAAGAGCCCGGTCCCGATAGCCGATCCCAAGCTCATCATCACAAGATGGCGGCCCTTCATCCGGGGCTTGCATCCTGCGGGGTCCGTGGACGTCTGAGTGACGCCCGTCGTCTGTGTGGCCATGGTCGCTCCTCACCTGCGTGTGGGTGGGGCTGATGTTAGGACCGAGTCCACGGTAGGGAGATTGGCGTTTCCATAGGTGGGACGGGACGCAGCTGACCCGACTCAGCTGCTGGGGGTCAGTCGGCGTCGCCCAGCTGACTCTTCTCCTCCTCGGTGAGGCCGTCGCAGATGCGACTGAGAATGGTCTCCAGGTCGTTGAGATGACCCTGATCCAAACCACCGAAGACAACCCGACGCACCAGGGCAGCGTGTCCGGGAGCGGCCTGCTGCAACGCCTTCATGCCCTGGTCAGTGAGGTGGATGATGGCTCCCCGGCCGTCGGAGCAGCAGATGCGCCGCTCGCCGAGGCCGCGCTTCTCCATACGAGTGAGGTGATGGGACAGCCTCGACCGTTCCCATCCCATGTGCTCAGACAGTGCGACGACTCTCATCTCGTCGTCGTCGGTCTCCGACAGTCGGACGAGGACCTCAAAGTCCTGCACGGACAGCTGTGAGTCGCGCGACAGTTGACGATTGAGCACAGCTGGCAGGGCGGTCGTCACCTCCAACCACAGGCGCCAAACCCGCTGTTGGTGGTCGTCCAGCCAAACGGTGTGATCCTCTGTCACTGTGCCTCCTTCGTTCCTGAGTATAGGAGCCCGGTAGGCGCCCTTGGACCTACCGAAACTGTCTTGTGTTGACGTATCACCGTTCTCGTGTCATGAGAGTTGCCATATCAACCGGAGCATACGGAGGACAAGGAGAATCACATGACTGACATCAACGCTGTCAAGCAGAACTGATTGCCAGAACTCCACTAAATCCTCACCTGACAAGCCAGAACATTCGTCGCACAGAAGTGTCCGGGTCGTCTCCTATCATGTTGCCATGACGAGATTCCTCCATACCTCGGACTGGCAGCTGGGGATGACTCGGCACTACCTGTCCAAGCGGGGCGATGATGACCCGCAGGCACGATTCACTGCCGATCGCATCGAGACGGTACGCAGGCTGGGCGAGGTCGCCCGGCAGGAAGAGTGCGATTTCGTCGTCGTAGCCGGCGACGTCTTCGAGACCCAGAACGTTTCTGCTCAAATCATCGCCCGCAGCTGTGAGGCGATGGCCTCCATTGGCTTGCCTGTTTATCTACTACCGGGAAACCACGACAGCCTTGAGCCCGGATGTCTGTGGGATGGAACGGAATTCACCCGTCGCTGCCCTGACAATGTCTGCGTCCTGCGTGACCGGTCAGAAGTCGACGTCACTGACGCCAATGGCTCCGTCATCGCGAAGATCGTCGCCGCTCCCCTGACAACTCGGCATCCATCGACGGATCCGCTGGCAGAACTCGCCACCAGCCTGGAGCCTACTCAGACCCCTCGCATCCTGGTTGGCCACGGCCAGCTGGAGGGATTGTCCGGTGACACCCGGGAGGCTCTCATCTCGCGGGCTCCCCTGGACGATGCCACTGCCCGTGGCGCATTGACCTACGTCGCTCTGGGAGACCGCCACATCGCATGGCCGGTCGGCGATGACCACGCTGCAATTCGCTACAGCGGCACCCAGGAGACGACGAGCTTCAACGAGGACACCGTCGGCACCGCAGTCGTCGTAGACCTCGACGACCCGCTCACCTGCAAGACGATCAAGGTTGGCACCTGGTTGCACGCGCGAGTCAGTCAGGAGGTCGCAGGCGAGGCAGATCTGGAAGCTCTGAGGGACCGGTTCAATTCCTTCGATCACCGGGACCGCACCATCATCCGCTATGACCTGCACGGCCAGCTCACCATCTCCCAGAAGGCCGAGCTCGACGAGATCATCGCCGACCACGAGACGGTCTTCGCCAGTTTGGAGCCCAGTGAGAACCGCCACGATCTCACGGTCGTCGAAGACGACGCCAGCCTGGCCGATGCCGACCTACCGAGCTGGGTGAGGGATGCTGCTGAGGAATTGTCGACCATGTGTGCCACCAATGAGGACGCCGTCTCAGCCCTGACCCTCCTGCACCGGCTCGTGAACGCGGAGAACCCGTCGACACGCGCTGCGGAGGTGACACGATGAAGCTGCATCGCATCCACGTCGAGAACTTCAAGGCCATCGAGAACCGCACCCTTGAACTGCCCGATACTGGAATCGTCGTCGCGACTGGCCCCAACGAGGTCGGAAAGACCTCAATGGTTGAAGCGTTGGACCTCGTCCTCGGCACCAAGTACAAGGCTTCCTCCCGGGCACAGGAGGTTCGACAGGCCCAGCGCTACGGAACCTCACTTCCGGTGGTCGTCGAGGCCGAGATGACGATCGGTGAGCATCGTTTTGCCCACCGCAAGAGCTTCCTCAGGGACAAGGAATCCTGGTTGAGGTTCATCTCAGGCCCGCGGGCCGGACAGATCGTCACCGGGGACGAGGCCGTCGAAACGATGGAAACCCTGCTGGCCGGAGCGGACATGACGCTGTGGAATGCCCTGCGTCTCATGCAGGCCAGCGGTCTGTCGCCACTGCGGTTGGACTCCTCCAAGGCTCTGACAGCAGCGCTCGAGCAGACAGGCAGTCAGAAGCCCGACGAGGGTTCGATCGGCGGTCTCATGGACCGAGTGCGTGCCGAGTACGAGGTGTACTACCAACCCTCCACCGGCAAGGAACGGAAGGGAGCTTTCCAGGAACGGGAGCAGCTGGAGGCCGTCAGCCATGCACTCGACGAGGCTTCGACACGTCTCAAGGAGGTTGACGAGGTCGTCGAGGCTCTCACTCGGATCAATGAGCAGATCAGCCACGACCACGACGTCGTGGCATCGAAGATGGCCGAGTGTCAGCAGACCAAAGCTGCTCTCGACAGTCTCACCGAGCTGGAGAAGGAGGTTGAGACCACCAGTCGCGTTGCCAAGGAGGCGGCGCAGCATCACGCCGAGGCCACATCCGCTCACGGGGTGCGAGTCAAACTCGTTGAGAGCCTCACCGAGGCTCGCGAGAGGCATGAACAGTGCAAGCAGGTGGCCGTCGAGAATGCCGAGAAGGACCGAGCGCTAGCCGCTGAACTCGCGGAGACCCAGAGCGCCCTCGACGACGCCGCGTCCAAGGTCGCCGAGGCCGAGACTGCGGAGGAGGGAGCACGACGTACCCTCGCCGCTGTACGAGCCGGTGAGGAGGCCGCAAAGGCGCGCAAGCAACTGGACCGCGTCATCGCGCTCAGGGAGCGCCTCTCCGACGGACAGCAACGTCTCGAATCCGAGAAGGTGACGAGCCAGCTGCTGACCAAACTCAAGGAAGCCGCCAAAACCGACGCCATCGCCAAGGAAGCAGCGGCGCTGGCCAGCACCCAGCTCATCATCGAGCATCGGGACGAGGGAGATCCCCTACGGATCGACGGCGCCACACTTGATCTGCCTGTCGGCCAGACGAGCCAGCGCAGCATCGACGGTGAGCTCGTCATGGAGATGGGCGATGCGTGGCGACTGAGAATCTCCCCCACCTCCGAGGTCATGAACCTGGCACGCGACGCGGAGACGGCACACCAAGCGGTCGTGTCCCTCTTCGCGGAGCTCGGCGTGGCCAGCCTGGAACAGGCCGAGGCCCGCATGGCCGAGCGCAAGGTCCTCCAGTCGAACCTCGCTTCCTGGAAAGAGCAGCTGGAGCGCGAGCAGGGCGAGAACACCATCCAGGAGCTCGAGGCGCTCGCCGATCAAGCCAGCGAGGAAGTTACCCTCACGGCCGCAGAGGCCCAGAAGCTGGAGGACGACGCCGTCGCCAAGGCCAACGGAGCGCGCAACTCTGAACGCCAGACCCAGGCCCGCCTCAAAGCGGTGGACAAACGTCGCGGCGAGACCCATGAGAAGGCATTCCGCGCCAATATCGACCTCGACAGCGCGGCCGAGGCCGTCGCCCGACTCGTCGAGGAGCTTGCCACCGCACGGGAGGCCATCCCGGACGGCGACCTGGCCGAGGCTCTCACGATCGCCGAGGAGGAGGATCGCGTCGCAAAGGCCGACGCCGAACGCGCCGCAGCTGCCCTTGCCGAACGCAACCCCGACCAGGTCCATGCCGAGGCAGAGGGAAGCCAGCTGGCCCTCAGCAAGGCAACCTCTCGTCTCAAGGAGGACACCGACCGTCAGTTGGAGCTCAAGGGCCAGCTGCTTGGTCTGGGCCGCCAGGAACGCCAGGCCGACGTCGACACCTTGGCCAGCAAGAAACACCAGCTCTCCCGACGTGTCGCCGGGCTGGAAAGCCGAGCACGATCGACGAGGCTGCTGTACGAAACCCTCAGCCGTCACCTCGACCAAGTGCGTCAGTCCTACGTGGCCCCGTTCACCAGCGAGATCGACCGGATCGGCAGGGCCGTGTTTGGTCAAGACCTCCACGTCGAGATCGACTCCACTCTGACGGTGGTGGCTCGCCAACTGAGGGGCGCACGCCTGGAGTGGGATCAGCTGTCATCGGGAGCCCGGGAACAGCTGGGACTGGTGGTCCGACTGGCCGCGGCCCGCCTCATTGACCCCGATGACGGAGTTCCCGTAATCCTTGACGATGCCTTGGTCTACTCGGACCCAGTGAGGGTCAGGCACATCCTCACCGAGGTTGCCCAAGGGGCTCGAACGAGTCAGATCGTGGTGCTCACCAGTGCTCCTGAGAGGTACGACTCGGTTCCTGGGGCCCAGCAGGGTCGGTTCGATTGAGCCGTTCCGTCGCGTGGGGAGGCTGGTCCGAAGCCCGGCGACCTCGGACCAACGAGCCAATCGAGGCTCGCTCAGGCCCCGGTCCGCATCCAGGCATCCCCGTGAGCCCGCCAGGCCAGAATCCCGCAGCGCACGGCCATGAACCCACCAAAGGCGATCCACAACCAGACGACCGCAGCAGCCGGGTCAGCTGGCGCCCAAAGATGAACCGCCCATGCCATCGGCAGATACACCAGGAACATCACCACCTGGGCTCTCGACAACCAGCGGCCGTCACCTGCTCCGATGAGCACTCCGTCGAGAATGAAAGCCGGCCCGGCGATGACCTGCTCAACGGCCACGACGAGAAGACCAGCCGCCACCGCCCGGTGAACTGCCGGATCATTCGTGTAGATGTCGGGAACCAACAGATGGGATGCCGCCAGAAGCGCCCCAATGACAACTCCGGCCCACACTCCCCACCGAGTCATGGTGCCGGTCAACAACCGTGTGCGGCGAATGTCGCCAGCTCCCAAACTCGCTCCCGTCAGGGCCTGACCAGCGATACCGAGGGCGTCCATCGTCATGAGGAGCAGGTTCCAGATCGTCATCGTCACCTGGTAGGCAGCCATGGTGATAGCTCCCGCTCGTGCCGCCACCCACGTCGTCACGTAGAGAGCAGCTCGCAGCGCGAGGGTACGAATGAGCAGCGGGATGCCATCGCGCAGGCTCGAGGCGATACCGCCCCAATGAGGCACGAGGCTCAGGTCGAGACCGTGAGTACGTCTCCACAACACCCATACCAGGGCCACCGCCATGGCAATCTGGCAGATCAGGGTGCCAATTGCTGATCCCTCGATCCCCCAACCCATTCCGAGCACGAACCACAGGTTGAGCACCAGGTTGAGGCTGAAGGTGATGACGGTGACGACCAGGGGCGTCCGGGTGTCCTGGAATCCTCGCAGTACCCCGGTGACGGCCATCGTTGCGAGCATGGCGGGCACACCAAAACCAGTAATGCGCAGATACCGTCCGGCCTGTTCAGCGACCACGCCGCTGGCACCGAACCACCCGGCAACCGTCGTCGGAATGACCACCAGCATGATCGCGACGAGGATTCCGATGATGAGGGACAGCCAGAGTCCGTCAACACCGGTCTGAGCCGCACCATGGCGGTCCCCCGCTCCCATCCGGCGCGAGGAGGTGGCCGTCGTCGCATAGGCGAGGAAAACGAAGAGACCCGTGAACGTCGTCAGGGCTGCCGACGCAACACCGAGGCCGGCCAACTGGGCAGTGCCCAGGTGCCCGACGACCGCAGAATCCGCGACGAGAAATAGCGGCTCAGCCACCAAGGACAAGAAAGCGGGTATCGCCAGATTCAGGATCTGGCGATACCCGGTCTCAGCCTGGAAATCCGTATTGCGACTCGCGCGAGCCATCAGGCTCGAGCAATCGCACCACGTAGGGAGGCACGAATGATGTTGAGGACGTTCTCGGCTCGCTCGGAGGCCTTCTCACCACGCAACGGCCCGGAGGTCGACAGCGAGGCAAACCCGTGAAGCAACGACCACAGCAGGATGGCGAGGTCGCGCACATCGACTCGCTCCGAGAGCTTGATGTCGGGGTCGGCGAGAACATCTCTGATGACCGAGTCGGGCAAATTCGGTGCCTTCGACCGATCCGTTTCGATCATGTCGAGGCCGGCATCCGAAATGCGGTATGCGACGTCGAAAAATCCCGGCTCTGCCAGGGCGAAATCAAGGTACGCGCGGCACGCAGCCACCAGCTGGGCAACTGCTTCAGCTTCATCGTCTTCAAGCTGAGCTTCAGCCACAGCTTCACGCATCCTACGGCCGATCTGGTCGGCAGCCGCCAAGCCCACCTCATCGAGAAGGGCCTCGCGGTTCGTGAAGTGACGGTACGCCGCGTTGGGTGACACGCCAGCTCGGCGAGTCGCTTCACGGAGCACGACCGCCTCGGCGCCACCACTGCGAGCCATCTCCAAGCCCTCTTCCACAAGGGCCTCACGCAGATGGCCGTGATGGTAGGTCTGACGTGTCTGCGACGAGCGATACGACTCCGTCATTAATGATCTCCCAGTCCGTTAGTAATATGACATCAGCCAAACTGGCTGAATATCGACGCCCAACCATACGTGACATTCCTGTGGTCGCGAAGGGCAACCTCTGTGACCACCCAACTTCCACTCAACTAGGCTGAACGCATGAGTTCAAGTGTTCCATATCTACTAGCCATACTCGGCGAAGGGGTCGTGCCGCCCTCGACCATGGTGTGCCATGGAGACGATCTCGGACTGCTGCGTGGGGACGGAGTTTTCGACACGACTCGTATCGTGACCGCCCAGGATGGAACGTCCCGAATTGATCATCTCGAAGAACACCTTTCCCGCTTCGCTCGATCAATTTCCGGCGTGGACGGACCCTCGCCCGACATGGACTCGTGGAATCACCTCATCGAGGACGCTGCGCGCAGCTGGCGCATCCCCGGAGAGGCCGCCCTCAAACTCGTCTACACCACCGGTCGCGAGGTGGTCCCGGGACCTCCACGAGGGTTCCTCATCATCGTTCCCCTCTCCGAAACCCACAAGGAAGCGCGGGAAGGGATCGACGTGCTGTGCCTTTCGCGTGGGGTCACCAGCGAATCCTTCGCCGATGCACCGTGGCTTCTCGGCGGTGTCAAGACCCTGTCCTATGCCGTCAACGTCGCGGCACTGCGTCATGCCAAGTCCCAGGGCGCTGCCGACGTCATCTTCACCTCGACCGAGGGCTATCTGCTTGAAGGGGCGACCTCTGGGTTGGTCGGCGAGGCTGCCGACGGTCTGTGGACAACCCCCACCGGCGCAACTGGGATCCTCAGCTCCATCACCGTCAATACCGTCTTCGAAGCCGCTGACGACGACGGGGTCGAGACTTCCACCCGTCTCATGAAGCGCGACGAGGTGCTGCGCTCCCAAGGAGTCTGGCTGCTGTCGTCCA